>Ga0307446_1000451_pt1 | contig 14054 bp, 12 predicted proteins | sample SalMarSW160320MG_FD_202141 | JGI IMG/M metagenome (GOLD analysis project Ga0307446, IMG submission 202141) | Salt marsh sediment microbial communities from the Plum Island Ecosystem LTER, Massachusetts, United States - SW1603-20 | ecosystem: Environmental > Aquatic > Marine > Intertidal zone >... | reverse complement strand
CGCTGAACCAGTTTCGAGATCCAGGTCAGGGATTGGCGTGGATTCAACCAGATTGATACCCATCACAACTCCGCGGCAGCATGCACCCGTTATTAAAATCAACAGACGGTTCCGGCACGTTCCGTACCCCTGCGATCTATCGACCGCAGCAGCGGTGCGGGAGCGAAACACCGGATCGTCTGTTAGGCTGTGCTTGCCCTGCCTGCAGCTGGGAACCGGTGTTTACCGCTCCCGCTTCAGACATATGCATGAAAGCATTATGGTTCAAGCTCCAATATTTATGATAATCTTGATGAATATTATAGATGGCGGGAATACCCTGTCAAGAGGGGCGGATGACCCGGGGACCATAGGCGGGGTACCTTTAGCTTGCTATAATGACTTCCACATTGTGAGGATCGGGGCTACATGTCGCGAGAGAGTTCGCTGCGGAGCTTGAGAGGAACCAGCGCGCCACCGGCAAGGCAGGTGATGCGTCATCTTGGCGTTACGCTCCTCGTAGCCGGAATCCTGGCGACGCTCTTCACGGCCTGGACTCCGGCCGGACTCAGTCCAGGGGAATTTGCCAGCCAGCTGGCGGCCGCGTTTGACGCACGCAGCAGCAGTGGAACGGGTGCGGAGCCGATTGCATCTCAAGAACCACGTGAGCTGCGGGTGGGGATCGTCATCGGCCATTCCGGTGTCAACCCGGCGACCGGTGATGAGGATCCAGGCTCGGTCTGCCAGGACACCGGGCTAACGGAATTGCAGGTCAACCGCGAGATCGGTCTACGTACCGCCCAGGCGCTGGAGGCAGCTGGATTGACGGTGGATGTTCTGGAGGAATTTGACCAGCGACTGTTTGAATACCGGGCTGTCGCCCTGGTCTCGATTCACGCTGATTCGTGCACCCCGATCAACGATCAAGCCACCGGCTATAAAGTCGCCAGCGCCCTTGAGACGGTGGTCCAGGATCGCTCTCAGCGGTTGGTGGACTGTATCGTCGATCGCTACGGTCGCGCCACGGGCTTACAGTATCGTCCTGGCAGCATCACACGTGATATGACGGAATATCACACCTTCCGGGAGATCCACTCACAGACACCCGCCGCGATCATCGAAACCGGTTTTCTCTACCTCGACCGGGATTTCCTGACGTCCAATCCTGAAAAGGCGGCGCGCGGGATCGCAGAAGGCGTTCTGTGCTACGTGAACAACGAACCGGCCAGCCTGCCATGAGCACCTCACCCCTATCATTTACCCAAGCTGGCGAAGCTCTTGAACGAGCCAAGGCCGCCATTCGATCGGGGGATAAAGCCGCTGCCCGACGGGCGGCACGCAGTGCTACTCGGCTGGATCCGGGCTGCGAGCAAGCATGGTTGATCCTTGCTGCGGTCTCAGAGCCGCGCGCCGGGCTAGCCTATGCCGCCCGGGCACTCGAAATCAACCCGGATAGCCAACCGGCTCGCAAGGCAATCCGCTGGCTTGTCCGTCGGCTCCCATCGCGTGAGCGTGGGGCTGCGCTCGCCCGTGCTCGCATTCCGGCAGATCTGATCCCGCAGTTTACGCCGGTCGAAGCGCTGACTCAGCGAAAGCCGTTCTCTCTTCGCGCCCTTTTTAGCTCGGTCGCGCTGGCCCTGGCGGTTGGTTTCTGGGTTGGGGGCCTGCCGGCTTCAGCCCTCCAGCCTCAACGCGCCCAGGATCCGCTCGCCAAGGCGACGATGACGTTCACCCCCACACCGACTTCTACCCCGACGCCGACTTCGACCCCGACGCCAACCTCTACGCCTACGCCGACCTCCACGCCAACTCCGACCGCTACCCCAACCTACGTGCTGAACTGGACTTCTTCCTTCAGCGTCCCCCTCGATCAGCTCAAGAACGAGGGACGCTGGATCGATGTCGATATCAGCTCTCAGCGGGTGACTGCCTATGAAGGCGACGAGGCCGTGGCTTCATTCATCGTTTCGACCGGTGTTTCAGCGTATCCCACGGTCATCGGGCAGTTCCGTGTTTACGTCAAATACACCGCGGCCGATATGGCTGGCCCGGGGTACTACCTGCCGGATGTGCCCTATACGATGTACTTCTACCGCGGATATGCCCTGCACGGGACCTACTGGCACAGTAATTTCGGTACCCCGATGAGCCATGGCTGCGTCAACCTGCGAACGCCGGATGCGCAGTGGTTGTTCAACTTTGCCAGTGTTGGCACCCTGGTTAACGTCCACTACTAATTCATTTGAAGTGGGAGCTCCTGGCTGCCACAAATTGTGTTGGTCTTTGGTAAGATTCCAGCATGGAATACGTCTGCAGCTATTCGCCGGGCGTGGATCTTGGTGAGGTGATGCCTTGGCACACAGGGCGCTTTTTCAAGGACTCGTGATCGACTCCGAAGGAGATCCGGTAGATGTCGCGCTAGTCGGTGGTAACGCTTTCTATGTCGTTGACGATGAGGGGTTCCGGCGCCATATCGAAAGTGAGTATATCGATCGACAGGTGCTGGATGAGCTCTACAGCATGATCGAAGGGAACGAGGAGTTGATCAGCCTGGGTACGATGCGCATGCTTGGCCAGGAGGATATTTTCACCAAAGCCGCAATCGAAGAATCTCTCCGCAATGCCGATCAGCAGTTTGACAGCTTGCTGCAAACCGGGTTGCCAGAAGACATGCTGACCTGGCTTGGATTGATGGGGTTTCAGGTGAGGGTCGATGTTCATGGAGACGTGCTTGAGGTGATCCAGCCTGCGGGTCCCGAGATCCCGGATGAATAAGAGCCAGCACCATATTCATGCGGATCACCGGGGCAGTTTCTGACGTTCTTCAAACATGATGGGATTAGAGTCCATTCGAAGGTCATTGATCAGGAGACGGATGTGGGCTTGAATGAGTTTATGCTCGATGTTACAGAGGCCACTTTTGACCAGGACGTGCTGCTGCGTTCTCACCAGCAGCCCGTGGTCGTCGATTTCTGGGCCGAATGGTGCGGCCCGTGCAAGATCCTCGGACCGCTGCTTGAGCGCCTGGCGATTGAGGGTGGCGGCAGGTTCGTCCTCGCAAAGCTGAATGTGGACGAGAATCCGAATCTGGCAACCCGCTACGGAGTGCAGGGCATCCCTGCTGTGAAAGCATTTAAAAACGGTCAGATAGAAATGGAGTTCGTCGGTGCTCAACCCGAAGCGCTTGTCAGGCGCTTCATCGATCAAGTTGCGCCGAACGAGCTCATGCTGGGGGTAGAGCAAGGCCGCAGCTTGCTGTTGACGCATCATTGGAGCGAGGCGGAGGCGAAGTTCCGTGCTGTTCTCGCTGAAAACGGATCCAATGCGCCCGCTGCCCTGGGATTAGTCGAGAGCCTGCTGATGCAAGGGCAAGCGCAAGAGGCGCTGGAAATCCTCGATGATTTCCCACGGGGAAGCGAGTGGGCTTCCGCGGAGAAGCTGATTCCCCTGGCCAGGTTGCTATCTGATGTCGACCAGGACGCGTTGGTCCGGAACGCCGATCCCCTCCAGGCCGAGCTGCTGCAGGCTGGAAAGCTGATCCTGCTTGATAACTTGCCGGCCGCTATGGATGGCCTGCTCGAAATCCTGCGCCAGGACAAACATTACCGGGACGATCTCCCGCGCAAAATCATGCTGGCGTTGTTCCAGCTGCTCGGAGATGACGATGAACTCACCCGTCAATACCGTGATGAGCTGGCCTCTGTGCTCTTCTAGAACTGCTGCCATTCTCATCGACTGACCTGGCAAGCGTATATCAAACGAAAGCCGCCCACTGATTCCAGCGGGCGGCTTGATGTCCCATCCGATGTGTTCTATTTTGCTATGGCAGGACCGAGCACGAGACTGCCCCAGGTGGTTGGATCTGCAAGCCTGCGGCCGGTTACGGACGCGATCATCGATTGCCAGGCCGCAACGCCGGCCTGGTCATTGTCGGATAAGGCTAGCACAAAGCCGAACTGGTCATTTTCTTTCGGCGTAACGTTGAGGATTGTCCAGGGTATGCGTGCCTCGAGAATATATCCCTGCCCCTGCTGGCTGGCTTTGACGTTCACACTGGAAAGTGCACCCTCCCGGCTGCGGGGGTACCAGAGATAAGCTTCCGGTGCCCGGCTTCCGAAGTTGCCCGGTGAGAGACCAATTTGATAATCATCACTGCTCAAGCTCGTACTGCTTTGATCGCCTGCCAGGTCGGCGTCGAATTGGATTTCGACATCATCTCCCCGGTAGAGATAGCGTCCGGTTGAAACCTGGGCAAACAAATCGTCAAAGCGCTCCACGGCCAGGTAGAGGTAGTTAACATCCCATCCGAGCTGGTAGCGAGCCGAAAGATCCGCCGTTCCGGTCCAGCCGGTACTTGCATATGACAGGGGACGGTCAACGCTATATACGCTCGTGCTCCAATCAGCCAGGCTGCCGTCGATGACGGGCGGTGCACTGAGGTATGCCGCGGTTACTGCCTCTGCCGGGACGGGAGTTTGCGTTGGAGATGGGCCTGTGGTGGCGGTTGCTGCGCCCAGCTCGGTCGCTGTCGCTGGAAGGCTGGTCGGGGATTCGAGCGGCGGGAGTGTGGGTGGAGGGGGAGTGTTGGTCGTCGTGGCGGCGAAGATCGCCGTATGGGTCAGATTTGGTGTTGGAAAGGTAAATGGCGTCGGGGATGCAGCACCTGGCAGGGTGCAGGCGCTGAGCGCCAGTAGTGCCAGGATCGAGATGGATCTGCGGGTTACAGAGTGCATGATATCCCCTTCCGGCCAGGAGACCGACCGTGCGCTCGAGTTTGGTCGAGCCAGCTCCAGGTCTGATCAACACATTCAATCAGTGGGGCGGGTGGGAGTCGAACCCACACGCTCTTGCGAGCAGAGGATTTTAAGTCCCCGGCGTCTGCCAATTCCGCCACCGCCCCGTCCGCTAATTGTAGCGTGCGTTGCATAGCCGTCAAGGCGATCCCCGCAGCGGGCTGGAGGCAGGCTCGAAGCTCCGCTATGCTATAATCCCCGCCGGGAAAGGTTTAGACCATGTTTAAACGAATCGCGAGTGTCTTCGGCATTGATTCCGTCGCCAGATTGCTCGATCAATACCGCCATTTCGTAGACCAGATTAACGACCTCGAACCAGAAATGCAGGCGCTTTCCGATGCCGCGCTGGCAGGCAAGACAGCGGAGTTTGAAAGCCGCCTTGCTGCTGGTGAGACGCTGGACGATCTGCTGGTCGAGGCTTTTGCCGTTGTGCGTGAGGTGTCCGTTCGTACGATCGGGCTGCGGCATTTTGATGTACAGCTGGTCGGTGGGGTGGTCTTGCACGAGGGTAAGATCGCCGAAATGAAGACCGGTGAAGGCAAGACGCTGGTCGCGACGCTCCCGATCTACCTGAACGGACTGGAGCGCAAGGGCGTCCACCTGGTCACGGTCAATGATTACCTGGCCCGTCGAGATGCACGCTGGATGGGTCCGATTTTTGAGTTCCTGGGCATGCATGTCGGCGTGCTGCAGGAGGCTGCCCGGACGGAACATGGCCGCAAGGCCTTCGTGTACGATCCGGCGTTCGAATCGACTCAGGAGGATGTCCACCAGCTGCGAATGGTGGATCGCCGTGAAGCCTATGCGGCGGACGTAACCTACGGCACGAACAACGAATTTGGCTTTGATTACCTGCGGGATAACATGGCCCGCACGATCGAAGCCCGTTCGCAGCGCGGCCACAATTACGCCATTCTCGACGAGGTCGATAACATTCTCATCGATGAAGCCCGCACGCCGTTGATTATCTCGGGCCCTTCCCATGAGGACCCCGAGCTTTATCTACAGATGGCGCAGGTCGTGAAGCAGCTGAACCCGGAAGATTATGAGATCAGTGAACGCGATCGTACCATTGCGCTGACCGAATTGGGCGAGGACCATGTAGAACAGCTCCTTCAGACGCCGCTGCGGGATCCCGATCGGCCGGAGGACATCACCCCCGAGCAAGCACGTCTGCTCGGGCATCTTGAGCAGGCGCTGCGGGCTGAATATCTCTTCAAGCGCAATAAGGATTATGTCGTCCAGGCCGGCAAGGTGATCATCGTGGACGAGTTCACCGGCCGCATGATGCCCGGCCGGCGCTGGTCCGATGGCCTGCACCAGGCGGTTGAGGCAAAAGAAGGCGCCCGGGTGCGCCAGGAAAACGTCACCTACGCCACGATCACTCTGCAGAATTACTTCCGCATGTACGAAAAGCTGGCTGGCATGACCGGTACAGCCGTGACCGAATCGGAAGAGTTCAGCAAGATCTACGACGTGGAAGTTCTCCCACTTCCAACCAACCTCGAATTCATTGCGCTCAGTCCCGAAACCGACCTGGTTGAGGTTGAATACAGCGAGGACGGGAACCGCTTCCAATACTACGCACGCATGGAGGACTCGGATCAAGCACCGGTCTTCTGGCGCAGGAAAGACTACCCCGATGTTGTTTACCGGACGGAAGAGGCTAAGCTGCGCTCGGTCACGATGGAGATCCTGCGGCGGCATTTGATCGGCCAGCCGTTGCTGGTTGGCACGACTTCCGTTGAGCTTTCCGAAAGACTCTCCAGCAGGCTACGGGCCGAGGCGCTGCAGAATTTAATGAACGTCACGCTCCTGCGGGATCTCTATCTTGAACGGCACGACCTATCCGACGATGGCATGCGGATCGATGAACTCGAGCCGCTTAATGCCGGCCTGGATGAGTTGAAGAATTCTGTGCTCCGCCCGATGGCGCGTGAGCTGGATGTCTCGCTCAACCCAACTCGCGAGGAAAACGTCGCGCGCCTGCTCCAACTGCTCGAACTGGAGCCCACCTATGCCGAGCGCCTGGTGGGGGCTTTGAACGGCGGCATCCCCCATAACGTGCTCAATGCAAAGAAGCATGATGAGGAGTCGGCGATCATCGCCTGGGCCGGGTCCTATGGCGCGGTCACGATTGCGACCAACATGGCTGGCCGCGGTGTCGACATCAAACTAGGCGGGGAGATCGCCGAGGAAATCCTGGCGGCTGTCAACCGTGTCCTGCGGCGGGTGGGCATTGATGATCCCGAGAACCTCAGCATGCGGGAGCGCCTGGAGGCGCTCGAAAGTGCAGATGAAGAGGCGATCGGCATTTACCACGCTGAGGTGAGCCAGCTGCGCACCTTTATGGAGGAAGGGCAGAAGGTGCGGGAGGCCGGGGGTTTGCACGTCGTCGGTTCGGAGCGTCACGAGTCACGGCGAATTGACAACCAGCTGCGCGGCCGAGCCGCACGCCAGGGGGATCCGGGTTCTTCGCAGTTTTTCCTCTCCCTCGAAGATGAATTGATGCGCCTTTTCGGTGGCGCCCAGGTCTCAAGCTTGATGCAGCGTCTCAACATTGATGATGCAACGCCGATCGCGCACGGCATCGTGAACCGCACAATCGAGCAAGCGCAGACCAGGGTTGAGGGTGCGAACTTCGACACCCGCAAGCATCTACTCGAGTACGATGATGTGTTAAACCAGCAGCGAGAAGTGTTCTACGGTCAGCGCAACCGGGTCTTCGCAAAAGATGACATGACGGAAGACCTGTACCCCATGGTTGAGCAAGAGGTCTCCCAGCACGTGCAAATGGCCTTCGAAGATCCCGAAGGACCGTGGAAGCTGCTTGCATGGTTGGAAGAGATTCAGCCCACCATCGGACTGGAAGGAGATCGACCCTACCCATCCTTCATGATCCAGCTCATCCTTGACACGCTGGACGGTATCGATCAACCCGATCCGCTCAAGGCTGCGCTGCTCGAACTCGCCCGGCGCAGCCTGGAAACGAACACCGCACATTTGCGGCTGGTGATCGAAGATCAATTTGCACGTTCGCTGGAGCGCCTGGACGAACAGGTGCGCAGCCGGGGTGATACGGCCGAAATGGCGGTGGAAGCAACGATCATGGAAGCCGAAGATTCGGGCCAAACGGTGGACACCGGTCGTTTGTTGAGTGCAGTTGAATCGGCCGCCGGTTTACGAGTCCAGATGGATGAGGCCGGGTTGCAGCATCTGCGGGAGGAACCGCGTTTATTCCTTGACCGGGTGCCAGACCTCATCGAATCAAGCATGGGCTTGCGCATCTGGGCCGGCCTGGTCCAGGCCGTTGAACGAAGACTGGGAGAGGAGCTGGGACTCGAGCCGACCTTGCAGCAACCGATCGATTGGGACGCAGCAGAATCTGCCTTAATGGAGGCCTTCAACCGTATCGCCGGCGCCCGCGATGAGCGCCTGCTGGCAGAGGTCGATACGGACCTGCACAATGCCCTACGGCGTGAAGCGGAAATCGACCGGAACCTGAAAACCCGTCTGCTGGTCCAGATGAGCTACGGCCAGCGCAGCTTCTTCGACCGCAAGACCCACCAGCGGCAGTCTGTCCTTGTGGGCCGGTTGACCTATCCCTTCTACGCTGCCGAGTTGATTGAGGACGAGGAGCCAACTGCGATCGAAGAGCGTGTTCTGCGGCATCTTGATGCTGCTCGGACTACGATCCAGTCCGCTCTTGGAAACGCCGACCTGGGGCGTATCGCAGGCACCCGCATCGATCAGCTTGACGAACGTATCCAACGGGCACTTACCGACGGGGTCAATACACCGTTTCTTGAAACGCAGGAGCAATCGCAAACCATCGCATCCCTCGGGAACGACGCACAGGCAGCCTTGGCTCAAGCACTTGGCGCCCAGGCACTTATGCGGGCATACCGCGAGCTGTTCCTGTCGGTCGCCGACCAATTATGGGTCGAATATCTAACCCAGATGGAAGCGCTGCGTACTTCCATCGGGCTCGAAGCCTACGGTCAGCGCGATCCACTTGTCCAGTACAAAAGCCGGGCATTCGATCTGTTTAAGGACCTGCTAAACACAATCCGTGCCGGTGTGGTATCCCGCATGTACCGCCTGCGCGTGGCTGCTCCGGCCCAAACGGCCTCGACTCAATCCGTCCAGGCACCGCAGGCCGCACAGCGGGTCGCGGCATCGGGAAATGGTGGCTCTGGCGGGTCGAAGAGTTCGCACAAACGTCGCCGAAGACGACGTTGAGCTCCAGCTTCTATCTACGAGGTGGCAGCACGATCAACTCCTCCCGGTTAAAGCCTGAATGAGACGAAAATTGCGGCAATTTCCCCTCGACGATAGGTCCGATGGAATTAAGCGCTAGTTTCCACAGCTGGCCCAAGGTGGACCTGCATCGTCACCTGGAGGGGTCTTTACGCCTGTCAAGCTTGCAGGAGCTCGTGCAGGAGCACGCCGTGCTTGATGAGATTGATCTCCAGGCGCTGCCGCAAAACGTTACGGTTCAAGAAGGCGACCCACATGAGCCAGAGTTCTTCCTCTCGCGCTTCGAAACATTGCGCAAGTTCTTCCTCGATCGGCAAACGATTGAACGGTTGACCAGCGAGGTGATCGAGGACGCCGCCGCAGATGGTGTGCGCTACCTCGAACTTCGATTTACGCCTGCCGCGCTCGCCTCCCAGGGAGATTTTGCCTTCGAAGAAGTCAGCGACTGGGTGATTTCAGCTGCATTATCCGCAGCCGAAATTCACTCCATCCAGGTCCAATTCCTGCTCAGCCTCAACCGGCACGAACCCCTGGCCCTGGCCGCACAGGTGGCGGAAGTTGCCGCCGGGCTGCGAACGCGAGGGGTCGTTGGACTGGACCTGGCAGGTGATGAGCATAATCATCCCGCCAGACCATTCGCCCCGGTTCTGGAGCGAGCCCGCTCCGCGGGACTGAATATCTCGGTTCACGCGGGTGAATGGGGGGATGTGGACGAGTTATCGGTGGCAATCCGGGAACTCGGTGCTCGTCGAATCGGGCATGGCGTACGCATTTTGGAGGATGAGGCGTTGCTGCGCGAGGCCCGAGAATCGGAGGTATGCTTCGAGATCAGCCTGACGAGCAATCAGCGCACCGGCGTGGTTTCTGACTTGAGGTTGCACCCGCTGCCGGAGATGCTTGAGGCGGGGCTGCAGGTTGCGTTGACAACGGACGACCCCGCGATCTTCGACATAACACTCTCGGACGAATACGGCCTTGCGCAGCGGTATTTGAACCTCTCACCAGAAACTCTAAAAGGGATGACCCTCAGCGCAGTCCAGGCGAGCTTCCTGGAGCCGAAACCGAAGCGGATCTTGGAGCAGCAGTTCGTCGCGGAATTCTGGGGAGAGCAGGCAGCTGATGATTGAGATTGACGATCTTTCATTTGCCGTTGTCAGCGACGGAACGGTGTGGGCAGATGCAGGCGGTCCATTCGGACTCGTACCACGCGCACTCTACTCCCGCTACCTTGAACCGAATTCAGAAAACCGCATCCCGATGACACTGCAGTGCTTGCTGGTCCGTTCGGAAGGCAGGACGATTCTGATCGACACTGGATTGGGCACAAAACTCACGCCCGAAGCGGTGGAGCAGTGGGGTTTGCAGCGGCCGCAGGGCACGTTAATCGATGATCTGGCGCGGCAGGGTGTACCGGCGGAGGCGGTGGACATCGTCCTCAATACGCACCTGCACGCGGATCACTGCAGCGGAAATACTCACTTCGTCAACGGGGAGCTGACGGCGTCATTTCCAAACGCCGAATATTGGGTTCAACGTCTCGAGTGGGCAGAGGCTTCCCACCCTGACGCAAGAACGCGCGGCACCTATTACGGCGTAAATTTCAACCTTCTTCAGCGGCAGGGGCGCCTGCGGCTGCTGCATGGCGATACACAGGTCACGGAGCATATCCGCTGTGTTGTAACACCCGGGCATACCCGGGGGCACCAATCGATCATGCTTTCGAGCGGGAACTGGCGTGGTTTATACGTGGGCGATATGGCATCCTACGCCGTGCACATGCAGCGCACAGCCTGGTTGACATCCTACGATGTCCTGCCGCTTGAGAACATCCGCTCCAAAGAGCGCTGGCAACGATGGGCGCTCGAGCATGATGCCTGGCTGTTCTTCGAGCATGACCCTAACGTGAAGGCCGCCCGCCTGATTGAGCAAGGCGGACGGCTGGGGATCGACGTAATCGAGCTCGATAAGAAGGCTACTGGGTAGATTCCCAGTCAGCGACAGCTTCCCGGATCAAGGCCTTGATCTCGGGGTTAGGGACATCGGCGATCTCGTAACTGTTAACCCCGATCAGTACCTTCGCTATACCTCCCGGCCCTTCCACCAGGCGAACCGCAAGGTCGGATCGACCGGTGGCTTCCACTTTCACCTGCAGGATGTCGTTAATCTGTTCGATCATGCTGGCCGGCTTTCGGTCTGGCACTTCCGTCTCCCGCACCACGCTGGGGGGACGCACCGTTTCCGGCTTTTGAACCCACGTGCTCAGATCCCGGGCAGCGTATTCCAGCCGGGTCCAATACCGGGAGGCTTTTAGCGCCTCAGGGTCGTCGAACTCCTCGTCGCCAATTTTTACGATCAATGAACCGCTGACCTCGTCGCGCAGCAGCGTGGCGACCTGGATTCGCGGGCCTGCAGCTGGCATGCGTGGGGGAGGGGGTTCCTTACTTTCAACAGGAGAATCTGGTTCATCCTCTTCGATCTGGGGTGAATCCACGGATTCCTCCGCAGCATCCATGGCAGGGCTTGGCAAAGGAGCGGGCAGATCCTCATCATCGGATTTTTCCGAGGTGAAACCTTCAATCACGGCGGGTTCAGGCACCTGTTCTGCTTCCGAACCCTCCTCCCCAGAATCCTGCCTCCGGTTGTTAAGGATCATATAGGCCAGAATCGCAAGTCCTATGCCGAATGCGATCAGAACCAGGCCTACGAGAAGCTGATTGTTCATGTTTCAACCTCCGGTTGACAATGGACACATAAGTGCGTGCCACGCTGGCCAACGACAATGCGTGTGATTGTGGAACCACATTCGGGGCAAGACTCACCTTCGCGCCCGTAAACTCGGAAGTGGTTCTGAAATTCACCGCCTCGGTAAACCCAATCGATGCTGGCACCATTATGCTTTAAACCCGCCAACAGCGCTTCTCGTACTCCATGCCAGAGAGCATGCACTTCATCTTCCCCCAGCGAGTCGCTGCGACGCAGCGGGTGAAGCCCGGCGATATGAAGTGCCTCATCGGCGTAGATGTTGCCGATTCCGGCGATAAAGGATTGGTCGAGCAGGAGCGGTTTCAGCATCCGGTGGTGATCGGCCAGAAGTTCGGCCAGGAGCTTGGGCGTAAATCCTGCTTCGAGGGGCTCTGGTCCGAGCGAACCCAGAAGCTGCTCTTTATCAGGGACAAGTGAAACCCGGCCGAATTTGCGCGCATCGCTGAAGCGAAGATCCCAGCCGTTATCGAGGTGGAAGCGGGTATGGTCGAAACGACCGGGCTCCTGGTCGGTGGGAGCAAGGAGTAAATCTCCGCTCATTCGCAGATGGATGAGAAGCGACCCTTCGTCCAGCGGGAAGACCAGGTACTTCCCCCGGCGCGTAACGTCGAGGATGCGCCGATTTTGAATGCGCTTCCGGAAGGTCGGCAGCCTTGGGCTGGTGAAATGACGCGGCCAGCGTGTACTCACACCGATGAAGCGAAGACCGGGAAGTGCCGGTCCAAGAACGCCTTCGCGCAGGGTGCGGGCGATCGTCTCGACTTCGGGCAGTTCGGGCATCGCCGGGATTATACCTTCCCTGGGGATGCTGGCCAACAATCTCAGTCTACCCTGATCAAATCCCGCAGTTGATCGAGCTTTGCTGGACCAATGCCTGAGACGGCAAGCAGTTCGTCAACCGAATTGAACAAGCCGTGTTCATCTCTATATTCGACGATTTTCTGCGCCAGGCTGGGTCCGATGCCGGGCAGGGTTTCAAGTTCAGAGGGGTCAGCCGAGTTGATATCCAGTTGAATTTGAGGGTCGTCCATCAAGGCCGGCGCTGCTGAAGCCAGGCTGGAGTTCGCTTCAGGCATGAAGGGAATGTACAACCTCTGGCCATCTTCGAGTTCGGAGGCTAAATTTACACGATCCAGGTCAGCCCTTTCCTGTGACCCCCCGGCCGCCTGCAGAGCGTCGAAACCGATGGCATGTCTCGGTAAGGTATAAACTCCGGGGTTGACCACTGCTCCTGCAACATGGACTTGCAGTGGGCCGGGAGTGGGAGCAGGATGAAGCTCAATCGGTAATTGTCGGCGGGGGGAAAGCAGGAGCAATAATAATCCTGCTGCTGCGAGACCCGTCAGGAGGCCGGCGGTGTAGGTCGTCCAGCGTTCAATCATTTCGATCCCCCTGTGTGAACTCCAGATCTATTGTATATCGAGCGAGCCCAAGGTTCAAAGCAGTTATAATCTGCCTATGCCCAAATACTTCACCGGCGAAGGCGACGAGGGTTATACGGGTCTTCTAGGCGAGGGTCGTGTTCCGAAATACGGACCGCGTCCGAGTGCATACGGCACGCTGGATGAAGCCCAGGCCGCCCTGGGTATGGCACGCTCGCTTGCCTCGCAGGCGAGCAGGGAAGCTCTCCGGCAGGTTCAGGTCGATCTCTACCATATCATGGCCGAAGTGGCGGCTCCAGTGGAGCAAGCCGCACAGTTCCGCAAACTCACTCCGGCACGCGTCCGATGGCTGGAAGGTAAGCTGGAGCAATTTGGCGACCTGGTCGAGATGCCGAGCGATTTCGTGATTTCGGGAGATTCACAACCTGGCGCCGCTCTCGATCTGGCGAGAACAGTTACCCGCCGGGCCGAACGCCATGTGGCGGCGCTGGTACACGAAGGCCTGGTAGAAAATCCACAAATCTTGCCCTATTTAAACCGGCTCTCGAGCCTGTGCTTCATACTCTCACTTTGGGAGAATCAGCAGGCGGGGGTCCAGGGTCACAGCCTGGCGAAGGGCGGCTCCACATGACAGGCACCTTGTTGAACTCGGCCACTATCGCCATCGGGACCCTATTCGGGCTGCTTTTTGGAACCAGGCTCCCCGAGAGAGCGCGTGAGAGCGTGCTGTCAGCATTAGGAGTTTTTACCCTGGCGATCGGCATCCAGCTCTTCCTGCAGGGCGCAGGGTTCGAGGGTGAAAACATCCTGCTGCCGCTGGTGAGCCTGCTGGTTGGTGCATTGTTGGGGGAATGGTGGCAGGTTGAAAGAAGACTGG
>Ga0307446_1000448_pt1 | contig 14086 bp, 6 predicted proteins | sample SalMarSW160320MG_FD_202141 | JGI IMG/M metagenome (GOLD analysis project Ga0307446, IMG submission 202141) | Salt marsh sediment microbial communities from the Plum Island Ecosystem LTER, Massachusetts, United States - SW1603-20 | ecosystem: Environmental > Aquatic > Marine > Intertidal zone >... | reverse complement strand
GGCTGCCGATCCTGCGCGTGCTGGACCGCCTGGGCGAGCCGCTCACGATCGCCGTCCCGCTCCCCGGCCGGGACCTGGCAGCCGCCGTCTGGTTGGTGCAGGTGGGCCGGGTGCCCGTGCTGCTGCTCGACACCGACGTCCCGGACAACGACGACTCCGACCGGCCCATCACCCACATCCTCTACGTCCGCGGCCGGGAGATGCGTCTCCACCAGGAGCTCGTGCTGGGCGTCGGCGGCGTCCGCGCCCTGCGGGCGCTCGACATCCGGCCCGGCATGTGGCACCTCAACGAGGGACACTCCGCGTTCCTGCTGGCGGAGCGGGCGCGGGAGCACGTGGCGGCGGGGGTGACCCTGTCAGATGCCTGGACCAGGGTCAGTCGCAACAGCGTGTTCACGATCCATACTCCCGTGTCCGCGGGCAACGAGCGGTTCGATACCGAGCTGGTGCGCCGGGTCGCCGGGCCGCTGCTTGACGGCGACGGGCGCCCCAGCACGGGCGGGATCCCCACCCAGGAGGTGCTCGCCCTGGGCCGGGGCGTCGACGACGATCCGTCCCAGTTCGACCTGACCGCGTTCAGCCTGCGGCTGACCAACGGCGCGAATGCCGTGTCCCAGCTCCACGGCCACACGGCGAATGGCACCTGGCACGGCATCTCGCCGCACGAGATCCTCGGCCTGACCAACGGCGTGCACACACCCACCTGGGTCGGCCAGCCAATGCACGACGTGCTGGAGCGCTACACCAACGCCGACCTGGTCAGGATGGACGACCAGCCCGCGTCGCGGCGGTTCTGGGATCGGATCGGCAAGGTGCCGGCCGACGAGCTGTGGGAGGCGCACCAGCGGCAGAAGCTCGAGCTCGCCATCTTCGCCCGGGGCCGGCTACGCAACCAGTTCGCCAGGCACGGCGAGGCACCGTCCACCCTGGAAGAGCTGGAACAGGTGCTCGATCCTTCGATCCTGACCATCGGCTTCGCCCGCCGCTTCGCCACCTACAAGCGGGCGGCACTCGTGTTCTCCGACCCGAACCGGATCTCACGCTTGCTGTGGGACGAGCAGCGCCCGATGCAGATCGTGTTTGCCGGCAAGGCTCACCCCGCCGACCGCCCCGGCCAGGGCATGATCCAGGACATCTTCGGCCGGTCGCGCAGCCCCAGGCTCCGCGGGCGCGTGTTCATCCTGGAGGACTACGACATCCGGATCGCCCGGTTCCTCGTTCAGGGCGTGGACGTCTGGCTCAACAATCCTCGCCGGCCGCTCGAGGCCTCGGGCACGTCGGGGATGAAGGCGGCCGCCAACGGCGTCCTCAACGTGAGCGTGCTCGACGGCTGGTGGGACGAGGGCTGGACGGGCGACAACGGCTGGGCGATCGGGGGCCGGGAGACGAACCCGGACGAGGGCGCCCAGGACTGGGCCGACGCCCAGGACCTCTACCGGATCCTGGAGCAGGAGCTGATCCCGGCCTACTACGAGCGGGACAGGCACCAGCTGCCGGCCCGCTGGATCCAGCTCATGCGGAACTCGATCGCGAGCACGATCTGGCGCTTCTCGACGACGCGCATGCTGCACGAGTACGTGGAACGGCTGTACCTTCCGGCCGCCGGTGACGAGCCCGACGTGACGATCGCATCCGTCGACGGGACTACCGGCTGAACCCCGCCCGCGGGGCGCCGGCCCCCGGGCACCATGACCCCCCCTCGCTCACCTGCCCCGACCATCGCCTCCCGCCATCACCGGGAGGCCCGCACCTGAGGACGCACCCCTGGCCCCCCGCATCTCGCTGTCCCTAGCCATCCACAACCACCAGCCGGTCGGCAACTTCGGCTGGGTCTTCGCCGAGGTCTACGACCGGGCGTACCGGCCGCTGCTCGAGGCGCTCGAGCGCCACCCGAGCGTACGGCTGGCGCTCCACTACACCGGACCCCTCCTGGAATGGATGAGCGCCGAGCGGCCCGACTTCCTCGATCGCCTCAGTGTGCTGGTCGACCGGGGCCAGGTCGAGCTGATGGGCGGCGGACTGTACGAGCCGGTCCTCGCCTCGCTGCCGGAGGACGATCGCGTCGCCCAGTTGACGCGGATGGCCGACACCATCGAGCGCATCAGCGGCCGGCGGCCGCGGGGCGCCTGGCTGGCGGAGCGCGTCTGGGAGCCGGACCTGCCGACCTCGCTGGTGGCGGCCGGCTACCGATGGACCATCCTCGACGACCAGCACTTCCGGGCCGCAGCGATCCCCGAGGCGAACCTGTGGGGCGCGTATACGACCGAGGATCAGGGGCAGCTGCTCACGGTGTTCGGGACCGAGCAGGGCCTCCGCTACCGGATCCCGTTCGGCACGGTCGAGGGCGTGATCGACCACCTCCGGGACCACGCCACCGAGGCCGGTGACCGGTTGGGCACGATGGGCGACGACGGTGAGAAGTTCGGCGCCTGGCCCACCACCTACGATCACTGCTGGGGAAAGGGGCGCTGGATGGAGCGGTTCTTCGAGGCCCTCGAAGCCAGCTCCGGCTGGCTGACCACCGTGACGCCATCGAGCTGGCTCGAGCGAGCGGCGCCGATCGGGCGCGTCTACGTGCCGACGTCCTCGTACGCGGAGATGGGCGAGTGGGCGCTGCCGCCCGGGGAGGCGGTGGTGTTCAGCAGGCTGCTCCACGACGCGGTGGCCGAGCACCGGCCCGAGGCGCGCTGGCTCCGAGGCGGTTTCTGGCGCAACTTCCAGGTCAGGTACCGCGAGATCAACGACCTCCACAAGCAGATGCTCCGGGCATCCGCCAAGGTCGCCTCGATGCCCGACGGACCCGACCGGATCGCCGCCGTGGACCACCTCCATCGCGGCCAGTCCAACGACTGCTACTGGCACGGGCTGTTCGGCGGGATCTACATCTCGCACATGCGCCTGGCCACCTGCGAGCACCTGATCGCCGCCGAGGATCTCGCCGACCGGGCGCTGGGAACGCTCCGGGCGGCCGAGCTCCGGGACCTGGATCTGGACGGGCGGCCGGAGGCGTACCTCGCCGAGCCGGGCCAGGTTGTGACGGTCAAGCCGGCCGAGGGTGGCGGGATCGGTGCCTGGGACATCCGCGCAGCGCGACATGCGCTTGGCTCGGTCCTGCGCCGGCGGCCCGAGGCGTATCACGAGAAGCTGCGGGCTCACGATGCCGCGGCCCGCGCGGTCGCGCCGGGCGACGGACCAGCCGGCGACCGCCCGACGGGCACCGACGCCTCCGCCGGAGACGGCGCGATGTCGATCCACGAGCTGCTGGACGCCAGGGAGGTGGGCCTCGTCGACCGCCTCGTGTACGACGATCACGAGCGACGCTCGGCGCTGGTTCGGTTCCTGGCAGCCGACACGACCCCGGACGACGTCGCGCGGGCCGCGGAGGTGGAGCTGGGCGACCTGCGCGACGGCGAGTTCACGATCGATCACCTCGCCCCCGGCCAGGTGTCGCTGTCGCGCGAGGGCATTGTGGCGGGACAGGCGGTGACCGTGGCCAAGACCATCCGCCTCGCCGGTGGCCGGCTCGACCCGGAGCTGATCGTCGAGCTCGAGGTCCATCACCGCGGCGACCGGCCGATCGAGCCGCGGCTCGGCCTGGAGCTCTCGATCCATCTCCTCGGCGGCGGGGGCAACCCCCAGGCGTGGTACGAGGTCGACGGGACGCGGACCCGTCACGACGGGAGCGGCCAGGTCTCCGGAGCGGCGGCCCTCGCCTACGGCAACGACTGGGTGGGTCTGGCGATCCGCGCGGTGATGGACCCGGCGGCGGACGCGTGGTGGCATTCGATCGACACGGTGTCCAACTCCGAGTCGGGCTTCGAGCGCGCCTACCAGGGAAGCGGCCTGCTGGTGTCGTGGCCGATCCGGCTGGCGCCCGGGGAGGCCCGGCGGTTCTCGCTCCGGCAGGCGGTCACCGTGGCTCGCGATCGGACCGAGGGCGAGGCGGCCGCATCAGCATGAGCGACGAGGCCGGGGGGACGGAGGCGTCGGGCGCGATGCGCGTCCCGGGGGCACCCGCATGACCCGCGGCCAGCTCGTCGTCCACGCGCACTTCTACCAGCCATTCCGGGTCGATCCGTTCTCGGGAAGCATCCCGGTCGATGCCTCGGCCGCTCCGTTTCCCGACTGGAACGCCCGGATCACCGAGGAGTGCTACCGGCCCATCGCCGAACATGGCATCGCGGCGCACATCTCGTGGGACGTCGGGCCCACGCTCACCGACTACCTCGCAAACGAGGCGCCCGAGGTGCTGACCGGGTTCGCCGACGCAGACCGGCTGGGTGGCGGCACCGGCATCGCGCAGGCGTTTCACCATTCGATCCTGCCGCTGGCCTCGGTCCACGATCGGCGCACCGAGGTCCGCTGGGGGATGCGTGACTTCGAGGTCCGGTTCGGCAGACGGCCGGCCGCGATGTGGCTGCCCGAGGCGGCCGTCGACCTGGAGACCCTTCGATCGCTCGAGGAGGCGGGCATCGGGGCCGTGATCCTGGCGCCGTGGCAGGCGGACGTGCCGCACGTCGAGACCCGCCGGGCCTACCGCGTGGACCTGGGCGCCGGCCGGCACATCACGGCCGTGTTCTACGACGCGGACCTGTCGGCCGCCGTCTCGTTCGAGCCCGCCGCGACCGCGGACGCCGACCGATTCGCCCGCGAGCGAGTCGCGCCGCGAATGGGCGCGCCGCTCCCCAACGGCGACCCGCCGATCCTCGTGATCGCCAGCGACGGCGAGCTCTACGGACACCACCAGTCGTTCCGCGACCTGTTCCTCGAGCGGCTCGTCACGCCCGATGCGAGCACACCCGATCGGGGGTTCGATGTGGTGGACCTCGCGACCGCGGTCGTCGAGCGCCACGATCAACCCCATCCGGAGATCGAGATCCGCGAGCGATCGTCGTGGAGCTGCCACCACGGCGTGCTGCGCTGGTACGCGGAGTGTGCTGACGTCCCGGACGGCCGCTGGAAGGGACCGCTGCGGGGCGCCCTGGATCGCCTGGCCGGCGCGATCGATGCCACCACCGACCGGCTGGCCCGCGACATCCGCGGCCTCGACGACATCTGGGAGGCTCGGGACCGCTACGTGGACGTCGTCGTCGATGCCATGCCGGCCCATGCGTTCGCCACCGAGACGCTCGGCTCCACGGCCCGGCCGCGCGACCACCAGCGCCTGCTCGCGCTGCTCGAGGCGCAGCGCTGGAGACTCGCGATGTTCGCCTCGGATGGCTGGTACTGGGACGACCCGTCACGCACCGAGACGCGGCAGGTGCTGCGCGCCGCCGCCCGGGCCGCCCGGATCGTGGACGAGCTCGAGCCCGGGCGCCTCGAGCGCCGCCTGGTCGCGGATCTCGCCACGCTCCGGTCGCCGGCGCTCGGCATCGACGGTGAGACGATCTACCGGCACGCGCTCAGCGAGGTGGGCCAGCCGCCGCCGGACGCCGACGACCCCCGGGGTTGAGCCGGGGGTCGAGGGGGGTGGGGCGCCGGAAGGAGGGCGGGTCGGCGCCCCGGTATGCAGTGAGCCGGATCAGCGAAGGCCCGTCGGATAGATGGAGCGTCGGGAGTCCGGGGACCCGTCGCGAGAATCGACGCCCAGGTTGAGCGCGGTGACCGCGAACAGGGACAGGAGCACGAGGATCAGGATCAGTTCCATGGGAAGCTCGTTTTCTTGATGACCTGCGGGTTGGTATAGTCAGCTAGGCCAAGGGCCACGATAGTTGGACTAGTGCACTATGTCAAGTAGGCGGAACGGCCCAGACGAGGACGACAATCGGCCCCAAGCGACTGGGTCTTCGTCCGACCACCACCTCGACATCGAGCGCGATTCCGACGTCCCGATCTCGACCCAGATCTACTGGCAGCTGGCCTACCAGATCGACTCCGGACGGCTCCAGCCGGGCACCCGCCTCCCGCCGGTGCGTGAGCTGGGGGCCGCGATGCGGGTCAATCCGAACACGATCCGCGCGGTCTATCGACGGCTGGCCGAGGCCGGCTACGTCATCGGACGCCATGGCGCCGGCACGCGCGTGGTGGATCGCCCACCCGTGCGGCGTGGCTCCGACACGCTGGCCGGGATCGTCGCCGAGACGCTGCGTAGGGCGGCCCAGATGGGGTTCACGCCGGATGACGTCGCCCAGGCCACGTTCACCGCGGCGTCCGGACGCCGCCACCCGGGCCTCCTGGTCCACGTGCTGTTCGCGGAGTGCACGACGGCCGACGCGACCTTCGATGCCGAGCGGATCGTCGAGGCGTTCCCCGATCGCGTCGCCGCCGCGGGCGTGCTGCTCGAAGAGATCCCCGATCGGCTCGATCGCTATCACTACGACCTCGTCGCGACGACGACCTTCCACGCCGACGAGGCGCAGGCGTTCGTGAATGGGCGCCTGCCGCTGGTCGCGATGCTGGTGGGCGCCGGCTACATCGATCTGGTCCACGAGGTCGGCGCCCTGCCGGCGGGATCCAGGGTCGGGCTCGTGTGCGGCTCCCAACGCGGCGTCGAGAACATCGCGGAGGTGCTCGAGGCGGCCGGCGCCACGGGCGTCGAGATCATCCCCGCGGTCGCCCACACGGAGTCCGAGCTCGACCAGGTGGATCGCGAGGCAGACCTGGTGCTGCTGTCGCGCGAGGCGATGGCACTCGGGCTCGAGACGCGCTTCGCACGCCCGGAGCGGCTGCGCGAATGGAGCTACGAGTTCGACCCGGCCGCGCTGGAGCTGCTCCGGCGGGCGGTCGAGCGGGTCGACGCCGGACGAGCGATGACCGCGCCCGTCCCGCTGCCGGACCGGGGAGCCGCACGCTTATCGACCTGATCCGCGCGGCGGCCCGTCGCGTTGACAGCCGCCACCACCGCCGCATACGGTGGATTCCACCCAGTCCCCCGCGCGTGACCTGAACCGCGCACTCGAGCATCGTCGATCGGTGAACCGTATCCAACCACACCCCGGCCGCCCGGCACCTCGCAGCCTCCCGCGCGACCCGCAGTGGTACAAGGACGCCATCATCTACGAGCTCCACGTGCGCGCCTTCCTCGACAGCGATGCGAACGGGATGGGCGACTTCGAGGGGCTGACGGCCAAGCTCGACTACCTCGCGGACCTCGGGATCACGGCCATCTGGCTCCTGCCGTTCTACCCGTCACCCGGTCGCGACGACGGGTACGACATCGCCGACTTCCGCGCGGTCAACCCGGACTACGGAACCCTGCGCGACGTGCGTGTCTTCGTACGTGAGGCCCACCGCCGCGGACTGCGGGTGATCACCGAGCTCGTCTGCAACCACACGTCGGACCAGCACCCGTGGTTCCAGCGCGCCCGTCACGCGCCACCCGGGAGCGCGTGGCGCGACTTCTACGTGTGGTCGGACACGGCCGAGCAGTACGCGGACGCCCGGATCATCTTCAAGGACTACGAGACGTCGAACTGGACGTGGGACCCGGTGGCCGGCGCGTACTACTGGCACCGCTTCTTCAGTCACCAGCCGGACCTCAACTTCGACAACCCGCGCGTCCGCGAGGCCGTCATCCAGACGCTCGACTTCTGGCTGGAGATGGGCATCGACGGCGTTCGCCTCGACGCGATCCCATACCTCTACGAGCGCGAAGGCACGAACGGCGAGAACCTGCCCGAGACGCATGCCTTCCTGGCCGATCTCCGGCATCACGTGGACGAGCGCTACGGCGATCGGATGCTGCTCGCCGAAGCCAACCAGTGGCCGGAGGACGCCGTCGAGTACCTGGGCACCGAGGATCGGCCCGAGTGCCACATGGCGTTCCACTTCCCGGTGATGCCCCGGCTGTTCATGTCGATCCGGATGGAGGACCGGTTCCCGATCCTGGACATCCTCGACCAGACGCCGGCCATCCCGGACATCGCGCAATGGGCCATGTTCCTACGCAACCACGACGAGCTGACCCTCGAGATGGTCACCGACGAGGAGCGGGACTTCATGTACCGCGCCTATGCCAGCGATCCGCAGGCGCGCATCAACCTCGGCATCCGGCGCCGCCTCGCCCCCCTGCTGGGCAACAACCGGCGCCGGATCGAGCTCATGAACGGGCTCCTGTTCTCGCTGCCCGGGACACCGGTCATCTACTACGGCGACGAGATCGGCATGGGCGACAACGTCTACCTGGGCGATCGCAACGGCGTCCGGACGCCGATGCAGTGGAGCCCCGATCGCAACGCCGGCTTCTCGACCGCCAACCGCCAGCGGCTGTACCTGCCCCCCATCGTGGACCCCGAGTACCACCACGAGGCGGTCAACGTCGAGGCCCAGCAGGCCAACCCGCATTCGCTGCTGTGGTGGATGCGCCGGCTGATCGCGCTGCGCAAACGGCACCCGGCGTTCGGTCGCGGGTCGATCGAGATCCTGAGCCCGGAGAACCGCAAGGTGCTCGCCTTCGTGCGCCGCTACCAGGACGAGACGCTGCTGATCGTGGCCAACCTGTCGCGCTATGTGCAATGGACGTCGCTCGATCTGAGCGAGTTTGCGGGGATGGTCCCGGTGGAGCTGTTCGGCTCGGTCGAGTTCCCGCCGATCGAGGGCTCGTCGTACCCGCTGACCATGGGCCCGCACTCCTTCTACTGGTTCCAGCTGCGACCCGGCGCCGTCGTCCCGGGCGAGGTGCACCGCCGGACCACGGCGACGCTGGAGCGGCCGGAGTCGCTCGCCGATCTCACCGGCCCGGAGCGATCCAAGGAGCTCTCGAGCACGCTCGTCGGCTGGATCGTCGATCGCCGCTGGTTCCGCGGGCGCGGTCGCCGGATCCGAAGCTCGAAGATCGCTGACGTGCTCCCGATCCCGGGGCACGAGCGGACCCTGGGCCTGCTGCTGTTCGAGGTGACCTACTCGGACGGCGAGCCGGAGACCTACAGCATCCCGGTCTCCATCCTCGATCCATCCGCGACCGAGCCGGAACACGGCGGGCTGATCGCCCGTCTCGTGGGGGATCACCAGCCGGCCGGGTTCCTGGTGGATGCGGCGGGTGATCCGGCCTTCGTGCGCGCGCTGGTCGGCCTGCTGACCGGCAGGCGGCGCATCGCCGGACGGGCGGGCGAGCTGGTCGGCAAGCCCACCGGAGCCACGGCCGAGGTGGCAGGTCCGCCCGGCGCGACACCGGTCGTGGAGGCGCTCCGCGCCGAGCAGAGCAACACCTCGGTGTTGTGGGGGGACACCGGCATCCTGAAGCTGTACCGCGTGGTCGAGCCGACCGAGAACCCCGAGATCGAGATGGGCCGCGTGCTGACCCAGCGGGCGTTCCGCCATGCGCCCGCGATGGGCGGCTGGCTCGAGTACCGGACCAAGAAGAGCGTGGCGTCGGCGGCGATCCTCCAGGCGTATGTCAGCAACCGCGGCGACGCGTTCGATGTCGCCCGGAGCGCCGTCGAGGGCTATCTCGAGACCGCGGTCGGGCTGGGCGTGGACGCCCCGAAGATCGACCGAACCGTCAAGGCGATCGTCGCCCGCAGCCGCGAGGCCAGCGACGCCAGCCAGCTGGCTCCGCTGGTGGGCTCGTTCGTCGCGACCGCCGAGCTGCTCGGCCGGCGAACGGGCGAGCTGCACCGGGCATTGGCGATGCCCGACAAGGACCGGGCCTTCGCTCCCGAGCCCATGTCACCGTTCCACCAGCGCTCCCTGTACCAGTCCGTCCGCGCCAGCACCGGTCAGGCGCTACGCCAGCTGCACGACCGGGCCTCGGGGCTGCCGGGGCCGGTCCATGCCCAGGCGGAGGTCGTGCTGGAGCGCGGCGCCTACGTCGATGAGCATCTGCGGCGGCTGCTCGAGACCCGCATCGGCGGCCTGCGCATCCGCTGCCACGGTGACTTCCATGCCGAGCAGGTGCTGGTCACGGCCGACGACCTGATGATCACCGACTTCGAGGGCCAGCCGCTCCAGGCGATCAGCCAGCGCCGGCTGCTGCGGCCGGCGCTGACCGACGTGGCCGGGATGATCCGCTCGCTCCATTACGCGGCGGTCGGTGCGCTGGTGGTCCGCGGCGAGCCGCAGCGGTCGGCGCTCGATGCCTGGGCGGAGGCCTGGTACGTCGAGTCTGCGGCTGCGTTCCTGCGCGGCTACTTCCGGGAGACCGATGCCACCGGCATCCTGCCCGCGACCGACGAGGCACGCGTGATCCTGCTCGATGTGCTCCTCCTCCAGAAGGCGGCCTACGAGCTCCAGTACGAGCTCAGCGCCCGGCCGGACTGGCTGACGATCCCGTTGCGCGGCATCGCGGACATCCTCGAGCCGCGCCCGGCCGATGGCGACGCTTGACCGCTTCTCTCTGGCCCGACCGGCGGCGCCCGAAGCGCAGCCTGGCCTCGAGGTGAGACACTGCTTGTGATGCGAGCCCTTCCAATCTCTCGAACCGCCCGAGGACGATTCAAGCTCGAGACGATCGCGGGGGCAGCGACGCCCACAGCCCGCCTCGCGGCCAACATCGCGGCTGCACGCCGGGTCACGATGGCCGTCAACGCCACGCGGCGCGCCGGCGAGCCCAGCGCCCAGGCGGGCGAGCTCGCGGCGCTCGAGCTGCTTCACGAGGTCTTCCACCTGCTGGTCGCCCGCGCGGCCGAGCTGGTGCCGCCGTCGGCCATGGACGCGACCGGGGATCAGGTCGGACGCGACGTCGGCGCGAAAGTGCTCGACCGCCTGCTCGACGCCGTTGGGGAGGAGTTCCCGGACGTCGGGGGCGCCGCCGGGCCGGTCCGGCTCGAGGAGCTGCTGCTGGTCCGGATCGCCAACGAGAACCCGGCGGCACGCCCGCTGTGGGACCTCGTGGACGACAGCCCGCTGCCCGCGAAACCAAGGACCGAGGTCCTGGCCGCGCTCGAGGCCTACCAGGCGGGCCTGGCACCGATCGGGCCCAAGGGCGAGACGCTGGTCGCGCTGCTTCGGGCGCCGGCACGTGCCCACCCGACCTCGCTCGCCGGCCAGCTTCGCTACATCCGCGACAACTGGCGTGGCCTGCTGGGTGACACGCTCGACGAGCTGCTCGACCGGATGCTGCTGACCCTCGACGTGATGGCCGAGGAGGAGCGCGGGCTGCATCTCCGCTTCGGTGGCGGGTTCGGCGACGGCGGGGGCGGCGAGGCGCCGGATCTCTCGGGCCTCGACGCCGAGCCCGAGCGGTTCTCGTCCGATTCGGCCTGGATGCCGCGCCTCGTCGTGATCGCCAAGAGCACCCACGTCTGGCTCGACCAGCTGTCGCGCCGGCACCAGCGCGACATCCGGACCCTCGACGCCATCCCCGACGAGGAGCTGGACCGGCTGGCCCGATGGGGGATCACGGGGCTGTGGCTGATCGGACTGTGGGAGCGCAGCCGGGCCTCCCAGCGGATCAAGGCCTGGCGCGGCAACCCCGATGCGGCAGCGTCCGCGTACTCGCTCGACGACTACCGGATCGCCGGCGACCTGGGCGGCGAGGACGCGTGGGCCAACCTGCGCCACCGCGCCTGGACGCGCGGGATCCGGCTCGCCTCGGACATGGTGCCCAACCACATGGGCATCGACTCACACTGGGTCACGGAGCACCCGGAGTGGTTCCTGTCGGTGCCCGAGCCTCCCTACCCCGGCTACACGTTCGGCGGCGGCAACCTGGGCGACGACGACCGGGTCGAGGTCCGGATCGAGGACCACTACTGGGACAACAGCGATGCCGCCGTGGTATTCGAGCGCCGCGACCGCTGGTCCGGCGAGCGCCACTACATCTACCACGGCAACGACGGCACCAGCTTCCCCTGGAACGACACCGCGCAGCTGGACTTCAGCCGGGCCGACGTCCGCGAGCAGGTCATCCAGACGATCCTCGCCGTGGCCCGGCGCTTCCCGGTCATCCGGTTCGACGCCGCGATGGTGCTCGCCCGCAAGCACGTCCGGCGGCTGTGGTTCCCGGCGCCGGGCGAGGGTGGCGGTGCGATCCCGTCGCGGGCCGAGCACGGGACGATGACGGCCGCCGAGTTCGATGCCGCGATGCCCCACGAGTTCTGGCGCGAGGTGGTCGATCGGGTCGCGGCCGAGGTGCCCGACACGCTGCTGCTGGCCGAGGCGTTCTGGCTGCTCGAGGGCTACTTCGTGCGGACGCTGGGGATGCACCGCGTCTACAACAGCGCGTTCATGCACATGCTCCGCGACGAGGACAACTCGGGCTACCGGCGGGTGCTCAAGGAGACGCTCGAGTTCGACCCCGAGATCCTCAAGCGCTACGTAAACTTCATGAACAACCCCGACGAGAAGACCGCGGTCGAGCAATTCGGCAAGGGCGACAAGTACTTCGGGATCGCCACCCTGCTGGCCACGCTGCCCGGCCTGCCGATGTTCGGCCACGGCCAGTTCGAGGGCTTCGGCGAGAAGTACGGGATGGAGTTCCGGCGGGCAACGCTCGACGAACCGGTCGACGAGTGGCTGGTCAGGCGCCACGAGCGCGAGATCGTCCCGCTCCTCCACCGGCGCGGCGACTTCGCCGAGGCACGCGACTTCCTGCTGTACGACGTGGCGCACGACCTCGGCGGCGTGGACGAGAACGTGTTCGCCTACTCGAACGGGTCCGGTGGCGCCCGGTCGCTGGTCGTCTACCACAACCGCTATGCGGAGACGTCGGGCTGGATCCGTGACTCGGTGGCCTACGCGGTGAAGGAGGACGCCGGCTCGAAGCGGCTCGTTCGCGCGTCGCTGGCCGAGGGGCTTGGCCTCGCCGAGGGGTCCGCGGACGGCCGCTGGCTCGCGCTTCGGGAGCAGCGATCGGGCCTGGAGTACCTCCGATCGGTGGCGCAGATCCGGGAGCGCGGGCTGCACGTCGAGCTTCACGCGTACCAGTCGCTGGTCTACTGGGACCTGCGCGAACTGTCCGATACGACGGGGATCTGGACACGGCTCGCCGAGCGGCTCGGCGGCCGGGGCGTGCCGTCGCTCGAGGGTGCGCTCCGGGAGCTCCAGCTGGCACCCGTGCACGAGGCGCTGCGGGCCTCGATCGTCGACCCGAGCCGGGCCACCGTGGAGCGGCTGGTCGCGATCGTGGCCGAGGCGACGGGCACCGCCGGTGACCAGGCGGCCGTCGTCGATCGAGTGGCAGCGCTCGCCGAACGAGCTGAGCCGGTGATCGCCTCGATCGAGGACCCATCCCAGGAGGCCGCGCTCCGCATCTGGGCGCTCCTGTCGCCAATGGGGTCGCTCGCGGCCGGGGCTCCCGTCGGGCCGACCAGCAGGGCGTGGTACGAGGAGCTGCGGCTGGCCCCGGTGGTCGCTGACGCGCTGCGCGGTCATGGCCTGGACGAGGCTGGCGCCTGGTGGGCCGCCGAGCGCGTCAAGACGCTGCTGGACCTGCCTCTGCCGTCCACCGTGGGCGGGCGCGCGGCCGATCGGCCGGCGCGTCTGGTCGAGGCCTGGCTCAAGCATCCGGCCGTACGGCCGTTCATTCGCGTCAACGCCTACGAGGGCGTCGAGTGGTTCCACCGCGAATCGTTCGACGAGCTGCTGGCGTGGATGGATCGCCTGGAGCGGATCAGCGGCGAGACACCTGCAACCGCCAGGCTCTCGACCCGGCCGAGCGCGCTCGCGCGCCGGCTGGACGAGGCTGCCGATGCCTCCGGCTACCGGGTGGATCGCCTCCGCGACATGCTGGCGGAGCCGGGCCGATCCGGGCCGGACGCGTCGCCGGCCGCCAAGCCGAGGTCGGCGACGCGGCGCGGCTCGCGGGCACCGCGAGGGGACGGCCGAGCGGGCCGCTGAGTCCGTCGCGGCACGGGGCGACCGAGGGCGCCCGGTGGCGGCCGATCGACACTTGACCGACCGGGCAGGTGGATCGGCGATGGATGCCGGCCGAGATGCCGCACGATCGGCCGTTCAGTGGGGGCGTTGTGCGATGTCGATGGCACGAGGAACGGCGGTCGGTCTTCTGTCGATCGCGGCGATCGTCTATGGGGTCGCGGTGGTCCCGGTGGTCCTCGGAGGCGAGCCCTATCTGTCTGTCCTCGGCGGGCAGACCGGGTTGACCGGGGTGCCCGGCCTGCTGTTCGGGGCGAACGCGGTCGCGGCGGCGGTGCCGGCGATCGCGATTACGCGAGGCGGCCGCAGGACCACGGCGCTGTCCGGGCTCGTG
>Ga0307446_1000445_pt1 | contig 14142 bp, 13 predicted proteins | sample SalMarSW160320MG_FD_202141 | JGI IMG/M metagenome (GOLD analysis project Ga0307446, IMG submission 202141) | Salt marsh sediment microbial communities from the Plum Island Ecosystem LTER, Massachusetts, United States - SW1603-20 | ecosystem: Environmental > Aquatic > Marine > Intertidal zone >... | reverse complement strand
GGTTATGAGGAGTTCTACAACCGGCTGCTCGCAGAAGGGATGCATTTCATCCGCGGTAAGGTCGCAGAAGTAACCGATGCAGCGCGTACCGAGGAAGAAGAAGGCAAACTGATCGTGCAGGTCGAGGACACCCTGCTCGGCATCCAGCGTCGAATACCCGTCGACATGGTGATCCTGATGGCCGCCCTCGAACCCAGGGCCGATGCCCGGGAAGTTGGATTGAAGTTTGGCATCTCCTGCAGCATGGAAGGCTGGTTCACCGAGCGACACCCAAAGCTCGACCCGGTTGCAACCATGACCGACGGCGTCTTCATCGCCGGCGTATCGCAAGGACCAAAGGATATCCCTGCAACCGTCGCCCAAGGCGCCGCAGCTGCTGCCCGAGTCGGGGGCATGGTTTCCATCGGGATGGTAGAAATCGAGCCCGTCGTAGCCACCATTCACGAAGAGCACTGCTCGGGCTGCCGCATCTGCAACACGCTCTGCCCGTTCAATGCCATCGAATTCCTGCCGGACAAGGGAGTCAGCTTCATCAATTCCGTCCTCTGCAAAGGCTGCGGAACATGCGTCGCAGCCTGCCCGGCCCAGGCGATCTCCGGCGCGCACTTCAGCAACGGTCAGATCCTGGCCGAACTCGAAGGCTTGCTCTACGATGTATATTCCGGTAACGGTACGCAAACTGCGCAGGTCGAATCAGAAGCGATCCCTGCCTGATGGAGGAAGCAACCTATGACTGAAGAAACGTTTGAACCCAAGATCGTGGCCTTCCTGTGCAACTGGTGCTCCTACCGCGCCGCGGATCTGGCAGGGACGGCCCGCATCAAATACCAACCCAACATACGCATGATTCGCGTGATGTGCAGCGGACGCGTCGACCCCGACTTCGTGCTCAAGGCGCTTGCGCTGGGTGCTGATGGGGTCATGATCGCCGGCTGCCATCCCGGAGAATGCCACTACCTGGAACAGAATTACAAGGCTATGCGGCGCTTTTCGATGCTGAAACACGCCCTGCGCCAGTTTGGGGTGGAAGACGAGCGTGTCCGCCTGCAATGGGCATCGGCCGCCGAAGGCGTTCAGCTGGCTGCGGCGATCAACGACATGATTGACAAAGTGCGCGCGCTGGGGCCGCTGAACTGGCCCGCGAAGTGGTCAGAGAACGGAAGGGTCGAAGCTGCGATCGAACGGATCCCAGAAGAGCACGCCGAAGCGATGGAGGTGCCAGCATGAGCGCTAAGAAAGAGACCAAACCGGCTGAAAAAGCCAAGCTTGCCCTCTACTGGGCTGCCTCCTGTGGTGGCTGCGAGATAGCCGTGCTGGGGATCGATGACAAGATTCTCCAGGTTGCTGATGCCTTCGATATCGTACTCTGGCCAGTTGCCATTGACGCCAAGGTCCGCAGCATTGAGAAGATGGACGACCAGAGCATCGATCTCTGCCTCTTCAACGGTGCCATTCGAACCAGCGAACAGGAATACATGGCCCGCTTGCTGCGGCAGAAATCCAAGGTGCTGGTCGCCTTCGGATCGTGTGCGCATGAAGGTTGCATCCCCGGCCTTGGAAATGTAGCCAACCGGGAGCAGATTTTCCAGGTCGCCTACCACGACACGCCCAGCACGGTGAATCCGGATGGGATCATCCCGCAAGAAGAGACGGAAATGCCGGAAGGCTCGCTCTACCTGCCGCTTTTCTACGACACGGTGAAGACGCTCGACCAGACGGTGCCGGTGGATTACTACCTGCCCGGCTGCCCGCCTGAACCCGAGCGGATCTGGGATGCACTGGTCGCGATCCTAGAAAACAAGCTTCCGGCTCCCGGATCGGTCATCGGGGCCGAGACCACGGTCTGCGATACCTGCCCGCGCACCCGCAACGAGAAGAAGATCACGGAGTTCAAGCGCACCTGGGAGATTATCCCAGATCCAGATGTGTGCCTGCTTGAACAGGGCCTGGTGTGCTGTGGCATCGCCACACGCGCCGGCTGCGGTGCACTCTGCCCAACGGTCGGCTCGCCCTGCATCGGGTGTTATGGTCCGAATGCCGGCGTGACCGATTTCGGCGCCCGCATGATGAGTGCACTGGCCTCCGTGATCGACTCCCAGGATCCGGCGGAAATCGATCGCATCATAAGCGAGGGAATCCCCGATCCGATTGGGAGCTTCTACCGCTTCAGCCTGGCCCACGGCGAACTGCGCAGGCTGGTGGCCAACGGCAAGGTACAAGACCCTGCCCTTGAGACTGCCTGAGAGAGGTGAACCCATGAATCGAATTTCTATCGACCCCATCACCCGCCTCGAAGGCCACGGCAAGATTGACATCTTCCTGGATGGCAAGGGTGAGGTTGCCAATGCGTACCTGCAGGTCCCGGAGCTGCGTGGCTTCGAGCGTTTCTGTGTTGGGCGACCGGCGGAATACATGCCCAACATCACCAACCGCATCTGCGGCGTCTGCCCCGAGGCCCACCACATGGCTTCGACCAAGGCGCTCGATGCACTTTTCCATGTCGACCCTCCGCCGACGGCCAAGAAGCTGCGCGAACTGTTCTACAGCATCTTCTTCGCCACCGATCACACCACCCACTTCTACGCGCTCGGCGGCCCGGACTTCGTGATGGGCCCCGATGCCCCAGTGGCTGAACGTAATATCCTGGGTGTGATTGCAAAGGTAGGCATGGATATCGCTGGCAAGGTGCTCAAGATGCGCCATGACGGGCACCACTTAATCAAGATGATCGGCGGCCGCCCGGTGCACCCGAACTGGGGACTGCCGGGTGGTGTGAGCCGCGGCATCACCGAAGAGCAGCGGGCGGAGATCGAAGCCCTCGGTCGCGATGCGATCGAGTTCGCCAAGTTCTCGCTCCAGCTTTTCAACGACATCGTCCTTGGCAACCCGGCCTATGTCGACCTGATCAAGAACGATGCCTTCGTCAGCCATACCTACAACATGGGAACGGTGGACGAGAACAACCATGTCAATTTCTATGACGGCATGATCCGCATCGTCGGGCCGGATGGCAAGGAACAGGCTAAGTACCATGCGAAGGACTACCTCGATCACATCGAGGAACGGGTCGAGCCATGGTCGTACCTGAAGTTCCCGTACCTGAAGGAGGTTGGCTGGAACGGCTTCGTCGACGGCATCGACTCCGGTGTGTATAAAGCCACGCCGCTCTCACGCCTGAACGCGGCCGATGGCATGGCAACCCCGCTGGCCCAGGCGGAATACGAACGCATGTATGAAACCCTGGGCGGCAAGCCGGTTGATCACACGCTTGCCACGCACTGGGCGCGCCTGATCGAGCTGCTCTATGCAACCGAGCACTGGGTTGAACTGGCCACTGACCCGGAGATCACCGGGACAGATTACCGTACACTGCCTACCGAGACACCTGATGAAGGCGTCGGCTGCGTCGAAGCTCCGCGCGGCACGCTCACCCATCACTACTGGACCGATGAGCGCGGCATCCTGACCAAGGTGAACTTGATCGTCGGAACCACCAATAACAACGCCGCGATCAACATGTCGGTCAAGAAGGCCGCGCAAGGTTTGATCAAGCCCGGCGTCGAGATCAAGGAAGGCCTGCTCAATACGATCGAGATGGCCTACCGCGCCTACGATCCCTGCATGGCCTGCGCAACGCACACTCTGCCGGGCCAGATGCCGTTGGAGGTCACCATCCGGGATGAAGATGGAGAGGTAATCGAAACACTGAGTAAGAATATCTAAACTCAAACTGCAGGCGGCTGGTCAGGGGCATTTCGTCGTGAAAGCCGGACAGCCCGGCCAGCCGCCCGCACGAAGACGTCAAAGTGACAATGAAAACACTTATTCTTGGGCTGGGAAATCCACTGCTTCGGGATGACAGCATCGGACTGCAAGTGGTCCAAGAGCTGCGCCCTATGCTTGAGATGGATCCTGATATCGAACTCGATCAGGATTACTGGGGGGGATTGCGTCTGATGGAGCGGATGATCGGTTTTGAGCGCGCCATCATCATCGATGCGATTCAAACCGGCGCCGAGCCTGGAACAATCCACCTGCTCTCGCCTGGCGATATCCCAACCCAGCGCAGTGCCTCTGCCCATGATGTCAATCTGCCGACCGCGCTCGAATTCGGCCGTCAGGCTGGAGCCCAGCTTCCGTCCGAAGGGCAGATTCTGCTGATCGGGATCGAGGCAGAGGATGTGCTCACTTTTGACGAAAACCTCAGTCCCAACGTCCAACAGGCGCTCCCGCGAGCGGTAGAGACTGTCTTCGCCGCTCTGGAGCGAGAGAGAGAACCCATATGATTTCACCGGAAGAGCTACGTCGATATCCATACTTCACCAGTTCATGTGATGAGTGCCTGGCGGATGTGGCAAAAATCTGCGAAGTGAAGACTTTTAAAGGTGGCGAAACCCTTTTTGAAGAAAGCGCCGGGCTAATTGCTACATCAAAGATCTACGAGAAAGGCAACGAAGCTACGCATCTCTTCCTGCTGACAAAAGGCAGCGTTGATATCGCCCTGACGCTCGGCAGCGGGGAGAAGGTGATCGTCGGAGCACTCGTTGCAGGCGACCTGATGGCCATCTCGGCGTTAATCCCGCCCTACCAACTCACGGCTGCCGGAATTGCCAAATCTGATGGAGAATATATCCAAATTGAAGCCGCTCCACTCCGCAGGATCTGCGAAGATAACCCTGATCTTGGCTATCGTCTCATGCAGAGCGTTGCCAAGGGATTGATGGGCAGGCTGCAGTCCACGCGCGTCGAGCTTGCAGGCGAAAGCTACACTTCCTGAGGGCCACTTCTATCCTGCAAGCTGACCGGGAAGGTGGATCGTCACATGACGGTCCACCTTCTTCTTTGTCGTGGCAAGTGTCTGCTGGAATTCCACCGACTGAATCGATTTGCCGTTCCCCTCCTGGCCGGCGTACACTGTTCCCCGGCAAGATACCGTTCCGCACAATCCAAGGCCAGGATCGACCAATGTTCAAAGTGATAGGGCTCGACGCAGACGATACCCTCTGGGAAAATGAAATTTTCTACCGGCGTGGCCGTAAGCTTTTCAACCACCTGCTTTCCAGTTACCCGGTTGACGTCGATGTTGAGACATTTGTCCATAATCTCGAAATTCAGAACCTGGATACCTACGGATACGGTGCAGCTGGCTTTGTCCTTTCATTGATTGAGGCTGCAGATGCTCTCACAAAGAGCCGCTTCTCGAGCAAGGATACCGTTCGGCTGATTGACCATTTGAAGGTAATGCTTTCGACTAAAGTGCAGCTGCTCGAGGGCGCCTCTGGGCTCGTCGCCACACTCGCTGAGATGCACCGCTTGGTCCTGATCACGAAAGGCGATCTAAGGCACCAGCGCTTAAAGGTGGACGATTCCGGGCTGGCTGGATATTTCGAGCGGGTCGAGATCGTGAGCGAGAAGAGCCCGGATGTGTACAGTCGGATCATCGCCGACTGCGGGATCGATCCAGGGGATTTCCTGATGGTCGGGAATTCGCTCCGCTCCGATATCCTGCCCGTACTCGAGATCGACGCCTGGGCGATATATGTGCCGAACGAGCTGACCTGGAGCCACGAGACTCTCGAAGATTTGCCGCTGCATGAACCGCGTTTCGCAGAGGCAGCAACTTTGAACGATGTTCCGGGGCTGGTGGAAGCGCTCGAAGCTCAGGATGAATGAGGTTGCGGCGAACAGGGTTGGAAACCGAGCAAATACGCTATAATTCCCCCGCAAGCCCCCGTAGCTCAATGGATAGAGCGCCTGACTTCGAATCAGTAGGTTGCGCGTTCGAGTCGCGCCGGGGGCGCCTGAGATACGGCGCACTCAATGGTGCGATCTCCCATATCAAAGGGCAAAGCCTCTCCATCAATCGGAGAGGCTTTCAGGTCTGCTGGGATCTCCCTCAACTTCTTCGCAGCTGAAAGGATCTCAACTCTTATCAACGCCCCCTTTGTGAGGCTCTCACCTGCTACAGCTGATCGGAGGGATACTTCTAAGCATAGCGAAGAGAATCCCTAAAGTAGCCCCACCGGCGATCCCGCCAAGGAGATTCCCTGCGGCGAATCCGGCCGCTGCAGCCAGATCCAAGCCCAAAAGGGTCCAAACCCTTGCTTTAATTTCTCGCACGCCAAACCACAAGAGCGTGACTCGGACAATTCCCCCGGAAGGCTGGATATGCAATCGGGAGTGTCTAGGAGGCAACACGATCCATGATTTCCCTATTGCTGGTTCAGGTTAAGAGGATCATGTCGGGTTTGGCGTTGATGTTGGTGTCGCGGTCGGCGCCGGTGTTTGAGTCGGAGTAGCAGTCGGCGTCGGCGGGGGCGGCGTGCTCCCCGAGCCGGTGCTGGTCGCAGTCGGCGTCGACGTGAAGGTCGCCGATGCACCAGTGTTCGTCGGAGTGGGCGTGTCGACGATGACGAACGTCCCCGTCTCCGTGGGCGTTGCTGTAACCGTACTGGTTGGTGTCGGTGCTGTTGCTGTTGCACAAAGATTTGCAACATGGGTTGCGGTCGGTTCGGAGGTATCCGGACCAACATACGAATATCCAATTTCATAGTACGTTTGAGCCGCACACGGGTCACCGTCTGCTGCGAGCAAGCCCGCATATTCACGTGCCGCTTGACCATACTTGATGCAGGATCCCCAGATATTTGCCTGACACATCTGGGCGAAATTCTCGGTTGCCAGCGCCCAATCCAGCCCAAAATAGCTGTTGGCAAAAATATAGAATTCCGCCGATCGCATCCAGCTTACTGCCTGAGAATCAAGCGGTCCAAAACGCTGTGCGAGAGTCAGATCGTAAATGCCCTGCTCCAGGTCGCCCGCAAAAAGTTTGTCCATGCCTCGATTTCGAAGCGCACCAGCCATGAGTTGATTCACTTCCGCCAACCGGAATTCAGGATCGCCACCTCGCAGCCGTATCAAGATGTCGAGCGTGCTGCTCCAATCGCCACGCGCAAACGCGCTCTGCGCGCTGGCGAACGTGCTGTCGTACGAGGTGAAATCCGGCGTCCCGGTTGGAGTTGGCGAGGCAGCCGGACTCGCAGTTGGCGTAGGTTGATTTAGAGATGTGAGCACATCACCCAGGAACTCAGCTGCTCCTGGATAGTTAGGATCAAGACTGAGCACATACTCGAAGCGCTGGCGGGCCACTTCCAGATTTCCGGCCAGCAGTTCTTCAATCGCCCGATCAAACTGCTGCTTGGCAACCTGGGCGACTTCTTCCGTATTGAGGGATTCGCGCCGTTTAAGGCCACTTGCATAGCCGGTCAGAACAGCCGTGGTCATGACGGCGACCACCAGCAGAATTAGAATCACCCACCACCGTCGACCGGTCCAGCCTCGCCCCGGCGCTTTTCTGGCAGTGTGGACGGGCTGCGTCTCCTCCTGCGATACCAGCGGGTGGACAGCGTTGTTCTTGCGAGTCGGATCGGAATTAATCGGGTTCATGAATCGCTAAGGCTCGTAGCCACCCCCAGATGGCGTGGCAATCGTTGGCCCGAAAGCACTCGAATCGACAAAGATCTGATCCCGCAAAATCCGGATTTGATCCGGGACAAAACGCAGCACCTGGGCACCATCCGGACGGGTGTAGAAGCCAACCATATTTGGAGGTTCGATGACTCCACTGAGAATGTCTGATTTTTGAACTTTGGTTGCCGTCCAGGCAAGAGAAATCATCTGTTCCAGGCTGAGGTTGGTACGAACACCGGATGCAATTTCCTGGTAGAGCGCCGGGGCACGCGATACGAGCGTTGGGAGCATGTCAAATCCCACCACCCTGTCGAGCACGGCCAAGACCACCTGCTGCTGGCGCTCCGCCCGGCCGAAATCTCCCCCGCCGTATTTACGCACACGCGCATAGGCCAGGGCATCCGGTCCGTTCAGGTGATAGGGTTTGGCATCCAACCAGCGCGAGATACCACCGATGGGCGCGATTTTTATTCGTTCAGGCACCAGGACGTCTATGCCGCCAATTTCATCGATTACGCGCTCAAATGCTTGAAAATCGATCACAGCATAGTACTGGATCGGGACTCCAATCAGGTCTTCCACAGTCTGCATTGCTAGCGCTGGGCCGCCGCCAGGCATATCGTAAGCCTCGCCAAACATATACGCGGTATTGATACGGTTATAACCAAAGCCTGGAATTTCTACCCACAGATCACGCGGGATGGAAAGCATCCCGGCTTTCATCGTGATCGGATCCAACGTGACCAGCATCATACTGTCGCTTCTCGGCGCGCTTTTATCAGCAATCCAATCACGATAATCGAGCCCCATAATTAAAATCGTCACCCGGGCTTTGCCATCCCAGGGCTGGGGGGTATTCTCAAGCTTAATTAAAGTCGGGGTGACCTCGGGGTCGGTGGGTTGACCGGATCCCCCATCCGACTGCGGCCTGAAGGGGTTCAAACCAACGCCCGTATAGGATGCGGTTAGATCACGGACAACCAGGTGCGTGATGACGGCGGCCAGGATCAAACTGATGGCAAAGGCAATGCCAACCAACCATACAACACCGTTGGCGATCTTTGCTCTTCGCTGTGATTCGCCGTTCTGAGCCATTTTTCTTCCCGCATCCACCTTCATTACACACACCATACGCCTGGCCGCTACGCCAGGCGCATAGAACGCAGCTAGAACCGTTCAAAGCAAAGATTATATCAAATCACAGGGCCTGCATCGACGACGTCTTGTGGGCAGTCGGGAGCGAACTTCTTGAAATTATCGATGAAGCGAGCTGCGAGCTGGCGGTATTTCTGCTTATATTCCACCCTGCTCGGCCAGGATGAGCCCGGATTCAGGACCTCAGCTGGAACATCCTCGCAGGACGTTGGCACCTCAAACCCAAAGATCGGATCCCGAGCAAATTGAACGTTGTTCAAGCTGCCGGAAAGTGCGGCGTTCAGCATGGCACGGGTGTATTTAATGCTGATGCGCTTCCCGACCCCGTACGGACCACCTACCCAGCCGGTGTTCAGCAGCCAGGTCTGCACGTTGTGCCGCTCGATCTTCCGCCGCAGCAGGTCGGCATAGAAAGAAGGATTGTGAACCATGAACGGTGCACCGAAACAGGTACTGAATGTAATCTCTGGCTCCTCTCCCAGACCGATCTCGGTTCCTCCCACCTTGGCGGTGTAGCCCGAGATGAACTGGTAGAGCGCTTGCGATACTGAAAGCCTAGCGATCGGGGGCAGAACACCCGAGGCATCACAGGTAAGAAGGATGATGTTTGCAGGATGCCCCCCCATCTTCTCAGGGAGTGCATTCTCGATGTACTCCAGCGGGTAGGAGGCGCGTGTGTTTTCGGTTCGCTCGTCATCATCCAGGTCAATCCTGCGGGTGACGGGATCGAAGATCACATTTTCTAAAACCGTACCGAAGCGATGAGTCGTGGCGTAAATTTCAGGCTCAGCCGTTGGTGAAAGTTGAATAACTTTTGCATATGAACCGGCTTCAAAGTTGAAGATACCCCTATCGCTCCAACCATGTTCGTCGTCTCCGATCAGGCGGCGCTCGGGATCGGCGGAAAGGGTCGTTTTGCCCGTACCAGATAGCCCGAAGAAAAGCGCGGCATCCCCATCCGGTCCGATATTGGCTGAACAGTGCATTGGCATCACGCCTTGAAGCGGTAGCAGGTAGTTTAGAACCGTAAAGATTGATTTTTTAATCTCGCCCGCATAGGCCGAATTTCCAATCAGGCAGATACGCTCTTCGAAATTCAGCACGATAAAGGTCTTCGAACGGGTTGTATCGATCGGCTCGTAACCTTTAAAGGACGGCAGGCACAGCACAGTAAATTCGGGGATGTGCTGGCGGTATTCTTCGTACGTTCCTGGGCGGATAAACATGTTGCTTGCGAACAGACTGTGCCATGCGTATTCGCTGATGATACGCACCGGCAGGCGGTATTCAGGGTCGGCCCCCGCGTAGCAGTCCTGTACGAATAAATCGCGCCCCTGGACAAATCCCTGTAGGCGGCTGAGCAATTCATTGAATTTTTCAGGATTGAAAGGGCGATTGTATTCTCCCCACCAGACGTGCTCCTCGGATCCGGGTTCCCGCACGACGTACTTATCATTCGCGGCTCGTGCAGTGTGGAAGCCGGTAGAGACAACAAACGGGCCTCCGCGGGTAATGCGCCCCTCATTTCGGAACACAGCCTCTTCGTACAACGATTCAACCGGCAAGTTCCAGTAGATCTGGTTCAAATTGGTCAGGCCATGATTCTCCAAACCATAATCGCTTTTCAACGCCTCGGCTTCTTTTTGTGCCGGGGTGCGGATATTTAGCAAATTAGTCGTCATAGCCAGTCCCTAATCAACTTTCGATCACCAATGTAAATTTCATTTGGAGCCTCTGGGTCTAAAGCCCATTTCATTCGTTCAACGCCTTCCGTCAGGTCTTTGACTGAGCCGGCGAAGCTGAGACGCAAATGCCCTTCCATTCCAAATTCAATCCCCGGAACAGTAACGACCAGCGCCTTCTCCAACAGGAAGTCCGATAACTTTTCCGAATCTGCTCCGTAGGCCCGAAAATCTGGCAGCACATAGAACGTTGCTTGTGGCTTGACGATGTGTAAACCATTAAACGAGCGCAGCTCCTGCATGATAACATCCCGGTTGTTCTGGATCGTCAAACGCAGGCTCTCAACCACACTCTGCACCCCGTTAAGCGCCCCTTCAGCCGCTGCTTGCGATATGACCGAAGGATTGGATGTGGTTTGTGCCTGAACATTTATCATAACCTCGACCAGCTTACGCGGGGCAATCACCCAGCCGATGCGAAAACCGGTCATGCCATACAGTTTCGAGACCCCGTTTACAACGATCAGATGGGAGGATTCGATGTCCTTTTTTGTGTATGCATAGGCGGGAACAGCATGCAGGCCATCAAAAACCAGCTTATGATAAATGTCATCGAGAATTAGATAGATACCCTTCGCCTCGCAAAACTCCACAATCTGGGCGATAAATGCTTCATTGAAGATAATCCCCGACGGGTTGTTTGGGCTGTTGAGAATTATCGCTTTGGTGTATGAGCTTACCGCTTGCTCAATATCCTCCATGCGCGGATGGAAGGTGCCGTCTTCCGGCGTCACGATGATCGGAATGGCGTGGACCATCTTGACCATCTCAGGATAGCTCACCCAGTATGGTGCAAGGATAATAACTTCATCCTGCGGGTCCAGGATCGTGAAGAGGATGTTAAAGAGCGACTGCTTCGCGCCGGTTGAAACGATGACGTTTTCGGGGGCGACCAATCGATTGTAGTTCTCCTCCGTGTAGCGGATGATAGCCTTCTTCAGTGAGGGCGTCCCGTCCGTGGGAGTATATTTAATATCACCCGTGTTCAGGCGTGCGGCGGAGGCCAGGAGTGCATTAATCGGTGCCTTATTCTTGGGCTCGCCTATCCCGAGGTGAATTACCGGCTCACCTCGCTCCCGCAAAATGCGGGCCCGTTCGTTCAAGCGCAGTGTAGGTGATTCGCGAATCGTTCGTGCCAGGCGGCTTACAGCCATGTTGGCGTCCTCCAACACTATCTCACCTTCAGGGGTAGATTGATTCTCATTTGGAGACTATCATGCGAGTGGTAATTATAGTACGGGTTTAGATTGTGGACTTGCCATTTGCGTACTTTCAGCAGCCATCTGCATCAACGTGCCAATCTCAAACGGGATGCCGCGATCCGGCGCAAGTTCGAGGCTTAATGCAGCCTGGGAGCATTCGTCAATACAAATTCCACAGCCCATACACTGCTCGCGGTCGATCCAAACGGCTTCATCCATCAGCTCGATCACCGTGAATGGACAAATTTCCACACAATCCCCGCAACCAATGCAGTCATCCGGGTTCACAACCGAGACGAATCCAGAGGATGCCAGCATGGGAGAACCATTGCGCATCGCTTGCATCGCACCACAACAGCAGCTGCAGCAGTTACAGATCGCATAGAAACGATTCAGCATGGCGTCCTTGAAGAATGCGTGATGCGCATGGCCTCGCTTATGTTCTTCCAGCAGGATCGTCTCCGCCTCTGAAGCGCTAATCCAGCGCGATTTCTCCGGTTGGTGTTCGTGGACGAATCCAGCGAACGGTTCCCCAATGATCAGGCATACATCGAGCGGTAGGCATGGATCGCTTCGCGATGAGCGGCAGGGACAATCAAGGGCGATGATGTGTTCGGGATTGTTCAGAATCAACGCCCTTGCTTTCGAATAGGGAATGACCTGTTCAAGATCCGGAACTCGAAGATCCTGGTTTACAGCAACAAGCTGGCGGGCGACATCGATCGGGATTACTTTACCGTGATAGCTTTCTGCAACACTACCGGGCTTTCGATCAGGTTTATTCCTCCAGGGAAGCAATCGTTGAACGAAATCTGCCACGCGTTGGGCGGTTGAGGCGAGGGGGTGTTCACCGATTCCAATGCCAATGTACAGATACGGCCAGCGGCCATAAATATATCCGTGGATAAGGTCCAGCAGATTGTAGTTCTCGGTTCTTTGCGCTTCCTGGATAAATTTGCGCGTTCCATCACCGATCAGCTTTTTCCTCAGCACATTGGTTATATGCTCAGAACCGTCCCTGTTCATAAGCTCCCGCCCTTCCCTAGGACTTTAGCATAAGCTTATCCATGAGCCAAAATGCAGTGTGCAGTGACATGACCCGGAACGGCAGGAGGTCATGATCCCATGACCCAGATTGTGCTCCCAGCGGTGAATGCCCCTTCCAACCTCTGTGGCTATGCGAAAACTACTGGTGTTCTCTCTTCGATCCGGTTTGATCCTTCCCGCCTCTACCCGCTTCATCGAATAGCACTCGTGATGCATTGCGAAAATCGCATGCAGCGTTACAATTGCAGGACGGAATGGGAACGGAAGGCTCGATAGAATGCGAAGCTGCCCCAATTGTCATAAGGAGATCCAGGACGAAGCTGTCTTCTGCCGTTTCTGCCGGCGGGAGGTCGACCCGCCGCTCTGGCTGACGAGCCTGCAGAAATGTCCATTCTGCGCCGAATGGGTCGAGCGGGGGATCGAACGCTGCCCGTTATGCGGCAAGGATTTAAGCCAGGCGACTCCATTCAGCATTCCAGTTGAGAAGGTTGAACAGGCTACGGATTTGTTCGCGCGTTTGCGCCAATCCACTCAGGCAGCGGATTCCTTCGATGACGAGGAAGACGAAGAAACACAGACCGAGGAGGCCGACTACGACGAACCTGAAGCCGAAATGGGAATCGAGGAAATGCAGGTCGGCCGCAGCGGCTCCTGGTTTGACCGCCTTCGAAAGACACCCGAGGCCCGGCCCGCCGAAACGGAAGAAGGGTTGGCCGTCCTCCACAACCGCCGGATTGATCTGAGCGAGGACTTCGCACCCGATACTGATCGTGAGTCCACACCTGAGGACAACAATGAACCACCCAACCGGCACTTCTTGGATACGGCGGGCATCATCTTCCGTTGGCTACTGATAGCTGTAACTGCGAGCGTAATCATGATCGTGGGCGTATTGGGTTATCAGCGCATGATGTCAGCAAGGCTCGTACTTCCAGGTGCATCCGAAACTCCACAGGATACCCCTCAAGTGCAGCCGAGCGAAGCGTCACCAACACTGCAGGCCACCCTCCCTCCCGGCACTCCTGGCGTGCTGCTTCCGACGCTTCCAGGCACAACTCTTGAATGCATCACATGGGATCAGATCACGCTTCAGATGGCTGGCGAAACCGTGTGCGCGTATGGAGCGATTAAACGCTGGTTTGAGGTATCGGATATACCTTATGTCGCAATTTTCAGCGAGCAGCCAGGCACTTTTGCCTTTATCGATCGTGAGCGAACGTATCCCGAATACCGGCCTGGCACCTGCATCACCGCAACCGGTCTGATTGAAATTATGCGGGCAACACGACCGTTCATTGACGTTGTTGGAAATCTACAAGAATGCGCTGCTGATCTCCAGTCCAAGCTATCGACTGCCACTCCAAATCCCTAGGATGAACTCCTGCCAGCCAGCGGTGGAATCTCCGGGTACACCTTCTTAATCAGGTTTTACCTTGAGATGGGTCCTCATGATCACGATCAGGATCAAGGAATTCACGGAAGACTTCCAGCCGCCGGTCATCGCTGGTCGCTGAGGGCTCGACCTC
>Ga0307446_1000439_pt1 | contig 14242 bp, 8 predicted proteins | sample SalMarSW160320MG_FD_202141 | JGI IMG/M metagenome (GOLD analysis project Ga0307446, IMG submission 202141) | Salt marsh sediment microbial communities from the Plum Island Ecosystem LTER, Massachusetts, United States - SW1603-20 | ecosystem: Environmental > Aquatic > Marine > Intertidal zone >... | reverse complement strand
GCGTCGGCGGTGCACCCGAGGCGGCTTCGACCGCGGTGGCCCCGGTTCGTGGCGAGATACATACGGCCACGGCCTGTTTCGCTCGGGGACGGACCTGGATCGGCTTCTTCGAGTTTCATCCGCAGATGTTGGCGCAACGCATGCAGATGGCACGAGTGCGGTGAATGCCGGCCACCCACTCACGCGATGCGAAAGGCTAGCGAGTCAGATGGAATACCGTCTCGATCGCTACCGCAGCACCGCCGGCCGCAACGGTGATGGCGAGTGCCAGCCAGTCCGCGAGCTTCGGCCGCGCCGGAGCGGCAGAGAGCTGACCGGTGCCACCACGAGCGGTAATCGCGTCCCCCATTTCATCGGCGCGCCGCAGAGTCACGACGATGGCAGCTGTGCACAGGTCGATCAAGTCCCGGGCCTGCTGCTTGCCCCGGGCCCGGCGACTTCGCGGAACATGGCTGGGCCGCAACCGACGGGCGGCGTAAAGCACCTGGAACTCCTCGATCAACATCGGAAAGGCACGCAGCGCAAGAGCCGAGGCCACCGCCCACTCGTCAACCGGGATCCGCAAGAGTTTGAACGGGCGGCCCAAAGTTGCCAACGCCGGCGCGATTTCGGCGACGTTGGTGGTCCAGGACACCATCCCCCCCAGCCCGAGTAACACGACCGATAGCGTGGTGATCCGCAGGAAGCGCAACGCTCCGCCGAGCCCGATGTTGACCCCGCCCATCGACAGCACCGGACTACCACCGGCCAGCGCCGCAGTCAGCAAGCCGAACCCGAGGAGTACCCACAGCCACCGCGGAATCGACGGCAGCACACCGCGCGGGATGCGTGCGGTCCGGACCGCCGCCAGCACCACTGCCGCCACCAAACCGATCGTCACCCACCCCGGATAGAACGTCAGCAGCACCGAAACGCCGAGAACGATCAACAGTTTGGTGCCGGCCCAAAGATCGTGGATGGTGGACCCTCCGGGCACCGGAACCAACAGCACGACCGGGCGAGGACGGCGCCGGTTCCTATCGCGTGCCGAGGCCGACGTGGTGGTCATGCCACGCCCCCCGCTGCGACAGTGGTAAGCGCCGCTTCCAGCGCACCATTGCACAAATGCAGGGTTCGCGGGCAAACGTCGTCCAGCCCGACGAAGTCGTGCGAAATGACCACCACAGTCAGACCTTGCTCGCGGCGCAGGTCCGCCAGCACGCGCAGCAGGCCGCGCTGGCTGGCGGCGTCCAACCCCGCAAGCGGTTCATCAAGGATCAACACCCGGGGCGAACAAGCCAACAGTCCGGCCAGCACCACGCGACGCATTTGTCCACCGCTGAGCTGGTCGATGCGCCGCTTGGCCAGCGCGGCGTCCAATCCGACCGCGCCCAGCGCCGCGGCCACGCGGCCCTCGTCGCGATGCGAAAAGCCCGCCACAGATGCCACTTCCAGGTCGACGCGGCTGCGCATCAGCTGCAACCTGGCCGCCTGGAACGACAACGCCACCGCGCCGACGTGCTCATGGGTGGGCTCGCCGTCAACCAGGCAGGAACCGGTGGTGGGCGTCGTCAGCCCGGCCATGATCCACGCCAGCGTCGACTTACCGGAGCCGTTACCGCCATGGATCAAAAGTCCGTCGCCCTGCTCCACCACGAAGTTGATATCGCGCAGGGCGGTCTTGGCCCACGGTGTGCCGCTGTTGTATTCGTGCCCGACGCCCACGACTTCAATCACCGGCTTGGTCGGGCCGTGATTGACGGCGATGGTTGCCATCGGGACCGGCGCGGCCTCGACCAGGCCACTGTTATCCGGTGAATCGGTGAGGTTGATCGTGCGGTCCGCGGACGCGGCCTCGTTGTCGAAGTGCGTGATGTGCACCAGAGCAGTCCGATGCCGTTTGGGAAGACCGGACAGTACGTCCAGCAGGACTTGGCGGCCTTGCTGGTCAATCATGCTGGTGAACTCGTCGGCGATGAGCAGCGCCGGTTCCCGGGCAAGTGCCGCCGCGAGCGCAAGGCGCTGCAGTTCGCCCCCGGACAGGCTTCCGGTGTCGCGCTCGGCGAGACCCTCGAGCCCGACCTCGCGCAGCAACCGGCTGACGTCGACCTCCGTGCCCGGCGGCAGCCCCCACACCACATCGTCGGCGACCCTGGTGCCGAGAACCTGGCTGTTCGGGTGCTGCAGGACTAGCGCCGTGCCGCCCAGCAGACCCAAACCCACCGCGCCGGGGCGGTGCACGGCACCAGACGTCGGCTCCCGACCCGCCAAGATCAGCATCAACGTGGTCTTCCCGGACCCGTTGCCTCCGATAACCGCGATGTGGTCCCCCGGCTGGACGTCGAGGCTGATCTCGCGCAACGCATCTTGGCCGGCATGGGGGTAGCGGAACCGCACCTTGTCCAGCCGCACCGGCACCGGCCCGATCGCGACACCCTGAGCCCCAGCGCCATCCGGCGTGTCCAATTTGTGCACGTCGGGGATGTTCCGCATCCGCTCCAACAGACGGGAAAGCACCCACCAACCGATCAACGACGAGATCATCGTCCCGTAGATGACGTAGCCGAGCGTCAACCACTGCCAGTGATCCAGCCCGAAAGCGAAGATTCGCTGCAGGTCGGCGCCGAGCCATTGCAGGTGCACTCGGGCCAGGAGTGCGGCGAGCCCGTCGACATTGGCGGTCAGTGCCTCGAAAAACAAGTGCCGCAATCGCGTCAGCATCGCCAACAGGCCGACCGTCAGGGCGGCGACAACGACTCCGGCGATGAAGGACGAGACGATCACCGTTGGTGTGCCCCGACCCTTGCGTTTGACCGATCCGGTCAGCCCGCCGATATAGGCGCAGCTGAGAACCGAGAGAAAACCGCCCGCTCCGGCGATGAGAAAGGCAATCATCCCGGCAGCAACCGTCGCGGCGATCAGCACACGCAAGCGGTAGCGGTAGGCCAGCAGCCCCATGGGCACCGTACCCAACAACGCCAACGCTTGAGCGAACGGGATGACCACGGCGATGATCGCGATTACCGCGCACAGCGCCCCCATTACCGAAGCCTGTGCCAATTCGACCGGTCGTAACGATCCGTCGCGATGATGCCGAAGGCGGGACGCGATCACTTTACCGATTGTGCCAGGCTCCGACCCCAAGTTCGGTAGCACACGGATCTTTGCTGTTGCCGGGGGTTAGTCTCGCATAGCAAAGCTATGCAACCATGGATGCATGGACAAGGTCATCGACACCGCGAACGAGGCCCAGCAGCTCGGAGCGGATCTGCTCGCCGTGGTCGCGCGGCTCAACCGGCTGGCCACCCAGCGCATCCAGATGCCCCTCCCCGCGGCGCAGGCCCGGCTGCTGGCCACCATCGAGGCCCACGGAGAAGCTCGCATCGGTGATTTGGCGGCCGTCGATCACTGTTCGCAGCCGACGATGACGACACAGGTGCGCCGACTCGAGGACGCCGGCCTGGTCTCCCGGACGGTCGACCCCGGAGACGCCAGGGCGGTCCGGATCCGCATCACCGCCGAAGGGAAACGCACGCTCAACGCGGTGCGGGCGGACCGCGCCGCCGCGATCGAACCGCAATTGGCTTTGCTCGAGCCGACGGATCGGCAGGTGCTGACGGACGCGGTCGAGGTGCTGCGGCGGCTTCTCGACAATGCATCAGTTGGGGGCCGCCGCAACAAGCTGTGATCAGCGCGACGCTGGTGGATAGACCACGGGCAAGGGTAGACACGTAGTCAAAGGCCCGGAGCGCCTGAGGGCGGGGATCGAAGTCTCCGGGCAAGGGATCGATTTCGGCTGACCGGTGGCGAAAGGTGGCGTCCATGCGGACCGAAGGATTCGCCTCCTCGTTGACCGTATGGGCCGGATCGGTGAGGTACGACTTTGTCCCGGGCCGCGACGTGCTGGTTGGTTACGGCCCGGGGTGTGACATTCCGCTGGAGCGCATGGCGAATGTCGTCCCACCACCGGGCGTGTCTCGCCAGGATGTCGTGCTGCGGTTCACCGGCACCCACTGGGTGGCGATCGACTTGAGCCGCAACGGCGTTTTTGTCGACGGCGTACGGGTGTCGACGGCCGATATCCGCGACGGTCAGGCGATCACCGTCGGAGATCCGGAGCGTGGTCCGCGGCTGGTCTTCCAAGTCGCGCCCGCACCCGGCCCGCCCGGCCAACCCCACCGTCCGGGGTTTGCTCAGGGCCCGACCTACCCGCCGCCGCAGATCCCCGCACAGCCCGGCCGCCCGCACCAACCCAACGACCCCAACCTGCGGGTCCCGACCCAGCGGGCCACCCAGCAGATGCCGGTGGCCCCGACCCGAGCGCCCACGCCCGGACGGCCGATCCAACCCCCTCCTACGCAACCGTCCCCCCCGCTGCCGCCTTCGGCGCCATCGCCGCCGCCCGCACCGCCGCCCGTCGCAGCGGCGAAGCAACCCAAGGCCAAGGGGCTGATCGAACGGATGGTCACCGGAAAGCTGCGCGCCCCACGGCCCTCTTTCCGCACCGAATCAGGCAATTCCACCTATCGTTTGCCGCTCAGAGCCGGGGCACGCACCATCGGGGTGACCGCATACCAGCTCGGCCTTGCCGTCGACGGGCACCAAGTCCTCACCGATATCTCGTTCATGGCGCATCCAGGCACACTGCTCGCGGTGGCCGGACCGTCGGCTGCACGCAACACGGCGCTGCTCGGGCTGCTGGCGGGTGCCAGGAAACCCAGCTCCGGCCGCACCACGGTGGACGGGCACGACGTGCACGCCGAACCCGATTCCATGCGCACCCACATCGGGATGGTGTCGCGCGACGATCGCCTGCACCGTCATCTCACCGTCGAACGGGCGTTGGGATGCGCCGCCGAGCTGCGCCTGCCGCCGGACACCCCACCTGAGCACCGCGACCGAGTGGTGAACCAGGTTCTCGACGAGGTCCAACTGTCGCCCCACCGCGCCACCCGGATCGGCAAACTCCCGCCAGAGCTGCGTCGCTGTACCGCGATGGCGATCGAGCTCGTTACCAGGCCGACCCTGCTCGTGGTCGACGGGCCGGGCGCGGGGCTGGATGCGGCGCAACAGAATCACGTGATGGCAATCCTGCGCCGCCAGGCCGACATCGGCTGCGTCGTCGTGGTGGCCATGTCATCGGCAACCTCGCTGCCCGACCTGAATATGTGCGATCAGGTGTTGCTGCTCACCTCCACCGGCACCACGGCTTTCCTCGGGGCACCCCTGCAGATCGAGTCCTCGCTGGGCACCGCCGACTGGTCGACGGCGCTCGCCGAGGTGAGCGCCGATCCCGACGGAGCGCACCGCGCCTTTCGTGCGCAGCCACCGACCTCGGCGTTGACCACGCCGCCAGAAGTAGCCGCACCGCAGCCGCTTCCCGCCGAACTCGCGATCAGGCGTCAAATCCGGTTCGTGGCCCGTCGCGAGGTGCGCCTGCTGTTCGCCAACCGCCTCTACCTTTTCTTCTTGGCGGTCCTGCCGCTGGTGTTGGCGGCGCTGACCCTGTCGATTCCGGGGGACTCGGGCCTGGACCGGCCCCGCGCCGGCAGCACCAACCCGCACCAGGCCATCGAGATCCTGGCCGCCCTCAACATCGCCGCGGTGATCGTGGGCAGTGCGCTGACCATCGGTGCCCTCGTCGGGCAGCGTCGCGTCTTCCGGCGCGAACAGGCCCTCGGACTGTCGGCATCGGCCTACCTGGCCGCCAAAATCCTGGTGTACAGCCTGGCCGCCGCGATTCTGACGGCCATCGTGTTCGTCATCGTCGTCGCCGTCGAAGGCGGGCCGGTGAACGGCGCCGTCTTGCTGCACAATGCCACCGTCGAGCTGTATGTGAGCGTGGCTGCCACGGCCATCGTTTCCGCGGTCGTCGGGCTCGCGCTATCGACACTGGGCAAGTCCCTGCGCGAGGTGCTGCCGCTGGTCGTGCCGGTAGTTCTGGTGTCGGCGCTGTTCAACGGAAGCCTGGTTCCGCTGGTGAGCAAGTGGGTGCTCGAACAGATCTCCTGGTTCGTCCCGGCCCAGTGGGGCTTCGCCGCCTCGGCATCCACCGTCGACCTGCGCAGGCTCGACGCGCTGGCCGCCGACGCCGAGATGTGGACGCACTACAGCGGTTGGTGGGTGTTCGACCTGGTGATGCTCACGCTGTTCGGTGCGATCGCGGCCGGATTGACCCGGTATCGGTTGCGGCCGCCCGCACGACGAAATCCATGACCGATGCTCACATCGCGAGCAGCACGAACTGCGTGACCTGACCGGGTGAGAAATTGTTATCGCTGACCAGCACCACCGATTGGCGGCCGTCGGGGAGTTCTGGTCCGAGCGTGATGCCTTCGAGGTTGTCCAGCGGAGACAACCCCGGTGTCGCGGACAAATCGGCCGCCAGGGATTTGCTCATCGGGGTCAGCTGGGAGCGCTGCAACGACGGCGCGGACAGCACATCGGTGGCCGCACCGATCTCGGCTCGGTATATCCGAACGGCGACGGATGCGGCAGCAGGCCCAGAAGACCTTTCCAGCACCAAAAACGTCGTATCCGAGAGCGCGACGAGATCTGAGACACCGTTGAGGTCGGCGGGCGCTGCGGGCGGCTCCATCGGATAGGCGTACTGGGCCGTGGGCACACCGGTGGCGACATCGAACTTGGTGATCCTGGTTAGTGTGCTGTGGCCGTCGTCGCGGGCGGGTCCGTCGTTGTAACCGGGGTCCTCCATCGCGGCGAACAGTGACTGGCCATCGGGTGTCAGCGCCAACCCCTCGAGTGCCTTGTTCCGGCGCGGCCCGGTGTGTCCCACGGACATGGTCAAATTCGGCGGCAGAGTGAACTGGCCCAGATAGGCGCCATCGAGCCCGGCGGCCCGTACCCATGGGTCCAGCAACACCGGTCCCCCGGTGAGCCGCTCCCCTTCGGAGGACCAATACAGCCGCTGCCGGCCGGGGTCGAAGGCAATCCCCTCCGCGTCGGGGGGAACGACCGGCGGCGTGGCATTCAGCGTGAGCGGCCGAAACGGCCGGCCGCCCCGGTCCAGTAGCGGATGGGTGCCGGTGAACATAACGTCGTCAATTCCCTTGTCCGACAGCGACAGCCGCACGGTATAGAACCGGACCGGGCTGCTCTGGGACCGGTCGTCGCTGATCACGTAATACACCTGGCGTCCCGCGTCATAGCTCACCGCCGACAAACCGCCGATCACCGTGCCGCCGAAAGTCGCCCCGAACGGAACCTGTGACTGACCGAGATAGGCCATCATCGGCTGCGGGCTGCTCGCCGGAGCGGCAGAGCGCGGCGGGGCGCATGCGGCCAGCGACAAATCCAGGGACAACCAGACCACCGCAAGCACGCGCGCCGCTGTTACTCGTCGCCGATTACCCATACCCGAGAAGCTAACCAATGAACGGCGGCTGGAACCGTCGAGCGTGCACTCAGCGTCAAAATCAGTCCCCAAACTCGCATTGGATGCACGCTGGGCGAAGCCACCAATTGGCAATGCGGTTCTTGTTCCTGCGGGGCGAGCCGCAAGTTACGGTCGGATTATGGCGTCAGACTCGAAAAGCACCGCCGAACACCTGCGCAACGCATTGGACGGGCGGTGGCGCGACGTGAAGAACCAGCTGCGGGCCACGCTGACCGAGGACCTGTTCCGCTCGCACTACACCCCGAACACGGTGATCGCGCGCACCAAGGTGGCCGAGCAGATGAGGATCATGGCAGCTTTCGGCGCCGCCGCCGACAGTTTCCGCAAGGAGCACGGCGGCACCGGGGACATCGGTGCGGCGATCACGATGATCGAGATGCTCGCGATGTCGGACCTGTCGCTGATGGTGAAGGCCGGAGTGCAGTGGGGACTTTTCGGCGGTGCCGTAGAGAATTTGGGCACCGAACGCCACCATGAGGCCTACGTGAAGGACATCATCAGCCTCGCGCTGCGCGGTTGCTTCGCGATGACCGAGACCGGCCATGGCAGCGATGTCCAGTCGCTGGAGACCACGGCGACCTACGACCCCGCGGCGGAGGAGTTCGTCATCGACTCGCCCACCCCGACCGCGCGCAAGGACTACATCGGCGGGGCCGCCGAAACGGCAACCATGGCAGCGGTTTTCGCGCAGCTGATCACTGCCGAGAATGGCAGCCCGGTCAGCCACGGCGTGCACTGCTTCATGGTCCCGATCCGCGACGCCGAGGGCAATGATCTGCCGGGGGTGACGACGTCGGACTGCGAATACAAAGGCGGTCTGCCCGGTGTCGACAACGGCCGCATCGTGTTCGACCACGTCCGCGTCCCACGGGTGAACCTGCTGAACAAGTACGGCGACGTCGCACCGGACGGCACATACAGTTCGCCGATCGAAAACCCCAACCGCCGGTTCTTCACGATGCTGGGCACACTGGTGCGCGGCCGGATCACCGTGGGCGGCAGCGCAGGCGCGGCGGCTCGGGTCGCACTGGACATCGCCACCCGGTACGCATTGCAGCGCAGGCAATTCAATGCACCCGATGACGACGACACCGAGGTGCTGATCATGGATTACCTGGTGCATCAGCGGCGGCTGTTCCCGTTGATCGCGAAATCGTACGCACTGCAGTTCGCCCAGAACGAGCTGGTCGGCAAGTGCCACGACATTCAGACTGCGGACGCGCCCGACGCCGAGGAGCAGCGCGAACTGGAATCACGCGCCGCCGGCCTGAAGGCGGCCAACACCTGGCATGCCAGCCGGGCCATCCAGGAGGCGCGGGAGGCCTGCGGCGGTGCAGGTTATATGGCCGAGAACCGGCTCGTGGCGCTGCGGGGCGACACCGACGTGTTCACCACTTTCGAGGGCGACAACCATGTGCTGACGCAATTGGTGGCCAAGGAGCTGCTGACGGCCTACGCCGACGACATCCGCAGCATGAGCCCGGTCGAGTGGGTGCGCTTCGCGGCCAGCACAGTCAGTGAGCGCGTCGTCAAGCGCACCGCGGCGGAGACGATTATCCAGACGATCGTGGACGCCCGACAGGACAGTGAGGAAGAAGGCAGCCTGTTCAACCGCGGCACCCAGATCAAGATGTTCGAGGACCGTGAAGAGTATCTGCTGGCGTCCGTCGCGCGCCGACTGCAGGCCAAATCCAAAGAGATGTCGGAGTTCGACGCGTTCAACACGGTGCAAGACCACGTGCTGCACGCCGCAACTGCGCACATCGACCGGGTGGTGCTCGAAGCGTTCGTCGCCGGGATCGACGCGTGCCCGGACGAGGAGGCCAGCGAGTTGCTGGGGATCGTCTGCGATCTGTATGCGTTGTCGGTGATCGAGGACGACAAAGCGTGGTACATCGAGCACCGATACCTCTCAACCGAACGAGCCAAGGCGGTAACCCGCGGTATCAACGACCGGTGCCGCGCGCTGCGCCCGCATGTGAAGACGCTTGTCGATGGTTTCGGGATCCCGGAGCCGTTACGCTACGCCGAGATGCTGCACCCCGAGAACTTGCCGGAGGCGGTCACGGGCTGACGGGTTGCTCGGCAAGGACTTCCCAGCTCGGCTGCGCCGGTCCTCGGGAAGCCGCGCGTTGCGGCCGCACATACCTCGTCCAGGTCAGGGCGGCAGCGGCGACGTAGCCGATCAGGAAGACCCAGAATGCGGGCGTCTCGGTGCCGGCGCTGTTATAGGACTGCCGCAGGGCCAAGTTGATCACCACGCCCCCGAGCGCGCCGAAGGAGCCGGCAAACCCGATCAACGCTCCCGACCGCACCCGCGCCCAGTGGCGGCGCTCGGTGTCGCTGAGGTCCAGGGCCCGGCTGCGCTCGGCGAAGACCGAAGGGATCAGCTTGAATATCGACCCCTTACCCACGCCGCAGAAGATAAACAGCGCAATGAATCCGACGATGTAGCCGATGGTCGTGTAGATCGACACCGCATCGCCGGGGCCGCGGGTGAGATCGTCGTGCGTGCTGACCTCGACCAAAAACCCGCCGGCCAGGATCATCGCGCCCAGCACCGCCAGGGTGACGCGGCCGCCGTCGAATCGGTCGCCCAACCTACCGCCGAGCACCCGCGCCACCGATCCCAGCAGCGGTCCGGAGAAGGCGATCTCGGCGGCGTGCAGCGCCGCTTGCCCGTGGCTTTGCCCGCCGGCCGCCAAGTTGTGCGTTATCACCTGGCCGAAGGCGAACGCGAAACCGATGAACGAGCCGGAGGCGCACATGTAGAGGAACGAGATCGCCCACGTATCGGGCACCGACAGAATGGCTCGCACGTGGGCCACCTCGATGAAGTGGTCGAGGTTGTCCATAAAGAGCGCAGCGCCGACGCCGACGACGGCCAGCAGCACCAGGTAGACCGCGCACACCCAGTACGGTGCCTGATGCCCGGCGGTCGCCAGCACGACCAACCCGACCGCCTGGATGCCCGCCGCGCCGAGGTTACCGATTCCCCCGGTGAGGCCCAGCGCGAAGCCTTTGTGCCGCTGGGGGAAGAAGGATTCGACGTTGGCCAACGACGCGGCGTAATTGCCGCCGCCCAATCCGGTCAATGCCGCGCACACCAGATACGGCCACAGCGGCAGACCCGGATTGGCCAAGAGCACAATGGCTCCCGCGGTAGGGATCAGGAGGACCAGCGACGACAACACCGCCCAGTTGCGGCCGCCGAACCGGGCGGTGGCCATCGCATAGGGGATGCGCACGAGCGCGCCGACCAAAGCCGCGGTGGCGCCCACCAGAAGCTTGTCGCCGGTCGAAAAACCGTAGACGGACTGCGGCATGAACAGCACCATCACCGACCAGAGGTACCAGATCGAGAAGGCTACGTGCATGGTGGCAATCGACCAGATCAGATTGCGGCGGGCAATGACCTTATTGCCGTTCTCCCACGCCACGTGATCCTCAGGGTCCCAGTGCGATATGCGGCGTGCACGCCCCATACTTCTTTGCCCTCCCCGCCAAATGGTTCTGGACGTTGATCATCGAATTGCCCACATCGACAGTGCATTAGCCAATCGATCATGGTCGGACCGCAGTACGGACCCAATCACCGGCGGCGGCGCCCCGCCATGTACTCCTTTGTACGTTCCGGTTCAGCGGTCGCGTTGGCGACACTGCTGACCACGTGGTTTTCCGGCACTGCTTACCTAGAATGGCAGCCCTTCCCTGGTAATTGCGTATTTGGCGGTAGGAATCTGCTGGGCAAAAGCTGTGAATCCGCAATATGGACTCGCTGTTTGGCAGCAATTCGATACGAGCATCCCGCTGTTCAGAGCGCGCTCCGGCACTTTTTTACAAGATGGATAGTAAATTTGTTTTTACAAGGCGGATAGGAAATTCAGGCTTGTCGTCATTACCTACGAGAGCGCCCCAGTCGCGTCCGCGAGGCGGCGCATCAGAGGGTGTGATCTTTCTGCCACACACTATTGATTCGGGATCTTCCCGAGCGCTTCGAGCTTGCCGTCCGGCCCGATCTTGAACGCCACCGTGCCGCTGCCGGTCGGGCAGCAGGGCGCATCGTTGCCCACCCGCCATTGGTACCGAACGGTGACGGTGTCGTCCGACGGCGGCAGCACGGCTATGTAGGGCTTCGGATTCGGAGTTGGCGTACCCAGCGGGGTGTCGTGATCGAAGAACAGCAGTTGTTGGGGCGTCGACTCGCTGGCAATGGTCGGGATGATCTGAACCCAGTACAACCGGCATTTCTTGGTATGCCCCCGTGCGACTTCGACCCAGTTCGTGCCGGGGATCGTGATGGGAACCGAGGCGATGGCCCGCCGCACCGTGCCGGACGTCGGCCCGTCGGACTCCTTGCAAGTGTGGGGCCGGGCCGTCGGCGGTGACGACGGCTTCCCGCTGCAGCCGGCCGCCAGCAAAACCAGCAGGATCACGATCAGCTGACGCACGCGGTGAGCTTAGCGAAGGCGGTGAATGTCGGGTGATTCGGCCGGAGACCCAGTCGACGGAGGCAGGGCACGCGATCCCGCCAGTAGCCCCCAGCGAGCCGGCCGATCGACGGCGACCTGCGGTAACGCCTTCGCCAGAGTTCGTCTCCCGGCGACTTCACAGACGCTTCGCCTCCGCTGAGAGGAACCCGTAAAGCGGCGGAAATTTCAGGCATCGGCGCCGAAACATGCTTGCCGCACAATGGTCCGGGACCATACGGAGCTAACTCCGTGCGTGCTCGAGGAGGGACGTGGGCGTGGCCGGGGAGTCCATGGCGTCTGGTAATGATGCCGTGAACACCATGTGCGCCTACTGCGGCGTCGGTTGCGGAATGCTGTTACAGGTCACAACCGAGCCGACCAGCGGTCAGCGTCACATCGCCAAGGCGATTGGCAACAAAGAACATCCGGCCAACTTCGGCCGGTTGTGCACCAAAGGTACGACGACCGCGGAGATGCTCGCCGCGCCGGGCCGAATGGAATCGGCACACCTGCGCACCGACCGTGGCCAACCCCTGGACCCGATCGACATGGACGCCGCGATCGCGCAGTGCGCAAAGCAGTTACGGGCAATCATCGACGAGCACGGCCCGGATTCCTTTGCGATGTATGTGTCGGGCCAGATGTCGCTCGAGGCCCAGTACTTGGCGAACAAGCTGACCAAGGGATTCATCGGCACAAACCAGATCGAGTCGAATTCACGACTGTGTATGGCCAGCGCGAGTTCTGGCTACAAGCTGTCTCTGGGCGCGGACGGGCCGCCGGGCTCATACCAAGACTTCGACCGCGCCGACGTGTTCCTCGTCGTCGGCGCCAACATGGCCGACTGCCATCCGATCCTGTTCCTGCGCATGATGGACCGCGTCAAGGCCGGCGCCAAACTTATCGTCGTGGACCCGCGCCGCACTGCGACCGCGGACAAGGCCGACCTGTTCCTGCAAATCGCACCCGGCACGGATCTGGCACTGCTCAACGGGCTGCTGCACCTGGTAGACGAGAACGGCTGCACCGATGCCGATTTCATTTCAGAGTTCACCGAGGGCTGGGAGGTGATGCCCAGTTTCCTGGAGCAATACACCCCCGAAAACGTCAACGAGATCACCGGAATCCCGGCCGAAGACATCCGCACGGCCGCCCGCTGGATCGGCGACGCCACCAACTGGACGAGTTGCTGGACAATCAGACTCAATCAGAGCAGCCACGGCACCTGGAACACCAACGCGATCTGCAACTTGCACCTGGCCACCGGCGCGATCTGCAAGCCAGGCAGCGGCCCCTTTTCCCTTACCGGCCAGCCCAACGCGATGGGTGGCCGCGAAATGGGTTACCTGGGATCGGGTTTGCCGGGCCAGCGCTCAGTGGTGTCGGCAGACGACCGGGCTTTCGTAGAGGACCAGTGGGGCATTCCCCGCGGATCGCTGCGCACCGAGGTCGGCACCGGAACCATCGACATGTTCTCCCGCATGGCCGACGGGCAGATCAAGGCATGCTGGATCATCTGCACTAATCCCGTTGCCTCCGTGGCTAATCGGAAGACGGTGCTCGCCGGTCTGGAAGGCGCGGAACTGGTGATCAGCCAAGACGCGTTCGGGCAGACCGAGACCAACGAATACGCCGACGTGTTGTTGCCGGCCGCGCTGTGGAGCGAGTGCGAAGGGGTGATGGTCAACTCCGAACGCAACCTGTCGCTGTTTCAGCCGGCAGCAAAGGCGCCGAGCCAGGCGCTGCCGGACTGGCAGATCATCTCCCGGATCGCCTGCGAGATGGGGTTTTCGGACTCGTTCAGCTACGACTCTGCGGCGGAGGTTTTCGAAGAGATCAAGCGATTCTGGAACCCTGCCACCGGCTACGACCTACGTGGTGCCAGCTACGACCGATTGCGCCGGACGCCCCTGCAGTGGCCCTGCCCACCCGAGCACACCGGCAACCGTAGCCCGATCCGCTACCGCAACGACGGCGTCAGCCAGACTCGGTTGGTCCGCGAGGACGGCACCGTGCCGCGGCTGGCCTTCCCGACACCTAGCGGCCGCGCCGTGTTCTTTCCCCGCCCGCACCTGTTACCCGAGGAAATGCCCGACGAAGAGTTCCCGTTCCTGCTCAACACCGGGCGCCTGCCGCACCAATGGCACACCATGACCAAAACCGGCAGGGTGGCCAAGCTGAACAAGCTCAACCCCGGGCCATTCTTGGAAGTCCACCCCGACGACGCTGCCCGACTACAGCTCTGTGACGGTGATGCCGTCGAAATCGCTTCCCGGCGTGGCCGGGCCGTGCTGCCCGCCGTGGTGACCGACCGCGTGCGTCCCGGCAACTGCTTCGCACCGTTCCACTGGAACGACGTCTTCGGTGAATACCT
>Ga0307446_1000436_pt1 | contig 14256 bp, 18 predicted proteins | sample SalMarSW160320MG_FD_202141 | JGI IMG/M metagenome (GOLD analysis project Ga0307446, IMG submission 202141) | Salt marsh sediment microbial communities from the Plum Island Ecosystem LTER, Massachusetts, United States - SW1603-20 | ecosystem: Environmental > Aquatic > Marine > Intertidal zone >... | reverse complement strand
CGTCCCGAGGTAGGGTGCCTTGGGTTCTACTACCTCGGTCACACCATTGTCAAGGGCTTGTCGGAAGGTTACGGCTCGGTGGCGACGCCGGCGAGCACGGGGGCCAGGGAGGCGGCCACATCGAGCCCGATGACCAGCCCGTCGGCCAGCTCGAGACAGGCCAGCGCGTCGGATGGCTCCATGATCAGCCCGTAGGCGAGCAGCGGCCGCGGAAGCCGGCTCACCTCCGATGGGAGCATGTGTGGGAGCACCAGGCCGGGCGAGATGACGGCCCCGATCCTCGCGCTTCGTGGATGGCTGTCCAGCGTTCGGGCAACGCCGGTGGAATCGAAGGCCAGTGTGTGCAGCAGCGCGAGCCCACCCGCCGCGGCGACGCGCTCCGCCGTCTGCGGCCGCCGGGTCAACACGATCCGGATGCCCAGCCGCTCCATCGCGAACGTAACCGCATCGTCATCCGTGCGCAGGCCCCGGACGGTGTCGAGATCAACGGCCTTGGGCGCGCTCGTCGTCATCGCCGCGGTCAGCAGCGCCGGCAGATCGATGTCGCGAAAGAGGAACCCGGCGTCGCGGATGCGCGGCAACCGCAGCGGCTCACGGGCGCAGGTCGCCACCAGCACCCGCGGCAGGTGGATGTCGCCGGCGTTACTGCCCATCGAACTCCCAGAGCGCCTGCGAGCTCGTGGTCACGCCGACAGCACCGGCGGCAAGGATCGCCCGGACGTCGGCCGGCGTGCGCACGAAGCCACCGGCAAGGACCGGCACCGCAAAGCGCGGGATCATGTGCGCGATCGACGGCAGGATGACGCCCGGCAGCACCTCCACGATGTCGGGGCTCGAGCGCGACAGCGCCCCCGACGCGGCGTCGAGATGGCTGCGCCGGGACAGGAGGAGGCGCTCGATGGCGACGATCCGCTCCTGGCGGATGAGCGGGATCAGTCGGCCGCGCGAGGTGATGATCGCATCGACCTCGGCCCTGGCCAGCCAGGAGACGCCGACCGGGTCGTCGCGCAGCCCGGCAACCAGGTCGAGGTGCACCGCGACCAGCTTGCCAGCGTCGTGGATCCGACGCACGACCGGCCCCAGCTCCAGGCCGTTGCCGCGCAGGATGAACAGGATCGGCGCGCGGCTCGCGATGGCGACATCGAGATGGCGGTCGGCCACGATCGCCGCGCAGCACGGCATCCCGGCCAGGCGTGCGATGAACTCGGCCGGGGATGGCGCGCGGTACCGGCGCGTCGATCGGGGGCGGCCTGCCGGTGCGTGCGTATCAGCCATCAATGGCACCGTGCGGTCGGTCGCCGGGCACCGTCAGCCGTCCGGCGTGATCGTCTCGCCCAGGCCATCGGTCACCGCCTGACTGATTGCGGCGATCGCCTCGACAGCGTCGTCGCCCTCGGCGATGATCTCGATCTCGTGACCCTGCGACACTCCGAGCGGGAGCACCGCCAGGATGCTCTTGGCGTCGGCCGGGCCTCGCCCGCGGGTGAGGTTCTCGACCGTGATCCTCGCCCGGAACCTGCCCGCCGCTTTCACGAACTGCGCGGCTGGTCGGGCGTGGATACCAGACGGGTTGCGCACGGTAAGACGCGCTGAGCTCATCGAACGACACCTTTGTCGAGGTCCTTCGCCGCATCGGCGGCGGTGACCACCTCCTCGAGGGACTGGCCGATGCTGGCCTGCACCGCCGCCACCACGGCTCCCTCCACCAGCGGGCCGGACGAGATCATGACAGACCCGGCCTCGCCCGGTCCGAGCATCTCGACCGCACTCTCGGTCGCCAGGATCGCGCTGCCCAGGTCACCGATGACCACCACGCCGGCCCCTGCCTGGGCGCGCCCGATGGCAGCCACGATACCGTCGGCGTCGGTGCCGATCGAACCGTCGGGCTGGCCGCCAACGCCTTCCAGGCGCAGCTCGTCACCGGCCATCTGACGGGCCAGCTCCACCACGCCCTCTGCGATCCGGCGCGAATGGGACACGACGACGATCCCGACGAGCGGCTGTTGGGTCATTTGGTCGGATGGCTCCTGTGCATGGCCGGCCATCGACTCGTCGGGCGCGGCGTGGATTCCGGCCGCGAACGCTTCGACAACTGAGGCGAGAGGTGCTGACACGCCAAGGCTAGTCTCGGAGTCGGCTCAGAATCAACGCTCGCCGGTCAGCGCTCGGCGAGCGCCCGGGCCAGGGGGGACCGTTGCCCGGCCTGGCGCCCACCGGCAACGCGAGCGGGCAGGCAAGGTCGGCGCCAGGCTGAGCGAGCGGCAGGCCGAACAGGCGCGGGATGCCTAGCGCGACGTCGTCCCGTCGGTGTTCTCGAGCCCGGTGCTGATCATCGAGAGCGACGGGTCGGGGCCCTTGAACCCGACCAGGTACTCGAGCCGGATCGGTGCGAAGCACTCGTAGAACACCACGTCCTCGTCACCCAGCTGGCGAAACGCGTGGACGACGTCGGACCCGATGACCATCAGGGCGCCCGGGCCAACCTCAGCCTCCTCGGGACCGACCTTGGCCCACAGCCGCCCGGACACGACGAGCATGATCTGCTCGGCGGCGTGGCTGTGCTCAGGGATGACGGCCCCACCCCGGTACACGATCCGGGTCATCATGACCTTCTCGCCCGACACCGCCTGGCGCAGGACGCCCGGCACGTACTCGACGGTCGGGAACTCGTCCCAGGTCGTGATCTGGCGCACGTCAGCCCTCCGGTAGCAGTGACGGGCCCGGGCTCGCCGCGCCGGTCCCCGACTTCGAATCCAGCGCTCGAAGCACGGCCTCGGGCGTGATGGGCAGCTCGTCGATCCGGACACCGATGGCGTCGTACACCGCGTTGGCGATCGCCGGGATCGGCGAGTTGGCGGTCATCTCGCCCACGCCCTTGACCCCGTATGGCCCATTCGACGATGGCACCTCGAGCACCACGCTCTCGATCTGGGGCAGGTCGGCCGGACCGGGCATCAGATAGGTGCTGAAGTCGTGCGCCGCGTGCTCGGGGCTCGGATAGTACGGCTGGGTCGTCTCGTACAGCGCGTGGGACATGCCCATCAGGGCGCCACCGGTGATCTGGCCCTCGACGAGCGCAGGGTTGACCTGGCGGCCCACCTCGTACGCGCTCCGGATGGCGAGGACCTTGACCTGGCCCGTCTCGGTGTCGACCTCCACATCGGCGACGGTGCAGGCGTGGGCCTCGGTCGAGTCGGGGTCCATGGCGCCCGTCTCGGGATCGACCTCGCTCTTGGGCTTCATCCACATGCCGCGACCCGCGATCCCGCGCCCGTGCTTGAAGTGAGCGGCGAGCGCCAGGTCAGACACGCTGATCGAGCGGTGCGGGCTGCCCTTGACGCGGATGAACCCCTCGCCGTCGGTCTCCAGGTCCGCCGCCGCCGCCTCGAGCTCGTCGGCGGCGATGGCCAGCATCGCGTCCCGGGCCTCGGTGGCGGCAGCGATCACCGCATTGCCCACCCGGTGGGTCGCCCGGCTTGCGAACGTGCCCATGTCGTGGGGCCCGGTGTCGGTGTCCGCGGTGTCGACGATGATCGTCTCCACGGGCACGCCGAGGGTCTCGGCCGCAATCTGACGGATGACGGTCTTGAGCCCCTGCCCGAGATCGACCGCCGACAGGGTCACAACGAACGAGCCCATGGTCGTCGCGTGGACCAGCGCCTGCGACGGATCACCCCCGAGGTTCATGCCGGTCGGGTAGTTCACCGCGGCGATGCCGCGGCCTCGAAGCTTCGCCATCGTCAGTCCCCACCCTCCGTCCGTGGCGCCGAGGTCATCGTCGCGAGCTCCTCTGGCAGCTCGTGGCCGACCAGCCTGGCCGCAGCCTGCATCGTCTCAATGAGCGTCGCGTCCTCGGCGTGCTTGCGGTGCGGCCGCAGGTCGCCGTTGCGGTAGGCGTTGCGGAACCGGACCGTCCACGGGTCGAGGCCGGTCGCCTCGGCGATCCGGTCCATCTGCACCTCGACCGCATACGAGCCCATCGTCACGCCGAACCCGCGCATGGCGCTCGTCGGCTGGCGGTTGGTGAATACGCAGTAGACGTCGATCGACACGTTCGGGATCAGGTACGGGCCGGCGACGTTGGCCGCGTGCTTGGTCATCGCGTATGGCGTCTGGCGGGCATAGGCGCCGGAGTCGGCGTAGCTGGTCACCTTGCGGGCGACGATGCGCCCATCCTTCATGACCCCGTCCTTGATGTAGATCCGCCACGCGCTGCGGGTGGACGACACCCGCATCTCCTCCGTGCGGCTGTAGCGGTACCGCACGGGGCGGTTGGTGAGCTGCGCGCCCAGAGCGGCGAGGGGCTCGACGATGACGTCCACCTTGCCGCCGAACGCGCCCCCGACGGTGCCACCCACGAAGTGGAGCCGGTTGGCCGGGGTCTGGAGGATGATCGAGGTGTTGTCGAGGCTGAAGTACAGCGCCTGGGTGTTGGTGTAGACCGTGATCCTTCCGTCCGGCTCGGGCTTCGCGACGCAGGCCGTGGTCTCGGTGGCGGCGTGCTCGATGGGCCTCGAGTCGTACCGAGCCTCGACGATGAGGTCGGCGCTGGCGAACCCCTGCTCGACGTCGCCGAAGCGAACCCGCCGGCAGTCGTGGCCCTCGTATTTGAAGGTGTTGTCGCCCCAGTGGGTGACGATCGGGGCGTCGGGCTTGAGAGCCTCCTCGACGTCGAACACGGCAGGCAGCTCCTCGAGGTCCAGGCGGACCCGGGACACGGCCTCGATCGCGGCAGATTCGGTCTCGGCCAGGATCGCGATGATCGGCTCGCCCAGGTAACGGACCCGGTCGACGGCGAGCACGAACTCCTCCTCCGGCTCGACGCCGATGAGGGTGAGGATCGTGTACACGTTGTGCGGGACGTCGCGATGGGTCAGCGCCCGGACGAACCCGGGCACCGCCTCGGCCTCAGTGAGGTCAACGCTCTTGATCCGGGCGTGGTGGACGGGGCTCCGGACGACCTTGAGGTGGAGCATGCTCGGGAACGTCAGGTCCGCTGCGTACTGCGTACGCCCGGTCACATGGCCCACGCCGTCGCTGCGGGCGATCGACTGGCCGACGCTGCGCAACGCGGTCATCGGGCGGCCTCCTCTCCGACGGGCTGGGTCGCTCCGACAGCGATGCCTTCGGCGGCGCCAGCGGCCTCGAGGACCCGCACGATCGGCTCGTAGCCGGTGCAGCGACAAAGATTGCCACCGAGCGCCTCGACGACCTCGTCACGGCTCGGGTGCGGGTTATGGGCCAGGAGCCCCACCCCGAGCATGATCATGCCCGGCGTGCAGTAGCCGCATTGAGTGGCGAACTGGTCGAGGAAGGCCTGCTGGAGCGGGTGGAGCCCCTGCGGCGGGGTGATGGTCTCGACCACGTCGACGCGCCGGCCCGCGACCTCCTCGATCGGCAGCAGGCACGACAGCACCGGCTCGCCGTCCAGGAGGACGGTGCAGCTGCCGCAGCCGCCCTGCCGGCAGCCGTCCTTGGTCCCGGTCTGTCCGAGATGCTCGCGGAGCGCGATCTGCAGCGTGGTCATGGGTCGCACCATGACCTCGACCTGCCGGTCGCCCAGCGCGAAGCTCACGATGTTCGATGTCATGCCGCGCCTCCAGCCGGTCGATCGGCGATGTCGGTCAATGCTCGCTCCACAAGCAGCCGCGTCATCCGTCGCCGGTACCACTCGCTGGCGATGCCGTCCGTGGCCGGATCCGAGGCGTCTACGGCCGCGGTTGCCGTTCGCGTGATCGATGCCGTGTCGAGCCGGGAGCCCGTGAGCGCTGCCTCGGCCGCGCGGGCCCGGAACGGATGCGGTCCGACCGCACCGAGCGCGATCCGTGCTTCGCTCACCCGCCCGCCATCGACGATCGCCCTCGCTGCGACGGTCACGACCGCGGGCGTGCTCGCCTGGCGTCGGCCGAGCTTATGGAAGGCGGTCGCGCCCGTGGGCGGAGCGATCCGGATCTCGACAAGCAGCTCGTCCGGCCCGAGCGCGGTGGTCATGAACCCGGTGTGGAAGCTGTCGAGCCGTATCTCTCGTCGGCTGCCGGCACCGGCCACCACGAGCACGGCGTCCAGCGCGAGCAGCGCCACGGTGACGTCCCCGGCCGGCGGCGGCGCGAACAGGTTGCCGCCGACAGTGCCCATGTTCCGGATCGCCCAGCTCCCCGTGTGCCGGGCCGCCGCCTGGAGCAGCGGCACATCGTCGAGCTCCAGCAGCCCCTGGAGCGGGCAGGCAGCGCCGATCCGGATCCTGCCAGGCTCGCGCCGCAGCCCGTCGAGGCCGGCGGCGCGCAGGCTCATCACGCGCTCCGGCGCGGAGATCCCCTCGTTGACGAGCGGCATCGCGATGGTTCCGCCGGCCATCACGAGCAGGTCCGGTCCGTGCCGTGCCAGCAGCTCGATCGCCTCGTTCACGGACGCCGGTCGGAAGTACTCGGTCACGCTCACTCGGCCGCCTCCACGCTCGATACATACATCATTGGCATCACGGTCGCGCCTCGGCATCCCCGGCCATCGCCCGCCGCGCCAGGTCGTGGTCGAGCCGGGCGAGACCCTGCTCGAGAATGCCGCGTGCGAGGCGCTCGACCAAGGTCGAGTCGAGCCACGCGAGCGGCCCGTCGATCCGCGCGTCGACCGTGTAGTCGAGCAGCGACCCGCCGTCGACGTCGGTCAGCTCCAGCGTGGCCTGTCCGGTCACCGCTCCGGGCCGGCCCGCGACGCGGCCGTCCAGCCGGCACGACGCCGGGGGGATCGCGTCGACGACCCGGACGGACAGCTCGTACGACCCGGCGATCGACGGCAGCCGGAGCGCAAACTGGGCTCGATACCCGGTCGGGGACACCCGCTCGACCGCCTCGCAGCCGGGAATGCAGGCGAGGAGCATCGTCGGGTCGTGGATCGCCTCGAACACCTCGTCGCGCGGCGCCGCGAGCGTCCGGTGACCCGCGACCCTCATCGGTCAACCCCGCCGGTCAGGGAAGGCCCGTCCTCGCTCGGGGCGTCGCCCGCTGCATGCAGCACGGCCTCGATGTGGTCGAGGTGCCCGCGCATCGCCCGCTCGGCCGCGTCCGGGTCGCGGGCACGCAGCGCATCCAGGATGCGGCGATGGTCGTCAACGGTGGTCTCGCGGACGTTTCGCCGGCCACCCGTCCGCTGGCGGCTGACCTTGCCCAGCGTGTCGATGATGGTCATGAACTGCGCGAGCATGAAGTTGTCGGCCGCCGCGCAGACGGCGTCATGGAACGCGATGTCCGCCTCGCTGAACCGGAGCGGGTCGTCCACGGCTGCCTGGAGCTGCTTGAGCAGCTCGCCCAGGCGCCCCAGGTCCTCGTCCGACAGCCGCTGGGCCGCAAACCGGACGTTCCCGGATTCGACGACGCGGCGCGCCTCGAACACCTTGGCGAGCGCCGTCTCATCGCTCGAGAACGCGAAGTCGAGATGTGAGATCAGCTGCCTGGGCTCGAGCGAGGTCACCCAGGTTCCGGTGCCCTGGCGGATGTCGACGACCTTCATCAGCGACAGCGCGCGCAGTGCCTCGCGCAGGACGGGCCGGCTCACGCCCAGCCGCCGTGCAAGCTCGCGCTCGGCGGGCAGCCGGTCGCCCGGCCGGAGCTCCTGAGCCCGGATCAGGGCCAGCACCCGGCCGGCGATCTCCTCGGGCAGCGTGCTGCGCGGCGGCAGCGCCCCAAACCCGGCCATGGTCGCCGTGGTGGCCCTCAGGGACCCGTCATCGACCACGCCCGCTCCTGCGTCCACAGCGCATCCCGTGGACGGCGTTGGTCGCCGCCAGATGTGGTACGCTGGTCAGACCACCTTACCACAGACTGGACACGACCTGGGCGAGCCCGAGACTGGAGATCCGCGATGATCGAGCGCCACATCACCTTCACCGTCCCGGTCGCTAACGCCGCCGCCTTCGAGCGATTCTTCAGCGAGTCATACGGGCCGGCGATGGCGAAAACCGATGGGTACGTGAGGGTCGAGCTGCTGCGCGAGATCGACGATCCCACCCGGTATCAGATGGCGCTTCGCTTCGCCGACGCGGAGTCCGCGGCGGGATGGCGCACATCGGAGGTCCACACGGCGCTCCAGCCTGAGCTGAACGCACTCCACGAGGGTGCCGAGATCGTGGGCTACGACGTCGTCGCCTGATCTTCGCTCGCGTTCGAGCCAGGGGAGAGATGTCGTGACCAGCACCCAGGGCGGCACGGGTGAGTCCTATCTCGTCACCGGTGGGACGGGTTGCATCGGAGCGTGGGTGGTCCGCAACCTGGTGCGCGAGTCGATCCCGGTGACCGTGCTCACGGCCCACCGGCGCATCGACCGGCTCCGACTGGTGTTGACCGAGGACGAGCTGGCAATGGCCACCCTGATGGACGGCGATGTCGCCGATGTTGGCCAGCTGGAAGCCGCTGCCCGGCAGTCCGGCGCCAACCGCCTGATCCATCTGGCCGGGATGCAGCTCCCGCTGTGCGCTGCCGATCCCTTCGAGGGGTCCCGGGTGAACGTGTCCGGCACCGTCGCCGTGTTCGAGGTGGCCCGTCGGGTCGGCATCGGGACCGTGGTCTACGCCAGCAGCGCGGCCGTCTACGGTCCCGCCGCGCACTATCAGCATGCGATCGTGGGTGATGACGATCCGCTGCTCCCGACCTCGCACTATGGCGTGTACAAGGTCGCCAACGAGCAGAGTGCGCGGGTGTGGTGGGCAAACGAGGGCGTCGCCAGCGTCGGGCTCCGGCCCCATTCGGTGTATGGACCGGGACGGGACCGAGGTGTCACCTCGAAGCCGACCGCCGCGATGATCGCGGCCGCCGCCGGACGCCCGTATCGCATCGGCTTCAGCGGCCGCTACCAGTTCCAGTTCGCCGACGACGTCGCCAAGGCGTTCGTCCGCGCGTCACGCCTGCCCGCCACGGGTGCTGCCGTGTACAACATCGGCGGCAGCCTGTTCGGCATCGACCAGATCATCGGGGCGATCGAGGCGGTGGTGCCCGGGGCGTCCGGGCAGATCACCGCCGACGATGCCACGATGCCGTTCCCAACCGGATTCGACGGCGCAACCCTGCAGCAGGTCATCGGGGAGATCGCCGAGACCGACCTCCAGGAGGGCGTTCGCCGGACGATCGAGTGCTACCGCGCGGCGATCGAGCGCGGTCGCCTCCAGCCGGCGGAGATCGACCGCATCCTCGCATAGAGGTCCCGCAGCACAGGGAGGTCTCGGGCCCGATGAACCTGCTGCCGATCAGACCGGCCACGGACGTCAGATGGGATCTGGTCGCGCTGGGCGAGGTGATGCTGCGGCTCGATCCCGGCGAAGGTCGCATCGCCACCGCGCGCAGCTTCCGCGCCTGGGAGGGCGGGGGCGAGTACAACGTGGCCCGCGGTCTGGGACGCTGCTTCGGGCTCCGGACGAGCATGGTCACCGCGCTCGCCGACAACGCCATCGGTCGCCTGATCGAGGACCTGATGCGACAGGGCGGGGTCGACCTGTCCCACCTGCTGTGGGTGCCGTACGACGGGACCGGGCGAAGCGTCCGGAACGGGCTCAACTTCACCGAGCGTGGGTTCGGCGTGCGGGCGGCCCTCGGCGTGTCCGACCGAGGCCACACGGCGGTTTCGCAGCTGCGACCCGGCGATGTCGACTGGGACGCCGTCTTCGGGCGCGAGGGCAGCCGCTGGTTCCACACGGGCGGCATCTTCGCGGCGCTGTCCGAGACGACCGGTGAGGTTGCGGCCGAAGCCATGGCGGCGGCCCGACGGCACGGCGCGATCGTGAGCTACGACCTCAACTACCGCCCATCGCTGTGGCAGGCCATCGGCGGCCGGGGCCGTGCCAGGGAGGTCAACCGGCGGCTCGCGCCGCTGGTGGACGTGATGTTCGGCAACGAGGAGGACTTCACGGTCGGGCTCGGCTTCGAGGTGCACGGGGCCGATCCGGCGCTCGGCGCCCTCGATCCGACCGGGTACGGGCAGATGATGGCCGAGGTGACGCGGACGTATCCGAACCTGGCCGTGGTGGCGACGACTCTCCGCCGGGCGGTGACCGCCACCCGTAACGACTGGGGAGCCGCCTGCTGCGCGGGCGATGCGCTGACCCAGGCGCAGCCGATGGAAGGGCTCGAGATCCTGGATCGGGTGGGCGGTGGCGACTCGTTCGCCTCTGGCTTCATCTTCGGGCTGCTGGGCGGGCAGCCGCTGCAGAAGGCCCTCGACTATGGCGTCGCGCACGGCGCGCTCGCGATGACGACCCCGGGCGACAACTCGATGGCGTCGCTGGCCGACGTCGAGGCGGTGATGCGTCGCACGGAGGCACGGGTCCAGCGCTGACCCGGTGGGGCAAGCCCTGGGGTCAGCCCTGTCCGCCTCCGGCGGCAACAGGTCGGAGCCTGGCGAGCCGGCTTCTCGGCGAAGCAGGGGTTGCCGCCAGAACGGGCGTGAATCGGCCCCACGAGCTCGGGGGCGAGCTCCTGCCCCATGGTCGCCCGCAGGCGCGCTCGCCGCGGACCGGGTCGTGAACTGCGGCAACATGCCATCGCGTCGCCCGACCTGACGTCGCTCGAGCCATCAGCCTGGCGGTTCGCTGGTGCCGGCTTCCCTTCGCGAGATCAGCTCAATCACCCACTCACGCAGCCGCTCGAGGTGCTCCGTGTAGTGGTCGCGACCGGACTTGCGGATCCACCGTGCCGCGTCGTCGGCCGGCTCGGTCAGGGCGCACCAGTCCTGGACCATCAAGGTCCGCACAGCGTTCGCCTGCACCCAGGCGACCTCCCAGGGCTGCCCGGACATGGCCTCGAGGAAGACCGCATTGCGCGCGTCGACGTCGACATCGCGGCCCTCGTAGGTCCCGGCACCGATCCGTTCCAACTGCATCTCGGCCTCCGCGAGCCAGCAGCCGAGGTGGGCAACGATGTCGCGGACGGTCCAGTCCCGGTCGTGCTGGTAGCCGGGCTCGAGACATTCCTCCGGGGTGAGCGACCGGATGAGCTCCACGAGCTCGTCCCGGCCGATCATCCGGATCGGTGCGTCGCCCAGGGCGGCGTTCGGGTGCGGCTGGTCCATGGCTCCTTCCCGATCCGTCACGCCGCGTGCCGGCATCCGGTGCCCCCTACTCGGGGTTGCGATCGTCAGTGGAGCTCCCGCCGCCAGCCGCGCGGCACGCGACCGGCGGGTCCGGGCACGGGTTGATCCAGTGGGTGGTGGTGCGGCGGTGCCAGCTCCGGGCCGTCGACGAAGTCGTCAGCGGCGTAGTCCCAGAACCAGTCCTCACCGGGCTCGAAGCTCCGGATGACCGGGTGGCGGGCGGCCGCCGCATGGCGCAGAGCGTGCTGCGAGGGCGAGCTGTCACAGCAGCCGACGTGGCCGCAGGCTGCGCAACGGCGGAGGTGGAACCACCAACCGCCGGTCTCGAGACACCCCGCGCAGCCGGTGCCGCTGGGCGAAACGTCCGGATCGATCACCTTGCCGTCCGACATCGACCACCCCTTCCTGTTGGTGGAGGCTCGACCCCCCAGGCCGTCGCCATTGTCGACTGCGGCGACGAGCAGGGCGCGCCGGGTCGCCTCCCGCAACGCGCCGACGAACGCAAGTATCGTCTCGGATGGCACGCCGACCACGGCCAGCACCCGGTAGCCGGACGTCCGTGCGCGGCGCGCGGCCGCTTCGAGCAGGGCCGTCTTGCCGATGCCCGCGTCGCCGCGGATCAGGATCGCGCCGCCACCATCACCCCGACGATTGGCGAGGGCTGTCCCGGCGCGTGGGCCGCAAGCTCAAGACCCGATCTCGGGGTGGTGGCTCGCGATTTCGTCATACGAACGCCCCTCCGTCCCCGGATCCGTGGGGCGAGCGATCAGCTGACGGCGCGCCGGCGACGCTCGTGAACAGCGTCGTGGGTCTCGGCCGTCGTCTGCGGGCGACCGCGGGCGGCTCCGAGCCGGCCCCCGCCCTCCGCCACGCGGTTCAGCGCAGCAGTCCGGGGGCTCCCTTCGGAGGGGGCTTGCTCGTGGCCCGACAGGACGGGGATCCCCGCGTCATGCAGGTCGTCCATGGGGTCGTAGGGCTCGAGCTCCCAGGGGAGGCCGTTGGCGAACAGCGCAGCAAAGACCTCGACCAGCTCCGGATCGAACTGCACGCCTCCCTGCCGTCGGAGCTCGACCAGCGCCTCCTCGTGGGTGATGGCCCCACGATAGGGCCGGCCCGCCACCATCGCCTCGTACGCGTCGACGATAGACACGATCCGTGCACCGATCGGGATCTCCGTGCCGGCCAGTCCGTGCGGATAGCCACGGCCGTCGTACCACTCGTGATGGTGGAGGACGATGGTGGCGGCGTCCCGCATCGCGCCTGCCTGCTCGAGCACCACCTGACCGATCTTGGGGTGCTCGGTGACCACCCGCCACTCGGACATCGCGAGCTCGCCCCGTCGGTCCAGGATCTCGTCGGGGATGGCCAGCTTGCCCAGGTCGTGGAGCAGGCTCGCGGTGCGGATCCGGTCGAGCTCACCCTCCGGCAGGTCGATGGCCCGGGCCAGGGCAACCGATGCCTCGGCAATCAACGTCGACGGCTTGCCCGCCCAGCCCGGGCGGCCGACCAGCGTGTCGATGAGCGCCTCCTGCGCTGCGGACATCGCCGCCCGTCCGACGTCCAGCGCCTTCGATCGCGCCTCGAAGCTGATCGGGGCGCGGCGAACCGTGCCGTCGTCGCCCGTCTCGCGGAACACGTAGACCTGGTCGCGGCCGAGGGCCTTGGCGGAGTACAGCGCCGCGTCCGCGTCGCGTACCAGGTGATCGAGCTGGATGGTGTCGACCTGCCCGCCCGCGACACCCGCCGACAGGGTGACCGACGCCATCTCACCCTCAGGCAGCCGCACCGCGCTCCCGCTGATGGTGCGGCGGAGCTTCTCGGCCAGGGCTGCCGCGGCGTCGACGTCCGTCTCGGGCAGGACGATCAGGAACTCCTCGCCACCGTACCGGCCGGCAACGTCCACGCTCCGAACACTCGATCCGAGCAGCTGGCCGACATGACGCAGGATCGCATCTCCGGCCACGTGCCCGTGGGCATCGTTCAGCCGCTTGAAGTGATCGAGATCGACGATGATCACCGACAGCGGGTGGTGGTATCGGGCTGCGCGGGCGAGCTCACCGGACAGGCGCGCCATGATGGCCTGGCGGTTCGCGATCCCGGTGAGCGGGTCGACCGTCGCAAGGCGCCACGTGTCGGCCACCCGATCGGCGAGCTCGCGGAACGAGGCGCGCAGTCGCGGGTCGGCGATCCGCTCGGCCTCGAGCGCGACCAGGGCGCCGTCATCGCCCGCACGAGCCAGCCGCTCCGCCATCCCGACGACGCGGTTGTTCTGCCGACGGACGACGAACAGGGCGAAGCCGGCCGTTCCGGCCAGGGCACCGATCAATGTGGCCACGAGCAGGATGACTGCCGCAGCGGTCCTGACGTCCAAGGCACCTCACGCAGGCTATCGTGCGGTGCCCCCCCCGAGGTGATCGCACGTGTCTCCAGCCTATTGGCCGCAGGCGGTTGCGCCATGACACGATGGTCCCGGGCGCTCCGCGATCGGTGCCGCCCGTGGCGCGGACGCGACACCGGGTCCGGGGGCGCCATGACCCGAAAGTCCGGGTCAGGCGACGGCGGCGGGCGGCAGGCGCATCGGGTCGCGTTGCGGCGCCCTGATCAGGAACGTGCCTGCGGCTGACCGCGATCAGGCGACGAGCCGTCCGGCGAGCCACACCCCCTGGATCCGCTCGCCCAGCGAGTCGAGCTGGCAGGCATCGCCATCGACCGCGACGAGGTCGGCCGCCTTGCCGGGCTCGATCGTTCCGAGGTCGCGGTCCACCCCGAGCAGCTGCGCCGCGCTGCGGGTGGTGGCTTCGAGCACGGCCGCCGGCGACATCCCGACGCCGGCCATGAGTCGAGCAGCCCGGGCAGCAGCGTCCGGCCCGTCATGTCGACGGCCTCATCGCCGTCCAGACCAGGTCCGACGTCGACGATCCGAGCGCCATCCACTGTAACGTCGGCCGGCGCCGGATCCGCACCCGTCCCGTCGAACACGCGACCGCCGCGGAACACCGCGCGTCATGCCACCTCCTCCTCGTGGTCCGGGATGATCCGGCCGCGGGCCAGGTCCCGCGACGCGGCGTCGGTCAGCCGCCAGGCCCAGCCCCCTCCATCGCCGACCGCGAGCGGCCAGGTCGCACCGGCCAAGGCCGTCCCGGGCGCGGCCGGTGCGACGTATTCGACCCGGATGCGGCGCGGGAC
>Ga0307446_1000433_pt1 | contig 14298 bp, 20 predicted proteins | sample SalMarSW160320MG_FD_202141 | JGI IMG/M metagenome (GOLD analysis project Ga0307446, IMG submission 202141) | Salt marsh sediment microbial communities from the Plum Island Ecosystem LTER, Massachusetts, United States - SW1603-20 | ecosystem: Environmental > Aquatic > Marine > Intertidal zone >... | reverse complement strand
TGGCGCGATGGGTAGTAGCCCGCATCCTTGTCGGCGAGGCAGGCTTCCATGTAGTCGGCGACGCTGATGGGCCCGTTGCGGGCGATGCGCTCTTTGAGCCGCACGGAAAGCAGCGTGCTTTTCAGACCGTGCGGCTTCCGTGCGGCGCTCATCACGCCGCTAAGGCTGGCTTCCGCCTTGCGCGCCAGATCAGCCAGGCGCCGATCAGGATCATGGGAATGGAGTAGACGAGACCCGGCGTGAGGGGGCCGATATCCAAGGGATGATGGGGATGGGGCAAGCGGAAGAACTCTTCAACGAGACTGCGGAAGATGCCGTAGAAGATGAGGAACAGGCCGAACACCGTGCCGGGCCGTCTCAGCGCCTTGTAGCGATGGGTGGCAATACGCAGGATGAGGAACAGCACGATGCCTTCGAGGAACGCCTCGTAAAGCTGGCTCGGGTGGCGGGGTATGTGGTTCGGGTCGGTGGGGAACACCATGGCCCAGTATACGTCGCTGGCTCGACCGTAGACCTCGCCATTGATGAAATTGGCGATGCGTCCGAAGAACAGGCCGAACGGTGTCGCCGCCGAAGCGATGTCACCGAGCGACAGCGGATTGATGTGCTTGCTGCGTGAAAAGAAATAGACGGCGATGATGACGCCGAGCAGGCCGCCGTGAAAGGCCATGCCGCCGTTCCACACTGCGAAGATCTGGCTCGGGTTGTTCCAGAAAAAGCTCGGCTCGTAGAACAGCACGAAGCCCAGCCTGCCGCCGAGGACGATGCCGAGGGTAATCCAGAGCAGAAAGTCGTCGACCTGAGTCACGGTCAGGGGCGGCTTGCCACCCCACAGATCGTCCCGCTTCACGAGGCTGCGCGCATAGAGCCAGCCGAGCAGGATACCGGCCATGTAGGCGAGCCCGTACCAGCGGACCTCCACCGGACCGACTGCGATCGCGACAGGATCGATCACGGGGTAGGGGATGACGAGAAGTTCCATGGCCCTCGGGTCGCAAAGTCGGGGCGACCCTTTACCGCTCGCACCGGACTGTCAAGGCGCTCAAGGTCTCAGCCTGCGCGGCTTGCCTCGGGCATCGGGGCATCCCATAGTCGGCTTAAGTGACAATTCGGCCTCAACTTTACGGCTCCGAACGCAAGGATCTCGGCAAAATGACGCAGACCACCGGACGTTTTTTCGACGAGCTCGGCAAGCTCCTGACCGACGCTGCCGGTGCGGCGGATGGCGTGCGCAAGGAGGTCGAAAGCGTGGTTCGTGCACAAGCCGAGCGCGTGTTGCGCGAGCTCGACGTGGTGCAGCGCGAGGAGTTCGAGGCGGTCAAGGCCATGGCTCAAAAGGCGCGCGAGGAGAACGAACACCTGAAAGAACGCATCGCCGCGCTGGAGGCCAAAGGCAAGAACAAGGGCAAGAAGGCGGACTAAAGAGTCCGCGCGAGAGTCGAGTCCGGACGCAAGACAATCCACAGCTTTTTCGCTCCGTCCACAGCAATTCGACTCGTCAGGACTCGGGGCGCGTTTCACTCGCAGACTCCGCGATATATAACTGATTCATCTACTGATTCGCGGCGGCCGGTTTCTCGTGCGCGGAACTCTGCTGAGGCCCCTCAGAGGACACGCATGGCTTCGATACAAGCGACCTACGACCACTTCACCAACCCGGTGGACATGGTCGAACAGATTGCAACTATTCACGATTGGACCTTCGAGCGCAGCGCGCCGGACGAGTTGACCTTGTCGGTGGCGGGCTCCTGGTGCGACTACCACATCTCGCTCACCTGGCGGGAGGATCTCGAGGCGCTGCATCTGGCGTGCGCCTTCGATTTCCGGGTCGCCAAGGCCAGGTTGCCGGAGATCTACCGGCTCATGGCGCAGATCAACGAACAGCTGTGGCTCGGCCATTTCGACCTGTGGCGGGACGACGGCATGCTGCTCTATCGCAATGGGCTGCTGCTCTCCGGCGCCAAGACCCATGCCGGCCAATGCGAGGGCCTGTTAAAGGCAGCGCTGGAGGCCTGTGAGCGCTATTATCAGTCGTTCCAGTTCGTATTGTGGGCGGGCAGGTCGGCCGAAGAGGCGCTTGCCGCGACCATGCTCGAAACGCAAGGACACGCATGACACTCCGCCTCGCCGGCCCGCTGCTCCTTATCGGCGCGGGCAAGATGGGCGGGGCGCTGCTCGAGGGATGGCTCAAGCAGGGCCTCGACCCGGCTACCGTCTTCATCCAGGACCCCGCGTTGTCGGAGGCGATGACGGCATTTGCCGCGCGCCACGGCATTGTCGCCAGCGACGCGCCTGAGCTGCCGGCGCCGCCTGCGGTCGTCCTGATCGCCGTGAAGCCCAATGTCGCCGAGAAGCTTCTGCCGGAAGTCGAGCCCATGGTCGGCGAGGAGACCGTGGTGCTGTCCATCGCCGCAGGACGAACCGTGGAGAGCTTGTCTCGCTATCTGCCTGAGAACGTCGCCGTGGTTCGCGCCATGCCGAACACGCCGGCATCGGTCGGCCGCGGCATCACGGTCTGCATCGCTAACGCCAATGTCACGCCGGAGCAGAAGCACGAATGCGATGCTCTGCTCTCCGCGGTTGGCGAGGTGATCTGGGTCGACGACGAGGCGCTGCTCGATCCGGTCACCGCCGTATCGGGCAGTGGGCCGGCTTACGTGTTCCTGCTCGCCGAATGTCTGGAGGCGGCTGGCATGGAGGCGGGTTTGCCCCACGACCTCGCCAAGCAGCTCGCGCGGATGACGGTCGCCGGCGCCGGTGAGCTGTTGCGCCGGTCGGATGCGGAGCCTGCCACCTTGCGCCAGAACGTCACGTCGCCGCATGGCACCACGGCCGCGGCGCTCGACGTGCTGATGAGCGAGGATCGGCTGAAGGCCCTGTTCATCCGCGCCGTCGCCGCTGCCGCCAAGCGGTCCCGGGAGCTGTCGTCTTAGCGGCTCCAACGGGCTTCCCGGCCGTCTTCAGATAGCCACCAAGAGTGCCTATCTTTGAGGGCAGAGGCTTACGCGCAAGGAGTAACACCCATGTTCGACGAGTTCTCCAAACGGAGCAAAGCGGTGCGCGCTGCGCTTGAGCTGGCGCAACAGCACGATTGGGGCGACATCACCCTCAGCGATATCGCGCGGCAGGCGGGTCTCGACCTCGCCGATCTCAGACGCGAATTCGCCTGCAAGAGCGACATCTTGCGTGCTTTCCAGGCCGAGGTTGACGCCGAGGTGCTGGCGAAGATGCGGCAAGCCGGTTCCGAGGGAAGCGTGCGCGACCGGCTGTTCGAGCTCATCATGACGCGGTTCGAGGTGATGGGGCCGTACAAGCCGGCCCTGAAACGCATCGCCTGCTATTTGCGCTGCCGCCCGGGCGAGGCCTCTCTCGTCGCCTGCTCCACGCTCGCGTCGCAATATTGGATGCTGGCCGGCGCCGGCGCCAAGCTCGGCGGTGCGCACGCGGCGGTGCGGGTTGCGGGGCTGACGGCGGTCTACGGCAAGGTCTTTCAGGTCTGGCTCGACGACCCGTCGCCTTCGCTCGACAAGACCATGGCCGCGCTGGACCGTGCCTTGAGCAATGGCGAGCGCATGCTGACCAACATGGAGAAAGCGTGCAGCACGCTGTGCGGGCTGGTGCCGCGCGGTTGGAAGCGCAAAGGCGGTGCGGAGAGCCCGCCGCCCCCGGAGACGGGGCCGGCGCCTGCGAGCGGCGTCTAGTCTTACCCCGTTATTCGGGAAGGGCGTCCATGTCGTCCGGGCCCGAGAGACTCTCAGGGCCTTCGCCCGGCAACTCCTCGTCGATCGGGTCGATATCCGTGGGATTGTCAGGGTCGTCCAGTGGGTCCAGCGGAACGTCTTCCTCCGCTTCTTCCTCTGTCCCGCTCGCGCCGAAGCCTAAGAGGGGCTTCCCGTCCTCGCGCTGGATTTCCGTGTTGCCGTCGCGGCCGATATCGATGTCGATCTCCGAGCCTGGCTGCTCGGAATCTTGAATCTCCTCCGTCTGCGTTTCGGCCATGGCCGGCCCGCAGAACGAGACGGCCAACGCCGCCGCCAGTCCGACAGCCATCTTGTGCATGGAAGCTCCCTCCAAAAGGATTCAGACCGGCACTTTTAGCACAGCTTTCAAGCCGCCGAGACGGGATTGATCGAGAGCGATGTCCCCGCCGTGGATGCGGGCGATGTCCCGGGCGATCGCCAGGCCCAGCCCGGTCGAGCCGGAATCCTGATTGCGCGCATGGTCGACCCGGTAGAACGGCCGGAACACGTGCTCGCGCTCGGCTTCCGGGATGCCGGGGCCATTGTCATCGACCTCGACGATCAGCGAGCCGTTTTGCTTGGCGGCGTTGACGCTCACATGGTCGGCAAAGCGCGCCGCGTTGTTGACGAGGTTGGCGACGGCGCGCTTGAAGGCGTGGCGGCGTACCGGCACGACAAGCGGCTCGCCCTTGACTTTGATGTCGATGGCCTTGCCGCCATGGGCTTGGGCTTTCACCTCGCCGAGGATCTCACCGATATTGGCACGGCCGATGGCCTCACCTGAATCGCCTTTGGCAAATGCCATGTAGTCCTCGAGCATAGCCTGCATCTCGTCGACGTCGGCGCGCATGGCGTCGAGCTCCGGCGTCTCTTCGAACATGGCGAGCTGCAGCTTGAAGCGGGTGAGGATCGTCCTGAGGTCGTGGCTGACCCCGGCGAGCATGACAGTGCGCTGCTCGACATGACGCTCGATGCGGTCGCGCATCTCGATGAAAGCATGCGCCGCCCGGCGCACCTCGCGCGCGCCGCGCGGCTTGAAGTCCTCTGGCGGCGGCCTTCCCTTGCCGAAGCTCTCGGCGGCGTCGGCAAGTCGCAGAATCGGCTTGATCTGATTGCGCAGAAACAGAATGGCCACGGTGAGGAGCGCGATGGAGGTGCCGAGCATCCATACGATGAAGATGTGCGAGTTCGACGCGTAGGTCTGGCTGCGCCTCGCGAGCACGTGCATCACCGCGTCGTCGAGCTTGACCCGGATGTCGACGAAGTCCGAGCGGCCGACCGTGTCCAGCCAAAATGGACGTTTGATCTGGTTTTCCAGTTCGTCGGACAGGGTGGAGTCGAGCAGATCGAAGAACGGCTTGGAACGCACTTGCGGCAACTCATCGCCTCGCGCAAAGCGGATGCGAAGACCGAGATCATCCTGAGCAAGGCGGGTGATGTTGGCGGCGTCTTTTGGGTTCTGCTCGTAGAGATCGATGAGCATGGCGATGTTCTGCACGGTGACCGTCGACAGGCGATCGGTCACCATCTGCCAATGGCGCTCCAAGAACACGAAGGTCACCACCGACTGCAGCAGCACCATGGGCGCGATGATGATGATGAGCGCGCGCGCATAGAGGCCCTTCGGCATCCTGTTGCCGAGCGCTGCGAAGAACGGTGCCAAGGGCCGCGGGCGTTGCCAGCGGCGAGGCGTGGTTGTGTCTGTGACGGCGGTCATCATTCAGAATACAATATGTAGCCCTTGCCGCGCACGGTCTGAAGATAGACCGGGTTGGCCGGGTCATGCTCAATCTTGCGCCGCAGGCGGTTGATCTGCACGTCAACCGCCCGCTCGCCGCCGCTGTCGGCACCCTTGGCGAGCTCGTGGCGGGACACCGGCGTGCCGGGGCGCTGGGCGAAATAACGCAACAGCTCGCGCTCGCGCTCGGTGAGCCGGATCGTCTCGCCGTCACGCTGCAGCTCGCCACGGGAGACATGGAAGATGAAATTGCCCATGCGCACTTCGCCGGTGGCGGGTGCCGCCGTGCCGCGGCGCAGGATATTGCCGACCCTGAGCAGGAGCTCGCGCGGGTCGAAGGGCTTGGCGAGATAGTCGTCGACGCCAGTCTCCAGACCTTCGATGCGCTGCTCGGGCTCGGCGCGGGCGGTCAGCATGAGGATCGGCACTTGGCTCTCCTGGCGCAGCGCCTTGGCGAAGTCGATGCCGGATTCGACGGGCATCATCACATCGAGAATGAGGAGATCGAAGGCAAGGCTGCGCATCGTGGCGCGGGCGGACGCCGCGTCGTCCGAGGTGGTCACGCGGAAGCCGTGCTCGTTGAGATAGCGGGCGAGGAGGTCGCGAATACGGCTGTCGTCGTCCACCACGAGGATGTGCGGCGCGTTGTCGTCCGGCCCTTCGCTGCGATGGGTCTTGATCTGCGTCGGCATGGTCAGGCCCCTCTCCCCTTATCCCCGTCGTCCGCTCGGGCCGGCGAGGACATTATGGAGGAGACTTTTGGCCGATCTTCGGCATTGATCATGGCCTCGAGAAAACGGCGCAGTGCCGTCTCGGCGCCGGGGCCCGCCGCTTGAAGGGCATTCATGAGGCGGACCAGCTGGGGCGCGGCAAGCCGCTCGGCCAGGGCCCGGCCGCGCGCGGTGGGAAACAGCAGGCGCTCGCGCCGGTCCGAGGCGCCGGCCTGCTGCTCGATATAGCCCTGGTCGATCAACTGCTTGAGCACGCGGGAGAGGCTTTGCTTAGTGATGTTCAGGATCTCCAGCAGGTCTGCGACCCGTAGCCCAGGGTGCCGATTGACGAAATGGAGCACCCGGTGATGGGCCCGGCCGAAGCCGAAATCCTTGAGAATGGCGTCGGGATCGCGGGTGAAATCGCGATAGGCGAAGAACAGGAGCTCGGCGAACTCGTGCAGCTTGGCTTCGGGCAAGGGGGTGCCCTTACCGGCCGGAGAGCCGTCGCCACGCTTGGCCTCCGCAGGCTTGCCGCCGCGGGCCACAGGTGTATTTAGGTCAGTCATGTTGACATATTTTTCGGCTTGGATTATGTCAGCCATGTTGACTTAATTGGTCCTTGATACGCTGCGCCGCCGGCTCGCGCAATTGCCGTCGCGGGTGCTATGAGGGGCGGTCTGAAGTTTCTGGGACGGGGGTCGCATGCAAGAACGGCCTGTCCTGCCCGTGGAGGAGACGAGATGTCGGCCTACGATCAGCGCGAAGGCGTTATCTGGTTCAATGGCGAGCTGATCCCATGGTCGGATGCGCGCGTTCATCTTCTCACCCATGCACTGCATTACGGCAGCGCCGTGTTCGAGGGCATGCGCGCCTATGACGGCGAGATCTTCAAGCTGACCGAGCACAATCAGCGCCTGTTGAAGTCCGCCGAGATCCTCGACTTCGAGATTCCCTATTCCGTCGCCGAGCTCGACAAGGCGGCGCGCGAGGTCGTGCGCGCCAACAAGCTGTCCAACGCCTATGTACGCCCGCTCGCTTGGCGCGGCAGCGAGCAGATGGGCGTCGCCGCCCAGAAGACCAAGATCAACGTCGCCATCGCCGCGTGGGATTGGGGCTCGTATTTCGACCCGGCCGCGCGCGAGAAGGGGCTCAGGCTCGCCTTCGCCAAATACCGCCGGCCCGATCCTGCGACCGCGCCGGTCCACAGCAAGGCGGCGGGGCTGTACATGATCTGCACCGTCGAGAAGCACCGCGCCGAGCGCGAAGGCTTTGCCGATGCGGTGATGCTCGATTGGCGCGGCCAAGTCGCCGAGTGCACCGGCGCCAACATCTTCTTCGTCAAGGACGGGGTGATCTACACGCCGACGCCGGACTGCTTCCTCGACGGCATCACGCGGCGCACGGTGATCGGGCTCGCCAAGCAGCGCGGCTGGCAGGTCGTCGAGAAGGCGATCATGCCGGAGGAGCTTGAAGGCTTCACCGAGTGCTTCATCACCGGCACCGCCGCCGAAGTGATGCCGGTCGGCTCGATCGGCGACTACACGTTCACGCCGGGCGAGATCACGCGCACGCTGATGGACGACTACGCGGCGCTGGTGCGCCCCGCCAAGGCCGTCGCCGCTGCGGGGTAGGGCCGTTCCGCTTTGATTTGTCATGCCCGCGGAGGCGGGCATCCAGTAACCACCGTAAATCATGATAGCGCAGGGCGCCTGTTACTGGATTGCCCGGTCAAGCCGGGCAATGACAGTTATGGATCGGGAAAGGTGCCGGGCGGCAGGTCCTTATTCGCCACCCATTCGATGCATTTCGGCAGTTGACCGTCGGTCTCGATGAATTCCTTCACGGCCTCATAAGCCTTTGGGAAGGGAATGAAAAGCCCGACTGGGAGCGGGTCGTAATGTGTGCTCCGCACCCATTCGCGAAGTCGGCTCATGTCACCCTTTGACGTGTAGGCCTCTCGATAGCCGCCCCCATACTTGTGGTAAATGAGCAGCACGCCAACTTCTGGAATACCCCACATCATTAGGTGAAGGTCTACCCGGCGCCCCGCCAGGTGATCTTCATTCTCCGTGCCATAAAGGCCTTCCGCAGAAAGGTCTGCGCTGTCGTTGCCAGTCGTGTGGAACCATTGGTCGCCGCCAGGCGCGAAGAAGGACTCTATTTCCGCGGGATCGGGCCAGCCCTCCCTGTGACGGGAGTTGAAGTAAGTGTACCTCTTCATCTCTTGATTTTTTGTCTGACCAATTTTCCATCCCGTATCGTGGTGGTAACGCCATCCTCATCGACGGAGATGATTGTTGGATTGCCAAGTTCCAATCCGATGTAGGGCAACAACGTATCGCAGCTGTTGCACATCGGCCGATCCACGTGCATCTCGACGGTCTGCCCAGCGAGCGAGCCACCGTTGGCGCGCGCGGCTCTTAACAGGCACGTGATCTCTGCGTGGAACAAGGCGTTATTAGGAATCTGCCCGATGTTGTCCGTGTTCATTACGTCCGGGTATTTTTCTATCAGAGTCGATCTTAATCGCATCGCGTCTGTAACGTCGCGAAGGGTGTAATCCTGGGTGGCTTTGGAGTTCACACCAAATGTATGGCAGCTCGTCGACCTTGCAGAGTGCAATGGTATGCCTGTCGGGCGACCAGGTCGGCTCGCCGAACAAGTCAGGGATATGTGCCCGCGTCCATCAGATCACGAGGATTTTCTTGAGCGAGTTCACGTAACCGCGCTTCCGCCTCGCGGATCTGCCCTTCCGATCGTTTGATTTGGCCTTGGACCGAGCCTGTGTCGGCGCTCGCCTGCGGCCTCCAACCCGGATCGATTTCTTGGACGCGCCGGATCAACTCGCGCGCATGTGCTTCCCTAACGTCACGAATTATCAGATCAGCATGCGTGGCTTCGGCATCGCTGCCTCGGCCGCGGCGGCCGCGCCGGACTTGTGCGATGCGTACGTCGGAGGTTCCGCTGTGTCCTCCGTTTCCACCCGCGTCGGTCCATTGGCCGCCATCGGGGTTACCCGCTGGGGCGCGGGGCTGGTTGGGATCGAAGTTGGCTTTGACCGCGCGATCGAGCGCGTCGAGCTTGGCCTCGAGGACCTTGCCCCAGAGCAGGGCGCTCACACGGTGCAGATGAAGGCTTGTCCGCCAACTTGCCGCCGACACCTGCACCTACACCACTCCTCGTCCATTCAACTGGACTAGGAATATATTCCGGTCAGGCGAAGCGGGGATAAGGGGAGGATGGGCGCAGGCTGTCCCCAGCCAAACAAGCGGGCGCTCCCTTTGATCCGTGCTAAACTCGGCGGGTCATGGAGCCTTTCAGCCAGCAGTTTCAGCAGCGGTTGCTCGAAGGGGATAAGCGCATAGCGGAGCGCGTCCCGCCGCGATTCGACGCCGATTTCCGCGCGCGGCTCTACGACCTGCTGCGCTGGCGCCGCGACGTGCGCCGCTTCAAGCGGACGCCTCTCCCCGAAGGAACCATCGAGCGGCTGATCGCCGTCGCCTGTCTGTCGCCGTCTGTGGGCTTGAGCGAGCCGTGGCGCTTCGTGCTGGTCGAGAATCCGGAACGGCGCGCACGCATCCGCGCCAATTTCGAGGCCTGCAATAAAGAGGCGCTCGAGATGCAGGACCCGGACCGCGCCGCGCTCTATGCGCGGCTCAAGCTGGCGGGGCTCGACGACGCACCGGTGCAAGTATCCGTGTTCTCAGACCGGGGCACGGCGCAAGGCGCAGGGCTGGGCCGGCTGACCATGCCGGAGACGCTCGACTATTCGGTGGTCACCGCCATGCACACGCTGTGGCTCGTGGCGCGGGCCGAAGGGCTGGGCTTAGGCTGGGTGTCGATCCTCGATCCGGCCCGCATGGCCGAGATCCTCGAGGTGCCCAAAGACTGGATTTTCATTGGCCATCTCTGCATGGGCTATCCCGTCCAGGAGGACGACACGCCGGTGCTGGAGCGGGAAGGCTGGGAGCATCGCCACGCGCCCGAAGGGGTCGTCGTCCGGCGCTAATCAGTCTCTGTCATTGCCCGGCTTGACCGGGCAATCCAGTAACTCCTTGTGGCAATTATCGCGAAGATCAGTGGTTACTGGATGCCCGCCTACGCGGGCATGACAAGGGTGTGGTGGCGCTTGATCCCAAGGCCGCCAAAGGGCACTCTTGGGCGCCCGGGCTTTGGCCCGCGCGGTGGGGGCATCGCGGAGGAGGGGGCGATCTTGCGGATCACACGCATCAGCTTGGCTTTGGCGGGCGTCGCGGCCTTGTGCCTCGTCGCGCTGTCGGCGATGGACGGAAGCGCCGGCGCGTTCTCGCTGTTCGGCAACATGCCCGACCCCGCGCCGATCGCCACGCCCGTCAAGATCTACAAGGACTGCCAAGCGATCTCGTTCTGTAACGGGTGCCGGACCGTCTACAAGTGCCGCTCGTGCAATTACCGCAAGGTCTGCAGTCACGGCGCTTGCGAGTGGCGCGATATCTGCGTGTGGGGGCCTTACGTGAAAGTGCTGCCGCGCGGTGCGCGCATCATTCGCGTGCGGTAGGACTCCGCGTCAGAGCCGCAGCGGCAGGAGTATCCAGCCGACGACGTAGGCAATGACCTCGAACGCGTCGGCAAGTTTCATGGTGAATTGGGTGGCCAGCCAGCCAAGCAGCACGGCCAAAGCCCCAACGGCCAACATCGACAGGATTCCGACGGTCACCTGCGCGCTCCATTGCTTTGCGCGGCTAATCATTGAGACCCTGTGCGGTTGCGAGGACACTGCTTAGAACGAGGACGGCGGCCGAAAGTTCACCGGTGATTTGTGTCGCTGGAAAGGCGCGTCGCGGCTACTCGGCGGCGTCCTTGCCCGCCGTCCAACGCGAGCGCGCGGCCGTGTCGTCCTCTTTCGCCTCGACCCATTTGCTTCCCGAAGGGCCCGTCTCGAGCTTCCAGAACGGCGCGGATGTCTTGAGGTAATCCATCAAGAACTTCGCGGCGTCGAAGGCGGCGTCGCGATGAGCCGACGCAGTGATCACCAGCACGATATTGTCGCCGGGCTTGAGCGTGCCGGTGCGGTGCACGATGAGCGACGCTTGCAGCGGCCAGTGCGCATGCGCCTCCTTCTCGATGCGCGCGAGCTCGGCCTCGGTCATGCCGGGATAATGCTCGAGCGTCATTTCGGTGATGGTCTCGTCTTGGTCGCGCACGGTGCCGGTGAAGGTGACGATGGCGCCGATGTCCGTGCGGTCCGCCTTCAGCGCCGCGATCTCGGCGCCGATGTCGAAGTCCTCAGTCTGGACGCGGATCACACTAGCCTCCGGTGACCGGCGGGAAGAAGGCGATCTCGTGCGCGCCGCCGATCTGCGCGTCATGGCGTGCATGGGCCTGATCGATGGCAGCGCGGATCACCTCAGGCTGCTCGAAGGCATTGGCAAACTCAGGTCCGCGCGTCTTCAGCCAGGCGATCAGCTCGGCCACCGTGCCGATGTTGCCGGGCACCTCCACGTCCTCGGCGGCAATGCCGGTCTTGTCCTTGACCCAGGCGAAATAGAGGAGACGCATCACTCCTCCTCGGGCATCACATGGCGGAACGTCGCCTTCAGATAGTCGTAGCCGGTGTAGAGGGTGAGGATCGCGGCGATCCACAACAGAGTCAGTCCGAACAGCGTGGTGTAGGACCAGACCTTGTTGCCGGCGGGCCCCGCCAGCAGGAAGCCGATGGCGACCATCTGCACCACGGTCTTCCACTTTGCCAGCGCCGTGACCGGAACGCTGACGGCGAGCTGCCCGAGGAACTCGCGCAAGCCGGAGACCAGGATCTCGCGGCACAAAATGATGACGCCGGCCCAGAGCGACCAGCCGGCGATGGTGCCGTTGGCGGCGAGCATCATGAGGCTCGCGGCGACGATCAGCTTGTCGGCGATGGGATCGAGCATCTTGCCGATGGCGCTTTGCTGCTGCCAGGCGCGGGCGAGATAGCCGTCGAGAAAGTCGCTGACGCCGGCGGCGATGAAGATCCACATGGCGAGCCAGCGGCCCCAATCGGCCGTCACGAAGAAGCAAGCGACGAGCGCGGGGATGGCGAGGATGCGCCCATAGGTGAGGATGTTCGGCAGGCTGCCAAACCGGCCCCTCGGGGCGCCATGCGGTTGTGCCAATCCTTGCTCTGCCATATGCGACCGTCCGTCCAACTCAACTATCCGCGTTCATGGAAGTGATCATAGATCGTCTTCGCCATGTGCGCGCTGATACCGCCAACGCCCTCCAAATCGGCAATGCCGGCGCGGCTCACCGCCTTGGCCGAGCCGAAATGCTTGAGCAGCGCGCGCTTGCGCGCCGGCCCGATGCCCGGCACCTCGTCGAGCGGCGAGGCGGTGATGCCCTTCTTGCGCCGCGCGCGGTGGGCGCCGATGGCAAACCGGTGCGCCTCGTCCCGGAGCGTCTGGATGCAGTAAAGCACAGGGTCGCGTGGTTCCAACAGCAAAGGCTGTTTTCCCTTAAGATAGATGTGCTCGCGGCCGGCATTACGGTCGGGGCCCTTGGCTACCGCGGCAATTCTGATCTCCGTCAGGCCAAGCTCGTCGAGGACCCCCTGGGCCGCCGACAACTGCCCCGGGCCGCCGTCGATCAGCACCAAATCGGGCGCCGCCCAGGCCGCGCCGTCGCTCGGGTCCTTCTCCCGCTCCTTGACCAGCCGGCTGAAGCGCCGGGTGAGCATCTCGCGCATCATGGCGTAGTCGTCGCCGGGTGCGAGATCCTCGGCCTTCATATTGAACTTGCGATACTGCGCTTTGATGAAGCCTTCGGGGCCAGCCACGATCATGGCGCCGACCGGGTTGGTGCCCGAGATATGGCTGTTGTCGTAGACCTCGACGCGCTCCGGCGCGTCGTCGAGATCGAGCACCTCGGCGAGCCGGGCGAAGATCGCGGCTTGAGAGGCATGCTCGGCCAGGCGGCGGGCCAGCGCCTCGCGGGCGTTGGTGAGCGCATGGTCGACGAGCTCGCGCTTCTCGCCGCGCTGCGGCGTGGTCACGGTGATCTTGTGGCCGGCCTTGAGCTCGAGCGCCTCGGCGAGGAGGCGGCGCCCGGCAATCTCATGGGACAGCAGGATGAGCTTGGGCGGCGGCTTGTCGTCGTAGAACTGGGCGATGAACGACTCCAGCACCTCCTCGGCGGGAAGCGCCTTGTCGGCGCGCGGGAAGTAGGCGCGGTTGCCCCAGTTGTTGCCGCTCCGGAAGAAGAACACCTGGATGCAGGTTTGCCCTGCGTCTTGGTGGGCGGCGAACACGTCCGCCTCCTTCACCGTGTGCGGGTTGATGCCTTGGCGCGACTGGATGTGCGACAGCGCCGTCAGGCGGTCGCGGAAGCTCGCCGCGCGCTCGTAGTCCTCTTTGGCGCTCGCCTCGTTCATCAGCGCGTGCAGCCTATGCTTCACCTCGTCGCTTTCGCCGCGCAGGAAGGCCAGCGCCTCGTCGACCAACGCGCCGTACTCCTCCACCGAGATCTCGCCGGTGCACGGCGCACTGCAGCGCTTGATCTGGTAGAGCAGGCACGGGCGGACGCGGGTCTCGTAGTAGGAGTCCGAACAGGAGCGCAGCAGGAAGGCGCGTTGGAGCGTGTTGATGGTGCGGCTGACCGCACCCGCCGAGGCGAAGGGGCCGAAATAGTCGCCTTTGCGGTTGCGCGCGCCGCGGTGCTTCAGGATCTGCGGCACCGGATGATCGCGGGCGATCAGGATGAAGGGGAAGGACTTGTCGTCCCGGAGCACCACGTTGAAGCGGGGTTTGAGCCGCTTGATGAGGTTCGCCTCGAGAAGCAGCGCCTCCATCTCGGTCGCCGTGGTGACGAACTCCATGCTCGCGGTGTCGGCGATCATGCGCGCAATGCGATTGTTGTGCCCCGAACCTCGCGCGTAACTCTGCACGCGTTTCTTCAGGTGGCGCGCCTTGCCAACATAGAGCACTTGGCCTTCCGCATCGAACATGCGGTAGACGCCGGGGCCGACCGGCGCCGTCTTGGCGAAGCGGGCGATGACGCCTGCGCCGGTCTCGACGCCGCTCAGCGCTTTGCGCGCGCGCGACAGGAGCGGTTCTTGGGCGCTGTCGGGGTTCTCTAAGGGCATGGGATCATG
>Ga0307446_1000431_pt1 | contig 14307 bp, 14 predicted proteins | sample SalMarSW160320MG_FD_202141 | JGI IMG/M metagenome (GOLD analysis project Ga0307446, IMG submission 202141) | Salt marsh sediment microbial communities from the Plum Island Ecosystem LTER, Massachusetts, United States - SW1603-20 | ecosystem: Environmental > Aquatic > Marine > Intertidal zone >... | reverse complement strand
GATGCTGGTGCGGTCCGGGATCCTGCTGGTCAAGTACTGGTTCTCGGTCAGCGACGCGGAGCAGGAACGGCGGTTCCAGGCGCGCATCAAGGACCCCACCAAGCGCTGGAAGCTGTCGCCGATGGACCTCCAGTCCCGGACGCGATGGATCGAGTACTCGATGGCCAAGGACGAGATGTTCCGCCACACGGACATCAAGCAGGCGGCGTGGCACGTCGTCAACGCCGACGACAAGAAGCGCGCCCGGCTGAACGTCATCGCCCACCTGCTGTCGTTGATCCCGTACGAGGACCTGACCCCGGAGCCGGTCGTGCTCCCGCCGCGCGAGCCGGATCGCGGCTACGTGCGCCCGCCGATGGACGAGCAGACGTTCATCCCGGAGGTCTATTAGCGCTCGGCAGGGTGGCGTGCGATCCGCCGGCCGTCGGGGTCCAGCTCGAACCAGCGGGCGACGCCGGGGTGCAGGAGGCGTCCCTGGATGCGTTGGATCGACGCTTCGTACGAAGGCCAGATGGCCAGCTTCGGAGCATCGGCAGCGGGCACCCAGCGCAGTCCGTCGTGCTCGTGTGAGGTGTGCGGGGTGGCCCCGGGCCGGACGCGCACCGCGAAGATCGCGCTCACGACGACCCCATCGCCTCCCTCGTCGTAGAACGGCGCCACCTGGTCCAGATCGTAGTATGTCTCGACGTCGGCAGGCCCCAGGCCCGTCTCCTCCTCGACCTCCCGATAGGCAGCCAGCGGCACTCGTTCGCCGGGTTCGATCCCGCCCGTCACGCACTGCCAGAGCCCCGGGAAGATCCGGTCCGGGGCGCGGCGGATGAGCAGGATCTCAAGGCGCTCGGCATCGGAACGCCGGTCATCGGGCCCGGTTGAAGGCTGGACGCGGAACACCCAGCACTCGACGATGTCCGGTCGGATGGTCATCCCGGCGCCGTTGCCTCAGCCGGGCAGCAGCTGGCGGAGGGCGAACAGCACGTTGGCCGGCCGCTCGGCCAGCCTCCGCATGTACCACGGGTACCACGCCGCCCCGTACGCGATCAGGGTCTGCGCGCGATAGCCCGCCCGTGCCAGCCGTCGCTGCTCCCTGGCGCGGATGCCGTACAGCATCTGCACCTCGAACGCCTCCCTGGCAACTCCGGCCGCGGCCGCATGCGAGGCGATCTGCTCGATCAGCGCCACGTCATGGGTCCCGAGGCCGAACCGGATGGAGCGCGTCCGGCTCTCACGGGCCAGCGTCACGGCGAGGCCCAGGTAGTTGGCGTCGACCTCGCGCTTCGACCGGAACGCGATCGACGACGGCTCATCGTAGGCTCCCTTGACCAGCCGGATCGCCGGGTCGAGCGGCAGCAGGCGCTCGAGGTCCTTGGCTGTTCGGCGCAGGTAGGCCTGGAGGCAGACCCCCGTCCGCGGCTGGGAGGCGCGGAGACGCTGGTAGAGATCGAGGGTGCGGTCGACGTACGAGCTGTCCTCCATGTCGATCCACAGGTAGGAGCCGTGCTCGGTGGCAGCCGCAGCGAGCGTTCGCAGGTGGCTGAAACACGCGTCCTCATCAACGTCGAGCCCGAGCTGGGTGAGCTTGACGCTGATCTCGCCGTGGATGCCGGCCGCCTCGATACGGGACAGCAGATCGAGGTAGTGATCGGCCACGGCCTGCGCCTGGCCGAGATCCTCGATGTTCTCGCCTAGCCGGGTGTACAGGGTTCCGATGCCGAGCTCCTGGAGCTCCACCGCCGCATCGAGCGCATCCTGCGCATCCTCACCCGGCATGAACCGGCGCACCGCGCGCTGCATGAACGCCAGCGTCGTCAGCCGCTCCCGCAACCAGGCGTTGCGGGCGAACCACAGCAGCACCCGGCGAATCAGTCCGTGCATCCGAGCCTCACACGCGTTCGAAACGCTCCACGGGCAGCACGAACACCGTGGCTCCGCCGACCTCGACCTCGAGCGGATAGGGCATGAAGAACTCGCCGGGCTCCATGATCGGCGGCATCGGGTTGACGATCTGCGTCCGCGCGTGGCAGTTCTCGCGTACGATCCCGATCACCTCATCGACCTGCGCCTCGTCCGCGCCCACGATGACGGTCGTGTTCGACTGCTTGAGGAACCCGCCCGACGAATGGAGGCGGGTCGCGCGGTGCTCACGCTCGAGCAGCGCATCCACGAGCGCCCCGGCGTCCTCGTTGTGCACGATCGCGACCACGAGCTTCATCTACCCGAGGATAGCCCACCGGGACGCGGGCGATGGCGACAGGTCGCAGGTGTACGATGCCGACTCGTCCCGATGACGCACGCGCGACGCCGCAGGCGGGGACGCCGGCCGCGCGTCGGTCCACCACTCGGAGGCTTCTGTGTCCGAACCAACTGGCACCGCTGGCGGCCCGCTCTCCGTTCTATCCGCCGGTGCCGCCGCGCTTGCCCGAGCAGCCGACCTCGACACCGCGCTGGCCGTGATCGTGGAAGCGGGGGCGTCCGCGGTCGGTGCCGATGAGGCGAGCCTGTTCACCATCGATCCGGATCGAGGCAGGCCCGAGCTGCTGCTCACGCTCGGTCTGTCCGACGAGGCTGCCGCCGAGCTGGGCACGGCGGTCGCGGAGGATCCGGAGCACCCGGTCCACCGGGCAGCCGCCGATCGGACAGGCTCGCTCGGTCGCTCGTTCAAGACGCCCGAGGGGCGGGGCATGACGGCCGTCGATCTGCCGCTGGTCGTGGCCGGAGGCGGCGTCGAGGCGAGTGTCGGCGCGCTCTCGTACGCATGGCCGGGCGACCACGTTGTTTCGTCGACAGAGGAGAAGCTGCTGGTCGCGGTCGCCGATCTGGCCGCCGGCGCAGTGGCGTCGTTCCGGTCGTCGGCGATGGCCGCCGAGCGTGCCGAGTGGTTCGAGCGCGTCGCCCATACCGACCCGCTGACCGGGCTCTCGAACGCCCGCACGCTCAACAGGGTGCTCGAGCTCGAGCTGGCTCGCGCCCAGCGCCAGGGCAGCGAGGTGTCGGTGGCCCTGTTCGACGTCGACGGCTTCACATCGCTCAACCGTGCCGCGGGGTCCGGGGTCGGCGATCAGGTCCTGCGCCAGGTGGCGGCCGTGCTCGCCGAGACGGTTCGGCTGGTGGACACTGTTGCGCGAACCGGGGGGGACGAGTTCGTGATTGTCGCGCCGGGCTCGGCTGGACTGACGGTGGCCCGCCGGGTGGTGGACGGGATCGGGCGGCTCGAGGAGATCGAGGGCCACCCGGTCAGCGTCAGCGCGGGTGTGGCTCGGTTCCCCCAGGACGGCACCGATGCCGAGGCCCTGCTCGACGCCGCTCGCGCCGCGGTCGTTGCGAGCCCGGGGCAGGCGACGATCAGCGAGGCCGCCGGCGAGCCCACCGCCTGACGGACGCGGCCGTGCCGGGGAACGGTCTGTCGGCAGACCCGTTCGGCGCGCGATGGACCGCCCGCGTCCCGGGTGCGATCCGGACCGTCGTGCAGTCCGCGTCGTCGTGCGGTCGGGAGCCTCGTCCCGCCTCAGCCGGAGGTCCGCTCCAGGCACGGCATCCATACGGCCAGCCGCCTGACCGCTTCGACGGCGGCCGCCAGCACCTCGGTCGCCTCGCGGGTCGCGTCGACGATCGCGTAGCGGCCGGGCTCGGCGGCGGCAAAGCCCAGGAACGCGGCTCGCACCCGCTCGTGGTAGGCGAGGTCCTGGAAGGCCTCGAACCGGGTGACCTCCGCCGACTTCCGAGCCAGACCGATCTCCGCCGGCAGATCGAGCAGGATGGTGAGGTCCGGAGCCACGCCCGCGGTCGCGAACTGCTGGACCGCCCGCAGCTCGTCTATCGGGACCCCCGATCCGGCACCCTGGTAGGCGAGCGACGAATCTGCGTAGCGATCGCAGATCACGATCTTCCCGCGCGCCAGCGCCGGCCGGATGACCTCGTCCACGTGCTGCGCACGCGAGGCCGCGAACAGCAGCGCATCGGCGCGGCCGGTTCGGTCGATCCGCGGCTCGACGTCGAGGACGAGGCGCCGGAGCTGCTCACCGAGTGGCGTGGAGCCCGGCTCGCGCGTCGCGACCACCTCGCAGCCGGCATGCCGGAGAACGTCGACCAGGCGAGCTTGCAGGCTCGACTTGCCGGATCCGTCCGGGCCTTCGAGGGTGATGAACAGGCCCGCTCGAGGCTGGCCAGCGCTGCATCTGTCCACAGGCCCGAGTGTAGGCGACGCCGGCCGCCCGTCGAGCGACATCGGGGCCACCTGCCTCCCGCGTCCTCGGGTCGATGGACCGGTGGAACAAGGCTTCGACGGCGTGACCGCTGCCGCCGGTGAGCGGCCAGCCGCAGGCCTCGCAAGACAGATGCTCGGTGCGCACCTCGTTGACGGCCTCGCACATCACGCACGCGACAGGATCTGCCTGGACCTCGACCGGGATCCGACCCAGTCCCAGCGCCCTGAGCGATCCGCCGGAGGAGCCGGATAGCGATGAGCCTCCCGGCGGCACGGCGAATTACGCCGTTCGCCCTACAGCACACGGCTCGCGCGCTTGTTACCCTCGCGGCAATGCGCGATCTGACCGCCCGTGCCCTCGACACGGCCACAGCGCTGGGTGCGACCTACGCCGACGTGCGCGTGGTCCGCCGGCTCGAGGAATCGATCACCATCAAGTCGCAGCGGGTGGAGGGCGTCCACTCCGGCGAGAGTGAGGGCTTCGGGGTCCGAGTCCTGGTGGGCGGCGCGTGGGGCTTCTCCTCGAGCCATCATCTCTCGCTGGACGAGACCGACCGCGTCGCGGCTGAGGCCGTGAGGATCGCGAAGGCCAGCGCCACTGCACTGCGGACGCCGGTTACGCTCGATGACCGCCCGTCGGTCCACGGACGCTTCGAGTCGCCGGTGATCGAGGACCCGTTCGCCGTCGCGCTCGACGTCAAGATCGCGGACCTGCTCGCCGCCGACCGGGCGCTCAATGACGTCAAGGGCATCGCGTACAGCGAGTCGCTGTACGCGGCTCAGCGCGAGTGGAAGACCTTTGCGGCATCGGATGGCAGCTACACGGAGCAGGTCATCACCCACGTCGGCAGCGGCCTCGAGGCGAACGCGATCGACGGCGACGAGCACCAGCGACGCAGCTATCCGGACAACGGCGGTGCCTGGGCATCGGCCGGCTACGAGTACGTACGCGGCCTGAACCTCGCGGGCAACGCCGAGCGGGTCGCGAGCGAGGCGGTCGAGCTGTTGAGCGCACCGCCCCTGCCCGCGGGAACCCGCACGATCGTGCTCCACCCATCGCAGCTGTACATGCAGGTGCACGAGAGCTGCGGTCACCCCACCGAGCTTGACCGCGCTCTGGGAACCGAGGCCAGCTATGCCGGGACGAGCTTTCTGACCCCGGACCTGCTGGGATCGTTCCGCTATGGCTCCGAAGTGTGCGACATCGTTGCCGACGCGACGGTGCCCGGCGGGCTGGGCACGTTCGGCTGGGACGATGAGGGGGTCGAGGCACAGCGCGTGCCCCTGATCAAGGAGGGGATCTTCGTCGGCTACCTGAGCAGCCGGGAGACGGCACCACGGGTCGGCCGTCGATCGGGAGGGGCGATGCGTGCTGACGGCTGGAACCGCATCCCCTTGATCCGGATGACCAATGTCAACCTGCTGCCCCGGCCCGGCATGTCGTTCGAGGACATCATCGCGGACACCGACGACGGCCTGTTGTTCGAGACCAACCGCAGCTGGTCGATCGACGACCGCAGGCTCAACTTCCAGTTCGCGACCGAGGTGTGCCGGGAGATCAAGGGCGGCAAGGTCGGCCGCCTGTATCGCAACGCCACCTACACCGGGATCACGTACGAGCTATGGCGCTCGATGGACGCCGTGGGCGACGCATCGAGCTGGCAGATGTGGGGCACCCCCAACTGCGGCAAGGGCGAGCCGGTCCAGAGCGGACACGTCGGCCACGGCGTGTCCGGGGCGAGGTTCCGCAACGTCCGGGTCGGGGTGATGGGATGAGCGCAGCCGCAACCGCTCCGGGGGGCGCGAGATGAGCGAGCGCCACGGCATGGGCGGCGATCCGGAGGAGACCCTGCGGCTTGCCGAGCGCGTGGTGGCGGCAGCGGAAGCCGCCGGTGCCGGCGAGGCCGAGGCCATGGTCTACGCGACCGAGTCGGCGTTGACGCGATTCGCGAACTCGGAGATCCACCAGAACGTCAGCAGCGCCGAGCTGTTCGTCAATCTGCGGTTCGTGCGCGATAGCCGAATCGGCGTGGCCAGCACCGGCCGCGCCGACGACGAGGGCATCCGCGCCCTGGCGGCCCGCGCCGCGTCCATCGCCGACAACGTCGAGCCCCTCGAGGAATGGGCAGGTCTGCCCGAGGCGGGTCGCGCGGCCCCGATCACGGGCGCCTGGGCGGAGGGCACCGCGCACGCGACACCGGAGCTTCGATCCGACGGCGCCCGCGCCGTGATCGCCGCGGCGGACGAGGCGGGCGTCGGTGCGTATGGCTCGTTCTCGACCGAGGCCTCGGCGGTGGCCGTCGCCACCTCCCGAGGCATCCGCAACGCCGAGCGCCGGACCTCCTCACGACTGATCGCGGTCACCATGGGCCCCGACGACGGCACCGGGTACGCAGAGCAGGGCGGCGTCGACGCCGAGTCGATCGACCCGGCGGCGGTCGGTCGGGAGGCCGCCGAGCGCGCCCGGACGAGCGTTCACCCGGTGGACATCGAGCCGGGTGACTACCCGGTCGTGCTCAACCACTATGCCGTCACCGACCTCCTCGACTACCTCAGCTACCTCGGTTTCTCGGCGCTGGCGGCCCAGGAGGGTCGTTCGTTCTACGAGCCCGGCCGGCGAGTCGGATCGCCGCTGGTCACGGTGGTTGACGACGGCCGTGATCCCGCCGGCGTGCCCGAAGGCTTCGACGCCGAGGGTGTGCCGAAGCAGCGGCTCACGCTGATCGAAGCGGGCATCTGCCGGGACCTCGCGTACGACGCGCAGACAGCGGCGAAGGCGGGTCGCAGGTCCACCGGGCACGGATTGCCGGCCCCCAATCCGTGGGGCCCGCTCCCGACCAACCTGGTGATGACGCCCGGCGACGACTCGTTCGACGAGCTCGTGGGAGCGATGGACCGCGGGCTCCTCGTGACCCGATTCCACTACACGAACCCGGTCCATCCGAAGCGGATGGTCATCACGGGCATGACCCGTGATGGGACGTTCCTGGTCGAGGGCGGGCGGATCGTCGGACCGGTCCGGAACCTCCGGTTCACGATGTCCTACCTCGATGCGATGGCCAACGTGGAGGCCATCAGCCGCGAGCGACGCTGCCTGCGTGGCGAGCTGGGCTGGTTCGTGACGCCGGCGCTGCGCCTCTCGTCGTTCTCATTCACCGGCGCCACCCGGGCCGGCTGAGGGTCCCGCGAGATGGGCGCAAGCCACGATCCGGGCGATGCCCTCACGATCTACGCGGCCGCGGATGGGACGATCTCGGTCGACGTGGGGGCACGTTACGTGGCCGTCGGCGATGACGACCTGGAACGGATCCTCGATCGAGTGGCCTCGGAAGGCGGCGCGATCCGCCTGCTGGGCGGCACCGAGCGCGCCGACGACGGCGACGAGCCCCCCGACCGGGAGAGCGATGCCGGCGTGATGGCGGCGTCGTACGTGCTCGCCATGTCGCACGCGCGCGGGCTGCGGGTCGTTCGCGAAGCGTAGGAATCCCTCGCGCCGTGATGACGCGGCGTTCGCCGGCCGGCCGGGTGATGTGCAGCGGACGTGGCAATCGGCGTCCACGGTCGGGATCGGGCGGGCCGCTACTCGCGGATGCCGACGTCCACGAGCTCCCATCCTTCGGCGACGCGGCCGCCCTCGACGCGGACGATCCACATTCCGGTGGCCGTCTCCTCCCCGCCCGTCGCTGGTCGTCCCTGGAAGGTGCCATGACGGTGCCCCGAGCTCGACCAGCGCACGGCGACCTTGTCGCCATCGGCAATGAGGTCATGCACCGTGCTCATGCGGTCCGGATACGCCGCCAGGAGCTCGGCTGCGAACTGCTTGACCTCCTCCCGCCGCATCGCCCTGTCCTGACTGAGGTGATGGACGTAGTCGGGCGCGAAGATCTCGTCGACCGCTTCTGGCCGTCGAGCGTTGATCACCTCGTCGAACCAGCGACGCGCTGCGGCCTTGGTCGCCTCTGACATGTCAACCTCCCGTTCAATCCACGTGAGCCGATGACGACGGTGGTCGAGTCTGGGCGGCTGCCGACGCCGTGCCATCACCCGGAGTTGTAGTTCTCAGCGGCGGAGGAGGGACGAACCGGCGCTCGGCCATAGCACGACCTTGCTACGGACGTGTCAGATGAGGCGGTGCCTCGATGCGTAGGCAACGGCTTCGGCCCTGTTGGCGCTGCCGGTGCGGTCATAGATGTTGCTCAGGTGGCGCGCCACCGTGTTTGGGCTGATGAACAGCTCCTCCGCGATCTGCCGGTTGCGGTGGCCGGCCGCCACCAGGCGCAGAACTTCGAGCTCGCGCCGGGTCAGGTTGGCCGTCACCGGCTCCGGCGAAGTGAGGGAGTCGAGGAACGTATCAAGGGCCTCGACCGCCCGTGGCTCGCCCTCCTCCTCGGGCAGGACGCCCGGCAGGAACTCGTCTCCGTCACCAACGATCCGCAGCGTGGCCCCCCGGATCATGGCGGCGAGTCGTCGGTTGGACACGTCCGGAGAGGCCGGTCCCGTCGACGCCACGATCATCGCCGGCACCTGGAGCTTCCGGGCAGCCTCATCCGTCGAAAAGGTCGTCAGGGCCTCGGCCCTGCGAATGAAGTCCCGGCGCTCGACACATTGACGGGCGAGCTGTACCGCCAGGGTCTGATCATCTCGAGGGAAGTAGTGCCGGGCGAGCGTCTGGAGGACGTACTCCCAGTGCGTCCTCGCCAGCTCGAGGTGGGAGTGCGCGAACGACGCGCGGTAGTCCGGGCTGCTGCCAATGAGGACGACCGCCTCCACCCGATCCGGGTGGACCGACGCGAATTTCACGGCGACGTTGCCGGTGACAATGCGCCCGATGAGGACGACGCGTTGGAGACCGATCGCGTCGAGCACCGACTCGAGGTCGATGAGGAGGTCGTCCCCGGAAAAGTCGTCGGGGAGGCCGCGGGTCGACATACCCGAGCCACGATCATCCAGTCGGATCAACCGGTAACGGCGGGAAAGCGCGAGGAGCAACGGGCCGTAGGTCGCCGAGCTCCACTCAATCGCCAGATGGCTGAGTGGCGCCGGCAGGAGTACGACGGGACGCCCGTCGCCAGCGACCGCGTAGGCGATGTCGAAGCCATCCGGCGTCCGAACGTACCACACCGCCGGAGCGTCCATGCGTCCAGCATCGCACCCGCCGGCAACCGGTCCGCGGCTCGCAGCCTCGGTCGTACGTCGGGCTTGACGTGCCACACTATCGCGATATATCGTGATGGCGCGCGACGTAGCGCGACATACCAGATACTGGAGCCATTCACGTGGACGACATCCATCCGCGACGCGAGTCCCGAACACACCACCGGGCAATGAGGCCTTGGTCGCGAGCCCATCATCGGGATCCAGGTCCCCATGCCATGCCATTCGGCTGGCGCGAGTTCGGTCAGGGCCGCGGCCGCGGCCGGTCGATCCGCCGCGGCGAGATCCGACCGCTGATCCTTGCCCTGCTCACCCGCAAGCCGATGCACGGGTACGAGATCATCCAGCTCCTCGAGGCACAGAGCGGTGGTCGCTGGCGCCCGAGCGCAGGATCCGTCTACCCGACCCTCCAGCAGCTCTCGGACGAAGGCCTCGTCACGGGCGAGGAGGTTGACGGCCGCCGCACCTACACGCTGACCGAAGCCGGCCGCGAGGCGGCCGCCGACGCCCCGGAGCCGCCGGACTGGGGCGACTTCGACCGCGATGGCGATGCCGACCTCCGGAAGCTCGCGATGCAGCTGGCGCAGGCCGTCCAGCAGGTGGACCGGGTCGGCTCCGCGCAGGCACGCCAGGAGTCAGTCCGGATCCTCACCGACGCGCGACGCCAGGTGTACCGGCTGCTCGCCGAGGACGAGGACCTGCCGAGCGACGAGGGCGCGACCTCAGCGTCGTGACCGCGCGATCGGCATGTCGACGGCGCACAATCGGGTGGTGACCGAGCCCAACGTCTCGCAGGCCGTACGTGCCCGGCTCGGCCGAGGCTTCGACCCGGCAGAGCTGCGCGCGATCAAACGCCTGTGGGTGCGCCACTCGATCGCCGAGGACGCGCGCGACATCGATGGCCTGGTCGCGACTCTCGCGCCCGAATGCGTCTACGAGATCGTGCCCACCGGCCAGCGCTGGGACGGTCATGCCGGCGCTCGCGCGTTCTACACCGAGCTGTTCGCCGCGTTCCCGGACAACCGGTTCGCGTTGACCGACATCGTGATCGGGCCGCAGGGGGTGTTCGAGGCGGCGCGGCTCACCGGCACCAACCTCGGGCCGTGGGCCGGAGCGCCGGCATCGGGTCTACCGGTCAGCCTTGATGTCCTGATCCTGTTCCCCTGGGACCCCGCCACGAAGCTGTTCCTCGGGGAGCGGATCTGGTTCGACCGGGGCGCCATCGGCTGATCGGCGCCGGGCAGGAGCGAGCTACCAGGCGACCAGCTTCCAGATCTCCGGCTCGAGCTCGCCGGGCGCACCACCGACATCCGCGAACAGCGCAACCGCACGCTTGAGATGCTCCATGGCCTCGTCGGGCCGATCGACCGCATGCAGCTGGTCGGCGAGGTTGTTCTCGACCGCAGCCTCGAGATGCCGGTCACCGGTCCGCCGACAGGCGCCGAGGGCATCCTCAAGGAGCACGATCGCCGACGATCGGTCTCCCGCCGCCGCCTCAACCAGGGCCAGCGCGTTGCGTGCGGCGATGGCCGCGGCATCGTCGCCGCCCGCCGGTCCGGAGACGGACAGGACGAGGCTGTCGCGCAACGCGGATCGAGCGGCCGGCAGGTCCCCCTGCTCCCGGGCGAGCAGCCCGAGCACGCGGTAGGCGGCGCCTCGCGCCTGGTCATCGGCAGCTGCCTCGGCCATCGCCAAAGCACGATCCGCCGCGGCGGTCGCGGTCTCATTGTCGCCCTCACGGACCGCCACCACGGCGCGCTCCGCGAGAGTCCGTGACAACAGCGGCCGGGAGGCCGCATCGGCGCGGGCCTCCATGCCGTCGATTGCCGCGTCGAGATGGCTGGCCGCGGTGCGCATGTCGCCACGTCTCGCATGGACGCGGCCCAGGCGGAGCTCCACGTTCGGAAGGTCGGCATCCGAGGCCAGCCCGGCCGCGGCCTCGAGCGCGGTGACGGCGCCCGCGTAGTCGCCGCGGATCATGAGCAGCTCGCCGATCTCGACTTGCAGTGCCGCGACGTCGGGGTGGCCCAGGGCGAGGGCCGTCTCGAGGTCGACGAGCGCATCCTCATTTGCGTACAGCGTACGCGCCAGCTCTCCGGCTCGCCGGTACGCATCGGCGGCCTCGGTGTCGAGACCGGCGGCCCGCAGGTGACCGGCGATCATGGCCAGCCGACCGGGGTCGTCACGACCCGCCGGCTCCTCGCGCAGACCGTCGGCAACGCGTCGGTGGAGCAAGCGGCGGCGGGCGAGGCTCGTTCGCTCGTATGCCGCCTCGCGCAACCTGGCATGCGCGAAGTCGAACCCATCGCCACGCCCGCCCTGGACCTCGCGCACGATCCCACGCTGGACCAGCTCCTCGAGCGCGGTGACCGTCTCGTCCTCTGAACGGCCGCTGGCCATCCGCACCATGGGGACGCCGAACGAGCGTCCGATGACGGCGGCGGCGGACAGGATCTGGGTCGCTGCCCCACCGACGCTTGCCAGGCGCTCCCGAAGGAGCGCTCGAACCCCACGTGGCGGCCCCTCGCCCAGCGCCTCGGGACCGGCCGCCATCGCCTCCACAACGTACAGCGGCAGCCCTTCCGACTCCTCGCTCAGCCGGTCGGCATCCAGCGGCGTCGTTCCCGGCACGGTGGCCGCCTCCACCAACCGGGCGACATCCTCGCGCCCGAGGCGCCGCAGGGTGATCGATACCGCCCCCGGCAGATCGCCGAGCGCCGCGACGGCTGCCGCGCTGCGATCGTCGAGGTCCTCGGGGCGGTAGGTCACCACCAGGGCCAGCGACCGCCCATCGAGGCGCCGCGCCAGGTAGGCCAGCGCCTCGGCCGACGCCTCGTCCAGCCACTGGACATCCTCGATGGCACAGAACCCGGGAACCGTCCCGGCGACGAGGATTGAGAGCGTCGTCGCGATCGCGTCGAGCAGCCGGGCGCGTGCCGCGGGCAGCTCACCCGGGGGCGATGCCGCACCTCGAACCGCCTCGGCGACGTGGGCGGGCAGGGGAACGAGACGCGCCAGCTCGGACAGCGTCGAGGCGTCCAGCTCAGCCAGCCTCGCCGCCGCATCAGGACGGCGAAGACCGGCCCGGAGGAGCTCCACAACGGGCGCGTAGGGGATGCTGTCCTCGGTGGGGAAGGCGCGCGCCGTCAGCGTCTGCGCGCCGTCAGCGGTCGCGACCGCGACCGCCTCCTCGGTAAGCCGGCTCTTGCCGATCCCAGCTTCGCCGGCGATCAGAACGATTCGGCCGTCGGGGCGGGAACTGCGATACGCCGCCAACGCCGCCTCGAGCGCCTGGTCCCGGCCAACCATCGGGAGTCGCATGGCCTGCGACACCGAGGGGCTACCGAAGGGCCTATCGACTGGCGTTGGCACGGCTCGCACAGGGCCGCCCGCGGCCTGTTGCCTGACAGCACCGGATGCCCGGGGCGCGGGGAGTGCCGCGAGTGCCGCGAGTGCCGCATCTTGGACCCGGCCGTCCCTGATCGCCTCGTACAGCTCGGTGGTCTCCGAGAGCGGGGCGACGCCCAGCTCTCGCTCCAGGAGGGAGACCAGCGATCGGTATTGGCGGATAGCGCCGGACCGATCTCCGGACCGTGCAAGGAGCTCGATCAGCCGTCGTTGGGCTGGCTCGTCGAGCGGATCGAGCTCCACCTGGCGCCGAACGGTGATCACCGCGGCGGCAAGATCGCCATGCGCCTCGGCCAGCGCCGCCAGCTGCTCGAGCACGGCAGCCACGGCGCGCTCCGCGGCAACAGCGCGTGTGGCCCGCCAGTCATCGAACTCTGGGCTGTCGCGAAGGGCGAAGCCGGCCAGGAACGGTCCGCGGGTGGAGCGGGAGGCCGCCTCCAGCCGGGCCAGATCGCCGGAGTCGGCCGCATCCTCGAGCAACCGGAGATCCACGTCCGGGCTGCCGGTGAGGACAACCGTGCTTCGATCAGCGGTCAGCCAGCGACCGCCCAGGGCGGTGCGGAGCACGGACAGCGTGCGACGGAGCGCCCCTCGGGCGGACTCGTCATCGGATTCCGGCCACAGCATCGCGGCCAGCTCATCGCGGGCGAACGGCCGTGCCTCGACCGCGAGCAGGACAAGGATCGCGAGTGCCTTGCGGGTATCAACCATGACCGGCCGCCCATCGGCGACCACCTCGAGCGGACCAAGGACCCGGATCGACAGAGTCGGGGCGTGCGGTGCGGCGTTCGACCGTGCTCTGGTGGTCATAGCGTCGCAACCGTACCGCGCCAGTACGCAATCTCGTAACGTTCTCGGGACGATGCGTCCTCACGCTGCCCCCGTGACCGCCTCCTCCAGCCCGATCACCGCGCCGCAGACGGCCGGAACTCAGGCTCCTGAAGCTAAGGACAGCCGCCCAGTCTCGACGCTCGGGCGCGTCGTTTGGGTTGGGGTGACCCTGGTGGCAGTGGTGTTCGGCCTGTTCATTCCGGACGTCGGGGTCTGGGTACGGACGGGGGCGGAGGGATGAAGCGAGAGCCGCTGCGCGCCGTCGCATACCTGGCGATCGGGCTGCTGAGCACCGGGATCGCTATCTGGTCGGGCCAGGACATCGGCGGGGCCTGGATCATCGGATCGTACGGCGCGGTTGGGTTGTTCCTCGCCTGGCGGCGCCCGCGGGAGATCGTCGGGTGGCTGCTGGTCGGGTTCGCTCTGGCCTTCGAGACCTTGGGCACGACGCTCCCGGGATCATCATCCGAGGTCATCGATGGTCACGCCGACGCCGGTGTCACGTTCCTTGCGTGGGTGAAGTCGTGGGGCGGCAGCCTGTGGTTCGGGACGCTCGTTGCGCTGACCGTCCTGTTCCCGGCGGGGCGCTTCCCGTCCGGCCGGGTCGGCGTGGTGGGACGGGTTGCGGTCGCGATCCCGATCCTGTTCGCGATCGCCCTCGCCTTCGCGCCGACCGCCACCGTCACCTTCGACAATGGAGTGGCGGTCACGTG
>Ga0307446_1000429_pt1 | contig 14325 bp, 9 predicted proteins | sample SalMarSW160320MG_FD_202141 | JGI IMG/M metagenome (GOLD analysis project Ga0307446, IMG submission 202141) | Salt marsh sediment microbial communities from the Plum Island Ecosystem LTER, Massachusetts, United States - SW1603-20 | ecosystem: Environmental > Aquatic > Marine > Intertidal zone >... | reverse complement strand
ATCAGAGGCACTTACTAAGGAACTCCAAGAATACGTTAAAAAAGTGACAGCACCCTACAAATATCCTCGCATCATCGAATACATGGACGAGTTGCCAAAAACGATCTCAGGAAAAATACTCAGACGTGAGCTTCGGAATAAACAATAACGCCATCGCTTATTATTTTTCTTTTTTACTGAACAGACCCTTGAAAAAAGCATAGATATATCGGATGATTAACGCGTTTTTATATTTCGTCAAACTGATTTGCCCCCCAGTAACACCAATGATAAGCTTGGCGAATTTCTTATCATACATCATCAATCGAACTATTTTCTCAGAATCCTTCCCCCATTGATTATTAAATCTGCCGAGTGCCTTAAGGTCTTTTCCAAAATCATCCATCCACAACGTCTGATACCTTGTGAGGAAATGGCGGCTCAGGTCTCCTGCCTTCAATCCTTCTGTGATGATGTTCGCAGCGATGTGCCCGGAGACCATTGCATAGTAAATACCTTCACCGGTGATTGGGTTAATGAACCCTGCTGCATCACCGCAGAGGAGTACACGATTACCACAGGTGTTCTCCAACGGAAAGATAGGAAGGGTTGCTCCTCTTAGATTTTCAATCTGGAACTCTGTGGGGAGTAAATTTTTTTCCTTTAGGACCGTAATCAATGCTTCATAGGTCTCTTTCAGGGGGATTTTCGGTCTTGTTTTCGAAACAGCAGATTGGAATTCACCAATTCCTATATTTACGCAGTTTTTCTTCGGAAACACCCAGGCGTACCCCGCTATCCCATGCGCTTTAATGAACAGATAAATGAGATGTTTCTTTGTAAAAAATGTTGTAAGTTGCTTTGGCGTCATCGGTTGTTCCTGCATGAGGGCGATGCAGATAACTTCGAGGTGTTTACACAAATTTGTTTTCTCTGCTACAACACTATGCATCCCATCGCAACCAATCACTACCTGTGATTCCATGGTTTGCCCATCGTCGAGCATCACCGATACTTTCTCTTTTTGAACAACAACATCGACGACTGATCGCCCATCCAGAAAAACCGCACCAGCTTGTTTGGCAAGCGACAGGAGGCCATAGTCAAAGTCTTTTCGAAGTACCATCATCAGAAATGGTTTTTCCCTAATGAGACTATATTTGTATCGAAGGGAGGACGAATACGTCGTACTCCCATAGGAGATTGAATCAATGAATGGTTGGATATACGGAAATCGTTTCTGAACACGAGTCGGAAGACCACCACCGCAGGGTTTATCTCGGGGAAATGTCGCTTTGTCAAGAAGGAGAACCTTGATTCCTTTCTCCGCAAGGTTTTTTGCAGCGGTCGAACCCGCAGGCCCGGCACCGACAACGATAACATCATAGTCCATAGCACAACCAACGTCGTTTATTACATCCGGAAGACACCAGGTTTCCAATCAGGGATCAGAGCATTTAATGATGCAGATATTCCCAGACCGAGGACCAATCGTGTATCTACCGGGTCGATAATACCGTCATCCCAGATACGGGCAGTACTATAATACGGGTTGCCTTCTGCTTCGTATTTTTTCATGATCGGGTCGGTCAGTTCCTTTTCCTCTTTCTTCGTCATTTCAATACCTTTTCTCCAAAGCTGATCCCGTTTCACTGTGAGAAGCACGGTCGCTGCCTGCTGACCGCCCATGACTGAGATACGTGCATTCGGCCACATCCAAAGCTGCCTGGGGCCATACGCCCTACCACACATCCCGTAGTTGCCCGCACCAAATGACCCGCCAATGATCACCGTGAACTTGGGTACCTGCGCACAGGTCACCGCGGTGACCATTTTTGCTCCATCTTTTGCTATGCCACCAGCCTCGTATTTCCTACCGACCATAAACCCGGTGATATTCTGTAAAAAAACCAACGGTATCTTTCGTTGGCAACATAGTTCAATGAAATGAGTCCCTTTCAACGCTGACTCTGAAAACAACACCCCATTGTTCGCAAGAATTCCAACAGGGTAGCCCATGATCCGAGCAAACCCGCACACAAGAGTCGTACCATACAAAGATTTAAACTCATGGAATCGTGACCCGTCTACGATACGAGCAATGATCTCTCGAACCTCAAAAGGTTGACGTGGGTCTTTGGATAAAATCCCATAGATTTCTTTGATATCATAGGCAGGTTCCTCAGGGTTTTTGATGTCCAAATGGGTTTTCTCAGGTCTGTTTAGATTTTCCACAATGTTACGACTGATTCGTATCGCATCATGATCATCTAACGCGTAATGGTCTGCAACCCCGCTTTCACGACAATGCACGTCAGCACCACCGAGCTGCTCTGCAGTGACTTCCTCCCCGGTTGCTGCTTTAACTAAGGGGGGACCACCTAAAAAAATAGTCCCGGTCCCTTTCACAATGATGGTTTCATCAGACATCGCAGGGACGTACGCACCTCCGGCGGTACAGGATCCCATGACTGAGGCGATTTGCGGGATTTTCAGGGAAGACATCTTTGCCTGGTTATAGAAAATCCGTCCGAAATGCTCTCGATCAGGAAACACCTCATCCTGCATCGGCAGAAACGCACCCCCAGAGTCAACGAGATAAATACAGGGGAGGTTGTTTTCCATAGCGATTTCTTGTGCACGCAGATGTTTCTTGACCGTTATAGGATAATACGTCCCACCAGTCACGGTCGCATCGTTAGCGACAATGACGACTTCCCTGCCATGAATGATGCCAATACCGGTGACAATACCAGCAGCAGGTGCCTTATTGTCATACATATCATAGGCAGCAAGGGTGTTGAATTCTATAAACGGGGACTCCGGGTCAAGTAATGCATCAATGCGTTCCCGTGCAAGCATCTTCTTACGGAGTTTATGAAGCTTGACTGCGTCTTCACCACCTCCTTTCATCGCGGTGGCAATTTTTCCTTTCATATCCTTTATAAATTTTTCATAATGCGCGAAGTTTTCCTTATATTCCTTACTAGCAGGGTTAATCGTACTCTCAATGACTTCCATCTTTTTCCGCTCCTTTTTTTATCTCAGCAGTGAGCTGGCCAATCTCAATTTGATTCTTTTCCTTAAAATGAATCTTTTCCACTTTTCCATCATATGGTGCTCGTATCAGATACTCCATTTTCATTGCCTCAATAATCAGGATTACATCATCTTTCTTCACCGATGATCCCTCCTTGATTTTCACTGAGACAACCGTCCCAGAGATCGGTGAATGCAGGTCCCCTTCTTTTTTCTCCGAGGTTTTCCTCCCGGTTAGTTCTATCCGTTTTACTTTAAAGACGTTTCCGTCAATAAAAACAAACTTGTTATCATGTCCTTGGGAGATGATGCTTTTAATGACTCGGTCACCAAGTTGAATGAAGATCTGCCCTGGTTTCAGTTCCGTTGCTGTCACCGTGTATTCATTATTATCATACATGATGAAAAATTGATTCTCCCGACGTTCTACGGTCACGTTATACACATGGTTGTTGTGTTCGTAATTAATGAACATGGTTAGGCCCCCATTCTCCAACGCCCCACATGCTGCCAGGGGGAATGTGGATCTGCTTCTTTGTATCTCACTACCTCCTGTCTCTGGGTATGCAACGAATCATACACGGCAAGGGCAATGAGTGCATCAAGGGGTAGACCTTCTTTGGTCACCATCCAATCATGGAAATACTCATTGATGAAATGCGTGGTGATGTTTCCTTTTCTAAACTCAGGATGTTCAAGAATCTTCTTTAAAAACGAGATATTTGTGGTGACACCTAATATGATGTAATGGGAAAGCGCCCAGATCATTTTATTAATACTCTCCTCCCGGTTTTCACTGTTCACCGTGAGTTTTGCAAGCATTGGATCGTAATAGGAGCTAACATGGAAGTTTGTCTCAACACCAGTATCATTGCGGATGTTTGGTCCTATAGGAATTTCGACTTTTTCAAGGGTTCCGATACTTGGAAGAAACCCATTTGATGGATCCTCTGCATAGATACGGCATTCCAACGCATGACCACGTTGGAGTACATCATGTTGTTTAATGGTCAGTTCCATACCACTCGCAATACGAATCTGCCATTTCGCTAAATCAATACCGGTTGTCGCTTCCGTAATCGGATGTTCAACCTGCAGACGCGTGTTCATTTCCATAAAATAAAAATTATGCTTACCATCGACCATGAACTCTATCGTACCTGCGTTCGTATATCCAACTGCTTTGGCAGCGGCAACCGCTGCGTCTCCCATGACTTCCCGCAGCTTAGGTGTCATCGCTGGCGATGGAGTCTCTTCGATGATCTTTTGATGCCGACGTTGAATCGAACACTCCCGCTCAAACAGATGGATCACATGACCATGTTCATCAGCAAGAATCTGAAACTCAATATGACGGGGTTTGTCGATATACTGCTCAAGAAAAACAGAATCATTGCCAAAGGCAGATTTTGCTTCTCTCTTCGCACTCTCGATAGATTGCTCAAGCTCGGATTCCGCTTGAACAATACGCATTCCTTTCCCGCCACCCCCTGCAGTTGCTTTTACTAGCAGAGGAAACCCAATTTTTTTACCTTCCTTTATTAAGGTCTGAAGATCCTGTTTTACCCCATTATACCCAGGTATTACTGGAACATCTGCATTTGCGATAGTTTTCTTCGCCTCAATTTTATCACCCATCAATCGAATAACTTCTGGAGTCGGCCCGATGAATTTAATACCTTTATCGGCACAGGCTTTCGCAAAATCTGGGTTTTCTGCGAGAAATCCGTACCCCGGGTGAATCGCCTCAGCACCGACACGCTGCGCGTTTTCAATGATTTTCGCGATATTCAGATAACTTTCAGACGGAGTAGGATCGCCAAGGTCAATGGATTCATCCGCTATCTGCACATGCGGTGAATTCCGATCGACGTCAGAATACACGGCAACGGTTTTAATGCCCATCTCCTGACAAACTTTGATGATCCGAACAGCGATCTCCCCCCGGTTTGCAATCAATATTTTTTTAAACATGATGTTTACCTCTTCCAGTTCGGTTTTCGTTTCTCAAGGAAAGCAGTAACTCCCTCCTGTCCTTCTTGCGAAACCCGAAGCTCAGATATCTTTTCAACAGTTAGCTCCTTATATTTCTCAACATCCATTTTGATAAAATTATCAATCAACTCTTTAATCTCCTTGATCGCACGGGGGCCAGATGAGCGAATGTGTTCAACGAAGGTTTGAACCGTCTCATCAAGCCTCTCGGATGGGATGACTAGATCAATCAATCCGATTTCATTTGCTATTACCGAATCAAAACGTTCACCAGTGATAAAGAAACGACGCATGTCCGCAGGTTTCATTCGAGCTGCGACAAAAGTCGAAATCACGGCAGGGATAATCCCAAGCTTCACCTCACTGAATGCAAACTTCAGCTCAGGAACTGTTATCGTGATATCACATACAGCAAGCAGTCCAATACCACCTCCAAACGCATGGCCATTAATCCGACCAATGACTGGTTTAGGACAGGAATAAATGGTCTCATACATATCAAGGAGAAGACGACTATCGTTCTTGTTTTCCTCCCTTGAAAAATTCACCATCTGTTTCATCCAGGTGAGATCTGCCCCAGCGCAAAAGGATTTTCCGTTCCCGGTAAGGATTACTGCAGTCACTGAATCATCATTTGAAACTTGTTGAAAACACGCTGTTAGTTCGTTCATCAGCATCTCATTCATCGCATTATGAACATCTGGTCGATTCAATGTCACTGTGACAATATCGTCTTTTTTCGTATAGACAAGGGTTTCATAGTTCATCCTGCTACCTCCCCTTGGGACTGTATCGCACTCATAAGAAGTTAATACATAAAGGTTTCCATAAATTTATCGACAATTGCCGATTTCTCCTCTATTTTCCTTTAAAGATTGGTTTACGTTTTTCCACAAAAGCGGTCACGCCTTCTGTGAAATCCTCTGTTCCTGCGGACCACGCTGCAGTCTTGCTCTCTAGTTCCAGATGGGAAATCATATCATTATCCAGACTTTTATTAATCAACATCTTGGCTTTTCCAACAGCAATCGGGGGTAGTGACCGAAATGCAGATACAAGTTCTTCAACAGCAACATCGAGTTTTTCTGGCTCAACTACGCTGTTGACAATCCCAAGATGATATCCGTCTTCAGCAGTAAACGTTTTTGAGGTCAAAATATATTCACAAGCTCGCTGATATCCTATAGCTTTTGTGACAAACTGTGTCCCACAACCTGGCGCAAGACCGATACCAATAAACGCAGTACTCATCTTTGCTCCTGTTACGGCAATAATCATATCACAGGCAAGGGCAAGTGACAATCCAGCACCAAACGCAGCTCCGTTCACTGCAGCGATGACCGGTTTTTCCATGGTCCGAATTTCAATGACACATCGATGGATCGCCCGGGTGAGATCTCGAAGGTATCTTGATTTATCCTTAGCAGCATGCATTTCCTTGACATCACCACCACCACAAAATCCTTTCCCGGTCCCCTGAAGGACCACGGCACGTATTTCGTTATTCTGAGCCACAATCTGGAGTACATCATACAGTTCATGGCCGAGCCTCATGTCAAAAGAGTTTAAGCGATCAGGGCGATTTAGTGTTATATACGCAACCCTGTCGTTAATAATTATCTGAAGAGTTTCGTAGTTCATTACTCGCCAGGAAACACACAGAAGCTTTTAAATGTTAAGAATAAACCGGGGAAAAAATGTATCACTACCTATTCTTTTCTTTACAAGGTGTTGAACAAATCCGACAATCGGTCTGTTTACAAGGCTCCAAATGGATATGTATATCACATGAACCGTACACCTTCTGGATAATTGCTTCTATTTGATGACAACATTCATGAGAATCTTGTATATTCATATCCTTATTTACAACAAGATGCATCGAAATATCATCTCGCTCTGGTCGTTTGATTATACAGATATTATGAAAGGAAATCACCCATTTTTGCTTATGTAAAATACTTTCAATGATTTTCTTTTTTACAAATGCCTCTCGATGGAATTCTGTTGGTTCGACATGAATAATCGTTGAACAATTCATCTTTTCTTTGATTTTTTCTTCAAGTTTATCAGCGATGGCATGAGCATCATCTAACAGGAGATCCTTATCGACTTCTGCATGTAATGTAATGATCTTTGTTAGACCATAATCATGCAGAGAGATATCATGGATGTTTTTGACCCCCTGTATTTGACGACCAATCTCTTGTATGCTTTCAATACTATCGTCATCAGGAGATTTACCGATAAGGGAATTTGCTGAGGGTCTAGCAAGCGTTATTCCAACATAGATTATAATAAGTGAAACGATAATCCCAAAGATCGGATCTAAAAGTGGAAATCCATAGAAAGACCCAATAATAGACACTCCGACACCAATTGATGCGAATGCATCACTACGATGATGCCATGCGTCAGCGATGAGGATATCGCTATTGATTTTTTTCCCGATTGCTAAGGAAAATCGCGCCATCCATTCCTTCACCAAAGCTGAAAGGAGAAGAACAAGACCAATGACCAATGCGTACTCTTTGTGGGTGATGCTAACGGAGTTTACTATTCTCTCAATCGATTGCTGAATGAATCCAAAACCGGTTATCACAAGGAGAACTGCGATAATTATTGTTGCAATGTATTCAACCCGTCCATATCCATAGGGATGGGTTTTATCAGATGGTTTTGTCGAAATTTTAAAACCAATGATTACCACCATAGATGTTCCAACGTCTGAGAGCGTATGAACCGAGTCAGCGATTAATGCGATACTATTGATTAGTAAACCCATTGTTAATTTTATGATAAAAAGGAGAGTGTTTCCAATAATACTTACAATACCCTCGAGATACCCATATTTTGCTCGTACTAAAGGATCGTTTGGATCACCATAATCAGGAATCATCCTATATTTTTCTTTACTATTCATGGACAGATTCGTAGTAACTATTTCCTTGATATAGGTTTTTTGATTTAAAAAAAAGAAAAAAAGAAGAAAATCCCAAACTACTCAGGAGGGTACCCACCGATTCTCAGGGTTGGATCACCTAAGAGCATGAACTCCTCAACGGTAAAGTCATCACCATGTACATCAGTGATGTATCCGTTCTGCATCCCAGTTATCATCTCCCCAAGGTACTGACTGCTGTTATATAAGGAGAAGAACTCAAGGGACATTTTCCCAGCACCTTCATCGATACCACCAAATGCGGTACGGGTTGCTCCAATGGTCGCTATTGCACCGCCATTCTCATGATTGACAAATGCCCATGCGTAGCAAGGAATTCTTTTTGATGTATTAACATTTAAAATCTTTGCTAAAATATTTAAGACCCGATATTGCCGATAGTTGAGAAAGTCTTGGAGGACAAAATCGATTTTTGCGGTAAGACATGCGTCGAAAAACATAATAGGGAGCTTATATCCGTTCTGGAGATCCTTGATATAGGATGTGAAATAATATTTCATCTCCAGGCCAGTTGGAGTATACGTGCCCATTCCATGTTCAAATCCATGACCAGAATAGTCAAAGAATCCAGCGCCTTCCGTAATGGTATTCGAAATGGTGCGTCGATTAAAATTACCTTTCGAGGTCCAGATAACCTGTGGTGTAAATTGTGGCATCATTCCCATGACAAGTTGATTGATATTCTCACCATCATTTCCTGGTGACCAACGAAACGTGTTTCCTCCAACAAAAATCATGGTGTTAAACCAGTCGCTGCCATAGGTTTCAGTCTCATAATGGATGATTTTATCAACGGTTATGTTAACATCTTCAAGAGAGGCGCAAGCGAGCCGGCCAAGATGAACATCAGGATAGAGATCCACATGATCACTTGATTCACCAAACTGATTATTGTTATTGGTGTCCCAACTAGAAAAATTCCCAGACGCGTCATAGATGTCAGAATAATACAGATCGGTTATCATCTCTTCATCCCAACTCCATAGACTCACATAGCTTCGTCGTATGGGGAGTTTATCAACACCGCCAACGAGCAGAACAGAGGAGATCCCATCTGTTTCAATCGCATCTTTAATAGCATATTTAATCTGCTCAGGGAGGTCCCGTCCCGTTGAATGAGCGGCGATCTCTTCCATTGTCATCAGGGTTGTCTCAATGGTATGTTGATTTTTATGATCAACAAGGGGTTGCAGTGCTGCAGCGAATTCCTCAGGGGTGATGATCAGTAATTTAGTATCGCTAGAGAGAGTGAAGGGATTCTTTGCTTGTTCATAGGTGACTGTTAGCTTCATACTCGGACTAAAAATAAGACTTTGTTGATCAGGCGAATAGAGTAAAGGATAATATCTAACCGACAGAATGACAACATGCTCATTTCCATTCAGACCAGCACCAACCTGATAATCCAAACGAGAGACGGGATACGTGTTCGTCCCCGAATAGACCATGTCGTTTTTTATCAGCTTTTCATCAGATGGTGTTCTGAACGTACCAGAAACCGGTGTTGGCTGAGACCCCGGAAGTATCTCCTTTGTAAGCTCTACTATTTTAACAGAAGAAGGAGTAACGGAGACGCCCTTTATCCTCGTTCCAAAAGGAAATGTCAATAGTTTTGTATACACGGGTAATACAGGATTACCAGGGATTGTTGCATAGGAAGTTGCTTCTGCGATTTGTACAGAAATATAATCATTTTGTGTCATTATTACTGGTTCGGAGAATTGTATTTCTTCTTGAACAGACATTTCTGTGCTCTGAACATTGGTAGTAACAGCTGCTCCAAAACCACTTATCACTAAAACTCCCACTAGGAGGATTGGTAGTATTCTCTTCATATTTTTCCCCTTATTATATTAATTTATTACTCTTATACGGCACAGGGTATATAAATTTTCGTGGCCTCAACTGTGTACAATCAATAAAAATGAGATACGAAATATTATATAAAACAAACCTTATTTCCAACCAGATTACATCCATGGAAGAAAACACATACGATTACATTACTGTCGAACAGAAATGGCAAAACAAATGGTTTGAGGCAAACATCAATGTCGCCAGAAAGGAAAAACAAAAGAAGTTTTTCCTTCATTTTGCATATCCTGGTGTCTCCGGGTACCTCCATGTAGGCCATTTGCGCGGATTTACCTATTGCGATGTTATCGCCCGTTATAAACGTATGACAGGGTATGATGTTTTATTCCCCGCAGGATTCCACGCATCAGGGATTCCCTCTGTTGGTTTTGCAAAAAAGGTAGAACGACAGGACAAAGACACCATTAAACTGTTAAAACAAAACGGGTGTTCAGAAGAGTTTATTAAAAAACTAACTGACCCTATCGAAGTCGTCAACTACTTCAGTAAAGTCTATGTGGATGATTACTGGAAACGGTTTGGTTTCCTTATCGACTACACCAGGTTGATGAATACCATTTCCGAGGGATATAAGCACTTTATCCAATGGCAGTTTCATAAACTCCATGAAAAAAATCTTCTGATCCAAAAGCCACATTTCGCACCCTATTGCCCAAGTTGTGGACCGGTAGCAGTCGATAAATCAGAAACCGACGTCGCCCAGGGGGGTTCTGCAGAAATCCTTGATTTTACCGTTCTGAAATTCACCTTTAAAGATGGGCTGATTCTCCCGGCAGCGACCCTTCGACCAGAGACCATTTTTGGTGTCACCAACATGTGGGTAAACCCTACTGTCGAGTATCACCTCGCACAGGTAAATGATGAAACATGGGTTTGCTCTCAAGAATGCATACAAAAACTCTCGTATCAATATGATAGGGTTCACCCTTTGAAAAAAACAATTAAAGGGAAAGATTTGGTTGGTAAAACCTGTATCGTCCCAGAAATAAACAGGGAAGTCCCGATTCTTGCTGGTGTATTCGCAGACCCAAACGTTGCCACCGGAATCGTCATGTCGGTACCAGCCCATGCACCCTATGATTGGATCGCTCTCGTCGAATCAAAAGAAAAAATCGAGGCAATCAAAATCATTGATGTCAAAGGATTTGGTAATAACCCAGCAAAAGAAGCATGCGATCACCTTCATATTCATAGCCAGACAGAAACAGAAAAGCTAAACGAAGCAACCGATCTTGTCTATAAAAAAGAATTTCACACCGGTATCTTAAATGACAAATGCGGTCAATACGCAGGGATAAAAATCTCAGAAATTAAAGACACGGTGAAAAACGATCTCATCCAGAAGAACCTCGCGACCACGATGAAAGAATTCTCTGAACCGGTCATCTGTCGATGCAAAGAAAACGTTATGATAAAACAAATTCCGGATCAATGGTTTATCAAATATAGCGACACACGACTCACCCAAGAATCAAAAGACTATGCTGCAACCATGCATATTTATCCACAGGAATACAAAGAGGAGCTTCCTAAAATCCTGGATTGGTTTGGAGATCGTGCCGCGATACGAAGAGGCTCTTGGCTTGGAACAGAGTTTCCCTATAAAAAAGACTGGATCATCGAACCAATCTCAGATTCAACGCTATATCCTGCATATTATGTTCTTTCCTCATATGTGAACCAAAAAAAGATAACCGTTAACGAGATGACCGATGAATTTTTTAATTACGTGTTCCAAGGGATCGGGTCCCCGAGACACACCCTCTGGCAGACGATTAAATCTGATTTTGATTATTGGTACCCGGTTGATATAAATCTTGGTGGAAAAGAACATAAGACGGTTCATTTCCCAGTCTACATCATGAACCATGTTGCGATCATGCCAGAGCAGAAACGTCCTCAAGGGATTTTTGTGCACTGGTGGGTGACACAAAAAGGAAAAGAAAAAATCAGTAAATCGAAAGGTGGCGCAGAACCAATCGTTGAAGCCGCGGTCACCTATGGTGTTGATGCAATGCGTCTGTATTATTTACATATCGGGTCACCATTTGTCGATATCGAATGGGACCCTGAGACTGTACTCAAATATAAAAACCGGATAATAACAATATGGAAACTGATCCAACAACTCTCTCAAATACAAGATACACAACAAGAAAACCTTGATAACTGGCTTAAAAGCAGCCTCCAACGACGCATATACAAAGTGCTTCATGCGTTTGAGACGTTAGATCTACGAGTGTCCTCCAATGAAATCTTTTTTGAAATCCAAAAAGACCTCCAATGGTACTTGAAACGAGGAGGGGCAAATAAAAAGTTACTTCACAAGTTTGTTCGTACCTGGATTCTGCTTATGACGCCTATCACACCACATCTTGCTGAAGAGCTCTGGGAGACACAAGGATATAAGCAGTTTGTATCCAATGATCCATATCCGGAGTTTAATTCCCAGGATGTCTCTGAAAAAGACGAAGTAGGAGAATATCTCCTTATCAGGGTCATCGACGATATTAATGAAATTATCAAGGTCACAAAGATTACTCCTAAAAAGATCTGTATCTACACATCGCCATCATGGAAACAAGAAATTTTCAGGAAAGCATTAGACCTTGCTGCTCACAATAGTTTCAACGTCGGTCAATTGATTAAGGACACGTTAGCGGACCCATTAATGAAACCACTCGGCCAACAGGTCTCTCAATTTGTTGCGAAGATTGCCTCTGAGCTTAAAATGCTTAGTGAGATTGACCGTGGTCGATTTATCATTCCGATAGATGAAAAACAGCACCTCTCCGATGCAACAACTTATCTTACCAACGTTCTTCATTGTCCTGTTGAAATCTACAGTGCTGATGATACGAACCTCTATGACCCGGCAAAGAAAATAAAGTTCGCCACTCCCCTACGACCAGCAATTTTTATTGAATGAAACGGAAACGTATGCCAAAAAAATATGTCCGCGTATGCCCAAAATGTCATAGCACCGATACGCGACCAGATATGTCAGCGGACTCCTATTCCAAAGGACTTCTTAACCAATGGCAATGCAACAACTGCGGGTACGCTGGATTGTTTTTCCCAGAATACAATCTTGAAGATCTAAAAAAGATGAAGGAAAAATAACACAGAACCTTGGTTATTTTCTTTTTCTCCATTTGATATAGATAATCATACTGATGAACAGAAGAACAACGACAAGGCCAACCAAGACAAGGGCAGGTGTTGTTGGGAATGAAACAATATTTATAGTTAAAACGCTAGATTCTATCGTGTTACCTGCGTAATCGCTGGCATTGATTTTTACCTCGTAATACCCATCTCCATCGGTGGCTTTGAAATCCCATTCATACGGAGGGATATCAAGTGTATCACCATAGGTTGTCCAGCTACCCCAATTCGATTTATCATCAGAGAAACGATAATACAACAAGGCGTCCATAATACCGCTCCCGTTGTGATCATTGCCAAGACCGGATACGGTAAAGTTATCAGCCCAGCTCCAATCTGTTTCTAACGAAGGAGTGCTAATCGTAACAATCGGTGCAGAGATATCTTTTCTGATGATAATTGCTTGGTTATCACTAGTGATCGATAACGTATTACCCAAGGTATCATTGATCTTGAAATACAAGTAATAGATCTCGTCCTCCATCATCTGATCCCAATACTCCTGCTTTAAAATCCACGAGTGACCCACAGCATTTGTGTTATAGATACTTGAGTTCACATGGCTTGCGATCGTCGTCCATATGGAATCAATATTCGGACGATATTGAATGGTATCGAGAAGGTAATCATCTTCGAATATCACAGAGAACTGCGGTCGCTGCTTAAACCATAATGTATCACTAGAGAAACTGGGAAGCATTGGTGCTTTCCAATCATATAAAAACGAGATATCACCAGTAGACGGGAAGTCTTCAACGTTACTTGCATTATCAATAGCAACCGTACATAGTTCAAAATAGCCGCCGTGTTGATTCGGACGATTGGTGAAGTTAAATTTCCATGTCGGTTGGGACTTTGTAGAATCTGCAAAGAAAATCCAATCCCCGGAAAAGTTATTAATTTGCGAATATCGATAATACAGTTCAACAGATTGGATGCCGCTGGCATCGACGTTCAGGGTCCCAGTGTCATTTGCTGTAGCATTAATACGAACATACGTTGTATTATATTTCTGTTTCATCTGTTGGGCTTTAATATGTGATGTCGGCTTTTTTATATCTTGTTTAAAAGTTACTATTTTTGAGGCGGTATTTCCTGCTAAATCAGTAATCTCAAAATAAAGGCTACGTAACGCGGAAATGTTCTCATAAAAGGGTAACGCAGAGATATTCATGGTCATAAGCTGCTGAGCTGTTGTCCCATTTTCACCTGTGCACACTGCCGCCTTTGAGACCGTTTGCGTAGTATTATCCAAGATATATTCCAGCGTATAGGACGCAGATTTCACCCGCAGCCCGGTAATATTA
>Ga0307446_1000421_pt1 | contig 14411 bp, 7 predicted proteins | sample SalMarSW160320MG_FD_202141 | JGI IMG/M metagenome (GOLD analysis project Ga0307446, IMG submission 202141) | Salt marsh sediment microbial communities from the Plum Island Ecosystem LTER, Massachusetts, United States - SW1603-20 | ecosystem: Environmental > Aquatic > Marine > Intertidal zone >... | reverse complement strand
AAGACAACAATTTTTCGTTCAACATCAATGGACTGGTAATCGTTGTAATCATATTCCGGAGCAATTATTCCATAGCCAACGAATACAAGTGGTAAGGGTATCGGTACAAAAGTTTGCTGACCGGAATTAAATAACAAATAATCTTCATTCAATTTTAATGTTGTTTCATTATTCCCCGAGAATAATTTTAATTCCGATGTTGGTAAGGCAAAGCTTCCATGCATCGGAATATATTGATAGTAATTATTTTCATTACTACAGGGTTTTAATCCGTACTTAGAATATTCAAGAGCGATATACTTTGCAGCTAAATTTCCTCCTGTTGTACCGGTTCCCCTCCCTTCAAAAATATCACTTGCAAGAAATTGCATATGTCTTTTAATATTAGTCTCAGAGATTGATTTTTCAGTATTTGTAAAAACACCATTCATCTGAGGAAAAAATTGATACGAACAGATCAATAAAAGCAAAGTTGTTTTTGCAACAAAATCAATCATGATAATGAAATCTACAAAATATAGACATAAAAAATGACGCTGCGGGAAAAGCAGCGCCATATTTTGAAGGAGAGAGAGAAAAAGAAATCGCTACTTGAGTAAAGTCATTTTCTTACTTAAGAAGCTGTTTCCACCTTCAATAGTATAGATGTAAACTCCACTCGGTAAATTTGAAGCATCCCAGTTTACCTCATAAGTACCAGCACTTCTATAACCATCTACTAAAACTTCAATCCTTTGACCAAGTATGTTGAAAACAGTTAGCTTAACATTGGAAGCTTTCGGTACTGAAAACTGAATCCTGGTAGTAGGATTAAAAGGATTAGGATAGTTTTGCGATAATTCATATTTGTTTGGAACTACGTTGGAATAAATATTTTCTTTTACTCCAAGTACAACATACTCGGCAAGACTCTGATAAGCAGGACCATCGGCAGTTGGTCGTGGATCAAGCCCTTCATCTCTTTGTCTTGATATTCCAAGCAATTGTGGGTCTTCAAGTGTATTGTTATTTGCACTCACCATTAAGTAATCTGATACAAATGCAGAATCTGTTCCCGGTTGTGAAGCAACTAAATCTGGGAAAGTACTTGCTGCTCCAAAATCAAACCATATATCATTGTTAAATACTATCTCACCATTTTCTAATCTTGATCGACTGTCATTACCGGTTGGAAGATCTTCAACATTTATTGCTTTACCTCCGAAATCACCAAATATACAATTCTTATAAGCACCACCCCAGTAATCACGAAGCATAAATAATTGATCATTTTCTGGATTGGTTGAGTTCATTCCTGATCCAAGATATGTTGCATTATAAACTTGTGGATATGCATAAGGCAGACCATCTTCGGGATTGGTTCCGCCATCGTGCTCACCGCAATGGTTTCCATAATTTTCATCCTGGATTACAAATAAAAACTGCATTATGCTTCTAATACCTTCATCGTGATCGAAACCATCATCTGCATTGAAAGCAGAAACTAAAAATTTACATTTTACTGTACTTCCAAACCATTCATAACCATCATCATTATTCTGGAAGACTTCTATATGATCGATTGTTGTTTTATGTCCTACTGCACCGAATGTAAGACCGTTTATTTCATTACCTTCACCGATATCAGTACCGCCGTGACGAATAGACAGATACCTTAATACCCCGGTATTATCCCAATCATCATTACCGCCATATTGTGTTTTAGGATTAACAGGTAGTCCTTCAATATTTCCTACACCTGCAGTAGTATTTATCTTTGCTTTTCCAAGAAGAATAACTCCGCCCCAGAGATTTGTTGCGGGTAGAACCAAATCATTCGGATCTGTTACATCATCGGATTCTGCTGTAAAAATAATCGGACTTGAAGCTGTACCTTCAGCATAGATTTTAGCACCCTGGCAGATTATCAGTGCACTTGCACTTTCACCTTGTCCCGGTTTGCCTTTTATGACTGTACCTGCTTCTATATTCAGAACAGCTCCATCTTCAATATATACAAACCCATCAAGCAAATAGGTATTATCTGCAGTCCAGTAAACTACATCGCCGGCATTAATAGTGGCATCAGTTATAGTTATTGTGCTGCCACTGCCCGGAGTTTTATCCGGTGCTAAGAAGCTATAATGATCAAGAGCTGTCCAGCCCTTTAACCAGTTTGAACTTCCGAATGCTCCCTTATAGTTTACCTTATCCATAAATTCATTATTCTGTGCAAATAGAGCGACAGAGAAAAAGGATAGAAGAAAAAAAAGTATAATAGATTTTTTACTCATTTATTCCCTCCTGGAGAATTATATTGGTTATAGATTATTACATTTAGAATTACATTCATAAAATCACTTATAAATCATATTTAAGTTCTAAAGAAATTCCGCTTCCAATCTGATAGCTGCTGTAAATAAATTCTGTACCCTTGAATTCCTGATACTTTTCCATCTTTGAATTAAGAATGTTTTTCGCTGAGATCTTAAGAGATAAATCCTGGAATAATTTCTTTGATATACTTGCGGTGAGCATATTGAATGGCTTTTCATAGACATCCGGTGCACCAACGCTTCCAACTGTTGCTAATCTTTTTCCGAATACGTTATAGAAGACACTCGCAGACCAGCCGGCATCTTCATCGTCAAAGTTTACATAAAGGTTTACTAAGTAAGGTGATTGTCCCTGGAAAGGTCGTGTCGAAGAGGCATTCGGTTCATAAGCTCGAATATCCTCAAGCTCTTTATTATCAATATCCACCTTCGACCAGATATATGAGAAGTTCCCTCCAAATACGAAACCGGATAATGAAGGATCAATAAAGCTTAAATCTTTTCTTGCTTCAAGTTCAATACCCTGAACATCAGCGTGTGGTACATTTGCCCAACTGATAACTTTATTAACTCCATCAAGAATTTTTGCTTCAATCGGGTTATGGAATTTTTTATAGAATAAACTAACCGAATAAATTTCACCAGGTCTTGTAAACCATTCCCATCTAAGATCGAAATTATCTATTAGCGTTCTCTTTAAAGAAGGATTTCCTACATAACTATCACCACCATTGAAATCATAATTCTTAAATGGTGCAATCTCTCTAAAATTTGGTCTTGCTAATGTTTTGCCATAAGAGAAGCGGAGATTCATATTCTCCATTGCATTATAAATAAGACTAACAGATGGAAGAACATCCTTCGTATCTATTTTACCTTTTTCAATTTCCGTATTCTTACTTACTACCGTCATATATGTTGTTTCGTACCTTGCACCCGTAATAAGTCTGAGGTCCAAATAAATCGGAAGATCAACCATTGCATAAGCCGCTCTGATGAAATTATCACCATTATAGTCACTAGAAGTTTGATCAGTTTCCTGAATGTATATCGGTATTTTATTTAATACTGTTCCGCTACTGAGAGTGTCAGATGTTGTCCAGCCAAGATATTTATCTGAAAAAAGTTGACTTACATCTCCTCCTTCATTTCTAAGATATACACCGATATAATTAGAAGGTGAATAAACAAATCGTCTTTCATTGAACGTTCTATCTTTTTCAGAATAATTACTTCCGAATTTGAAATTACCGGTATTGCCGGACCACTGTGTAAATGGAATAGTAAGGTCAGCCTGAAACTCATTGTGTTTTTCTGAAGTATTCCTGAAATATCTTTCCGGGGGAAGATTAGATTTGATTCCATATAGAACCGAATCCTGAACATTAGCGGGAGCGATATAATTGTAAAAATATCTTAAGTCAGGTTCATCCTGATCTAAATTAATATGTGAAGCTTTCCAGTTAAATTTGATGCCGAATATTTCAGGGAATGAATCCTCGCCATCTAGCTGGATTGAACTTAATGTTCTTTCTTTATATTCAATCGATCTTGCCTGGTAAGTCCAACTGGCAGGTTGATCATAAGGAAACGATCCGGTTACTTGCCTTGCCGTATTCACACCATTCTGATTATAGAGACCATTTATACTTATTACATGATAGGGATGAAATTTGTATGAACCTTTTACAACACCGCCAAGTAAAACATCATTAGTAGTTTTAGTATCCTTAAGATCGAGTACAACATCGAGCTGAGTTTTATTCGGATCTGCAACACCACGGGACCATCTGTTTAATTCGCCATCGATATAACCACTGTTCCTGTTTTTATAAGTCATACTTGCAATAAATCCAAACGGATTACCAAACAATGAAACCTGGTTTCCCATCGATATTGAATAGCTCTGATTCATAGGTATTGTTTTCGCAACCGGAATCATCTCGCTTGAAAAAGATTTCGTTACAACATCTATCTTTTGTGCAAGTTCATTATTGGTTTGAGCTTTGCCAACATTTGGTTCCCATATATTTCCTCCAATGATACCAGGTATTGAACGTTTTCCATTATCAAAGCCTAACCAATCTGTTGAGCTTGTTGATGATGAAAGCCCTTTTGAATTAAAACTTAAACTTGAATTGTACTCATTGGCAGCACTAAGATTTAAAGTGAATTTTTCCGGAAAGTCTTTAGTTGCTATATCAACACTACCACCGGAAAAATCCCCCGGTTTATCCGGCGTAAAACTTTTTACAGCCTGGATATTATCAATCAATCCTGCAGGTATAATATCTATTGATCCACCTCTTTTATAAGGATCAACACTGGGAATTTCAGCACCGTTCAATTGAGTACTTGTGTACCTATCACCTAAACCACGTACATAAATATATTTTCCATCTACAACAGAAGTCCCTGTTACTTTTGTTAAAGCATCAGCTGCATTGCTACTGCCGCTTTTTGAAATAAACTCCGAACTAATTGCATCACTGATTGCTTCTGATTTTTGACGCATCTTTAATAACGACGATTCCGTGTTTTCAAGCATTTTAGCAGTAACTACTACTTCATCTGTTTCAAATACTTCAGAGATAAGTGCAAGATCAAGCTTTTTAGAATCACCGGGCTTCAACTCTATCTGCTCAACCGTCAATTTGGTATAACCGACCATCGATGCGATTAATGTGTAAGTACCTGCTGGAATCTTTTCTATCCTGAAATTACCTTCAAGATCACTTGCAGCGCCAATTGTAGTACCCTTAAGAAAAACATTGGCTCCGATTAATTCTTCGCCTGTAGAAGAATCCACAATCTTTCCGAAGATCGAGCTAGTATTTTGTGCTTGCATAGCATGGCTGAGGAGTAACAATAAAAATAATACTCCTATTTTTTTAATTTTGATCAATTGATCCAAATGGTGACTGAATTGTAACATTTTCTCTCTCTCAGATAATGAATTAGTTAATTACTTTTTCCCGAGACAAACATAGTTCAGGAATGTTACCTGAATGTTAAGAGAGCTTTATGCTTTTGTTAAAATGAGGTTTAGTTAGGAAAGGGAGGAATTTTGAATAATATAAACGAAAAAAATAATTACGTGAATTTTGATAATACCATTTGTGCCCGGAACAGGACTCGAACCTGCACTGACTTGCGCCAACTAGCTCCTGAAGCTAGCGTGTCTACCAATTTCACCATCCGGGCATGATATCAATTAATGTAGAATATTTTCAGTCGTAATTTAATTAAACAAATTTCTTTATTATAACAAAAATCACCAATCAGTTTCTCCCTGTTTATTTTCCTGAATAATTTTATTCTTGCTCGTATGAATATCACATTGCTGCGGCATTTTCTTTACATTAACCAGATCAACATAAACCGAATCTGTGCAATACTGAGTAGCCAACCTGCTGTCTCCCTGATCCATCGAGGTTTTGCAAAAAGTTGCTTCTTCCACTCCAGTTGCTAATTCAAAATAGGAAACCGGGATATTAAACTCTTTATATGCCCCTTCCATAAACATCGCCCAGATTGGTAATGCAGCTTTTGCACCTTGTCCATACCAGTCAGTGAACTTAACACGATGATCATCAAAACCAACCCAAACACCAGCAACTAAATCGGGTGTAAATCCAACAAACCAGGCATCGGAATATTCTTGAGTTGTTCCGGTTTTACCAGCAGCCGGGTATTGAAAATAATTTCTCACTCCTATACCGGTTCCGGATGTTACAACTTCTTCAAGCATATTTGTCATAATAGAAGCGGTTTGTGGAGAGATCGCCTGAACATGTTCGGGTTTGTATTCTTCTATAACAATTCCATTCTGATCTTCTACCATTATTATTGAAATAGGTTCAACATGCACTCCATTGTTAACAATAGTTCCATAAGCAGAAGTAATTTCAAGCGGGGTTACTTCCGATGTTCCAAGAGCGATTGACGGAACAGCATCCAGGTGTGAATGTATTCCCATTCTCTGAGCTATTTTTATGACCTGTTTTGGCGGTGCAATATCGCTTATTGTCATTCTTCCGGTCATAACATTAACAGAATGTGCTAATCCCCACCGCATTGTTTCATATCCGCTGTACTCACCATCGGAATTCGAGGGAGACCAGCCATTAAAATCAAATTTTTGATTGAGAAGAGTGTATGCCGGGAAGTAGCCGTTTTCAATCGCGGTCGTATATACAAACGGTTTAAATGATGATCCCGGTTGCCGCCTGATACCGGTTACATGATTTAAACCTCTTCCGAACTCCACATTAGCTCCTCCTACCATCGCTTTGATATAACCGGTTTTAGAATCTAACACAACAAAACCAACTTCAATTTTTGTTGCAACAGTTTTTACAGAGTCTATAAAGTTTTTATCCGATTTAAGTTTATTGTATATCTCAGCTTTATCTTTGGAAGTTTCGGCTGTAATATATTCCCTTGAATTTTTTATTGCTACATCCAGCAACTCCGTTAACAAAGCAGCATTCTTATCCCACTTCCAGTATTTTGCAAATAATTTTTGATATTCTTCAATATGTTGTGCAGCAACTTTGTTTGCAATTCGCTGCATTCCGAGATCAAGAGTTGTGTAAATATTTAAACCATCTCTATAAAGATCATACCCGTGCTTATCGCTTATACTTACCATTTGCTTTCTTACATATTCAAGAAAATATGGAGCTTCGGAATTTGCGACATTTGAATGACCTTCAGCGAGAACTATCGGTTCCTGTTTTAACTTATTATATTTATCAGCAGAAAGCATACCGGTTACAACCATATTGTGCATAACAAGATTTCTTCTTGCGATCGCTCTGTCCATATTTCTGGCCGGATCGTAATCACGCGGGGATTTGAGAAGAGCAACAAACAATGCAGCTTCCGGCAAAGTTAATTCGGCTGCTGATTTACCAAAGTAAGCTCTTGCTGCCGCTTCTATTCCATAAGCGCTTTTCCCGAAGTAAGAAACATTTAGATATAGTTCCAGGATTTCCTTCTTTGTAAATCTTTTTTCAATCTGAACAGCGGAAATCCATTCTCTTAATTTTCTTACAGCTACATCAATCTGACTTTCTCTTCGTGTTTTCAGATCATAAAGATTTTTTGCGAGTTGTTGTGTTATCGTGCTGGCTCCTTCACGTGAAAAAGTAAAAATATTTTTGATCATAGCCTTAACAAAACGCGAAAGATCAACTCCCCAATGGTCATAAAAATTTCTATCCTCAGTTGAGATCAGAGCATCCACAAGATATTCAGGAACGCTGTCAATATCTGTCTGGACTCTGTTCTCTATATAAAATTTACCTATCAATTCACCATCTGCAGAATAAACTTTTGTGGCAAGTTGCGGTCTTGGGTTTTCCAGTTCTTCAAGTGAAGGAAGACCACTGTAAATGTAAATAATGAATGCAATGAACAATACAATTGCTATTCCCCCACCAACTAACCAACTAACTCTGTTTTGAATAAATTTCTTTTTTAAGATTTTATTTCTGTGTTTTGAATCGAAGAAATATTTTTTTAACTCATCATCGCCAAGTTTCTTTTTTGCCATATTAACTCCAGTCTACAATTTCAAAACCATTTGAATCAAATTTCCCATAGCACGGCACATCAATCCATGAACCAAGATTTATATACTTTCCGTTTTTATAATTCAGGAATGCCCTCTCATGTGAATGTCCGAAAATTACATAATCAAAGCCATCATCTATTTTCTGCTTTGCAGATTCGAGCATACCGTCTAATTCGCCATAATTTTTTTTCTTGGTGTATTCCCTGCTCGATTTACTTGCATTGCTTGCAATTGCAACTCCTATATCTGGGTGAATCCATGTATACAACCACTGAGTAAATCTATTGCGCAGTACGGCTTTTAATATTTTATAACCGTAATCGTTTTTTACCAGACCATCGCCATGACCGATAAAAAATTTTTTGTCGTTCAATTTTATTTCGATAGAATCGTAATAAACTTTTGCACCAATCTCTTTTGTAAAAAAATCTTTGTGAAGAAAATCATGATTACCAATAAAGTAATGAATCTTGATTCCTTTTTCAGAAACATCCTGCAGTGCAGTTAAAGTTCTGAAATAACCTTTTTGATAAACCCGTTTGTATTCAAACCAGTAATCAAAAAGATCGCCCAGCATAAAAAGTTCATCACAATTTTCTTCGGCAAATTTTAAGAAAGCAACCAGCCTGCGTTCTTTCTTATCTTCAATTTCTTTAGTTTGAAGACCAAGATGCTGGTCGGAAATGAACAGGTATCGTTTATCCAAAATCAATAAATGTTTATCTGTTATTATTAAAATTACAGATAACCTGTTTTAAATAAAATATACTGGAAATACACTACTCTTTTTCTGCATACATCAGTAGCCAATCGTTTGGATCCAGTATTACATCAACAGGTTTATCACTAGAATTAAAACTCACCTCCATCGATTTATTATTAACTTCAATTTTATGAACCTCAGTTTTTCCGTTTTTAAATTTTAATGCAATCTCCAGAGGAAAATGATATTCATCGTATTCCCTTTGAACCTGATGCAAATTTATATTCACACCGAATTTTCCAGATGATTTGTTTTTAACAATCCAACTATATTTTAATTCTATATCCCCTACACCTTTAATCCATTGATTGAAAAATTTCGTTAAATCTTTACCACTAACAGACTCACAAACATTTTCAAAATCTTCGGTTGAAGCATTGGAATATTTATATTTTTCATAATACTTCCTTAGAATTTCAAGAAACGTTTTATCGCCAAGCTCCCACCGGAGCATATGTAAAACCCAGGCGCCTTTATCATATACAGTGCTGGTAAACAAAAAGTTACCGGGATTCTCAAGTGAACCGCGGAAATTACGTTGTTTTTTATTGAGCATTGTCGATTTTAGTGCAGACTTACCAGAACGGAATTCATAAAATAATGCTTCAGAATAAGTTGCAAAGCCTTCATTTAACCATATATCTTTCCAGTACTTAGGTCCTACTGCATCACCCCACCAATGATGAGCTAGTTCGTGAACCAAAACATCCAGAAAATAATTCTTGCCTCCTATCATATTGGAAGCAAGCCCTGTAATTGTCTGATGCTCCATAGCACCCAATTGCCATAAAAATTCTGCGACTCCGTACTTCTCTTTTATGAAAGGATATTCCCCGAAGGTTTCTGAAAAAAATCGGATCATATCCGGATGCTGCTTAAAATCCAATTTTGCATTTTCAAGATCTTTGGGTAGAACATAATAATCGATAGACATAGTATCCTGTTTGTTCAACGAAATATAGGTATCACTGAAATGAGAATAATTGGAAGAATAGATAGCAATAAGGTAAGTGGAAATAGGATAGATAGTTTTCCAGTGATAAATACGTCTCGTGTTATTATCTATTACATTGAGGAGAATTCCATTTGAAACTGAAACCTGTGAGGAATCATTTTCTATTCTCATATCAAGCAATGCTTTATCGGAAGGAGAATCATTGCAAGGGAACCAAGATGAAGCATAATTTGGTTCACTGAGATTATAAACCAGAGAGGTACCTTTATATTCACCAAAATCAAATCCTACAAATCCGGCTTTTTCCGGCGTGCCCGAATAATCAATTTTAAGTAAGAAGGTATCAATAACCGGTTCATTTAATTTGACTGAAAAATTTTCCCCCTTATTTGTATAGTCAGCTTTGGTTCCATTCAAAGTAACTGATTCGATTTCAAAATTATCATAAAAATTAAGATCGATAGTTTCAGATTTCCGATCTTTTACTATTCCCTTAATTTCTGCAGAAGCATAAAACATTTTTTTATCCGTATGTAAATCAAAGAATAAATCATAATGCAGGATATCTACTTTTCGAAAATTTTCCGCATCAGTTTCATCATTATAATTGAATTGATATTCATCTAAACCTCGTAGTTCGTATTTTTCATTTGATTTAGAATGATCTTTTATGTTTTTATTTGTAAACTTTGCTGTACCGCTGCATAGGAAAGCAACTATGGAAATAAAAATCATTGAACTGATTTTCATCAAAAATTTTCCCAATACTTATTTAACATTAGAGTTATGTGCTTTAAAAAATTATTAAGACATTGCAATAAACAACAAGTTTAATTGCCAATCAAATCATAATTATATAAGTTTGTTAAAAATAAAAAGGAAATAATATGCCTTTCCCAGGATCATCAATAGTTCGCGATACAATTGTAATGATTCTTGCAGGTGGACAGGGTGAAAGACTTAATCCTCTTACAAATCTCCGAAGCAAACCAGCTGTTCCGTTTGGCGGCAAATACAGGATAATAGATTTTGCCCTTTCAAATTGTCTCAATTCCGGTTTGAGAAGAGTTTACGTTCTCACACAATATAAATCGGATTCACTCAACCAGCATCTTCTTGAAGCCTGGAGTATTTTTAATCCTGAATTAGGTGAATTCATTTACTCGATTCCTCCACAAAGAAAAATGAATAACGACTGGTACCTTGGAACTGCAAATGCCATTTACCAGAATAAAAATTTATTCTCTTCGGAAAGAAAAGCACAATGGGTGCTCATACTTGGCGGAGATCATATTTATAAAATGGATTACCTGCAATTTATACAATATCATCTCGATAAAAAGGCAGACTTATCTATCGCGTGTATAGAAGTTCCGCAAGCAGATGCAAGTCGTTTTGGAATAGTTGGTGTGGATTCCGAATACCAGGTACAATCATTTCTTGAAAAACCAAAAAATCCACCGGTAATACCCAATAAATCAGGTTATTCATTTGTAAATATGGGAATTTATGTTTTCAACGCAAAGATATTAAGAGATGTTTTAACTGAAATGGAAAGTAAAAATATCCAGGCACATGATTTTGGAAATGATATAATTCCTTACATGGTAAAATCACATCTATCGGTTTGTGCATTCAAATTTGAAGATAAAAACAAGAAAGCTCTGCCTTACTGGAGAGATATCGGAACAATAGACAGTTACTTTGATGCAAGTATGGATCTCATCCAGGTAAACCCGGAGTTTAATCTTTACGATACAGACTGGCCAATACGAACATATCAGTTCCAGTTTCCTCCTGCTAAAACTATTTCTCACGAAGGTGAAAGAGTTGGTAGGAGTCTTGATTCGCTAATCTGTGACGGATCAATTATTTCAGGTGGTCTGGTTGAAAGATCATTGATAGGACCGAATGTAAAAATTAATAGTTTTGCTTACGTAACCGATTCAATCATTATGAACAACTGTAACATCGGTAGACATGCAAGAATAAGAAGAGCAATTATAGATAAGAATGTTCATGTACCTGAGGGTTATGAGATTGGATTTGATCCTGAAAGTGACAGAAAAAAATTCAGCGTTTCTGATTCCGGTATAGTTGTCATTGCCAAGAATGCAAAGCTTGCTTAATTAAGAAGTTAGCCCAGTCACTATTCACCATTGATTAATTTCCATATTTTTTGCTGATTACATTTTACAATTCACGAATGTAATTATAAAATGAATTCTGTATTAGAAAATAAAATAAAAAACCTTCCTTCAAAACCAGGTGTTTACCAGTTTAAGAACGATAAAGATAAGGTAATCTATGTTGGAAAAGCCGGAAACTTAAAGAACCGAGTCAGAAGTTACTTCCACACTAATGTTACAAATGCAAAAACTGAAGCACTTGTAAAGAAAATTAATGATTTGGAACTCGTTGTTACCGATTCGGAAATAGAAGCGCTTGTTCTTGAAAACAATTTTATAAAAGAATTAAAGCCGCGTTACAATATCGATCTGAAAGATGATAAATCTTTTCCGTTCATCAAAATTACGAACGAACCATTCCCGCAGGTTTACTCTACAAGAAGAGTCATTAAAGACGGATCAAAATATTTCGGTCCTTACACAAGTGTAAAAAGTATGAAAGCTGCTCTCAGGATGATCAACCAGATTTTTAAAATACGCAGCTGCAAATACGACATTAATGATGAATCGATTGCAAAGAAAAAGTTTAAAGTCTGTCTCGATTATCACATTAAAAAATGTGACGGACCTTGCGAAGGTTTGGTTTCTGAAAAAGATTACAAGGATATGGTGCAGGAAGTTGTTAAGGTTATCCGCGGTAAAACTGATGATCTGATAAAAGAGCTTGATGAAAAAATGGAGGATGCTGCTTCGCAAACTCAATTTGAAAAAGCTGCTGAGATAAGAGATAAGATTAAACAATTAAAAATAATCTCATCCAAACAAAAAATAGTTAGCAACGATTTTGAAGACAGGGATGTAATCTCTGTTGCATATGAAGGAAAAGATTCTGCTTGTTCTATTTTTAATATAAGAAATGGAAAGCTTGTTGGTAAGAAACAATTGCGGCTTAATCTCAAAGGAGCTGAAGAACTACCTGAAATTTATGAGTCGTTGATAAAGTTTTATTATGATGAAATAACAGAAATTCCAAAAGAATTGTTATTTGAAGTTGAGCCTGCCAATGCCGATTTACTTAAAAACTGGCTTGATCTCAGGGCTGAAAAAAAGGTAAAATTTATAATTCCACAACGCGGTGAATTAAAATCGCTTGTTAAAATGTGTAAAGAAAATGCTATTCTTCAGCTAAAAGAAATACAAATTCAAAAAATGAAACGTGAAGGTAATGTTCCTTATTCTTTATCAGCCCTTCAACGAGACCTTCGTTTAAAAATCCTTCCTAAGAAAATTGAATGTTTTGATATCTCCAACCTTCAGGGAACGGATTCTGTTGCAAGCATGGTTGTATTTGTAGATGGTAAACCAAAGAAAAGTCTTTACCGGAAATTTATTATTAAAGAAGTTGAGGGACCGGATGACTTTGCAAGTATGCAGGAAGTGATCAGAAGAAGATACACAAGGGCAATTGAAAACAACGACTTTCCCGACTTGATAATGGTTGATGGCGGAAAGGGACAGCTTTCAAGTGCAGTAGAAATATTAAACAATCTCGGTTTAAAACAAATTCCCATTATCGGACTGGCAAAAAGACTTGAAGAAGTTTTCTTTCCGCTAAAATCTGATCCTGAATCAATTCCTAAAACATCTTCAGGTTTAAAACTATTACAACAAATTCGTGATGAGGCACATCGTTTTGCGATAACATTTCACAGAAACCGTCGTTCGAAAAGAACCTTTACTTCTGAGCTAAACGAAATAAAAGGTATAGGTCCCTCCACGGCACAGAAGTTGATTAAATCGATCGGCAGCGTTAATGCAATTAAAAATGCTGCTGAAGAAACACTATCAGCTGTCGTGGGCAAAAAAAAGGCAGCTATGATCAAAAGGTATTTTCAACGAGAATGAAAAATGTTAAAGGTACATTTAATTGTAGTATCTGTTTTTGTGCTTATTCTTAACGGCAGTTACTTAAAAAAACAATCATTTAATCCTCAAACAACAAATCAAAACTTTAATTCTTTTCTTTTAACAGATTTTTCTCAATTACGCGACACAATTTACACAATGAAAGATCATTTCATTGAAGTTAATTTAAATACACATCAAGCAACATTACATTCGCGATCAGGAAGTGTAAAACAATTTCCTATTTCAGGAGGTACGAGTAAAGTTGAAGAGGGTGTTGAAACAAAAGAAGGTTTGTATGTTCTTCAGTGGAAAAGTAAAAAACAATATTCTGTGCAGTTCGACAGCACAGTTATGCTAAACTGGATGAGCTTTAACGCTGGTATAGGAATTCATGCATTAACATCAAGGGGCTACTATAAATATTTAGGAAAAAAGAATGTATCTCACGGTTGTGTTAGAATGTCCCGTGAAGATGCTGAAGAGATATACAGCCTTGTAGAAAGAGGAACTCCTGTACTGGTTCATTACGGTGAAAGTGCAGTTAAAATAGGATTCGGGAAACCAGGGGAAAATTATAAATATTATTCATACAAAGAAATGAAACATATTTTATCTGAACGATATGAAAACCTTTATAACGGACGACACTTTCTGAACAACAATCAGAAAATATTAATAGATGAACACAACGTTACTGCCGATGGATTTATGATAGGAAACTCGGAAAGAATTCCTCCTAAACAATTTATAGTTCCTACAA
>Ga0307446_1000417_pt1 | contig 14485 bp, 10 predicted proteins | sample SalMarSW160320MG_FD_202141 | JGI IMG/M metagenome (GOLD analysis project Ga0307446, IMG submission 202141) | Salt marsh sediment microbial communities from the Plum Island Ecosystem LTER, Massachusetts, United States - SW1603-20 | ecosystem: Environmental > Aquatic > Marine > Intertidal zone >... | reverse complement strand
GGCGGCCTCGGGAACGGTCACTCGGCGGCCGTCGGCACGCAGCTCGCCGGCGAACGCATCCATCACCTCCGGCTCGCCGTGGACGAGGAACACCTCGGCGTCGCCGGTGGCGTCGAGCCAGCGGCGGATGTCGTCGTGGTCCGCGTGCGCGGAGAAGCCGTTGATGGTGTGAACGCCCGCCCGCACCTTGATCTCCTCCCCGTAGATGTGGACCCGCTCGGCGCCCCCGACCAGCGCCCGCCCGAGCGTTCCCTCCGCCTGGTAGCCCACCACCACCAGGCTGGCATCGTCGCGCCAGAGGTTGTGCTTCAGGTGGTGCAGGATGCGTCCGCCGGTCATCATGCCGGAGCCGGCGAGGATGATGGCGCCCCCCGTCACGGCGTTGATGGCCTTCGAGGCTTCGCTGTCCACGGTGAACTCCAGCGTGGGCGGGGCGAAGGGATCCTGGCCGCGAGCCAGCAGCTCCCGGACCTCCTGGCGGAACTCGTTGTGACCGTGCTCGTAGAAGCGGGTCAGGCGCGTGGCCATGGGCGAGTCGAGGAACACCCGCACGCGCGGGATGGCGTCGCGCTCCATTAGGCGGCGGATCTCGTAGAGCACCGCCTGGCTGCGTTCCAGCGCGAACGTGGGGATGAGGACGTTGCCGCCTCTCTCCAACGAGGCCTTCAGCACCGCGGCGAACTCGGCCTCGGTCGCCTGGCGGCTGCGATGATTCCGTTCGGCGTAGGTGGTCTCCACCAGGACCACGTCGCAGGCGTCGGGAAGCTCGGCGGGGGCCTGCAGGGCGCTCTCGCGGTTCCCCAGATCCCCCGAGAACACCACCCGGGTGCCGCCCTGCTCGAGCTGGATGGTGGCGCTCCCGAGCACGTGGCCCGCGGGCCTGAAGCGCGCCGTCACGCCGCCGGGCAGATCGACCGAGTCGTCCATCGTCACCGGCTGAAAGCGCTCCATGGTGCGGTCCACGTCGGCGTCGTCGTACAGTGGCGGCTCGACCTCGCCTTCGCGGCCGGCTCGGGTCGCCTTGCGCAGGGCGCGCCGATAGTCCTCCTGCTGGAGCCTGGCCGCGTCGCGAAGGATCACCTCCGCGATGTGGCAGGTAGCGGCCGTGGCGAGGATCGGTCCGCGGTAGCCGCGCTCCAGCAACAGCGGCAACCGCCCGACGTGGTCGAGATGGCCGTGGCTGACCAGCACCGCATCGACGTCGGCCGGCTCGAAGGGGAAGGCGGCGCGGTTCCGCTCCTCGGCGTCGCTGCCGCCCTGGAACAGGCCGCAATCGAGCAGCAGGCGCGCGCCTTGAAGACGCAGGTGATGGCAGCTTCCGGTGACGCCGCGGGCGGCGCCCGCACAGGTGATCTCCACCGCTGGCCCCCTTCGGCCGCGCGGCCGGGCCGCCCGCGACGCCACCCTGACTGGGCACTCCGGGCGCACCCTCGACCATGCCGCCGTCCCTTATACTACCGGCGACGCAGACGCCGTCGGAGCCTCGTGTGTTGTCTATCGACACTGTGCACCCCTATGCCACCGTCCGGATCGCCTCACCGGCAGACCTATCGGCCGTGCGCGAGGTCGCCAGCACCACCTGGTACGCCACCTACGACGGCATCCTCAGCCGCGCCACGATCGACACCTTCCTGAAGCGCAGCTACAGCGACTACCGGATCCTGGCGGCGGTCAACGACGGCGGCCTGTGGGTGCTCGAGGAGGACGGCAGGGTGGTGGGCTACGAGCGCCTCAGCATGCGCGGCGACGTCGGCTACGTGGGCGCCATCTACGTGCTGCCGGACGCCCAGCGTCAGGGCCACGGGCGCCGCCTGCTCGATACCGCCCGGCCCTGGTTCGCCGCCCGTGGCGCGCGCGAGATCCGGCTCACCGTGGCCGAGGGCAACCATGCGGCCCGCGGCTTCTACCGCCACCTCGGCTTCGAGGAGCGCGAGACCGTCAAGACCCAGCTACTGGGGGAGCCGCTCGACGAGCGCGTCTGCGTGCTGCCGCTGCTTCAGCCCTACCTGTTCGGATCCTGAGCCCCCGGGAATGGGCCTCAGGCCGGGTGCCAGCGAAGGCGTCCGCTCTCGAGCCGCGCCTCGACCCGACCGGCGTCGCGCAGGTAGCCGAGGTAGGCCGCCACCGTGCAGAAGTTGAGGTGGTAGCGGGGTAGATCGTCGATCACCACCCCGAGCGCTCGGCACGCCCCGGCGAGGACCTCCTCGGCTCCGACGCCCGTGGCGGCGGCGAGCACGGCAGCGGCGGCGGCATCGATGGCGGCCCGGTTGGCATCGGCCGCAGCCGCCAGGTCCTCGGTGGGATCGCCATGCCCCGGCAGCGCAACCCGGGCTCCACTGACGCGCACCGTCTCGAGGGCGGCCCGCTGGTTGCCGATGTCCTGGCCGAAGGGTAGGGCGTACTTGCCGAGCACGGCGTCGCCGAAGAAGGCGTCGGCGGCCAGCAGCACGTCATCCACGCGCAAGGCGAGCTGCCTGTGGGCATGCCCGGAGGTGTCCAGCGCGTCGAAGCGGATCCCGCAGAGCTCGAGCGGCCCCGCCTCCAGCTCGTGATGGACCGGCGACGCTTCGGCCTGCAGCCACTTGCTGGTCAGCTCATCGAGCGGGCGAGCGCCGTGGAAGAGGTAGACGGGCTCCAGGTAGGGGGCGCGGATGATGCTCGCCTCCAGCGGCGGGGCGTAGACCTCGAGCTCCGGGAACTGCCGCAGCAGGTAGGCGTTCCCGCCGAAGTGGTCGGCGTGGGCATGGGTGTTGACGATCGCCGCCGGCGCCACGCCCAGCACCTCACAGGCTCTGCGCAGCGCCCGCCCGTAGTCCTTGTCCTGCCCGCTGTCGACGACCACCGCACGGCCATCGCCCGCCAGCACCAGCGCGCAATTGACGCCGCCGGGGAGGTAGTAGACCCGTTCGCTGAGCTGCACCGGCTCCGCTCGTGCCACCCGCTCCTCCGTCCCGCTCGCCCAGGCCGGCGAGCATCGGCACACCCTACCAGCCGGCCAGGGCCGGCGACGCGAGGATCAGGCCCGTCGCAGGAGGCTGAGGTAGAAGCCGTCCAAGCCGTCGAGCGGGAGCAGGTAGATGCCGTGCGGCACCACGACGTGCGGCACCCGCGCCAGCAACTCGGCGGGCACACGCTCGGCACGGAGCTCCGGCCGCGCCGCCACGACGTCGCCGATCTGGCCCTCTCCCTCCAGGTACGTCAGCGAGCACACCGCGTAGACGAGCCGCCCCCCAGGCTCGAGCAGCGCCGCGGCGGTCTCCAGCATGGCGCGCTGGCGTGACGCCGCGGCCTCGACCTCCGCGGGCGTCAGCCGCAACTTGATCTCCGGGTGCCCGCGCAGCGTGCCACTCCCGCTGCAGGGGGCGTCGAGCAGTACCGCCGACGCCGGCGGCAGCAGGGCCGGCTGGCTGAGGTCGGCCACGCGGGACTCGGCGGCGAGCCCGAGCCTGGCGAGGTTCGAGGTCAGCGCGCGCAGCTTGCGGGCATCGAGCTCCACGGCGACCACGCTGGCCCCGGCGGCGGCGAGCTGGGCGGTCTTGACGCCGTTGCCCGCCGCCAGGTCGAGGACCCGCTCGCCGGGGTGCGGGCTCAGCAGCGCCGCCGGCAAGCTCGATGAAGGGTTCTGCGGCTGGACCTTCCCCTGGCGGTAGGCGGCCAGCGCATCCAACGGCACCGGCGCGCGTACGGCGAGCGTCGCCGGCAGCGGCCCTGGCTCCACCAGGCAGCCCTCGGCCCGCAACGCCTCCTCGGCATCGGCGGCGTAGCTCCGCAGCCACAGCGGACCGGGCTCGAGCATGGCCATGGCCGCCCGCTCCGCGGCCTCGGCGCCGAGTGCCCTCTCGAAGCGCGCCAGCAACCAGGCGGGCAGCGCCAGCCGCGCCTCGGGCTCGAGCCCTGGTGGCGGGCGCACGCGCCGCAGGACGGCGTTGGCCAAACCTGCCAGGCGCGGCTCGTGCGCCTTCACCACCTCGACCCAGGCGTGGACCGCGGCGTGGCGCGGGGTCCCTCGAACCAGCAGCTCGTAGGCGGCAAGGCGCAGGGCCGCCCGCGCCGCCTCCGGCAGACGCTCGGGCGCACGCAGGCGCGGCGCCAGCGCCGCATCGAGGCGGGCGAGGTAGCGCACGGTGCCGTACGTCAGGTCGGTGACGAAGGAGCGCTCGCGCCCCGGCAGGCCGGTCGCGTCAAGCTGGCGCCGCAGCGCGGGCGCAAGGAAAGCGCCGCGCAGAACGCGGCGCAGAACGCTCAAGGCAACCTCGCGAGCGCTGACGCCCGCCGTGTCGGAAGGGGGGCCGTCCCCCTCCCCGCTCCTCACCGGCGCGCAGCGCCGAGGAAGTAGAGCAGGTAGGCGATGGCCGTGGCGGCCGCGGCGACGTAGGTCATGGCGGCGGCTGTGAGCACCCGGCGGGCTCCCGTCTGGTCGTCAGCCGTGACCAGGCCGAGCTGCTTGAGCTGCACCATGGCACGCCGGCTGGCGTCGAGCTCCACCGGCAAGGTGACCAGGTGGAAGACCACTGCGGCAGCGAAGAGCCCGATCCCGACGGTCAGCAGCGGCCGGCCGGCGGCGCCCAGGAAGAGACCGAAGACGGCCAGCATGGGGCCGAACTGACTCCCGATGTTGGCTGCCGGCAGGATGGCCGCGCGCCACGACAGCGGAGCGAATGCGCGGGCGTGCTGAAGGGCATGCCCCGTCTCGTGGGCGGCCACCGCCATGCCGGCCACGCTGGCACTGCGGAAGTTGTCGGCCGACAGGCGGACGACTTTCTTGGTGGGATCGTAGTGGTCCGTTAGCTGGCCCTGCACCGCCACCACGTTGACGTCGGCGATGCCGTTGGCCTGCAGGATGGCGCGCGCCACATCGGCCCCGCTCAGGCCGGCGGCATTGGGCCGCTTCATCCAGGTAGCGTAGGTGTTCTTGAGCCACCCCTGGATCGCCAGCGATGCCACGAAGGCCACCAGGCCGATGAGGAGATAGCCGCCGTAGTACCCGAAGAACATGCTAGCTTTGGTCCTCCCTCTCTGCGGCCGCACCGGGCGGCCCCAACGAGCCGAACGGCGTGCCTTGGCGGGCACGCCACCTTGAGCAAAGTATACTCAGGTAATGTGAGAAACGTCTGGCCCGACGCGACGCGGCGCGGTCGCCGACCGGGCTGGGCGCCCCGCGCGGTGGTTCGAGGCGCCGCGCGCGCCCGGGTCCCGGCACCGTCAGGGCTTGGCGACCTCCATGGACTCCACGGCGAAGCGAACCGCCGTCCGCTCCTCGTTCTGCAGCTCGAGCTTCACGAACGACGGCACCGCGCGCAGGTCCAGTCCCTCCGCCTCGATGTAGGACCGGGCGATGGCGATGGCCTTGACCGCCTGGTTCACGGCGTGGGGCCCGATGGCCTGCACTTCCACCTCGCCCTCGTTGCGGAGGAGCGCGGCGATGGCCCCGGCGACGGAGTTGGGTCGAGACGATCCGGAGACGCGTAGGATTTCGATGGTGGACCTCCTGAGGGGTGGTGGGAGCGAGCCATGGCGCGCCGGGCACCAGCGCGCGTTCGGCAGTCAAGGCGGCTCGCGATCGACGAAGTGCGCAACTCCTCCTCTATATGGTCTTCCTTCTCTTCCTCGACGACAGTCGCTATAGTGTGCGGCATCGGAGCCGTGCCCCGCAAGCTTGGGTCCCACCTGAGATTCCTTGACACCCCACGGTGGCCGTACGTATACTCCCCCCCAGTGACGCGCCCAACCCGCAACCACGCCCGGCAGACCGGCCTGGTACTAGTACCCGGGGGGTGCGCTGCGTAGACGCTTCGGCCGATGCCTGTGACCCCGCCTGATCCCCGCAAAGGCGGGGTCTTTTCGTAGTTGGAGCCCGAGGGAACGAGGATGGAGGAGCCATGACAGGTGCAGAAGCTCTCTTGAAAGCGCTGGAACGCCAGGGCGTCGACGTCGTGTTCGGGCATCCAGGTGGCGCCATCCTGCCGGTCTATGACGCCCTCTACGATTCGCCGATCAAGCACGTGCTGGTTCGGCACGAGCAGGGGGGCGCACACGCCGCCGACGCCTACTACCGCGCCTCCGGCCGCGTTGGGGTGTGCTTCGCCACCTCCGGGCCTGGAGCCACCAACCTGGTGACGGGGCTGGCAACGGCGCAGATGGACTCCTCGGCGGTGGTCGCGGTGACCGGCAACGTGGCTACCGCCCTGATCGGCACCGATGCCTTCCAGGAGGCCGACGTCTACGGCATCACCGGCCCCGTGACCAAGCACAACTACCTGGTCAAGAACGTGGAGGACATCCCCCGCGTGGTGGCGGAGGCCTTCCACATCGCGTCGACCGGACGGCCCGGCCCCGTCCTCATCGACCTGCCCAAGGACGTCCAGCAGGCCGAGTTCCAGGGCAGCCTGGACGTGGAGGTCGACCTGCCGGGGTACCGCCCGACGGTGGTGGGCAACGCCAAGCAGATCCGCAAGGCGGCCGACGCCATCCTCCGAGCGGAGCGGCCGGTGATGATGGTCGGCGGTGGCGGGCAGGTCGCCGCAGACGAGGTGACGGCCTTCGCCGCCAAGACCGGCATCCCGGTCATCACCACGCTCATGGGGATCGGCGCCTACCCCGCCGGGGAGTCGCAGGCGCTCGGCATGCCAGGCATGCACGGTACCGTCACGGCCAACCGGGCGATCACGCACTGCGACCTCATCCTCGGCGCCGGCCTGAGGTTCGACGACCGTGTCACGGGCAAGATCAGCCGCTTCGCTCCCGAGGCGACGGTCGTGCACATCGACATCGATCCCGCGGAGATCTCCAAGCTGGTCAAGGCGCACGTTCCCGTCGTCGGCGACCTGCGCGACGTGTTGCCGCGCTTGGCGGACGCCCTGGAACGGCTCGACATCGACCCCTGGTGGCAGCAGCTGAACGAGTGGAAGGGCAAATACCCGGAGCGCTACAAGCAGGACCAGCCGCTGGTGTCGCAGGAGGTCATCCAGCTGCTGCACCGGGCGACCGGGGGCAACTGCGTGGTGACCACCGAGGTGGGGCAGCACCAGATGTTCTCCGCACGTCTGTTCCCCACGACGCGCCCTCGCACCTTCATCACCTCGGGCGGGCTGGGAACCATGGGCTTCGGCCTGCCCGCAGCCATCGGCGCCGCCTTCGCGCGCCCCGGGGAGCCCGTCGTCTGCATCGCCGGCGACGGCTCCGTGCAGATGAACATCCAGGAGCTCGCGACCGTCTACAAACACCAGCTGCCGATCACCATCGCCATCCTCAACAACGGCGTCCTGGGGATGGTGCGGCAGTGGCAGGAGATGTTCAGCGCCAAGCGCTACAGCGAGATCTACCTCGCGGACTCGAACCCCGACTTCGCCAAGCTGGCGCAGGCGTACGGGCTGGACGGGTACAACGTGTTCGACCGCGAGTCGGCGGCGGCGCTGGTGCCCGAGGTGCTGGCGAAGGGCAAGCCTGCGCTGATCAACTTCTTCGTCTACGAGGCCGAGAAGGTGTTCCCGATGATCCCCGCGGGCGCCGGCGTGGAGGACATGATCGTCGGCGACCAGGAGCCCGAGGGGGCGGCCGACGAGAGCGAGAGCGACGAGGTGCCCGCGTGAGACCTACGGCGGCTGGCGCCGCCCGCGGTCGGCACGACACCCTGGAGGTTGGCGAGTGAGCATCCACAAGCACGTCATGAGCGTCACCGTGCGCGACCGGCCTGGGGTCCTGGTGCGCATCGCCGGACTGTTCGCGCGGCGCGGCTTCAACATCGAGTCGTTGTCCGTAGCGCAGTCCGAGGAGCCTGGCGTGAGCCGCACCACCTTCGTCGTGACCGGTGAGGACGACACCCTCGAGCAGGTGCAGAAGCAGCTCCAGAAGCTGATCGACGTCATCAAGGTGATCGACCACAGCGAGTCGAAGTTCATCGACCGCGAGCTGATGCTCATCAAGGTGGCGGTGCGCTCGCCCGACGACCGCGTCGAGATCCGCCAGATCGCGCAGGACTTCCGCGCACGCATCGTCGACGTCGCCCGCCACGCGCTGGTGTTCGAGGTGACCGGCGACGAGGGCAAGATGAACGCCTTCATCGCTCAGATGCGCGACTTCGGCATCGTCGAGCTGATCCGCACCGGCCGCGTGGCGCTTCCGCGCAGCGAGACCGAACACGCACGACTAGCCAACAACGTCAGGACCCGGGCCGCCTGAGCCCGGGCCTGGCAACGACCGGCGCCGGGCCCGGGCCCGGCCCGACCGCACCCGCCGGTAGGGACGGCGGCCAGACGCGACCGGCCCCGCCCGACCGAGCCTCGAGCGAAGGAGACCCTTACCAGCATGGCGACCATCTTCTACGACGACGACGCGAACCTCGACCACCTCCGCAGCCAGACCATCGCCGTCATCGGCTACGGCTCCCAGGGACACGCCCACGCCCTCAACGCCAAAGACTCGGGGCTGAAGGTGGTCGTCGGCCTGCGCAAGGGATCTGCGTCCTGGCAGCAGGCCGAGCGGGCGGGCCTCGAGGTGATGGAGGTGGCCGCCGCCGCCGCGGCCGGCGACCTGGTGATGGTGCTGCTGCCGGACGAGGTGCAGGGCTCCATCTACCGCGAGCAGATCGCCCCCGGCCTGAAGGACGGCAACGCCCTGCTGTTCGCGCACGGCTTCAACATCCACTTCCACCAGGTGCAGCCGCCTGCCGGCGTGGACGTGTTCATGATCGCCCCGAAGGGACCCGGCCACCTGGTGCGGCGCGTGTACACCGAGGGGGGTGGCGTGCCCTGCCTGGTCGCCATCCATCAGGACGCCACCGGCACCGCCCTGCAGCGCGCACTGGCCTACGCCAAGGCGATCGGCGGCACCCGCGGCGGCACCCTTCAGACGACCTTCAAGGAGGAGACCGAGACCGACCTCTTCGGCGAGCAGTCGGTGCTCTGCGGCGGCGTGACGGCGCTGATGGAGTCGGGCTTCAACACCCTGGTGGAGGCCGGCTACCAGCCCGAGATCGCCTACTTCGAGTGCGTCCACGAGATGAAGCTCATCGTGGACCTCATCTACGAGGGCGGCTTCGAGCGTATGCGCTACAGCATCTCCAACACCGCCGAGTACGGCGACTACGTCACCGGCCCGCGCATCGTGACCGACCAGACGCGCGCGGTCATGCGGCAAGTGCTTCGCGACATCCAGACGGGCTCGTTCGCTCGCGAGTTCCTGCTCGAGAACCAGGTGGGTCAGCCGCGCCTCAAGGCCCAGCGGCAGGCGACCGGCGAGACCCTGGTATCCCAGGTGGGGCGCAAGCTTCGCAAGATGATGCCGTTCATCTCCGGATGAGCGCTTCCGGCGCCGTTCGCCCCGAGGGGGCGGGAGGGCGGACGAACCCCTGCAGCATCGATCGGCGAGAGGAGTGATCTCGGGACCATGGCCCACATCAAGATCTTCGACACCACCCTGCGAGACGGGGAGCAGTCGCCCGGCGTCGCGCTCAACTCCAAGGAGAAGGTCGAGATCGCGCGGCAGCTCGCACGGCTCGGCGTGGACATCATCGAGGCCGGCTTCCCGGTGGCATCCGAAGGGGACTTTCAGGCGGTGCGGGAGATCGCGCACGCCATCCGGCACGAGTCGCAACGGGTGATCGTCGCCGGGCTGGCGCGCGCCGCCAGCGGCGACATCGAGCGGGCCGCCGAGGCGGTCGAGGGAGCCGCCCGCCCGCGCATCCACACCTTCATCGCCACCAGCCCCATCCACATGGAGAAGAAGCTCAAGCTCAGCCCCGACCAGGTGGTCGAGCGGGCCGTGGACGCCGTCAGGAAGGCCAGGGGGTACGTCGACGACGTCGAGTTCAGCGCCGAGGACGCAGGGCGAAGCGAGCCGGACTTCCTGGTGCGCATCTTCTCCGAGGCGATCGCGGCCGGCGCCACCACCATCAACGTGCCGGACACGGTGGGCTACATGATGCCCTGGGAGTACGGCGCGCTCATCGCCGATCTTCGGGCGCGCGTGCCGGGCATCGAGAACGTCGACATCAGCACGCACTGCCACGACGACCTCGGCTGCGCCGTCATCAACAGCCTCGCCGGCGTCAGGAACGGCGCCACGCAGGTGGAATGCACCGTCAACGGTATCGGCGAGCGCGCCGGCAACGCCTCTCTCGAAGAGATCGTGATGGCGCTCGAGACCCGCAAGGACTACTGGGGTCACATGACCGCCATCGACACCACCGAGATCTACCGCAGCTCGCGCATGGTGGCGGGCCTCACCGGCATGCTGGTGCCGCCGAACAAGGCCGTGGTGGGCGACAATGCCTTCGCTCACGAGTCCGGCATCCACCAGGACGGGGTCATCAAGGCGCTGGAGACCTACGAGATCATGCGCGCCGAGACCGTCGGCCGCGACGCCGGCGTGCTGGTGATGGGCAAGCACTCTGGCCGCCGCGCCTTCCGCCAGACCCTCCACGAGCTCGGCTACGAGGACCTTCTCGACGACGACGTCAACGTGCTGTTCCGCCGCTTCAAGGACCTGTGCGATCGCAAGAGCCACGTCACCAGCGAGGACATCCGGGCGCTGGTGGATGCCGAGACCACCCGCGTCCCGGAGACCTACCAGCTGCAGGCGGTGCAGTTCCAGTCCGGCAGCGGCATGACGCCGGTGGCGACCGTGCGCCTGAAGACCGACACCGGCGTGTACGAGGAGGCCGCCACCGGCGACGGCCCGGTGGACGCCGTGTATCACGCCATCGAGCGCGCCACCCAGCTGAGCATGGACCTCGCCAGCTACGAGATACGCAGCGTGGGTGCCGGCAAGGACGCCCTCGGCGAGGTGACCATTCGGGTGAAGCAGCAGGACCGCATGGTCCATGGACGCGGCCTGTCCACGGACGTGGTCGAGGCCTCGGCACGTGCCTACGTGGACGTGCTCAACAAGCTCGCGGCCGGGCTCGGCCGCTCGTCCGAGCCGAGCCGCGAGATGACGGCGCCGTGAGCGGCCCCGTCACGCCAGAGCGCGCGCCCCTGGCGGCGCGCTGACGGGCCTGGGAGGCTACGCGTGGACCTACCGCTACCAGACGGCGCCATCGAGATCTACGACACCACCCTGCGCGACGGCACGCAGGGCCAAGGGTTCAACCTCACCGGCAGCGACAAGGTCGCCATCGCCCGCCGGCTGGATGCCTTTGGCGTCACCTACGTCGAGGGCGGCTGGCCAGGCTCGAACCCGAAGGACATGCAGTTCTTCGACATGATGCGCGAGGCTCCGCTGGAGCGCGCGCACCTCACCGCCTTCGGCTCGACTCGCCGCAAGGACGTGGCTGCCGAGGACGATGCCAGCCTTGCGGCCATCCTCGCCGCCGACACGCCGGTGGTGACGGTGTTCGGCAAGTCCTGGACGCTGCACGTCACCGAGGCGCTGAACGCCACGCTCGAGCAGAACCTGGCCATGGTCCGCGACTCCGTGGCGCTCCTCAAGGCGCGCGGGCGGACCGTGGTGTACGACGCCGAGCACTACTTCGACGGCTACCGGGCGGACGCGGCCTACGCCCTGGCCACCCTGGACGCGGCGCTCGCGGGCGGCGCGGACCGGCTGGTGCTGTGCGACACCAATGGCGGCTCGTTGCCCGAGGACGTGGCCGAGCGCGTGGCCGAGGTGGTGGCGCGAACCGACGTGCCCGTGGGAATCCACGCGCACAACGACGGTGAGCTGGCGGTCGCCAACACCCTTTCCGCCGTCGGCGCCGGCGCACGGCACGTGCAGGGGACCATCAACGGCTACGGCGAGCGCTGCGGCAACGCCAACCTCGTGAGCGTGCTGGCGAACCTGGTGCTCAAGCTGGGTCGGCCGCAGCCGCAACGGCTCGAGGGGCTGCGCGACCTGTCGCGCTACGTCGACGAGCGCGCCAACCTTCAGCCCTCGCTGCGGTCCGCCTACGTAGGCGATGCCGCCTTCGCCCACAAGGGTGGCGTCCACGTCTCAGCCGTGAACAAGCAGCCCGAAACGTACGAGCACGTGGCTCCCGAGCGGGTAGGGAACCGACGCCGGGTGCTGCTGTCGGAGCTCGCGGGGCGCGCCAACGTGGTGGCGAAGAGCCTCGAGGACGGCACCCCGCGGGATGCCAGCGCGACCGCCAGGGCGGTCGTCGAGCGGCTCAAGGAGCTCGAGAACCGGGGCTACGCCTTCGAGGGCGCCGAGGCGTCGTACCGGCTGCTGGCGGACAAGGTGCGTGGTACCTACACGCCCTATTTCGTGCTGCACGGCTTCACGGTGATGATCGACAAGGCGGAGGAAAGCACCTCCGCGCGCTGTGAGGCGACCATCCGCGTCGAGGTCGGGGGCGCTCTCGAGCACACCGCCGCCGAGGGCGACGGGCCGGTGAACGCGCTGGACCGCGCGCTGATCAAGGCGCTGGGACGGTTCTACCCGTCGCTGCAGGACCTGCACCTGGTCGACTACAAGGTGCGCGTCCTCTCCGGACCCGAGACCGGAACCTCCAGCCTGGTGCGGGTTCAGGTCGAGATGAGTGACGGGCACGAGAGCTGGGGCACGGTGGGAGCCAGCACCAACATCATCGAGGCCTCCTACGAAGCGCTGGTCGACGCCTACGAGTACCGGTTGCTCGCAACGGGTGCGCCGGCACGGGTCGAGCGGGTCTCGCGCGCCTCGGGCGAGGGTGCCGAGGCCGGGCCGTCGGCGGTACCGGGGTCCGCGCGAATCTGAATAGCGCTGTGCATAATCTTTCTCGGCAGGCGCCGGCTGGCCATAGGCCGCGCCTGAGGCAGGGTGTGGCTGCGGCCGCGCCGTGCGGCCACGAGATGCGCCTGCTACGACGTCTCCCTGTGCTTGGCATCGTTGACAGCGCCCCTCGTGAACGGTATCATTTGCCGCAAGGCCGCTTGTGGAGCGGCCGCGCCTGTAAGGAGTTGCCCCTACCTGCAACGTTGGCGAGCCGGGCTCGGCGCCTCGAGGCTTTGGGAACGGGCACGGCAACGGGCATCGCGAGGTTCGATTGAGCAAGCTACGCGCACGATTGCCGGGGAACGCCCCCGAGGATTAGCACCTCGCGGCGTCAATGATGTTGTGCGGCGGCGACGGCCGGCCGCGCTACCCGCCCTGCGACAGCCCGCCACCCCACTCGTTCGCCCCAAACGGGAGGATGTGATGCACCAGTACTCCGACGTCTCGACGCTCGCCTGGCCCGGCGAGCGCGACGCCTGCGGCGTCGGCTTCGTGGCCCACTCCGGCGGACGCCGAAGTCACGAGGTGCTGGCGTACTCGCTCCAGGCGCTGCACAACCTCAAGCACCGCGGCGCCGTCAGCGCGGACGGCAAGACGGGCGACGGGGCAGGCGTCCTGACCCAGATCCCGCACCGCCTATTCCGCCGGGAGCTGGAGGAGAGGGGCATCTACCTCGAGCGCGACCGCGACCTGGCCGTCGGCGTCTTCTTCGTGGCCAACAACGCGCCCTACAAGAAGATCTACGCCCTGGTACGTGACGAGATCGCGCGCAGCCCGCTGACGAGCCTGATGTGGCGCGACCCGCCCCACGACGACAGCGCGCTGGGAGCGCAGGCGTTGTCGCGCCGGCCCATCATCCGTCAGGTGCTGCTCGGCAAGCCCGCCTGGCTATCGGACGACGGCTTCGAGCGCCAGCTCTACCTCACGCGCAAGCGCATCGAACACCGGCTGCGGGAGGCGGAGCTGGGCCGCGCCTACATCCCCTCGTTCTCCAGCCGCACCATCAGCTACAAGGGGCTGATGGTCGCCGATCAGCTGTCCAAGTTCTACCTCGACCTCGCCGACCCCGACTTCGACACCGCCATCGCGGTGTTCCACCAGCGCTACAGCACCAACACCATGCCGCGCTGGTCCCTGGCACAGCCGTTCCGCTTCCTCGCCCACAACGGCGAGATCAACACCCTGCAGGGGAACGTCAACTTCATGCGGGCGCGCGAGCCACGGCTCTCCAGCCGTATCTGGGGCACCGAGGTACGCGACGTGCAGCCGATCATCGAGCCCGGCGGCAGCGACTCGGCCGCGCTCGACAACGCTCTCGAGCTGCTGGCGCTGTCGGGACGTGACCTCCTGCACAGCCTGCTGATGCTCGTGCCGCAGGCCTACGAGCAGGATCTCGACGTGAGCCCCGAGCTGCGGGGCTTCTACGACTACCACGCCACCTTGATGGAGCCGTGGGACGGCCCCGCGGCGTTGGCCCTGACCGACGGTCGCTTCGCGGTCGCCGGGCTCGACCGCAACGGCTTGCGGCCGCAGCGCTACTGGATCCACCAGAGCGGCCTCGTGGTGGTCGGCTCGGAGGCCGGCGTGCTGCCGCTGGAGGAGGCCGAGATCGTCGAGAAGGGGCGCCTGGGGCCCGGACGCATGCTGGCCGTGGACACGCTCGAGGGCAAGCTGCTGCGCGACGACGAGATCAAGGAGCGCTACGCCCTGCGCCAGCCCTACCGTGAGTGGGTCCATCGCTACGCGGTCCCGTTGCATCGCCTGGAGGAGCCCTTCGACGGCGATCCCTGGGACG
>Ga0307446_1000411_pt1 | contig 14569 bp, 14 predicted proteins | sample SalMarSW160320MG_FD_202141 | JGI IMG/M metagenome (GOLD analysis project Ga0307446, IMG submission 202141) | Salt marsh sediment microbial communities from the Plum Island Ecosystem LTER, Massachusetts, United States - SW1603-20 | ecosystem: Environmental > Aquatic > Marine > Intertidal zone >... | reverse complement strand
TGGTGGCCTGGCCGACATAACCGATCGACTTGCGACGGCCGGCGTGAACGTGCTGGCCACGATGTCGATTGGCTGCCGCGAGGGGGTCCTCGAAATGGCCTTCGTCGTCGATGACGAGGTTAAGGCAAGAGCGGCGCTCACCGACGCCCAGATGGCCGGAGTCCCCTGAAGGGACTGGCGTTCTCCGCGCTCGAAGCCTACCCGCCGGTCGACGGCTGTTCCTCGGCGGTCTCGGCCTCAACGGCCTGCAGCAGCAGGTCGGTGACCTCCTGCGCTTCCGCTGGATCCAACCGCTCGACGATGCTGCCCGCCGCGACGTAGACCCAATCACCCACGGCGACATCGGGCAACAGCAGCGTTGATGCCCGGCGCTGCCGGTCCAGCGTCTGGACCGTGGCCCCGCACGCGTCGACGGCCATGACCTGCCCCGGGAAGCCGACGCACATCAGCCGATCTCCAGCTCGATCCGTTCGGGCCGCGGTGCGGTCAACCCGCTGCCGCCACAGTGTGGACAGGTGGCGACCATCCCGACCGCAGCGAAGGACTCGCCACACGACAGACACGGGCGCTCCTCGGGCACATGGTCGATCGCGATGGCCGACAGGTCGAGGGCCGGGTCGATCGCCGCCATGTGCATGCGCAGCGCGTCATCGAACGCGGCGGCATCGCTGTGGCCACCGGACACGAGCACGCGCACGGCCCTGCCGTTCAGGCCGCGAGCGCTGATCTCCCCCGCCAGCGCGGAGGCAAGCGCTGCCTCGTGCATATCTCAGGCCACCGTCATCGCCGCGGTCAGCCGGTCCAGCTCCGTCCGGACCGCGGCCACCGCGTGTGGTATTGCGCCGGCGCATGCCGCGGTCAGCTCGAGACCGACCTCCACGACGCCAGGCTGAATGCCCACCAGGGCAAGCTGATCGGGCAGACCGCCGGTCAGCCGGCCGACGGCCAGCAGGTCACCCAGGCCGACCTGGTGCGGGGAGATGTGACCGCCCAAGGCGCTGTGCAACTCGGCTCCGCGGAGCACCCGCACGGTGCCGGGTGCTTCCTGCATGTCAACCGCGTCGACGACGATCAGCGCCCGCGCATCGGCGACCATGGGCAGCAGGTCGAGACCGAGCGTGCCGCCGTCGACCATGCGCACCCCGTCGGGCACGTGCTCTGCGGCCAGGCGCCGGATGACGTGCACGCCGATGCCATCGTCGGCCATCAGCACGTTGCCCACGCCCAGCACGAGTATCTCGCCGGCCATTGCTACTTGATGTTCTCTTCGACGGCTATGCCGCCGTCGCGCGCCTCGATGACCTCGCGCCGCGTCACGAACTTGAAGCCGGAGAAGATGCTCGACATGAGGCCGTTGCGTTCGAAGTGGTCCACCAGCAGGGCCGAATAGACGTGATGGATCATGAACGCCACGATCGCCCACATGAGCAGGTGATGGATGAGCCGTACGCCCTGTACACCGAAGAGCACGCTCGGCACCCAGCCAAAGAGCGTCGCCCAGGGCTCGATACCGTGGATTCCCACCAGGGCAAAGCCGGTGATCGTCTGGATGCCGAACAGGAAGAAGACGACCAGATAGGTGCCCGCGGCGAGCTGGTTGTGGCCCAGGACCTTGGGCGCGTTGGGCCGCAGGAACAGGTACCAGCCGGTCTGGCTGACCAGCTCGCGCAGCTGCTTGCGGCTCGTTGGGATGAACGCGGTCCAGCGTGCGAAGCGGTTGCCGGCGAACAGCCAATAGGCGCGCAGCAGTCCGGCCGCCAGGAAGGTGAAGGCGGCAAGCATGTGCACGAAGCGCGCGGTCATCATCACCGAGCCACCCGGCGGGATGAGGAAGGGGTCCGCTATGTAGCTTCCCGTCACGGTCAGCACCAGGACCGAGAAGAAGATCGTCCAGTGCGTCACGCGCACCGGGATTTCCCAGACGTATACGCGCACACGCTGCGAAGCGGCGGGCACGACGCCTTCGAGGAACCGCCTCTCTTCCTCGGACTCGGCTGGTACCGCCGGGGCGGCCCGGACGGACGGCGCGGGCGCGATCTCGCCGGCTCGGGTAGCCATCACACGACTCGGATCAGAACGCCGCCCTCACTGCCGGGCTCATATACGTGGACGGCGCACGCCATGCATGGGTCGAACGAGTGGATGGTGCGCAGGATCTCGACCGGTTGGGTCGGATCGGCAACCGGCGTCCCGATGAGCGCCTCTTCCCATGCCCCGCGGCGGCCCTGGCCGTCGCGCGGCGAACCGTTCCAGGTGCTGGGCACGACCAACTGGTAGTTGGCGATCTTCTGGTCCTGGATGACCACCCAGTGCGCGAGCGCGCCGCGCGGCGCCTCTTCCATGCCGAAGCCCTGCGCGCTCGCCGGCCACGACGAGGGGTCCCACTTGGAAACGTCGGCGATGGCGTAATCACCGGTGCCCAGGTTGTTGTTGAGGTCGTCCAACCACGTGGAAAGCCGCGCCGCGAGCAACTTCGTTTCGACGGCCCGGGCGGCAACGCGGCCCAGTGTGCTGAAGAGCGCTTCGGGCCCAACCCCGAGTGCGGACAGGACCCCGTCGACGGCGGGCTTCACATCGGGGTGGTTGCTCGCGTACGCGACCAGCATGCGCGCGAGCGGCCCAACTTCCATGGGCTGGTTCTCGTAGCGCGGCGCCTTCAGCCAGCTGTACTTGTCGCCGCCGGTCACCGTGTCGAAGGGCGGTGTGGGCCCGGTGTACGTGGGATCGGTCACGCCCTGGAACGGATGCTTCAGCTCACTGTCGTCCCCGTTGTACGTGTACCAGGAGTGACTGACGGTCTCGCCGACGCCGGTCTGGTCGACCGCCTGCACGGCGGACAGGTCGCGCCCCATGATCCGGCCGCGGGGCAGGTAGAACGCCTCGGGCGTGCCCGAGTCGTCCTCGGGGAAGTCACCGTAGGCCAGATAGTTGCCGATGCCCGCGCCGATGCCTGCCCAATCCTTGTAGAAGCCCGCCACGGCCAGCACGTCAGGGATATAGACGTTGTCCACGAACGACTGGGCAGTCTGGGCAAGCTCGGCGATCTCCGAGGTGCGCCGATCGGTCAGCGCGGTCGGCGATTCGAGGTCGATGCCCATCGCCATGCCACCGACCACATATGACTGCGGGTGCGGGTTCTTGCCGCCCAGGATGGCCTGGATCTTGATCACGTTGCGCTGCCAATCGAGCGCCTCGAGATAGTGCGCGACGGCCATCAGGTTGGCCTCGGGCGGCAGCTTGTAGGCGGGGTGGCCCCAGTAGCCGTTGGCGAATGGCCCCAGCTGACCCGAATCGACGAAGGTCTGCAGCTTCGCCTGGACCGTCTTGAAGTTGCCCGCCGAGTTCGTCGGCCAGTCGCTCAGCGAACCAGCCAGCTGGGCGGTCGCGGCAGGATCGGCCGACAGCGCCGAGACGACGTCGACCCAGTCGAGCGCGTGGAGGTGGTAGAAGTGGATGACGTGGTCCTGCACGTACTGGATCGCCGCGATGAGGTTGCGTACGAGTCGTGCGTTGGTCGGTATTCGCAGCTGCAGCGCGTTCTCGACCGCGCGCACCGAGGCCAGCGCGTGGACCGTGGTGCACACGCCGCATGCTCGCTGGGCGAAGACCCAGGCGTCGCGCGGATCGCGGCCACGCAGGATGAGCTCCAGGCCGCGGAACATCGTGCCGCTGCTCCAGGCATCGGTCACGACGCCGTTGTTCACCTCAACTTCGATGCGCAGGTGACCCTCGATGCGCGTGATCGGGTCGACGACGACGTGCGTCACTCCTTGTCCTCCGGGCCGGCTTCAGTGGGTTCCGCGGCGCCCTCGACCGGTGCCCCGGGCAGGACCGGCGCGGCGGCCGCTGCCGACTCCGCCGTGGCTGCGACCGGGACGGGCGCCACCTCCCCCTCGCCGTTTGCCCCGTGGCCGCCTGCACGCCGTTGGCGGACGTAGCTCCCAACGCCGTGCACGACCGTCAGGCCGGCCACCACGCCCACCAGGCCCAGGCCGACCTGATCCGCGGTCACCTCACTGGCGAACGGCGGTGGGGTGGGCAGGCGCCGGTAGAACGGCGTCATCGCGTCCCAGAACCCTGGCATCGTGCATCCAACGCAGCCGTGGCCGACCTTGACCGGCCAGCTGGTGCGATCGTTGAAGCGGACCGTCGGGCAGTTGGCGTACGTCTCGGGACCTTTGCAGCCCATCTTGTACAGGCACCAGCCCTTGCGGTGGCCGTCGTCGCCCCACGCCTGTACGTATTCGCCCTGCTCGAAATGCGCACGCCGCTCGCACTGATCGTGGATCAGCTGCCCGTACGCGAACAGTGGCCGGTCGTGTGAGTCAACCGCCGGCCACTCGTTGAAGGTCAGGAAGTGAACGATGGTCGCGGTCAGGTTCTGGACATTGAGCGGGCAGCCGGGCAGGTTGATGACCTTGGCCCGCGGCACCGCCGCGCTCACGCCGATGGCCCCGGTCGGGCCGCCGGCGGCGCCCGGTATGCCGCCATCGAAGGCACACGTTCCGACGGCGATAGTGGCCAGCGCCCCGCTGCACACCTCGTGCACCGTGTCCATGAATGCCTTGCCGGCGATGGTGCAGTAGGCGCCACCCTCCCCAACCGGGATCGACCCCTCGACGACCGCGACATAGCCGTTCGGATATGCAGCAATCGTGTCGGCGAGTGACTTCTCAGCCGCACTACCCGCGGGTGCCATGAGCGTCTCGTGATAGTTGATCGACAGCGTGTCGAGCACGATCTGGGCCACGGTGGGGTGCGAGGCGCGCAGGAACGCCTCGGTGTTGCCCGCGCAGTCCTGCCCTTCCAACCAGATAACCGGCACGCGCGGCGCACTGGCCAGCGCGTTCGCAATGCGCGTGGTGTAAGAGCGCGGCAAAGCCAGGGTGCCGGTCATCGCCGCGGAGAACTTCAGGAAAGATCGGCGCGAGATGCCGCGGTCGAGCAGAGCGCGCAGCAAGCCGCCCACGGCCGGCTCCGGCAAGTTCGGCGAGGAGGTCGGGTCGTTGTCCACCATCTGCCGCCACAAGTACGCCACCGCCACGCGTCATGGCGGATGTGCCATTGGACCCAAATAGACGAGCGCAAAGGCCCTGCCGCAGGTCCTTCTACGCTATTCGGCGCCGCGGGCGAAAGCGGTGACGACGCCGAAGGCCGCCAGCCCGGCGCAGACCAGCAGCGCCGCGTGCAGGCCGCCCAGGAATGTCTGCTGGAGTTGGGCAAGCCGACCCGGATCCCCGGCGCCGGCTGCCGCGAGTGCGGCGCCCGCCGCCGCCGCGCCAAGGCTGGCGAACACCGCGCCGGCCACCGCCACGCTGAGACTCTGGCCGACCACCCGCGACGTGGCCAGGATCCCCGACGCGACGCCGACTCGATCGGCGGGCGCCGCACCCATGATGGTGCGCGAGTTGGGAGAGGCGAACAGCCCCTGACCCAGGCCGGCCACGACCAGCGCGCCGATCACGTAGAAGTACGGCGTCGTGGTGCCCACGCCGGATAGCAGCAGCAGCCCGATACACGCCAGGGCCAACCCGCTGGGCGCCAGCCAGCGCGATCCGCTGCGGTCGGCGAGTGACCCGGCAAAGGGCGCGACAACGCCCAGAGTGATCGAATAGGGCGTCAGCAGCAGGCCCGTCGTGAGCACGTCCAGGCCGCGCAGCTCTTCCCAGTAGAAGGGCATCAGAAAGCTCACCGCGAAGAGCGCCAGCATGGCCAGCATGAAACTCAGGTTGGCGAGCACGAAGACGCGGTTGCGCAGCAGCGCCAGGTCGACGATGGGCGATTCGTGGCGGCGCTCAACGACGATCGCCGCGACGAGTGAGACGGCGGCCGTGACGAGGGTCCCGATCAGCAACGGCGATGTCCAGCCCCACTGCTCGCCGAAGGACAGGCCGAGCGTCAGCGCGCCGAGCGCGAGCGCCAGCAGTGCCGCTCCGGCGACGTCGAAGCGCGGCCGCCGCCCGGCGTGCTGCTCAGCGAGCAGCCACCAGGAAAGTGAGAAGACCACGAGGCCGATGGGCAGGTTGACGTAGAAGATGGCCCGCCACGTAAAGGCCTGGATCAGGATGCCTCCGACCGTCGGTCCGGCGCTGATGCCCAGGGCCACCAGGATGAGGTTGATGCCCAGCGCGCGGCCGCGCTCGCGCGGCCCGAAAGCGGCCGTGACCATGGCCACGTTGGTAGCGAAGATCGCCGCCCCGCCAAGGCCCTGGAAGCAGCGCGCTACGACCAGGACTGGCAGCGAAGGCGCCGCGCCACAGACAGCCGAGCCGGCCGTGAACACCACCAGCCCGATCAGAAAGACCGGACGCCGACCGACTATGTCGGCCAGCCGGCCAAAAGAGAGCAGCGCCGCGGCGATGACCACCAGGTAGCCGATCACGATCCACTCGACTTCACCGGCCAGCGGTGTGCCGAAGTCATGGGCGATCGATGGCAGGCCGATGTTGACGATCGAGGAGTCGAGCGTGGTCATGAATGCCGCCGTCGCCGACAGGGCGAGGACGACCCACTTGTTCGTCGACGGGGTCGCCATCACCGGAGTACACCACGATCCGGCCATGCAGGCTGAGTGGCCCAGGTGCTAGAGTTGGGCAAGTGACTAAGGCAAGCGACCAACTCGAGCCTGTGGCCAGCGATGCCCAGTCCGGAACGCGCCAGCGCATCCTCCAGGCAGCGACCGAGCTGATCATCGAGGTCGGCTGGCAGGGCGCCACCACGCGCCGCATCGCTGCGCGTGCCGGCGTCAACCAGGCACTCGTCCACTACCACTTCGGGTCGGTCGAGAAGCTGCTGCGCGAGGCGGTGATGAGCGTCATGGAGCGCGACGTGGTCGAGCTGACCGAGCGCCTGCTGGCCAGCAAGAGTCCCGGCGAGGGCATTCGCCAGCTGTCGGAGTGGATGAGCGCCTTCACGCCAACTTCACCGATGGCTGTCCTGTCAGCAGAGATCCTCGCGCGGGCGACGCGCGATCCGGCTATCCGTGACTGGATGGCACAGTGGCTGGCCGAGGTTCGCGGCGATATCGCGCGCTCGATTGCCGCCGGCCAGCAAGAGGGCCGGCTGCGCGCCGACCTGCCGGCGGATGGTGTCGCGGTACTCACCGCGGCGCTGATCGACGGGTTGATCTTCCATGGGCTCGTCGACCCACGGCTCGATATCAGCGGGGTGGCGCGGACGCTCGACGTCATGCTCACCATTGACCAGGAGAAGGAGAGGGACTGATGGCCGGTCTGGCATCGAAATTTCGCGATCATTCGGACAAGCGCCAGCCGCCACCGGAGTCTGGATCCTCGGACGCGCACGCGCCGCGCCCACCGGTGATCACCCTCGCCGATGTCCACAAACGCTACGGCGAGGGGGCGGCGGCCGTCGACGCGCTGCGCGGCGTGGACCTCGAGATCCCGAGCGGTGTGTTCGCCGTGCTGCTCGGGCCCAGTGGGTCGGGCAAGACCACGCTGCTCAACCTGGTCGGCGCGATCGAACCGCCGTCAAGCGGCCAGCTGATCGTCGATGGCGTCGACCTGCAGGGCCTTGACGGTGGTGCCCAGACGACTTTCCGGCGCGAGCACATTGGCTTCGTCTTTCAGTTCTTCAACCTCATTCCAACGCTCACTGCGTTGGAGAACGTTCTGCTCGTGGCCGAGCTGGTCGGCGCGGGCAGGTCTGAAGCCGAGGATGCGCTGGCCGCGGTCGGTCTGGCCGATCGCGCCGATCACTTCCCGAGCGCGCTATCCGGCGGCGAGCAACAACGGGTTGCGGTCGCGCGGGCCGTGGTCAAGTCGCCACCGCTGCTGTTGTGCGACGAACCAACCGGGTCGCTCGACCTGGCAACTGGCCAGCAGGTCCTGGCGACGCTACGTGAGATGAACCGCAAGCGCGGCATCACCGTGGTGCTGGTCACCCATAACCAGGCGATCGCCACGATGGCCGACACGGTCGTGCACATGGGCTCGGGCCTGGTCACAGCGGTCGAGCCCAATGCCAATCCGCGACCAGCGACGGAAGTGGTCTGGTGAACCCGCTGCGCCGCAAGCTGTTCCGCGAAATGCGCCGCCACCGCGGCCAGTTCGCGGCAATCGTCTTCATGGCCCTGCTCGGCACTGCCCTGTTCGGCGGCTCGTTCGACGCGTGGCGCAACCTGCAGGCCTCGTACAACCAGGTCTTCGTCGATCTCAACCTGGCCGACTACACGATGGCCGGAGTTGCCAGCGACAAGGCCCAAACCGTGGCCGCGGTCAATGGCGTGGCGACCGTGGTTGAGCGCGACGTCGCTGAAACCGGCCTGGACATCGGCGGACATCTGCTCGCCGGCCGGCTGGTCGGCTATCCCCTGGGTCAAGCGCCGGCACTGGACCGCATCCGCGTCGATACCGGCTCGCTGCCGGACGGGCCCGACCAGGTGGTCGTCGAGAAACACCTCGCCGGCGCAATGGGCCTGGCGCCCGGAAGCACGCTGAAGGTAGCCCTGGCCAGCGGCTGGCACCAGGTCACGGTCAGCGGCATCGGCGTATCGGCCGAGTACCTGTGGCCGGCACCGAGCCGGCAGCAGATCCTGGTGCCCTCGGATGAATGGGGCGTGGTCTTCGCCGCGCCTGAATTGGTCGACCAGGCGCCGTCGGTCAGCCACCAGCTACTCGTTGGCTACGCACCCGGGGCCGACCGGGCAGCGCTCGACAGCCAGCTCAGCCAGCTGGCCACCAACCTGGGCGCGACCGACTCGTTCAGTCGGGCCGAGCTTGCCTCCAATGCCGCGCTGAAAGAGGACATGGACGGGTTCGGCGAGATGTCGTTCATGTTTCCAATGCTGTTCCTGGGCGCGGCCGGGTTGACCGTCTACGTTCTCCTTGGCCGGCTGGTACGGGCACAGCGCGGCGAGATCGGCGTGCTACTCGCTCTTGGGCTGCGGCGGCGAGCGATCGTGAGCCACTACGTCAGTTTCGGCCTGGTCGCGGCCCTCGCAGGCGCGATCCCCGGCGCCCTCATCGGCGTCGGCCTGGGCGACCTGGTAACCACCCTGTACACGGGCGAGCTGGGTATTCCCACGCGCGTCGTGAATTTCTATCCCGACACGCCGCTCATAGGCATCGGCTTCGGCCTGCTCATGGGCGTGCTGGCCCCCCTGGCGCCGGCCGTCCGGGCGGCGCGCATGTCGCCGGGTGAGGCCATGCGTGCCACCAGCGTGAGCGTGGGGGAAATCAGCCTGGCCGAACGGCTGGTACCTCCGCTGCGCCGCTTGCCGGAGCGCTGGAAGTTGATCGTGCGGGGCATCGGCCGCAACCGCCTGCGGTCGGGCGCGACAGTGCTCGGCATCGTCATAGCCATCACGCTCGTGCTCGTCAGTTGGGGCCTGCTGGACACCACGCAGGTGCTCGTCGATCAGCAGTTCGTGCAGATCGAGCGCCAGTCGATCGAGCTGACCACCCTCGGGCCGGTGAGCAACAGCCTGCTCGCTGAGGTCACCGCCACTCCCGGCGTGACGGCCGCCGAGCCGGTCGCCCGCTTGACGGTGGGCTTGAGTACAGCCACCGGCAGCTACGGCACCCAGCTGGTCGGTTTCGTCCAGGACACGCAGATGCACGGCTTCCTGGCGCCCGGGGGTGCTGCCGTGCAGCTCCCCGCGTCGGGCCTGCTGGTTGACGACGCCCTGCGTTCGAAGCTCGGCCTGGCCAGCGGCGATAACGTCACCGTCACCACCAGCGATGGCAGTAAGGCGACCGCGGTGGTGGCTGGCTTCGTCCACGAGCCACTCGGTGCTTACGCCTACGGTGCCCTCCCCTACGTGCGCCAGGTGCTGGGTCAGCAGTCCGTCGACAGCCAGACGCGCTCGGTGATGGTGCGGACCGACGGGGCCGCGTCACAGACCGTGCGTGATGCGCTGAGCAAGCTGCCGGGTGTCGTCGCTGTCGTGCGCAGCGATTCGCTCAAATCGCTCCTCGACCAGTTCATGGGCCTCTTCTATGTCTTCGTCGGCGTGATGTTCGTGCTCGGCGCACTGCTTGCCTTCGCGCTGATCTACGCGACCATCTCGGCCAACGTGGCAGAACGCTCGGTCGAGCTGGCCAACCTGCGTGCGTCAGGCATGTCTGCCGGCCAGATCGGGCGCATGATCACGACTGAGAACCTGTTGCTGGCGACGATCGGCATAGTGCCCGGCCTGATCATCGGCTACCTCGTCTCAGCCGAGTTCATGGCCTCGTTCAGCAGCGATCTGTTCGCCTTCGATCTGGTCATCCGGCCACTCAGCTTCGTCGCGGCGGCATTGGCCGCGGTGTTGGCCGTTGGCCTCAGCCTGGTGCCTACCCTGCGCGCCGTGGGCCGCGTTGACCTGGGCACGGTCGTGCGCGAGCGTGCGACCTGAGGAAGTCGCCGCGCAGACGGCCGGGCAGGTCTGATGCGGCCGGCATCATTTCGCTCGGTCGCCGTCGCGGTGATCGCCTATGCGATCGCCATGGGTTACCTCGAGGCGGCCGTGGTGGTCTACCTGGGCAACACGCTCAGCGGTCTCGGCCCCAGCGCGGCCGCCGCCGAGGCGTTCGGCCGGCTGGCGACGACCGAGATGGTGCGCGAGGCCGCGACGCTGGTGATGATCGCGTCGGTGGGCTGGCTGGCCGGGCGCTCCGGGCTTGAGCGTTTCGCCTGGGCAGCGGTCGTCTTCGGCGTGTGGGACATCGTCTACTACCTTGGCCTCTATGCCATAACCGGCTGGCCACCGTCGCTGGTCACGTGGGATGTGCTGTTCCTGCTGCCGACCACCTGGGTGGGCCCCGTCTGGGCGCCGGTTGCCGTGAGCATCGCCCTCATCCTGGGCGGACTCTTCGCCGCGGGACGCCTCCGTGCCGGCTATCGCATCGTGGTACGCCCGTTGCCGCTCGCGGCAGCGCTCGGCGGAGCGCTGCTGGTGGTGGCCGGCTTTGTCATCGATGGTCCGCGGGTGCTGGCCGGCGACCTGTCACCGTGGGACGGATGGCCCTTGCTGGTCGGCGGTATCGCGCTCGGCGCCCTGGGCACGCTGCCGGCAATCGCCCGCGCGCGACGGCCGGAAGGGTCGGAACCCGCCTAGGTGTCCGGCCCAGGTGCCCGGCCCAGGTGTCCGGCCCAGGTGTCCGGCCCAGGTGTCCGGCCTCGGCGCGCCGTTTGCATCACGTGTAACAAACCGCCTTTTGCCAGCGTTCCCGCGACGTCCCGGATGCCGGCGCCCCAAGCACGGGCACGCTCGGGGGCTGTATCCCGCGTGCCGAACAGGGTTTCACGCGGGTTGACGTTGGCAGAGGCCATCCCAGGAGCGCCGCGGCCGGCGGCTTTCGGCGGTTTGTTGCATCTCGTGCAAGGCGCCGTCGAGGGAGTCAGCGGGGCTGGCGCGACTGCTGCCAGCGCTGCGCGAAGGAGGCGTGCGCGGCCCACTCGTCGCGATCATCGAGGGGTTCGAGCTCGGTGACCCCGGATTCGGCGAGAGCGCACAGCAGGATGTAGTCGGCCAGGTGCGGGTTGCGTGGCAGGAGCGGACCGTGCAGGTAGGTACCCAGCGTGAACCCGGGCCGCCCCGTATCGCCGGGCTGCGCCATGATGCCCTCGGCACCGTCACGCGCGTTGTTGCCGAAGCCTGACACCACGCTGCCCAGCGGCTGGCGTCCCTCGCCCAGGAACGTGCGCCCGCCGTGGTTCTCGAAGCCAACGACCGTCTGCTCCTGGCCGGCGAAGCCCGCAAGTGACGCCGACGCGCGACCGGCGGCCGCAATCGGTGAGTCCTCGCCCACCGATACGACGCAGCCACCGACAAGCCGGTCTCCGCTCTCGGGCGCCTCGGTCCAGGCATCGAAGAAACCGGCACCGGGGATGGTGCCCGCGTGAGCGGAGCGGTACTCGCGGCCCAGGTTCTGGTAGCCGCCACACACGGCCAGCAGCACTGCACCGTCCGCGACTCGCTCCGCGACGCGCGGCATGATCGCCACCAGGTCGTTGGTGATCGCCGCCTGGTCGCGGTCGGCGCCACCGCCGATGAACAGGATGCGCGTGTCGGCCGGGAGCTCGTCGTCGGCGTTGAGGACAGGCTGCACGTCGACGATGATGCCGCGCCAGCCGGCGCGACGGACCAGCGTGGCCACGTTGCCCCGGTCGCCGTACAGATTCAGACGATCGGGAAATAGATGTGCCAGCCGGAGGCAGATCCGCTTCCTGCCGCTGGTCTTCGAGCCGGCCACTAGACCGGCATCGGTGCCAGCACGCCGCGCGCGACGAGCGCCGCGCGCAGCCGCAGCAGTCCGGTGTACGTGGCCATCGTCACGACTGTGCCGCCGGCCGGCGTGTCATGCACCAGGGCGTCGAGTGCGGCAACCGGCTCGTCGTAGGTCGGCGGTAATCGATCGGCGGCGTCGCCAGGCTCGTCGAGTTCGTACTTCAGCCGCAGCCGAAAATCCTTCGAGCGACTGCCGCTGATGGCGCAGCGCAAACGGTTGACGAGCGGCGCCGGGTTCACGTCCCAGTACCAAGACACGTCCTGGCCGTCCTGGTAGCCGTCGTTCATCACGAACATGACCGCGTCGATGTCCGAAGCCGCGGCGATCCGCACCAGCTCACCGAGACTGGCCGGATTCTTGCCCAGCGTCAGGATCACGCGCCGGCCCTCGAGTTCGAATGTCTCGTAGCGGCCCCACGCGCTATCCGCCGCGGCCAGCGCGGCGAGCGCGTCAGAAAGCGGCACGCCCATGGCCGTCGCCGCACAGACCGCCGCAGCGGCGTTGTATGCGTTCGAGACGCCCGGCAGCGCGAAGTCGACGTCGGCCGACTCATCCTCCGACGCCACGCTGAAGCGCAACACCTGACCCGCGAAGCCATGCGATGCCACTATCTCGACCGACAGCCACGGCTCCGGGCGGCGAAGCCCGCAGCCGGCGCACGCCCAGCCGCCCAGGTGGCCTATCGTCCGCCACTGGTAGTCGAGCGCCCGGCCGCAGTTGGGGCAGACCTCGGAGTCGGCGGTGAGGCCTATTTCGAGACCCACCGGCCCCGGCCCGGCCAGGCCGAAAAGGCGCTGCGGGCCGGGCGCAGCGGTGGCGATCGCGGCCAGGCGCGGGTCGTCGGCCGGCGCGACGATGGTGGCAGAGGGCAGGCCCTGTAGCGCCCGCCGCCAGCGGCGTTCGATCTCGTCGATCTCGCCGTAGCGGTCGAGCTGGTCGCGGAACAGATTGGTCGCCACGATCACGCTCGGCGGGACCTGCGCGGAAAGCCGCGGCAGGGCGAACTCATCGCACTCGAGGACTGCGGCGCGGGGCGTCGACGTGCCTGCTCGAGCCGCTGCCGCGAGCAGGGAGGTGGTTATCGACTGGCCCAGGTTGGCGCCCGAGCGATTGGTGATGGCCGGGTGGCCATTGGCGGAGAGCAGCTGGCTGAGCAGATGGGTCGTGGTCGTCTTGCCGTTGGTGCCGGTCACGAACGCGAGGGCATCGAGGCGCGCCGCCAGCCGGCCGCCGATTCCCGGTGCCAGTCGTTCGGCGAACATGCCCGGCAACGAGCTGCCGCCATGCCCCAGCCGCCGGGACGCGAATGCGGAACCGCGGCCGAGTGCCACGGCAACTCGATCGGTGAGCGTTAGACGACGTCGCTTGCCGGCCATCTCGGCCGCAACTCTAGCGCGGGCTGCCGCAGGGTCCCGCGACCAGCCCGTCAGGAACATGACATTCGGCCCTATCCATATATGCAGGGCCCACGTATGTTTCACGCATATGGATGCGCTGGCCATTCGTCTACGAATGTAGTCAGCATTTCCAAAGGAGGCTGGCCATGAGCATGCTTCACACAATCGATACGAGGCCGGCAGCCCTCGTTCGCGACGTGGTCCTGGTGGCGCTGATCGTCGCGCTGGCCATCGTCGCCACGATCATTTTCTCCGGTGCGGCACCGATTTCGTTCAACATCACGCCGGACCCGATGGGCGCCTACTCCTGGTAGGTCGGTGACGGGCGCGCGAGATTCTTGCGCGGACGTCACTCCCGCAATCGAGGCGTCTCTCAAAACGGCCCGATCTCGATCGGATGGTCGGTGGCCGCGGCCACCCTGCGCCCATAACAACGCTTCTGCCTGGCACACTGCTGGGCATCCTGCCTGCTGGGCAGCTTCGCCCTGGGCGTGATCCTCGACGGGCTGGCGTGGCTGTGACGCTGGCGTGGCTGTGACGCTAACGCCCGTCCGCTTCGTGGAGGGAAGCAGAAGGTAGCTGTTCAGCGATCTCGTCGCGGTGCGACGTCCCAGACATTGCGCGTGGCAGCGGCGAGCGGGCGTGGGACCTTCGTCCTGTTGTTCGCGCACACCATCTCTCCCTACCCTGCACTACATCGCACCGCCGATGGCAAGAGGCACAACTGACACGCTCAGCTCATGGTGAACACTGGTCGCCAAGGCCGCCTGACAACCTGACCGACGCCTGTCCGGCCAATTCGCCACGGGTGGCAGCAGGCTGATGGCCCTCAGTTCCAGCCGGCGACTCGCTGCCTGGGCGGGCGATCCCCATAGCGCATGGCGCCTTACGGCAGCAGGCCTCGGCGGCATTGTCGTCGCTTCGTTCTTCCTGCCG
>Ga0307446_1000410_pt1 | contig 14608 bp, 7 predicted proteins | sample SalMarSW160320MG_FD_202141 | JGI IMG/M metagenome (GOLD analysis project Ga0307446, IMG submission 202141) | Salt marsh sediment microbial communities from the Plum Island Ecosystem LTER, Massachusetts, United States - SW1603-20 | ecosystem: Environmental > Aquatic > Marine > Intertidal zone >... | reverse complement strand
TCAGCCGAGGCACGATTTCAGGTTCTTTTTTTTCGTTTTCGACGACAACCGGCTGCCAGCCGGCTGCGCCCATCCCCAGAATGGCCACCTGGGGGTAATTAATAATCGGGACAAACTGACCGCCGCCCAGGGCGCCGGCGTTCGTAATAGTAAACGTTCCGCCTTGCATCTCTTCAAGGGAGACCTTTCGGTCGCGGGCTTTTTGAACCAGTTCCCTGAGTTCCAGGGATATTTCTTCGATACTTTTGCGATCTACGTCACGAATGACCGGGACCATCAATCCGTGTTCCGTATCCACCGCCACCCCCAAATGATAATAGTTTTTAAGGATAATCTCTCCGGCGGCCTTATCCAAAGTGGCATTAAAATACGGAAACGTTTTCAGCGCGGTGACCACCGCCTTTAACACAAAAACGATCAAAGTCAGTTTGCCGCCTTTACCTTCGATGTCCCCTTTATGCTTTTTGCGGAAAGACTCCAGTTTGGTGATGTCGGCCATGTCCTGGCTGACCGCATGGGGGATTTGAGACCAGGCCAAACCCATCTGCCTGGCCGTGGTCCTGCGGATGGATCGCAAAGGAATGGTTTTTACAGGACCCCATTTGGCAAAGTCGGGTAATTCCGGCGTTTCGATGGGAACGGACGGGGCCGCCTTGGCCGGCTTTTCCGCGGTCTCCGGCTTTTTTTCCGGTTCCCCGGCCTTATCGGCAAAAGACCGTACATCCTGACCGGTTACCCTGCCGCCCGGACCGGTGGGCTGAACCTGCCGGAGATCTACCCCAAGTTCCCGAGCCAGGCGCCGTGTGGCCGGCGAAGCCGGCACAGGCTCTTCTTTTCCTACGGCAGGTGGTTGATCGGCGCTTTCGGTTTTCGGTTCGACGGGTTTTTCCGCCGGGGCCGGTACAACCGCTTCGCCGTCACCGAAGGTCATCAGCACCTGACCTACCGTGACCACATCATCCGGCTTGACGTTTATTTCTGTAACCTTGCCCGTAAAAGGCGATGGAATCTCCACTGCTGCTTTGTCCGTTTCCACTTCAATGATAAGATCTCCCTCCTTGATCTCATCGCCCACCGATACCAGCACTGCTATCACTTCTCCTTCGTGAATTCCTTCTCCCAAATCCGGCAGTTTGAAAGATTGGGCCATAGGTGTTGCCTCCTTGTCTGTTGGTTTAGATCGTTTCGTTCGTTTAGATCGTTTGAACGATTTGAGCGTTTAGAACGTTTTGTTCGTTATGATCGTTAATATCGTTTGATTGGTTTAATTGGTTCTATTGGTTGTATTTATGTTATTGGGCTACAGGCTCTATGCCCGCTGCCAATCCAACCATCCTAACCATCTAAACGATCTAAACCATCTTAACCAGTATTTAATATCTTTTTCGCCTCGCGCAGGATGCGCTGGACACTCGGAATATAACTTTTTTCTCGGCTGAACAAAGGTATGATGATATCGAAGCCGGTGACCCGTGCTATGGGAGCTTCCAGGTAGAAGAACGCCTTTTCAACCAGGCGCGCCGCTATCTCCGCCCCGGGCCCGAAGCTACGCGGCGCCTCGTGGACGACAATGGCCCGGCCGGTTTTCTTCACGGACCGGACAAAGGTTTCATCGTCCAGCGGTGAAATGGTCAGCAAATCGATCACTTCGGCTTGAACGCCGTCATTTTTTTCGAGTTCGGATGCGGCTTCGAGTGTCGGGCGCATCATGGCGCCGTACGATATCATGGTGAGATCGCTGCCCTGCCGGACGATTTGAGATTTTCCGATGGGCAGAGTCTCTTCATCTTCGGGGACCTCCTCCCGGAACGCACGGTAAAGGGCCTTGGATTCGAAGAAAATCACCGGATCCGGGTCCCGGATGGCGCTGATCAGCAACGACCGGGCATTGCGGGGACCAGATGGAATGACCATTTTAATACCGGGCATGTGGGCATAATAGATCTCGCGGCTTTCCGAATGGTGTTCGAGGGCCCTGACGCCGCCGCTGTAAGGCGCCCTGAGTACCATGGGAACGTGATACCGCCCCTGGGAACGCCAGCGGTATCGAGAGGCATGATTTTCGATTTGGTGAAAATTATGATAGGAAAATCCGGAAAATTGGATCTCGCACACGGGCCGAAGCCCGTAGATGGCCATACCGATGGACATCCCCACAATGGCCGATTCCGCCAAAGGTGTGTCAAGGGATCTTTTATCTCCGAACTGATCGATGAGTCCGTCGGTGATCCGGAAGACACCGCCATCCACACCGACATCCTCACCCAACACAACAACCCTGTCATCCTTTTCCATTTCCTGGCGCAACGCCATATTGAGCGCCTGAACCATTGTCATTTTAGCCATGTTACTTCTCCTTGTGCATGCCTTTTAATTCTTCTGCGAGTTCCGCCCGTTGTTCCTTCAGGGAAGAAGGCAGTTCAGCGTAGGCATGTTCGAACATCTGCAACGGATCATCGAGTTTTTTCATCTGTTCTTCAGCCCTGTCAACGGCCGCCTGGATTTCTTCTTTGACTTCGGTCTCTATTGCTTGAAATTTATCTTTTGTCGCCACCTTCTTATCCATCAGATATTTTTCGAATCGAACCAGGGGATCTTTTTTCTTCCAACCTTCCACTTCATCCTCCGTTCGATAACGCTTTGGGTCGTCCGCCGTCGTATGCATGGTTACCCGATAGGTCACACACTCGATCATGGTCGGACCGCCGCCGGACCGGGCCCTTTCTACGGCTTCCTTGGCAGCAGCATACACGGCAAGGATGTCGTTACCGTCTACCTGGATACCCGGTATGCCGTAGCCCAGCGCTTTTTGTGCCAGCGTTTCTGAATGGGTTTGTCTGGAAAGGGGTATTGAGATCGCCCATTGATTATTCTGGCACAAAAAAATTACCGGTGTCTGGTAGACACCCGCAAAATTCATACCTTCGTGAAAATCGCCCTCGGAGGTTGCACCGTCGCCGAAAAAGACCATAACGACCTCATCTGTTTTCCTGTAATTGACGGCCCACCCCAGCCCTACGGCATGAAGGATCTGAGAGGCGACCGGAACAGATATGGGAAGATCCTTGCTAGTGTCTTCGATCCGCCCGCCTTCGTTATATCCGCCAAAATAAAGGATTATGTTTTCCATGGGTGCCCCGCGCCAGATCTGGGCTGCGGCCTCTCTGAACGAAGGCACCATCCAATCCGAAGAACGCAACGCTGCGACCGAACCCACTTGTGACGCCTCCTGGCCGCTCGTCGGCGCGAATGTCCCGATACGTCCCTGACGTTGAAGGCTCAACATCCGTTCATCGAACCTTCGACCCAGCAGCATCGCCCGATAGAGTTTTAAAAGAAGATCTTCGGGGATATCCGGTTCAAGGTTTTTATCCAGTTTCCCTTTTTCATCCAATACGGAAAGAAATTCCATTTTACAGGGAATATTAATCTTTTTTCTAGGCATTTCTCTCTCCTTTTGAGGGGTATTTCAAAGACTAAACAAGATGCTTTTTCAATCTCGCTGAGGGCACATCTTGAAAAAGAATAGCTGATATGCATCTCGCAGAATTCATATTGTCTGGATGGAAATGTTGTATGTGTTCAAACTGATGGTGATTGAACGATAGCAGGTTTTTTGGCTGACCATCTATTGATCAGTATATTGGCGCCGGCGATTTTCGTCAAGCTTTATCCATTATGTGAATCATCGACACGTCATAGTCAACGCCACTGGGTCAATACCCCCTCGATGCACCTGAAGCCAAACGATGTCATGTCGATCAAACCGAAAAGCCGCCGGCGTATATCAAACGCTCCATAGACAGTTGGTCTGCCAAGCTGCTTTATTTCTCCGAACGCGAAGAAGTCCCCATATCCTGCGCTATACCGCTGGTTATCGAATATTACCCACGGTAGCATCTAATCCCGGTATATACATCTTCAAAACAAGGCTTATGCGATAATACACTGCCGCGAACGCCGGCCGCTTTCCCGTGCGGCACTTTGGTAACATCGATGTCTTTTTTTCACGCTGTTGGACCGCATGTCGCACTTGTCAAGGGTCTTCATCAAACGCTTTTTTTCGTTCAAGCAGCAATCACGCGCTTTTATGGATACTGAATTTGTCATGTTACACCTGCCTTTGTTAACGGTTTTTTCCGTCCTCCTTATTTCCGTACCATTCAAGGTGGATTTTTATTTTTCAGCCGTACTGATTATAAATTAAACATCCGCAGATGCATTTTCAAGTTGATCCATTTTATCGAATCTGTCTTGAAGTGGTTTCAAAACCTTCAATCGGGCTCAAGGTCAAGGCGGACCGAAACGGCCAACCGAAGGAATATCGGGAATATTTCGAGGATTGGACGTCTCAGTCCAACACCTAGATTGAGCCCGAGAGGGGGTTTTGAAATCACTTCTAAAATATATTCGGTGCAACATCCCGGCTGTAGTCCACTCCGGGCATCCCGAAACCATGATGGCGTAAATATTCTTCCCGCATTCCTTTCATATCTCCGAGGGCTTCAATATTATCCAAATTTTGGGCTTCGACGATTTCCATGAGTTCCGATACCGTTTGTTGAACATCTTTCCTCATTTCCCAGTCATCCATCCGAATTCTGCCCTTTGAATCCATCTTAGGATCTTTGCCGGTAAATAAAACATCGTGATACAACCGGTACATTTGCTGGATGCAGCCCTCATGAAGATGTTTTTTCTTCATCACTTTATAAAGTAAGGCGATATAAAGGGGGACAGCCGGAATGACGGCGCTTGCCCGGGTTACCAGGGCCTTGTTCACGCTGACGATCGCCCTTCCGTTGACGGATGCAATCAGCCGATTGATTTCATCGGTCTTGGACTCAAGGTCCAGCTTGGCACGGCCGATGGTTCCGTCACGGTATATGGCTTTGGTAGATTCCGGACCGATATAAGAGAATGCAATGGTTAAGAATTCGTTTTTTATCAGATTTTCCTGTAAAAGCCGCTTTATCCACAGCATCCAGTCTTCACCGCCCATCACTTTGATCGTTTGTTCGATTTCTTTTTCCGTAGCAGGCTCTGCAGTCATACTGCCCACATTGCCGGTCAGGAAATCCACGGTCTTGGCGGTAAATTTTTCGCCGATCGGTTTGACCACCGACGAATAAATCTCACCGGTGATCGGATCAATTCTCCTTGGCGCGGCAATGCTGTAAACAAAAAAATCAACGTGTCCCAAGTTCTCCTTGATCAGCGAGACAACTTGGGTTTTGATCGCTTCCGAAAAAGCATCTCCGTTGACATTCCAGGCAGGGTAGCCTTCTTTTTGGGCTTCTGCTACAAATGATTCTGTGTTGTACCAACCGGCTGTTGCGGGCCTTTTTTCCTTGCCGGCACTTTCGTAGGCAACGCCGATTGTTTCGGAACCGCAATTGAAGGTGGATACAATACGTGCGGCAAGGCCGTAACCGTTGGAAGCACCGACAATGACCGTCTTTTTGGGACCGTCAATTTTATCTTTTGTTTTGACATAGTCAATCTGGCTTCTGACTTGGGCCGCACAGCCCAGAGGATGAGCCGTCATGCATATATTGTTCCAGATTCTCGGCTTTATGATCATTGTCAGTCCTGAACATGAACGTTAAAATTTTAATTAAATCCTATCGTTGCAAAAGTCGGAGGGCTTCAGAGTCAAGGCGCCAAGGGTGAAGCCGTAGTGAACCTACTGCGAACCCTTAGCAACGCAGGATCTGGAGTCTTCCGGCTTTCCGCAGGGTATATAACATGGCATCAAATTGATCCCATCCTTTGAATTCACCATGGGTTGGAAACCAAAAATGGGGGTATTTCGATAATTTTTGTTTGAAACTCGTATAGATAATCCCCCTTTTGCCATGTTGTTTATGCAACGTTAGGGTAAATTGTAAGATTAAGATAATACAGAAATTAACTGACGCAAATTTTTGCCTTTTTATCACCGGTAACCGAAGATAAAAACGTGACAGGAGACAACAGGTTTTTCTTTACATCGATCCAAATCATCCTTAATTTAGTTACATTATGATCCTGTATGATCCAACCATACCGGCCGGTCTTCTGGAATTCGGCATCCTGATTCCCATACGGGACAGCCGCGCCACAAAAACCTTTGAGGCATTGTGCAGCGACTCGCATTTGGGTTCCCGTCAGGATCTTTGGCATCGCCATCGGATCAGCGAAACGCTGACCAAAGAAGATCTGCTGCGGGTTCACTCGGCGGATTATGTCGCCCGACTGTATTCGGATCGATTGGTCGACGAAATCATTTCAACCTTCGAGTTGATCGATTCCGATGGACGATACTACCGCTATGCACCCGAACAGGCAAGCCGCCCTCTGGAGGAGCTGTTTGGGCGTATACGAATAAAGGTTGCCGGCAGCATCCAGTGCGCCCGTTTAGCGAAGACCCATGGCTTTTGTTTCTACTTTTCCGGCGGTATGCATCATGCCTATTATGATCATGGCAGCGGTTTTTGCCTGATTAACGACATTGTCATTGCGACCCGTAAACTTCAGGCCGAAAACGTGGTTCGCAAGGTCTGGATTATCGATGTGGATGCGCACAAAGGCGACGGGACAGCTGCCTTGACCGCCGATGATGCGTCCATCACAACGCTGAGCGTTCATATGGCCCATGGCTGGCCGCTGGACGGCTTGCCGGTTCTGCCCGACGGCAGGGCCAATCCTTGCTTTATACCGAGCGATATCGATATTCCCATCGCTTCAGGAGAAGAACCGCATTATCTGGAGCGTCTCGAAAAGGGGCTTGGGCAAATGAAACGTCTGGGCGAACCGGACCTCGCCATCGTGGTCAGCGGCGCCGACCCTTATGAAAAAGATGAATTGCCCTCCACCAGTGGATTGAAGCTGACATTGGATCAGATGGCGGCCCGCGACCGGATGATCTATCAATTTCTTCGGGAATTGCGCATACCGGCGGCCTATTTGATGGCCGGAGGCTACGGCGACCAGGTATGGGAGGTCTATGCGCAGTTTCTGTCGTGGGCGTTGAAGAAATAAAAAATTAAAGTCAGCTTTGGACCGGTTCATATTCCGCCGGTTTTTCGGATTCCCGGCCCCGGGTATGATCCGCACCCAGCAGCATGTACATGGCCGGCACGACAAACAGCGTGAACAGGGTTCCGATGGCAAGGCCGGTCATGATGACCAAACCCATGTTGAAGCGGCCCACGGCACCGGCACCCGTGGCCAGGACCAGGGGCAGAACGCCCAAAACCATAGCAGCCGTGGTCATCAAAATCGGCCGCAGCCGAATTCCGGCCGCCATCTCAATGGCTTCACGCTTGGGTCTTCCCGCCCGTTGCTGGTCATTGGCGAACTGAACGATCAGGATCCCGTGCTTGCTGATCAAACCGATCAAGGTAACCAATCCTACCTGAGTATAGATGTTCAAGCTCGCACCACCCACCCCAAGGCTGATGAAGATCAAGGCCCCGCAGATCGACATGGGCACACTAACCAGTATGATCAGCGGGTCGCGGAAACTTTCGAACAATGCGGCCAGCGCCAGAAAAATAATGATCAAAGCGAATATAAACGTGATCATCAGTTGGCTTGACTCGTGTTCGTATTGACGGGACTGGCCGCTGTAATCGATACTGTACCCTTTAGGCAACACTTGCTTGGCCAGCTTATTGAGCGTGTCCAGGGCCTGGCCGAGGGTGACGCCGGGCAGCGGCACGGCGGATATTGTGGCGGAGTTGAGTTGCTGAAAATGGTTGAGTGATTCCGGGACAACGCTGGTCTTTAATTTCACGATGGTGGATATCGGAACGGAAGCACCTGAAGCCGTTGTTATATAATAGTGCTTGAGTTGGTCGGGGTTGAGCCGGTAGCGCTGCATGACCTGGGGGATGACTTTGTATGAACGGCCGTATAGACTGAAGTAATTGACGTAGCCGCCGCCCAGCATCGATCCCAGTGCATTGCCCACATCGCTCATGGTCAATCCGAGCTGTGAGGCCAGATTGCGATCGATCTGAACGGATATCTGCGGCTTATCGATTTTAAGATCGGTATCCATATAGGCGAAAATGCCGGTGGCGCGAGCCTTGTCCATCAGCGCCTGCGTCACTGTGTTCAATTTGTCGAAGGAATCGGTGGTGCCGATGACAAACTGCACCGGCAGGCCCCTGCCCCCTCCCGGAAGCGGCGGTCTCTGAAAGGCCACGGCCCGGACCCCCGCAATGCCGTTAAGTTGCTTTTGTACCATGGGCTGCAACTGCATGGTCGTCAGCTTGCGTTGGTCCCAAGGTTTAAGTACCATACCCGCGATGCCTGAGTTGACACCGCTGATGCCGTCGAGCTGGAATACATGGTCGGTTTCTTTGTGCCCGGCAAAAATCTTATATACCTGCCGGGTATAAAGCTGTGTCTGCTGAAGGGACGCATCGGGCGCTCCGGTGATCAGCGAGATGACAATACCTTCGTCCTCTTGGGGCGCCAATTCGCTTTTGGAAGAGACATAGAGAAAATAGATACTGCCGAGAACGATCAAGGCAAACACCATGACGACCGGCAAAGCGTTCAGCGCGCCGTGCAGGAGGTATTCATAAGTCCGGCGCAGACGGTCGAACTGACGATCGACAAAACGCATGAAACGACGATGGTTGCCCTTGTCGTCGGACTTTAGAAAACGCGAACACATCATAGGCGACAACGTCAGTGCAATAACGGCCGATACGGTCACGGCACCGGCCAGCGTAAAAGCAAATTCCGTAAAAAGCGCGCCGGTCAGGCCGCCCATAAATCCAATGGGTGCATAAACCGCCACCAGAACCACCGTCATGGCCACAATGGGCCCGGCGAGTTCTTGCGCGCCCATAAGGGCCGCTCTCATGGCAGGGATGCCTTCTTCCATGTGGCGATGCACGTTCTCCACGACGATAATTGCATCGTCCACAACCAGACCAATGGCCAGCACCAGGGCCAGAAGGGTCAGCAGATTGACGGTGTAGCCGAGCACCAGCATGATAAAAAATGTGCCGATGAGGGACAGCGGCATGGCAATGACAGGTATGATCACCGAACGTACCGATGCGAGAAAGAGAAAGATCACCAGGGTCACGATCAGCAGCGCTTCGACCAGGGTTGTGATCACTTCGTGGATGGAGCTGTCCACGTATTTGGTGGCGTCATAGACGATGCGGCCGTTGAGCCCTGCAGGCAATTGCTGTGCGATGAATGGAAAAACTTTGCGCACGCCTTTGATGACGCTGATCAGATTGGCATTGGGCGTTACTTTGATGCCGATGTAAACAGCACTCTGTCCGTCAAAGGCCACCGCCGTGTCGTAGCTCTCCGAACCCAGGGTGACATGGGCGATATCTTTCAGCCGGATGATGGCGCCGTTTTGTGACTTAACCACCAGATTGCGGAACTCATCCACCGAGTGCAACCCGGTATCGGCGAGCAGATTCACCGTCACCATCTGCCCTTTGGTTCGCCCCAAAGCGGAAATAAAATCATTGGCCGCCAGGACGTTGCTCACATCGCTGGCGGTTACGCCGTATGCCGCCATTTTTTTCGGGTCGAGCCATGCCCGCAATGCAAACTGACGACCTCCCAGAATTTCAGCGGTTTGCACGCCATCCACGGCCTGGAGCTTCGGCTGCACGACCCGGATCAGATAATCCGTGATCTTATTGCTCGGCAAGGTGGTGCTGTTAAAACCGATATACATGGCGTCGATGGTTTCACCGACGGAGACGCTGATTACCGGCTGCTGTGATTCCCTGGGAAGTTGATTGATAACGGCATTGACCTTGGTATTGATTTCGGTCAGCGCTTTGTTGGAATCATAGTTCAGTCTCAGATTGGCTTTAATCGTGCTCAATCCCTGGGTGCTGGTCGAATCGAGATAGTCGATACCGTTGGCCTGGGCAATGGAATTTTCCAAAGGGGTCGTGATAAAGCCGGATACCAGGGCCGGGTCGGCCCCTGTGTATACCGTCGATACGGTGACCACGGCATTCTGGGTCTCCGGATACTCGCGGACGCGCAACAGTCCCAAGGAGCGCAACCCCAAAACGAGGATGAACAGGCTGACGACCGTGGCCAGCACCGGCCGCTGAATAAAGATGTCGGTGAATCGGGTACGAGAGTTTTGCATATTATTGATCCGTGGGTTCGGGAGCGGCCTCGTTGCTGGGTTGAATGTTGTTGTTGATGACCACACGGCTGCCGCTTTTGAGTTTGAGCTGACCGCCGGTGACCACCGTGTCGCCCGCTTTAATGCCCTTGAGAACGGCGACCTGATCCCCCCGTAAGCTGCCGATGGTCACAAAGGTCTGTTTGGCAACCCATTCAGGCTTTCCTTGCGGTCCCTGCCCGGCCTTCACGATCACAAACACGGTTTCGCCGTAGGGATTGTAAGTTACGACCGTCTGGGGCAGCGTGATGAAGTGTTCCAATTCACCGGCATGGACCTGCACCGAAGTGAACATACCGGGCAGCAAATCATGCTTGGGATTGGCAACCGTTGCCTCGATTTCGATATTGCGGGTCTGGGGGTCCACTTTGGGACTAACAGCGGTTATCTTGCCCTCGAAGTTTCGCCCCGGATAGGTATTGGTGGTCACGACAACCGTCTGTCCCAAAGTAATCCGCGCAATATCCTGTTGGGGCAAAAAAAAGTCCACATAGACCGAGTCAAAAGATTGCAGCGTAACAATGCGGTCTCCCGGGTTCAGGTATTGACCGGGATTGACGGTGCTGATGCCGACACGGCCGCTAAAGGGCGCGCGAATGGTCTTCTTGTCGACAACGGCCGCCTGCTGATCCACCTGAGCCATTTTGCTTTTGAGACCCGCCTGCGAGACATCCAGGGTCGCCTGACTGATGGCCTTGACATTGAACTGTTGTTTGTCGCGCGCATAAGTGGTTTTCGCCAATTCGGCCTCTGCTTCCAGCGAATGGAGCAAAGCCCTGTCTGCATCGGCATTGAGCTGCACCAGCACCTGGCCTTTACGCACATCGTCGCCGGATTTAAAATAGACGGTTCGCACGAGGCCGGCAATCTCGGCTGTCACGTCAACACCACGCATTGCCCTCACCGTACCGACCGCGTTAAGCTGCGGTTGCCAGGCCAGCATCCGGGCCGTGGTTGTGGACACGGTTACCGCAGGAGCCTGTTGAGCGGCCATAGTTTTTTTCATCTGACGAGATACAAAGGCCTTGTAGCCGAAAATGCCGCCGAACAGCAAACCGGCACACGCCAGCATAATAAACATTCGTTTGAACATTGAGCCTCCGTTTTCAATGTTGAGTTATGATATAAAAACGATCAATCTTTTGGTTTTGCGGTTTTGTTTTCAAAGGCCGAAGCAGCGTGCCACTCTCCGGTGCCGACGGCCTGGAACAGCGCAGCCGTATCCGCAAATCGGGCAGCCTGCGCCTGGATCAGGCTGATGCGCACCTGTTGGTACTGGCGTTGGGCATCGAGCAGCGAGAGATAGCTCACGGCGCCGAATTGAAACTGCTTTTGGGTTAATTCCAGTGTATCCTTGGCCGCCGTTTCCGCTTCGAATTGTGCTTTGAGCGTTCGGGCATCCGACTCAAGGGCTCGCAAGGCATCAGAAACATTGAGAAATGCCTGCAATACCGTCTGGCGGTAAAGCGCCATCGCCTGATCATAGGCGGCTACGGCCGCCCGGCGTTTGGCTTTCAGTTCACCGCCGTGAAAAAGCGGCTGCAGCAGCCCGCCGCCAAAATTCCAGACGACCGTGTCGCTGTTGAAAAGATCACCGATCTTGTTGGTTTCCGATCCGTAACTGCCCGTAAGGGTGATGCGGGGATAGAGATTGGCGGTCGCCACCCCCACCTGGGCGCTGGCCGCATGCAACAACGCTTCGGCCGCCTGTATGTCGGGACGCCGACGCACCAGAGAAGACGGCAAACTCACCGGGAGTTCCTTTGGAAGCGTTATGTTGTGGATATCGAACTCGGGCAGTGTTCCTGCATTGTTGGGTAACTTTCCCACCAGTACCGCCAGCAAGTGACGCGTTTGGGAAAGGGCCTTTTCCAGAGGCGGCAGGGTGGCCCGGGTCTGGGCCAGCTGGGTCTGTTGAGCCAGCACATCGGCGCGCGAAGTGCCGCCCAACTGGAATTGGCGCTGAACCAATTCATACGCCCGCTGCTGATCCGCCAGAATTTCCCTGGTCGCTTGAAGCTGAGCGCGCAGCGACGCTTCCTGCACGGCGCTGGTCACGATGTTGGCCGTCAGCGTCAGATAAGTCCCCAGCAGCTGAAAATGCTGATAGTCGACCTGGGCCTGCAATGATTCGAGTTCGCGCCGTGCGCCGCCGAAAATATCGAGCAGGTAGGAAACGTTCACCGAAGCATTATACAACTCAAAAGTGGACCCGCCGCCCGATCCCTGACCAAAGGAAGCACCGGCAGAGCGCTGCCGGCTGGCCGATAGATTGGCGTCTACCCCTGGAAACCAGGTTGCTCCGTATTGCGCGCGCAATAGTTCCTGAGCCTGCCGCAGTGCGGCTTGTGCGGCAACCGTCGTCGGGTTGTCAACAAGGGCGCGCCGGATCAAACGATCCAACGCCTCGGAATGAAAGAGCTTCCACCATTGGTCCGGGATCTTTTCACCCATTTTAAAGCGTTGGACTGTGCCGCCGGCGACCGATGCGGTCGCTGTCTCAGATGGAAGCGCTCTGGATGTATACGTCTGTGTATCCGGTGCTTCAGGAGGTTGAAAATTGGGGCCGACGGCACAACCCATCAACAAGACGCCGCCCAGCACCACCATCATTATTCTCCAATGCATTACTTGTATCCTTTCAATTATCAAACGCCGATGCATAAGCTCCGCATAGTTTTGGTCTATAACACCCAGCCCAATTATGACGGAATATCAAAACCATATCTTATCGGCATCGCCGCTTTCGGGTCACAATGTAGTCCGGCGATTACCCCCCTAAACTGTAAATGGTAATCACGGGATATACACTTGCAAGCGGAATTTAAAAAAAATATATCAACGGGTCATCGCGCAAATACCCTCGCAGCCTCACATCGGCCATTTCCAGTTACGGATTTCAGGCATGTCCTGGCCGTATCGATGAATATAATTTTTATGGTCGAGCAACTTGTCCCGAATAAATTGACGCGCATAGGCGGCCCGGGACCCCAGTTTGGGCACCCGGTCGATAACATCTTCGGCCAGATGAAACCGATCCAGGTCGTTTCGTACCACCATGTCGAAGGGCGTTGTGGTCGTCCCCTCTTCTTTATAACCCCGAACATGCAGATGGGCATGGTTGGTCCGTCGATAAGTCAGCCGATGAATCAGCCAGGGATATCCATGGAAAGCGAAAATAGTGGGTTTGCCCGGGGTGAAAATAATATCGAAGTCTTTGTCGCTCAGGCCGTGGGGATGTTCGCTCCGGGGCTGTAACGTCATAAGATCCACCACGTTGACGACGCGGATCTTGAGTTCCGGAAAATGCTGCCGCAACAAATCCACTGCCGCCAGTGTCTCCAGGGTGGGGACATCACCGGCGCAGGCCATCACCACGTCGGGATCGCCGTCCTCATCGTTGCTGGCCCATTCCCAGATGCCGAGACCGGCGGAGCAGTGTTTGACGGCCGCATCCATATCCAGCCACTGGATCTCGGGTTGTTTTCCCGCCACGATGATATTGACGTAATCCCGGCTGCGCAGACAGTGGTCCGCAACGGACAATAACGTGTTGGCATCGGGCGGCAGATATACCCGGATGATGTCGGCTTTTTTGTTGATCACATGATCGATGAAACCCGGGTCCTGGTGACTGAATCCGTTGTGGTCCTGGCGCCACACATGGGAGGTCAACAGGTAATTGAGCGATGCGATGGGGCGTCTCCAGGAGATATCGCGAGTCACCTTGAGCCATTTGGCATGCTGGTTGAACATGGAATCCACAATGTGTATAAACGCTTCATAACAGGAGAAAAAACCGTGCCTCCCGGTGAGGAGATAGCCTTCCAGCCAGCCCTGGCACATATGTTCGCTAAGCACTTCCATGACGCGGCCGTCAGGAGACACATGATCGTCCGTGGAACGGATTTCGGCGGTCGAAGTCCGTTCGGTAATGTCGAACAGGTGTGTCAGGCGGTTGGAGGCGGTCTCGTCAGGACCGAAAACACGAAAAGTGCGCTGATCCCAGTTCGATTTCATCACATCTCTGATAAAGGCGCCCATGATGCGCGTCGCTTCGGCCTTCACCGTTCCCGGCTGAGGCACGTCCACGGCATAATCTCTGAAATCGGGCATTTTAAGGTCGCGCAGCAAAATTCCGCCGTTGGCATGGGGATTGGCTCCCATCCGGCGTTCGCCCTTGGGGATCAGATCCGCCAGTTCCCGAATCAGGCGGCCTTGGGCGTCGAAAAGCGCTTCGGGCTCGTAACGCTTCATCCATTTCTCCAATGACTTCAGGTGCTCCGGATGGGCATCCAGTCCGGCCAGAGGAACCTGGTGCGCACGAAACGAACCTTCCACCGGCAGACCATCCACTTCCTTGGGGCCGGTCCATCCCTTGGGTGTTTTAAACACGATCATGGGCCAGACAGGACGTTCATTGAATCCGCGCTC
>Ga0307446_1000405_pt1 | contig 14668 bp, 12 predicted proteins | sample SalMarSW160320MG_FD_202141 | JGI IMG/M metagenome (GOLD analysis project Ga0307446, IMG submission 202141) | Salt marsh sediment microbial communities from the Plum Island Ecosystem LTER, Massachusetts, United States - SW1603-20 | ecosystem: Environmental > Aquatic > Marine > Intertidal zone >... | reverse complement strand
CAATCCCTCCTATCTCTTGAAGTTCGCCTGCGATGGGTATTATTCATTCGGATACTTCGACACCACGGAAGCCGACGTTAAATTCCATTACCTCAAAGATTGGACAAAAAGCCCCTACATCCTCGCCGGCGCGGGGCAGACAAACCGAATGGGATTCAAGGCGGAGGGCACACACCTCTCGCTGTATGCCAACGGACACTTCCTGACGGATTTGAACGAGCCGGCATTCGGGGAAGGCCGATTCGGCCTGTTTGTCGGAGCGGTAAACACGGCAAATTTCACCGTTCGTGTCAGCGAAGTCGCCTATTGGGTTCTTCCGTGACGAGGCGGCGATTCCTTCCAGATTCAGGTGCCGGATAATGTCACGGATCAGTAACTTCCACGGAGGGAAGCCGGCAACTTTCAGGCGATCGGCGGACCGGCCGGTTCGCCGGATGGATACGCGGATGGCGGCCGCCGCCGCGGTCCTTGCTGCCATTTGGCTTTCCGCCTGCACGATTGAAATGGTGACTCCGACGATCGAGCCCACCCGCTCGCCAACCTTTACCCCCGAGCTGCCGCTGTCCGCATTGCTGCCCACACTTGAGGAAATACCGACCGAACCCCCGACCATCGCCCCGACCCGGACGCAGGGCGCGTTGCGGCCGGCGGAAGCCGACCAGCGGATTTTCTTCGACCCCTTGGACGACGCCATCACCGGCTGGAATCTTACGAAGACAGAAGCCGGCACCGTGGATTTTTCGAACGGGATGCTTGTCTTCACTGTGAATTCTCCCTACACGTCCCTGATTTCGGAACTGCCGAGAGAACTTCCCGCCGACGTCTACATCGAAGCGACGGTGCAATCCCTGTTGTGCGGGGAAGGTCTGGATACGTTCGGGATCATCTTCCGTGACGGGAAAGATTACAGTTACCGTTTTGCGATCAGCTGCTTCGGTCAGCTGCGGTTTGAAAGATTCAAGGGATTGGAGATGGAGGGCGCCAGCGTCTGGAGGGAGACGCTGGGTTTGCTTCAGGGTGCGCCGGCCACAAACCGGATCGGGGTGCTTGTCCGGGGGCAGGTCTTCCGGTTTTTCGTGGGCGGAATTGAGGTGTTCTCCGGACACGATCCGATGAGCACAACGGGGGGAGTTGGTCTTTTCATACGGACCGAAAAAGGGAAAGTTCTATCCGTCGGGTTTGAAGAAATCGCAATCTACACGTTGACGGAATCCCCGGCCTAGGCAATCCGGCCGCCTTCCCGCCCCACGCTTTCTTGAGAAAAAACGCATATAGCATTACTGGGCAATATTAGTGGTGGCCGACAGGGTGAGGTGCGCTCGCGGGGAGGACTTGGAGGGGTCAGGCATTGAAGGATATTGGATGAACACTATTGAAGCTGTAAATCTCTTTCGCGCATTTAGAGAGCGAAAGGCGGTCCAGGATATTTCCTTCGCGGTTGCGGAAGGGGAAATCTTCGGCCTATTGGGGCCCAACGGCGCGGGAAAGACCACCACGATCCGGATGCTGACCGGCCAGCTGCGCCCGACGGCCGGTGAAGCCCGGGTGGCGGGATGCGACGTTGTCCGCGACCGGCCGGCGCTGAAATCGCAGATCGGGGTAGTGTTTGAATATCAGAATCTGTACGAACGGATGACGGGCGGAGAAAACCTGTTGTTCGCCGCCCGGCTGTTCGGCTGCAAGCACACGCGGGTGCGGGAGATGCTCGAGCAAGTCGGCTTGGCCGATCGGGCGAAGGAGCCCATCCGCAATTACTCGAACGGCATGAAGCAGCGCCTGCTGATCGCCCGGGCGCTCCTGCACCGGCCGAGGATCCTGTTCCTGGATGAACCGACCAAGGGGCTGGACCCAACCGCATCCGGTCAGATCCGCGATCTGGTGATGAGGCTTGCGGCGCAGGGTGTGACGATCCTGCTGACGACGCATTATATGGAGGAGGCCGATCAACTCTGCCGCCGCGTGGCGTTCCTCAACGAGGGACGGATCGTGGCGATGGATACCCCGCAGAAACTCAAGGTCGCACACGGGCAGCGGCTGGTGCGGACCGTCTTCCGGGACGGCTCGAACCGGACGCTCCGCCTGGACGACCCGGCGGACGGAATGCAATTGGGCGAATGGGCGGCCCGTGGCGAGATCCTCACCATCCATTCGGCGGAGGCGACCCTCGAGCAAATCTTCATCCGGTTGACCGGAAAGGGATTGGACGAATGAACGCCCGGACGATACTGGCCATCGCATGGAAGGATTCCCTCGACGCGATCAAGAACCGCTACCTGTTGATGAGTCTGATCCTGCCGGTCGGCCTGTCGCTGTTGTTCCAGCTGATTTTCGGCGGAATCGCGAACACCGGCAAGTTTCGTGTGGCGGTATATGATCCGGGCGGTTCACGGCTGACAGGGCAGTTGCGAAGCCTTGATACGATAAACCTCGTCGAAGTGGAATCGCTGGGTGAACTGAATAGAGAAGTTGCCGGGGATTCCGTAGGGGGAATTATCATCCCCGGGAATTTCGATACGGATGTGGATTTGGGGAACCAGCCGGAGCTGACCATTTATCTGAACATCCGCAAGGGAGGGGGTGATCTCGCGGTCTTCCGGGATATCCTTTACCAGCAGGTCTGGACGATGCGCGATGAGGGCGCGCCGGTCAGGATGGTTTGGACGCAATCCGACATACCGGAGGATACCATCCCCGAAAGCGGCATCCGGAAGGAGGGATTCCGGATGGATTTTTACCTGTTGGTGATGTTCCTGGTCATGTCGCTGACCATGACCGGAAGTTTCGTTGTTCCACTGCTTCTGGTTGAGGAGAAGGAAAAGCACACCATGGAATTTCTGCTTGTCGCACCGGTCACCCCGGCCGAGATCGCGGCCGGAAAAGCCGTCACCGGGCTGGCCTACTCGCTCCTGAGCGCGACGGTGCTGATCCTCCTCAATAAGGGGTTATCGGGGAATTGGCCGGTTACGATTTTCGCGGTGGTGCTGGGCGCGCTTTTCCTGGTGATGGCGGGATTGCTGATGGGCAGCCTGCTGCATACGATGATGCAGATCAACACCTGGTCGACGATCATCATGATGATTCTGCTGGCGCCGAGTTGGCTGAGTGTACTGCAGCCGCCGGCCCTGATCGACAAGATCATCCATCTTATCCCCACCTTCTATCTGGTGGAGCTGCTCAGTCAATCGCTGACCGGCGACCTGACATTCGCCGATGCAGCGGGGCGGCTGGGTCTGATTGCCGTTTGTGCGTTGGTTACGTTTGGGGCTGTGATTTGGGTCATGCGGCGCCAAGAGGCGTGACGAAAGAGGCTGTTATTCGTGGCACTCGCAACCGGATGTTATCGCGGGGAGACCCGGCGCAGACGGGGCGACGAAGCAATCTCCTTCTATCGTCGAAAGCCGGGGACCGCTTCGCTCCCCCTCGCAATGACCTTATTTGTCCCTGCGCACGAGGGCTGCGGCTTGCTCGTCGGCGCGGTAGGAAGAGCGCACCAAGGGGGCGGATTCAACCCAGCGGAACCCCAATTCCTCCAAGCCAATGCGTTTTAATCCGGCAAACTCCTGCGGCGGGCAATAGCGTTCGACCGGCAAATGGCGCCGCGAGGGTTGGAGGTATTGGCCGATCGTGAGAATATCCACCTCCCAGCGGCGCAAATCACGCATCACCGCAACCACCTCCTCCATCGTCTCCCCCAGACCCAGCATGAGACCGGATTTTGTAACCTGCCCCGGGTTAATTTTTTTTGCGGTTTGCAGTGTAGCCTGCGTCCATACATACCGGTCCTGGGGCTGGACTTTCCGGAAGAGGCGCGGGACCGTCTCGACGTTGTGGTTGAGAATATCCGGACGCGCATCCAGCACGAGCCGCAGGGAGGCTTCGCGGCCTTTAAAATCCGGGATGAGCACCTCGACCGTGGAATCGGGGAGCGCCTCGCGCACCCGGCGGATCGTCTCGGCAAACACCGACGCGCCCCCATCGGGCAATTCGTCGCGGTTGACCGAAGTGATCACCACATGCCGCAGGCGCAAATCCCCGGCCGCCCGGGCGACTCGTTCCGGTTCGCCGGGATCGAGCGGCGCGGGGCGTCCATGCTTGACGTCGCAGAAGCCGCAAGCGCGGGTGCAGACGTCACCCAATATGAGGAAGGTCGCGGTGCCCCGGCTCCAGCATTCTCCGAAGTTCGGGCACATCGCCTCTTCGCACACGGTGTGCAGGGACCCCGCCCGTATCCGCGAACGGAGGGCGTCCACTTTTTCTTCGGCCGGCTTCGTTAGGCGGATCCATCCCGGACGTCGCACCGGGCGCGGCGGTTCAATTCCCTCCGGGTTGCGGATCCGATCGCGGACGGGTTCCGACATGGCAATATGCTCCTGGCGTTGGAGTGTAATGCGCTTTCGGCCGCATGACAATACAAACTTCCACGAAGAACACGTAGAAGACCTGAAGCCCATGAAGGGGGCCGTAAATTTTTTGCTTCCACGCGTTCTTCGCGGATTCCGCCGATAGGGTTGGGTTACAATGTTAAAATGATCTCGCAAACCTCACTCCCTGTCACCCTGCGTTCCGCCGTGCCGGAAGACGCCGAACCGGCGGCCGCGTTGATTTACGAGACCATGGGCACACTCGGGGATTACCTGTTCGGATACGCCGCGGGCGGGGGAACCCTCCGGGTGCTCTCGGCCCTTTTCCGTGAAAGCGGACATTTCCTTTCGCATCAATATTCCATACTGGCGGAGACGGAAGGAGCCATTGTCGGCATCGCGCAGGAGATACCCGAGTCGGAGTTATCAGCGGCAACGATCCAACTCGTGCGGGCTCTCGCAAAATGTTTTGGATGGGGCGCCGCCATTCGCCTGGCGTGGAGGGGGTTCCCGCTGGCGTTTGAGGGGGATGCGGAACCGGGGGAGTTGTATGTGAACACGCTGGCGGTCGCGCCTGCGTACCGCAACCGTGGAATCGGGCGCGCCCTGCTGGAAGACGCCGAACGGCGGGCGCAGGCATTGCATATTGCCGTCTGTTCCCTTTCCGTAATGCTGCACAATACCAATGCCTTGCGTTTTTATCAACGGGCGGGATACCGGGTGGACCGCAAGGTGATCAGCAAGCTGCACGCCCCGGGCGTACAATACTCGGGATTCCACCGGATGATAAAACCGCTGCCGGAACAGCCGGCGGATAGAAATGGCGCCGGATCGGGATGACCCACATTCTCGTGACCAATGACGACGGGGTTCACGCCCAGGGCTTGCCCATCCTGGCGCGAATCCTGCGGGCTGAGGGGGATGTGACCGTGTGCGTCCCGGAACACAACTGGTCCGCCGGCGGACATGTGAAAACCATGCACAAACCGCTGCGGGTGTGGGATTCCACGCTCGCGGATGGTTCGCCGGTGATCGTCACGAGCGGCGCGCCTTCGGATTGCGTCGCACTGGCGATGCTCGGGCTGGTAAAACAAACGGTGGATATCGTCGTCTCGGGGGTCAACGCCGGCCCCAACCTGGGGTACGACCTCACGTATTCGGGAACCGTGACCGCGGCCATGGAAGCGGTGATTAACGGCGCGGCGGGGATCGCGGTCTCGATGTGCGTTCCGGAATCAGCGGCGGAGAATGCCTACCAAACCGCCGCGAAGTTCGCCGTCCGCGCCGTCCGAACCGTGTTGCGGCGGAAGCTGCCGCCGGGAGTCCTCCTGAACATCAATATCCCATGCCTGCCGGAGGAAAAAATCCTCGGGGTGCGGATCACCAAACAAGGTTTGCGCGTGTACCGCGACGCACTCGTCACCCGGATCGACCCGCGCGGGAAACCGTATTACTGGATCGGCGGCGGACCGCCGGAAGGTGTTCTGGAGGAAGAAACGGATTACTGGGCGGTTACGAAGGGATTTGTATCGATCACGCCGGTCCAATTGGATCTCACGGCCTATGACGTAGTGACCTCCATGCGCGACTGGACTTGGGGGGAGGGAGAAGACCATGCTTGAGAAATCCAAAGTAGCGTTTATCGGATCCGGTGTAATGGCGGAAGCGGTCATCCAAGGGTTGTTGAACCGGAAGCTGATCGATCCTTCGCGCATCACCGCCGCCGACGTACGGCCGGAACGCGGAAAGGAACTTGTGGACCGGTATGGGGTCGTTTTCACCGCCGATAACCGCGCGGCGGCGGAAGCATCGGACGTCATCGTGTTTTCCGTAAAACCCCAGACCCTTCCGCAGATGATGCCGGCACTTTCGGGCGGCATTCCCCAGCAAGCGCTCGTCCTTTCCATAATCGCCGGAGCGAAAATTTCCGCCATCGCCGAAGGGCTGTCTCACGCGGCGGTCGTCCGTTCGATGCCGAACACGCCCGCCCGGATCGGCCGGGGGATGACGGTTTGGACGGCGGCGGACGCCGTCACCAAAGCCCAGCGGTCGCAAGCCCGTGAAATCCTCGGCGCGCTGGGAATGGAAGTGTATGTTGCGGAGGAAGACTATCTCGACGCGGCGACCGCGCTTTCCGGATCCGGCCCGGCGTATGTGTTCCTCTTCATGGAAGCGCTGGTGGAGGCGGGCATACAGCTGGGATTTCCTCCGGCCGTGGCCAGGCAGTTAATTCTTCAAACCGTGCAGGGTTCCGCGGAGTATGCGGGGAGCAGTGCGCTGGACCTGGCGCAATTGCGTCAGCAGGTCACCTCGCCGGGCGGAACGACCGCGGCGGCGATCCAATCCTTCGAAGCGGACAAATTCCGGGAGGTCGTCTCCCGGGCGGTGCATGCCGCCCACCGGCGTTCGATCGAGTTGGGGAAGGGGAAATAGCGCACCGGACCCGGTCAGGGTGCTTCCGGCGGCGTATACATTGAACTCATGACCACCCGTAAAAGCGCAGGCGCATTCGGATACCGTGACATCCTTCTTGCCTTACGGCGGATCGGCCTGGAGGGCGATTCGCGGATTCTGGTGATTGGTCCATCGCTCATACCGGAGACCGTCCGCGGCGGAGCGGCCGCGATTTCCGCGGCGCTCGCGGCCTCCTGCAAAACGGTAATCGCGCCGGCGTTCACCTACCAGACAATGGTCTACCCGGCGGAGGGCCCGCCGGACAATGCGGTCGATTATCCCGAAGCGAGCGCCGCCAGTGTCGAGGCGGATTTTTTCCGGCCCTCGCTGCGCGTATCCCCGCTGCTCGGGCCGCTTCCGGAAACCCTCCGGCGCATGGAGGGAGCGGTTCGATCCGGGCATCCGATTCTTTCCTTCACCGGCATCGGAGCGCAGGAGATTCTCGAATCGCAGAGTTTGAACGAGCCTTTCGCGCCGATCGATGCGCTGGCGAAGGCGGGCGGGGATGTTGTCGTTCTGGGTTCCGATCCGCCCGCCAACGTAGCCTTGCATCTGGCCGAACAACGCACGGGAAGGAAGCAATTCATCCGCTGGGCATTGACTCCCGAGGGCGTTATGGAATGCCCGGGTTTCCCGGGCTGCTCGCGGGGATTCGGGGCGATCGCGGAGAAATTGTCGGGGATTGTACAGCGGCGGAAAGTGGGTTCATTCCCGGTAGTCCGGATTCCGCTGCGCGACCTGTTGAACATCGCCGCCGGTTGGATCCGGCAGGATCCGCAGGCGATGCTGTGCGCGAATCCGGATTGTCCGTTTTGCACAGCTGTGCGAAAAGCCGGACGGGAAAGCGATGCCGGCCGCGGTTGAAAACGGCGACGAATCCCCCGTAACACCCGGTCCTTCCTTCCATAGAAATACGTCTGCCCCCATCGATAACGACCGCTTATCGCACCGGATGAACCGGTCTACGGTTCGGGCGACTGTCACCACACCCGCGCCGGATACGGTCGGTCGAAAATCGCGCCAACCCAAGTCGGGAAGACGCCGCTCCTCCCGTCGAAACGGCAGGATCCGCGGCACGTGAACGCCGGCGGAAGATCCGTATGGTAATATTATAAAATTGGATTATTGATTACATCCGATTCTCTGGAAATCAGCGTCTCCCCGCACTCCGGTTCCGTGAACGGGAAGCGCGGTTGTTTCCGAACGGGCTGAAAGCACACCATCCGGTCAAAGCCCGTTTCCGCGCAAGTCCGAATATCCACACGCCACCCGACTTAACGAATCGGATCTTTTTCCCGCACCCGGGACGCAAGCCCGGACGGTAAAAACGGAGGAATCCTGCGCTACGATCGCGCCCGCGCCGCGGAGCGAATCGTACGGACAAGGAAATCATGAAGAAGCCCCAATCGCCGTTTCTGGAAAGCCTGAAAGGGCGAATCAACCTCGAAAGTGCCCCGTTCACGGACCGTGGGTCGCGGATCCTGGTCTTCCGCCGTGGTCCACCCCTGGAAATCCGCCTGGCCGAGCGTTGGGTCAAGTGGGAGCAGGAAGTGGGGGATTACCGCCGGCGGACGCCTATGGTGGATCAGTTTTCGATTTTTGACGGCGGGGGCATTCCGTTGAAGCTGCATGCGACAACCTACCCGCACGCCATAGGGATCGATACGCCCCGTGGGGAATTCTGGCTGGCGTTCCTGGATGATGAAACCCTCTACCTGAAGCTTCCGGAGGGAGAATTCACAATCGGTTTCCGGGTGCTGGCGGCGCAGGGCGGCACCGATCGGCGCGGCGGGCAATTCCGTGGAGATTCCGAGCACCGGCGGAACCACCGCAACGTTTCCTATACCACCAACGCGCACATTCTCTCGAATGTCATTGAGGCGGATACGGACGGTTACCTGAAGGTCCGGATGCGGATCCGCGCGGCGGCTGATTCCGGGTGGACCCTTAACCTCACCCCGCGGCTCGGATTGAACCGCAGCGTGCCCCCGTCCGGCGAAGTCCTGAAACGGGCGGAACGCCGGTGGCACGAATGGTTCGCTGCCGTTCCGCCTGTCGGGGAGCGCTATCGAACGCAATATTATTACGCCTGGTGGATTTTGCGGTCCGGCCTGATCAGTTCGCGGTTTTTCCTGACGCGTGAAGTGATGATCCCGTCGAAGACCCAATACATCGGCGCCTGGCAATGGGATTCCTACTTTCACGCGCTGGCGTACCGGCACATGGATCGGGACCTCGCGGAAAACCAATTACGGATCATGCTTGATCACCAGCGCGAAAACGGCATGATCCCAGACGCCGTCCACGACGAGGGCGTGGTGACGGAATGGCCTCTGCCGCATTCCGAACAGGTCGTGGCGGTCACCAAGCCGCCGCTGATTGCCTGGACGGCGTTGCGGTTATACGACACTCTGAAGAACCGCGACTTCCTGGATGAAATTTATGACCCGATCCGACGATGGAATGCGTGGTGGTTCAGAGAGAACGACGATGACGGCGATGGAATCGTCCAATACAACCACCCGTATTCGTCCGGACTGGACGACAGCCCGCTTTGGGACGGGGGGATGCCGGTCGAATCGCCGGAATTGAACACGTATCTGGTGATGGGCATGGAAGCGATGGCGAAGATCGCGGCGATCCTCGGCTTCCCGGCGGATGCGCGGGAATGGGAGCTTCATGCCCAGGCGCTGACGGAAAAGATCATCCGCCATTTCTGGGATCCTCAGGCCGGCGTATTCTGGGCCACGCGGAATCACGAGCCGATCCGTGTGCTGACACCGTTTAACCTGTACCCGCTGTTGACGGGCCGGATGCCGAAGACGATCGAAGAGAAGTTGATCCGGCATCTTTTCTTGAGGGAGGAATTCTGGACCCGGTATCCCATCCCCTCGGTCGCGGCCAACGACCCGCAATTCGAACCTGAGACCATGTGGCGCGGCCCGACCTGGGTCAACATCAATTATCTTTTCGTGGATGGGCTGGAACGGATCGGCCGCGCGCGGGAAGCCCGGCGGCTGCGGCAGAAAACGCTGGAGGTGATCATGCGCAATCGGGATATTTTCGAATACTACCATCCGGAAACCGGGAAACCCTGCCCGAAGGCGGCGTCGGTTTTCGGCTGGTCCAGCGCCGTCTTCGTCGATCTGGCGATACGGGCTTCGCGCGAAGCCGGGGAGATCTGACCGGGAGGGCGTATGGAAAAGAACCGGGTCGTTCTGCTTCATTATTCCGCATTCCCCGTCGTCGGCGGGGTTGAGAAGGTTATGGCACACCACCGCCGGCTGCTGGAAGCCGACGGGCATGCGGTTTCCATCGTCGCGGGCCGGGGCGACCCTTCCGCGCAGGTGATCCTTCCCGAATTGGACTCGGCCAATCCGGAAATCCGTTCGGTCCAGACGGAGCTGACTCGGGGACGGATACCGGATTCATTCGCAGTGCTCCAGCGGCGTATTCGCGATGCGCTCACCCCGCACCTCGACCGCGCCGAAGTCCTGATCCTGCACAATGTAATCCACATGCATCTGAACCTCCCGCTCACCGCCGCCCTCCACGAGTGGGCGGACCGGAACTCCGGCGTCCGGATCATCTCCTGGTGCCACGATATCTCCCGCTTCGTCCGCCCGTCCTCCGGCGAGAAGGTCCGCGAGGGGTTTCCGTGGGAGCTTCTCCGGAAACGCCATCCGCGGGCGGTCTATGTCGCCGTTTCCAACGCGCGGCGTGATACGCTGGCAGAAATCTTCCGCGATCCCGCAGATTCGATTCGGGTCGTACCGAACGGCGTCGATCCGGAAACCCTCCTGGGCTTGTCCATGGCAGGACGCCGGCTGGCGAACCTTCTCGACTGGTCTACGGCGGATGTGATCCTGTTCCTCCCGGTGCGGCTGACCCGGGCAAAGCACATCGAGTTTGCCCTGCGGCTGACCGCCGCATTGCGCGATTGCGGTGTGGCGCCGCGCATGGTGGTGAGCGGTCCTCCGGACCCCCACGCGGCGGGTATCCGCGCCTATGTCGATCAATTAAAGCGGCTCCGAAAAGATCTGGGATTGGAGACGGCGGCGCATTTCCTGTTCGAGGAGGTCCGCGCGGCGCCGGGTGGGGAGGCCGTGGACGACGGCCTGATGGGGGAACTGTACCGATTGTGCGACATCGTTCTGATGCCCAGCCTGCGCGAGGGCTTCGGTATGCCGGTTCTCGAGGCCGGTTTGGCCGGGCGGCCCGTGTTCGCGACGAGGATGCCCGCGTTCGAGACGATCGACCCCGGGTTGATCCACGTAATCGGCGGAAAGGAATCCCCCCTGGAGGTCGCCCGGAGGATTCTGATCTGGATGGAAACCGACGGAGGATACCGGCTTCGCCGGACCATCCGCCGAAATCTGATCTGGGAATCGGTCTACCGTAATTCCATCCGCAGCCTGGTTTCATCCCCGCAGACACAGGAAGGGCCGGCATGAAGAAGGGGAAGCTCATCGTTGTCTCCAACCGCGGGCCATACAAGTTGTCGCGCACCAAAAACGGCCTGAAGCGGACCAAGACCATCGGCGGGCTGGTCACCTCGGTCCTTCCGATGATGAAGAAATACGGCGGCGTATGGGTCGCCTGGGGCGAACCGGAGGGGCGGTACCCGGCCGCCGCCGGCCGTCCGGATTTCACCCTGCGCTACCTCCGGCTTTCCGGGGAACAGGAGCGCGGCTTCTACTGGGGGCTTTCCAATACTGCGCTGTGGCCGCTGTGCCACTCCTTTCTCGGGCGTGTGCGTTATGACGCGGCTGATTGGAACATGTACGAACATGTCAACCGGCTGTTCGCCGGGGAAACCATTGCGGAAATGGAAGAGGAGGACCTGGTCTGGATCCACGACTACCAGCTGTCGCTGGTACCGCAGTTCCTCCGGACGGCGCGCCCCTCGGCGCGTCTGGCGTTCTTCTGGCACATACCCTTTCCCGCCACGGAAATATACCGGACCTTCCCCTGGCGGGCGGCGCTCTTGAAAAGCCTTCTGGCGTGTGATTTGATCGGCTTCCACATTCCCGAATATCGGGATAACTTTTTCGAAGCGGCGGTGGAAATACTGGGCGCGGAAGTCGACGGGGAGTTCGTCTGCTATTCCGGCCGGCGGACACGCATTCTGGCCCGTCCGATTGGAATAGATTATCTCGGGATCGAACGCCTGGCGCAGCAACCACGGATCCGGGAGCGCGTCCGGGAATTAAAGAGCGGACTCCCCCGCCAAACCATCCTCCTGGGCGTGGAGCGTATGGATTACACCAAAGGCATCCTTGAGCGTCTCCGTGCCGTAGAGAATCTCCTGGAGCGGAAACCGAACTACCGGGGAGCCGTCACACTGATCCAGATCGTAACCCCCTCCCGCGAGTTCATGTCCGCCTACCAGCAGAAGAAACGGGAGATCGATGAAATCGTCGGGCGGATCAACGGCAAGTACAGCAGCGACCTGTGGATCCCGATCCGCTACCTCTTCCGGTCCTTCAGCCTGAATAACCTGATTGCATATTATTGCCTGTCGGACATCGCGCTCATCACCCCTTTACGGGATGGATTGAACCTGGTGGCCAAGGAATTTATCGCCTCGCGGTTGAACCACGACGGCGTGGTGATCCTGAGCGAATTCGCCGGCGTGGCCTGGCAGCTTCCGGAAGCTATCCTGGTAAACCCCTACAGCGAGGAGGAGATGTCCGACGCCATCGACCGCGCCATTCAATTGCCGAAGGACGAACAGCAGCAGCGCATGCGACGGATGCAGGACCGGATCCGGGCGCAGGATTTTTCCTGGTGGACGGAGGAATTCCTGCGGGCGATGGAGAAGATACGGTCGGCGGATGTTCCTGCCTGGCCGGACGCGCTCCGCAGCGCGGTGCAGAGGGGGCAGCGGCCGTGGATTTTCCTCGATTACGACGGAACGCTCGTGCCGATTGCCCGCACACCTGCAGAGGCACTCCCCGACGCCGAACTGACCAAGCTGCTTTCGCGATTGGCGGGAAGGAAATCTTTCCAGACCATTGTATTAAGCGGCCGTCCGCTTTCCTCTCTGCAGGCATTGCTGCCCATAGACGGGATGATCCTCGCCGGGACGTACGGTGCGGAGGTGCAAATGCCCGACGGCAGGATCATCCGTCACGCGGATCCGGCCGCCCTCCGCCCCGCCGTGGAACAGATACGGCGGGCGTGGGGCGCACTGACGGAGAACCGGCAGGGATTCTTCATCGAGGACAAGGGTATGGCGGTGGCGTTGCACGCCCGGTTTGCCGACGCGGACGAAGCCCAATCGGTTATGGAAGACGCCCGCCGCGAAGCCGAGGACCTCATGCGGGGCGAGGATCTCCGCCTATTGGGCGGCGACCGCTTTCTGGAAGCGGCGCCGGCGAATGCGGACAAGCGCCTGGCGGTGGATTGGCTTCTGGATCGGTTCGCCGGACGGGGCGCGTACCCGGTATATTTCGGCGACGACGATAAGGATGAAGAGGCATTCGACGCGATCCGCTGCCGGAGCGGGCTGCCCATCGTGGTGGGAGAGCGCCAGCCGGAGACCCGGGCGCTCGTCCGCCTGCATTCGCCGGAGAATGTGCGGGTGTGGCTGGAGGACATGCTAACCCTGGATGCCGACGCGCCGAAAAATCCCGAAAATTGATTTACTAAAAACCGATCACGGCGCCGCGGAAGGGCGTTTCAACCGCACGCCGTGTGATATTATCTGTTGCGGCCGGACCGCAAATCCTCCGAAAGCTTGTTTCGGCGGATCCGCGCGGTTCTGGAAGGAGGATTCCCATGTCGACGACCGTTGCCGTCATACTCATCGCTTTGATGGTATTTTTCGGTTTCCTCCTCGCGGCGGCGCTGGTTTGGGGGATACGCACAAGGCGCACGGAGGAGAATTTCATCCCCGCGCCGAAATCCATAAAAAACCGAGCCTCCGTCAGCAACGACCCTGTTCCGGATTGGCTGTCTGGAATCGACAGCCGGCAACCCGCCCGCGCAAACCCGGAATCCGTTCCGGACTGGCTGCGGCAACCGAATCTTGACTCGCCCAGCTTCGACGGATCCGGGCGGAACCCGATCGGCACCGGACCGCACTCCCCGTTCGGCGATTTTCTGCACAACGCCGTTCCGCAGCTCTCAACCGTGATGGATCTGAGCAGAATGATTAAACAGATGCAAGCGACCGGTGAATGGACGGATGCGCCGGATGATCGCAACGCTGCGATCCGCAAAGCGTTGGCCAAAATGCTGGAACAACAGCCGAACAACGAATTTCTCATTCAAATGCGGGATTCATTCCAATCCGATGACGGATCCGATGCGGATCCAGACGATCAGAAACGCCCGTAAACCTTCTCTGTCCTATCCTCCCTCCCCCCAAGTACACGTCCCCCCATTTGCCCCGCCATTTTTTACCCTCGCAGAATCCATCAGGGGCAAATGGGGGGATCACAGGGGGGCTGGATGTGTACTCGAAAAATCCGTACAGCCGGGCAGATGGCCACCCGCCGATTCCCATACGATACCCCGATTATTTCCACTACAATTTGCCAGTATAAAAGGAGACTTTAAAATCAGTCGCTGAAATCACCCCCGGGTTTTTATAATCCGGTTTATTTGTAAACCCGCCGACCGGACGGACGGTATAATCCCGGACGGTAAATGGAGGCAGGCGGGGCATCCCCTTGAAAATAAAACGAGTCCTCACCCTGGCGCTGATCGCCATTATCCTGATCGAGACGGCACTGCTTGTGTACCAGATCCCGGCCGTCAACGAACGGCTGGCCTGGCGGGTGCTCGAATTGCAGGCGGGAGTGCGGAATTATTTTTTCCCGCACCCGGATAGCCTCGCCATGCCC
>Ga0307446_1000396_pt1 | contig 14765 bp, 15 predicted proteins | sample SalMarSW160320MG_FD_202141 | JGI IMG/M metagenome (GOLD analysis project Ga0307446, IMG submission 202141) | Salt marsh sediment microbial communities from the Plum Island Ecosystem LTER, Massachusetts, United States - SW1603-20 | ecosystem: Environmental > Aquatic > Marine > Intertidal zone >... | reverse complement strand
TCTCTATCTGCTCCCAATGTAATCGTTGTCCAAACGTCCATAAGGTGTCAACCATACCTGCAAGGCCAGCGAACCGGCCGAAAAACACTAACCGTTTCCCATTTCTATCAACAATACGCTCATAATCAATTAAGGTACAGCCCATTTCCATCATTTTCTTCAGCATAGGCATATTATATTTCTGACCTTTGATGGTATGGGAAAAAAACACATAGGTTTTCCCTTGTTCAAAAAAATCTACAGGGATTTCTTTTACAGCAAAAACAACAGAACTCGGAGTGAGGTTATCCTGAACATGAGCACCAACTTTTTGATATGCACCCTCAGAGAAAATTCGAATGCTCGAAGGTTGGATAAACGTCTCGATACCGTACTTCTTTTTCAGTTCTAATACATGCTCAGGGGTGAGCGGGACTCTCCGTTCCCAGCGATTTTTATCTTCCCGTCGTATGCCTAGTGCTGCGTTCATGCGACAACATCCACGACCCCTCATCCATTGTCGTTTAATAGGTTTTCCGGGTGATTCTTCCTTACAATCTGGAGAAAAAAAGCGAGGAGAGAGGGAAGAAGGGAGGATAGGAAGGCGGAAGGAAAGGGTCCCTCTCTTTATTTGTGCTCGAGTATGAACTACGATAGTTTGATGCTGGTGATGTCGCTGAGATCCTCAAGGTTGTTCATTTTTACCATCGAGTCAGAAATCGTGTACAGGACGTCACCAATATACAATGTTCTGGTGATATCGGTGCTTGATGAGCCCCAGTACCAGTAGTAATCGGTAGTCTGTTGTTGTATTTCCTCTGGGGTTTGGTGGGTGATTCGCCCTTTGTATTCAAAGCCGTTGTCAAGGCTGAGCTGATAGACATATGCGCCTTGAAAGGTGAACTCTCCGTAGAGCATTTCTGTCCCACTACTGTTGATGTATCGGTCTTTGACTTCCTGCGGAATCTCATAGAGACTTACCGGGATTACAAGGAGTTCTTTTTCTCGGTCAAAGAGGAAAGCTTTATGGTCATAGAGAGCTGGGCTATCTGTTCCACGATCACCGATTACAACCTTTGCGACTTCTTTTGGGTTCTCAAAGTCACTGACATCAAACAGAGCGATTTTCAGGCCAAGAATCGCCGTATAGTAAATCGCCCCTGGTGTGTGAACTTTATCTGCATCGATCGTTGGGTCGACTTCTTTTCCAATACCAATGATATGGGTTTCATCATAGGGATGGAGATACTCAGAGTATCCAGGGATCTTCAACTCTCCAAGAATCTTTGGATGGTACGGGTCAGATAAATCAACCGTGAAAAGCGGGTCAACCTGGACAAAGGTGACGAGGTACGCTCGATTTCCAAGGAATCGTGCCGCATAAATAGATTCACCAGGTGCGATGTTCTCAATCTGGGAGACCTGTTTAAGGTCTTCATCAAGGATATAGATGTTGTTGCTGGATTGAGAACCGTCTCCCCAGTTGTTACCAACAGTTGTTGCAATTCTGAAGAATCCGTTGTGCTCATCCATGGAGAACTGGTTCAGGATATGACCAGGGACTTCCCCCTGTGCGATATAGGTGACATTGCCGGTGTTAATGGAGATTTTATGCAGGATTGTGGTTTCTTGATCGTTGACCGATGATGAACCTCCATCGGTTCGGTATAACAATGGATAATACGGATAATGGACTGATGCAAGGAAGATGTTGTTTTTTGATACATACATCGTTTGGGAGCTGCCTAGCATAAAGCTTTTTTCAACAATATCATTGGTATCCAGGTTCAATGAGATGATATGGGTCATGGTGTCAGAAAGCTCCGGGACATCAACGTAGTAGATGTCAGAAGCGGAGATGGTTTGGTTTTCATCATCGATACTGATTCGTGGGACGTTGAGAGTAAAGTTTTTTTCATCAAGAGCATAGTAGATATTATAAGTGTATTCAGTCGCGACTACATAGACAAATTCATCAATTAATCGGGCATCAAAATATCCACCGTCGATCCTGATCTCTTTTATCAAAGACGGGGTTGTCCGTTCTCCAAGATCGTAGACATTAATGACGGTTTGTGAGACCCCACCCCACCACATACCAGGTCGGGATATCTCCCCCTTGATACCATCTTCGAACAGAGGATAGCCGTAAAAACCACCCGAATCTCCGAAGACCACAAGGCGGTCGCCATGAATGAAGATGTTATTAATGGTGACATTCGTAATCCTAATCTGAGAAAGAATTGTTGCTTCAAAAGCAGGGTATGCTTTGATGATATAGACGGTCTGGTTAGCGACCACATAGAGGTAGGATCCATCTGTTTTTACAATGTCAGGTTCATCAACACCGGCGACCTGTACATTAGTTGTTGAATATGAAGGAGGCACCTCACCACCTAATGTTGCATCATTTACTGCACCTGATTCAGATTTTGAAAACATGACATTGGGGGAATCATAAGAGCGTCCTTGATTTCCCGCTGATTCAAATCGTTTCTGAAGGAAGGAAAACAGTTCGTCGTATGATTGGAATGTATTCAGTTTATAGGTATAGGCTCCTTTATCGAGCGGTGAAAGAGTAATGACTGCAAGAAGACTTGCACATACAAGTATACTTACCGTCAAAATTCCCGTTATTTGTTTGGTTTTCTTTTCCATAGCGATCACATCACATCTGAGTTAATTCTGGTTATATCTGCCAGAGTTTATATAGTGTCTGAAAACGTTTGGTAAAAACCAAACAAACCTCAGGTATTGTTTCAGTCATCCCCGGTCTAGGTATAAATAGTAATATACTATCATGATTAAACGATGGGAAAACGAACAGTACTGAAGAAAACTGATGTGCTAAGCGCCTCAGAAATCGGTCAGTATCAATATTGTTCGTATGCATGGATGTTACAACGCTGTGGGTACGAACCAGAGTCACCGTTTCTGGAATCAGGAAAACAGGTGCATGTCGCATTGGGGAACACACTGGATGATTTTGAAGTAAAGATGCGGTATTCACGATGGTACACTCTCCTTGGTTTTGTGGTGTTGTGTGTCGCGTTTCTTCTGGTTCTCTTCGGGGTGATTTTATAGAGCTACTGTTTCTGGGTATCGCTTTGATAATTGGTGCAGTCATTCTCTTTGTGAGTGCTATAAAAATACGATTTTCTGTGCGGGAGAAAAAAAAATCATACGGCATCCCTGATGGTTTGATTCTATACTCTGATTTGAATGTACCTGCGGCACCGTTCTTTTCAAAGCGTTCCCGTCTCACAGGAAAACCAGATTACATTGTACGTAGAGAAAGTCACATCATTCCTGTTGAGGTAAAATCAGGAAGAGGGCCACATCCGCATCATAGCCAGATGCTCCAGCTTGCTGCGTATTGTCAGATTCTTGAGGATACATCAGGGGTGTTTGTCCCTGAGGGCATCCTTGTCTATAATAATGTACCTTATACGATTCCGTTTGATCCAAAATTGCGGTTCGAGCTAGAATCGGTGATGAAAACCATGCGAGCTTCGCTACGAAGTGGTAGTGTTCAGAGGAATCATCAGGAGCGGGGTCGATGTCATCATTGTTCAATGAGACGATATTGCACCGATGTGGTTCGGGAGGCTCTTTAATTCCATAAAAATAATATACTTATCTTGTATTGTAACCAATCTATCTGAGAACGCTATGGGATATCATATGAAGAAAGGTCATGGCATCGGTTTCGGGAAGGCTATCTTGTTTAATGAACATTTTGTCGTATATGGGATCCCATCGATTGTATCTGCGATTGGGAACTATACGGTTGCAAAGGTTGAACCGTCTGACAAGCTAGGATTCACACTTATAGATAAACGACCAGCGACTCCGAAATATAAGGAAGATAAGCTTGGTCAGCAGAAGGAATCCTTTGAGCTGATGTTTAAGAAAATGGGTGTTGACCTTTCAAAAAATGGGATCAATATAACCCTTGAGGGTAATCTATATGCAGCCAGTGGTATTGGAGCATCAGCAGCATCCTGTGTCGCTGTTGCTCGTGCGCTTGCTGAATATTTTGAGATGAACGTATCTGATGAGGAGATCAACGATATCGCATATGAGGGGGAGAAAGGGTATCATGGGACGCCATCCGGTGTGGATAATACAGCATCGACCTATGGGGGGTTAATCTGGTTTCAGAAAGGTGATAAGAACATCATCGATCGGATTTCAATGTCAAACCCTGTGGAGATCGTTATTGGAAACACCGGGAAGGTGACTGATACGAAGGCAGCAGTTGACGGTGTCAAGCAACGCAAGGAGATGAACCCGAAGAAATATCAGGAGGTTTTTGATCGAGCTGAGAACATCGCTTATCTTGCGAAACGTGCGATTCATGATGGCTCGTTACACGATGTTGGAAAGCTGATGAATGAAAATCATAAGCTACTTCAGCAGATCGAGGTATCATCTCGTGAACTTGATTTTTTGGTTAGTATTGCTCGTGAGGCTGGTGCTTTCGGCGCAAAGCTGACTGGTGGCGGCCTGGGGGGTAACATGATTGCATTAACACCAGGGAAAGAGCTGCAGAACAAGGTTACGACCGCCATTGAGAAGGAAGGATTCCAGACGGTGAAAACCATTATTGGAGCATCTCGAGAGGATGTGGAGTAGTTATGTATCTTCGTCCGTTTCTTACGAAGTTGGAAGAGCAAGATAAATTGGTTCGTATAAAAAAAGAAGTCTCTGTGAATTACGAGATTGCTAATATTATGTACTCGTTGAATGAGAAGCCGGTGATTTTTGAGAACGTCAAAGGCTATGAGTTCCCTGTGTTTGGGGGGATTACCGCTGATCGTGATATCATCGCACAGGGATTAGGGACGACGAAGGAGAAGTTGATGATGAAGTTGGTAGACGGCCTGCGACATCCCCAGGTTCCTGAGGTGGTGGAGAACGGTCCGTGCCAGGAAGTTGTGATTAGGAATCCTGATTTGAAGAAATTACCTTTATTATTTCATGTGAATGGTGACGGTGGTAGGTACGCGACCGCGACCGTTGCGACCATCAAGGACTCGCAGACCGGTCGGAATGTAGCATATCATCGGTTGATGGAGCAGGGGCAGAACCGGTTTACCGCACGATTGATCAAGGGCCGGCAGACACGAACGACATATGATCGGACAGCAGGTGATTTGGAGATGGCAGTCTGCATCGGTAATTCTATCTCTGTGATGATTGCTGCATCGCTTGGCCCACCGTCGGGTGTTGATGAGTTTTCTATTGCGAATACCTTGTATCCTATGAAGATGGTGAAATGTAAAACGAAGAATCTTGAGGTTCCCGCGGAGTCTGAGTTCGTCATCGAAGGTCGGTTGACTAAGGAAATGGATAAGGAAGGTCCGTTTGTTGATTTAACAGAAACCCGTGATTTCGAGCGTAAAGAACCAGTGTTTGTCGTGGATTGTATCACACATCGGAAGGATGCGATGTATCAGGCGTTAATCCCTGGGCGGCTGGAACATAAGACGCTCATGGGAATGCCAAAAGAGCCGACGATTTATGATGAGGTCAGCAAGGTTGCTGCTTGTAAGAATGTGCTGGTGACGATGGGTGGTGGCTCATGGCTGCATGGGGTTGTGCAGATTTCGAAGAAGCATCCTGATGATGGAAAGAAAGCTATAGAGGCAGCGTTCAACGGACATAAAAGTATGAAACATGTCGTAATCGTTGATGATAATGTTGACATTTATAATCCGAATGCGTTGGAATGGGCGATCGCGACTCGGTTCCAGGCAGGAAAGGATCTGGTGGTGAAACAGAACCAACCAGGGAGTTCTCTTGATCCATCCTCGAAGCAGGAGGACGGGAAAAAGGCACTCACCGATAAGGTTGGGGTGGATGCGACGATCCCATTCGATGTTGACAAGAGTAAATATGAGATTGTGAAATATTCAAAAGTGAACCTTGATGATTACCTTCGGTAGTGGAAAATATAAGGTGTGGCTTAAGCACGAGAAAATCGGTGAGGATCTGGTTTTTTTTCTCGGTGGAGGAGAACGTTCTCATATCGGTGGTGTGGTGATTGCAGAACCGGGGAAGAAAGTAAAAGCGGTTCGGTTTACCGGCCATTATGATGATATTGTTTTAGCACCGATAGCGGAGGCGGCTTGTAAGAAATACAGAACGAAGGTGGTCGCTGTTGGCGGGATGCATGTGGAGAACGCAACAAAACAGGAAATTGATTTATTAGTAGAGAATTGTAAGAAATTGGTAGAAAGAATTTGATGAATTAATGATTAAATATTCGTTTAGTAACAAGCATAGCATAGCTTACATTGGGTAGAAAAGATGATACCTGTATCGTATAGCGTTTCATATTTTCCTTGATGTTAATTTTATCTCTCTGATTCTAAAACCATAAAACCCTCTGAGATAAACGTACCTGTCGTGGTCGTGTTTTAAAAAAATTTCCGGTTTCATTAGTTACATTATTACTAGCAAAACCAACAAGAGAAAGATTCTCTTTCGTAAACACATGACTAACAATCCTTTGCTCATCCGTAGTCTTCTTTTTTCCAGAATTCTGGTATGTGGTCAAATAATGCTTCACCGCATACATAGGAAGCTTCGGGATTTCCTCGATAATGAACTCAGTAGGTAATTGCTTTAATTTTATAGGTAAAACAAAAACACTAAAATAATCCGAGCATATAACCCTGTGCATACAGGGGTTATTATCATATGTATCTTTCGAAAGAGGAAGAAAAAATCCTCCATGGAGAACAGGGGGAAGTTCCAGAACGCATGCTTCGATTGCTTGTTCAACTCGGTGATATTTACGGGGCGGACAAAATGATCCCGGTCGGTTCTGTACAAGTCGCTGGTGTCTCCTACAAATCCATTGGAGACCCAGGAACCGAGTTCCTCGAAGATCTCGCTGGTAAAGGAGCAAAAGTAAAGGTCTTAACGTTCCTTAATCCAGCTGGTATGGATCTAGAAAACTGGGAGATATTGAAATTCCCAAAAGAATTTGCAAAAAACCAGCTGCGGATCATGGACGCCTTTAAAAGCATGGGTATCGTGATCACTGCGACCTGCACGCCGTACCTTGCAGGAAACCTTCCACGGTTTCGCGAACATATCGCTTGGTCAGAAAGTAGCGCGATCTCATTTTCCAACTCTGTAATCGGTGCGCGGACAAACAGAGAAGGAGGGCCTTCTGCACTCGCTGCAGCGATACTTGGGAAAACACCAAATTACGGACTGCATCTCTGGGAAAATAGACAACCCACCATCAAAGTAAAGATTGAGACCGATCTTATCTTCAATGCGGATTTCGGCGCACTTGGGTATCATGTTGGTAAACAAGTGAAAAACAAAATCCCGTATTTCACTGGAATAAAAGACGCTGATACGGATCATCTCAAAGCACTCGGTGCAGCAATGGCGGCTTCCGGAGCAGTTGCTCTCTATCACATTGAAGGACTCACCCCGGAAGCAGACCTGGTAAAAAAAGATCATCTGGAGACCATCACAGTGACAAAAAAAGAGCTTGACGAGGCATACGCGAAACTTAATACCGGTAAAGAACCTGACATCGTCATCCTTGGTTGCCCACATGCGTCCCTAAGAGAAATATCATCCGTTGCTGAGAAGCTCAGAGGAAAACATTTAAAGAAACCGGTCTGGGTATGCACCTCCCGGATGATGAAAGAAGCAGCAGATCGCATGGGATATTCCGACATCATTGAAAAAGCAGGAGGACACATCGTTGCTGACACTTGCATGGTCGTCTCACCTATCGAAGAAATGGGATACAAGACCACCGGGGTTAACTCTGGTAAAGCAGGGAACTATCTTCCTGGGTTCTGCAAACAAAACGTGTGTTTCGCAAATCTGGACGAACTCCTGGAGGCAGCCACATGATGAAAGGAAGAACCATCTCACCAGGGAAAGCTAAAGGAACAGCATTGGTCTCAAAAGACCCTATCGGGTTCTATGGCGGCATCAACATCAAAACCGGTATTGTCATTGAAAAAGGTCATCCTCTTGAGGGAAAAAACGTCAAAGACAAGATCCTTGTCTTCCCTTGTGGCAAAGGCTCTACTGTCGGCTCCTATGTTATTTATGGGCTGCAGAAGAACGGTGTCGCCCCAAAAGGAATCATCAATAAAGAAACAGAAACCATTGTTGCAACAGGGGTTATCCTCGCAGGGATTCCTTGTGTAGATAAAATCGATATTGATCAAATAAAAGACGGAGACACCGTTGTTCTAAACGCAGATAACGCAACCGTTGAAGTAGCCTGTTGACCTTATAACAACGCACGCATATTCCAGGACACTCCAATTCCATGGACAGGAACTTGATGGTCACCATCAGTATCAGACCAGGAAATCGTTCCATCAATAGTACAATACCCGATTTTCATCCCCATATACGTGGGAAACTTCCATATCTTATTTGTCGCATGGGTAAGGGACAAGCCCCCATTTAATGTTGTTTTTGTTCCATACAATAAGGATTGACTAATAACATACAGTGGATTGATGCTAGGATCTGCTTTAATGCTGAATGCAGAGGGGAGTTTCACCAATGGGAACACCTTTTCATCCTTCTTGGTGATTTTCAGGTTCACATCCTTTAACTCTGTATAAGTTACTCCGCGATCGGTCGTAATCAAGAGGGTACTAAACGGATCTAATGTTGACAAGGCTCCAGAGACAGCCTGGGGGTTTGGAAGATAATTTGCTGCGTAGATGTTCCAACCATTATCTAATGTAAGAGAGAACCAATCCCAGCCACCGATTGCAAGTTTGGTAATCGCATGGGGCGTCCAGGAATGCTCTTGCGAACCTGTTCCTTTCACGGTGTAAGTCTTGCCATCGATCGTGACCGTCCCCGACACATCACAGCCAAGTACTACATAGTTTGCAACCTCGCTTTCAGATTTATCAAACGCCTGTGTCCCGACCGTCCATATCGGTAGAGACCGGGCAGAATAATCTAAATCAATCACAATATCATGCGCTGCATCGATATCAGAATCTTCTGCATGGACATGCCAACGCGGGTACGACCCTTCCGCCCAGGAGTTTTCAAATTGAACCTTCACCCCAGGGGAACTTGCAATAAGCGTCCCTTCCTTCAGAATCCCAAGATAATGCTCCTTGTTTATCATCCCGCCATAGGTTTCACTGTTGTTGCCAAGGACGCTGACGACAAGCAAATCCGGTTTATTGGTCCCAAGCAGATCACCGCGGGCCATATGGTTGAAACTCACTGCGATAGCCCAATCCTTCAACTGGCTTTGGCTATCATTAAAAACAGCGTTAAAATACCACCATTCCCGGGAGATACGCAGCTCGTTGAAATGCACTCCTTCATCCGCCGCTGAGACATCACGTCGATACGCAGGGATAAGAGAGGTTGGTGGAGTTGGAAGCTGAACCGGTGGCAGAGGAGTGACCGTAGTGGTATTATTCCCAGGGGGAGAAGTATGAACATCTGGGAGAATCGAGCTGATATAATCTGCCTTATAGAAAAAAAGCGTAGAAACTACGATGAGTGCTACGATGATGATCGTATCCATTTTTTTAAATTTCATTCTCCACCAAACGATACCGTTATACCATGGTTCTGACGGGAGAATATTAATAGTTATCTGTACAATTATTACCCATTTAGCTCACGCGCATATTTTTATTAATATAGCGAACAATTACCCCCATCTACTCGTGGAGGTATTCTATGATAGAAAAACGCGATATTGAGAACTATTTTTCAGAGCTTGCATGGATACAAGAGAAAGACCTGAGAAAAAAAGTCGTTGATGTATGGAAAGCTGCTGCTGATCGCGGAGGATGGCACAAGCTCCAGGAAATTCCCTTCACCCTTTTATTTGAGAATTCCGGGCTTCTTGTTGATCATACGAAAAGGATCACAAAACTAGCTTGGAGCATTATCGGTGCTCGAGAAGAACCTCTCCATATAGATTACCTGATAGCAGGAGCACTGCTTCATGATGTCGGTAAACTCTTGGAATATGAGATGAAAGAAGGAAAAATAGTAAAAAGTCCTTTTGGACAGAAAACACGTCATCCAGCGGCTGGTGCGCAACTTGCTGAGGAATACAAGGTGCCCAAGGAAGTCGTGCATATCATCGCTGCTCATTCCCATGAGGGAGATACTATGAATCGGACAGCAGAGGCAATTATTGTTCATCATTGCGATTTTATCGACTTCGAAATCAAAAAAAGGAAGTGATCTTGTGAAGGTGACAAACGCTGCTGGGAGAATAGTTGAAACGACGATAGGGAGTACAACATTTAAGCCATTTGCAGGAGCACGGAAGTACGGGTTTGAATCAAAACTGACCACGTTGGAAAAAGCATTGAAGAACTGTCAATTGAAAAACGGAATGACCGTTTCATTTCACCATCAACTCCGCAACGGAGACTTCATAGTAAACCAGACGCTTGCTGCTATCAAAGAATTCAGGGTTAAAGATATTCGTCTTGCGCAGACCGCTTTATTTACGGTCCATCAACCCGTGATTGAGTATATCAAAGAAGGGGTGGTCACTCGTATTGAAGGGAGTTTAAACGATACGGTAGGAGATTATGTCTCAAAGCATCCATTGAAAAGCCCGGTGATTCTCCGCTCGCATGGGGGGAGATGGGGAGCGGTGAAAACAGGGGAGCTTGCTGTTGATATTGCGATTATTGCTGCATCAGCGTCTGACGAACGAGGGAATTGTACAGGTGTCCTTGGGGATAGCGCGTTTGGTCCTATTTCCTATTCACAAATTGATGCGATGAAGGCACAACATGTGATTGTTGTCACTGATACTATCGTTGAATATCCGTGCAAACCGCAGGAAATCCAGGAACGATATGTGGATTATGTTGCTCAGGTGGATCGGATCGGTGATCCGAAACAAATCATATCAGGATCGTTGAAAATCACCGATGACTCTGAGAAACTGAGTATCGCCCGGCAATGTGTTGACTTAATGGATGCCGCAGGTTTGATTAAAGACGGGATGGTATTCCAGTCTGGTTCTGGGGGTATCTCTCTTGCTGCGGTGAAGTACCTTGGGGAGAGACTTGAGGAAAAAAATGTTGTTGCATCCTGTGCTACAGGTGGGTTAACGAAATTCATCATCGATATCTATAAGGCTGGTCGTGTGAAGCAGATGTATTACTCCCAGGTGTTTGACACTGAATCAATCAGCTTCATCCAAAATGACCCTGGTCTCCCTGCGGATATCGGTCATTACGCGGACCCAACATCAAAGGGGAGGACTGCAGATAGCCTTGATACTGTGGTTCTTGGTGCAACCGAGATCGATGTTCATTACAACGTCAACGTCAACACCCATAGTGATGGCCGCTTGCTTCATGGGATCGGTGGTCATCAAGACACCGCTGCTGGCGCTAGCCTAACGATTATTACTACCCCCATCTTTAGAAAAACAAACCCGATCGTTCGAGAGAACGTCACCACCATCACAACACCTGGTTCCGTGATTGATGCGGTTGTGACAAACAGAGGAATCGCGATAAACCCGATAAGAAAAGACCTCATTAAAATGATCAAAGGAACAATCGATATTGTCCCTATTGAGACGCTGAAGACGATGGCGTACGATGCAACCGGTTTACCACAGATGCCCCATCTCGGTGATGAAATCATTGGGATTATCAAATGGTTCGACGGAACCGTTTTAGACATGGTACGAGTAGTAAAAGAGGAGAAACCATGAAATGGAAAACCTCGATTTCTAAAATAGAGCCAAATCATATTGTGACCAAAGGATACCGACAGGAAGATCTCATTGGAAACGTCCCCTATGCATCTGTGGTGTATCTCTTACTAAGAGGAACATTACCATCTCAGGAATATGGGAAAATGATGGATGCAATTCTTACATCATGTATCGATCATGGGATAACACCTCCTTCATCTATCGCATCACGAACCGTTGCGTCAGGGGGCGTACCATTACCTACAGCGGTTGCTGCAGGGATCCTCTCAATCGGTGACGCGCATGGTGGCGCGATAGAAAAAGGAGCAAAATTCCTCCAAGAAGGCGTACTTCGAATGAAAAAGGAAGGAAATCCTGTTGATACGATTTCAGTAACTCTGGTAAAAGAGGCTAATGAACAGAAGAAGCGAATCCCAGGGTTTGGTCATCGCATCCATACCGCTGACCCGCGCACAAAACGGTTATTTGAACTGGCAAAAGAACTCAGCATCGCTGGGGACCATGTATCCCTTTCTATGGCAATCGAGACTGCGTTAGAAAAATCTCAGGGAAAAAAACTTCCAATTAATGTAGATGGTGCAATCGCGGCAATTATTTCTGATATGGGTTTTGACTGGCGTCTTGGGAAAGCGTTTTTTCTTCTCGGACGGGTCGCTGGGTTAACCGCGCATGTTTACGAAGAGCAGACCCAGGAAAAACCGATGCGTGAGATGTTTACGATAGATTATGAGTACACAGGCCCAGAAGAACAAGACTTACCGTAGCAGTAAGTATAAGGGATAAGGAACAAATATTAAAACATCCTTAGGTTATCTGGTTTTGGCATCATGAATATTTTACTTGTATTTCCACGAATTGAACATGGGGCGACAACCTATTCTGATAAAGGTTCATGGAGCTCGATTCTGTTTGGGTATCCGATTATCACCTTACCACATCTTGCAGGTATTACGCCTCGACAGCATTCCGTAAGAATTGTAAATGAAAATTATGAAGACATTGATTTTGATGAACCTGCGGATCTGGTAGGAATCACAAGTTATACGATGACTGCACCTCATGTCTATGAGCTTGCTGATGAGTTTCGGAGAAGAGGACGAAAAGTCGTGCTTGGCGGGTATCACCCAACCGCGATGCCACAAGAAGCAAAACAACATGCAGATAGTATCGTTCTTGGGGAAGCGGAAGCAACATGGCCTGAACTTATTCGCGATTGTGAGAAAGGTGCTTTAAAACAATTTTATGGGCCGAGCCCTGATTTTGACATGGCAGCAATTCCCCCTATCAGACGTGACCTCATTCGTCAGAACCCCTTGCTCGGTGCTGTTCAGTCTACGAGAGGATGCCCAAATCAATGCGAGTTTTGTGCTATCGCTAGTTTCTGCAAGCATGGTGTGAAACAACGCCCTATTAAGAATGTAGTTGAAGAAATCAAGCAGATGCCAAATCGCATCTATGTTATTCATGACCCAAGTCTCACCGTAAACCCACAGTATTCACGAGAGCTTTTTAAGGAGCTTATCAAACAAAAAATCCATAAAGAATGGGTCGCGAACGGGAACTCCAATGTGCTTGGGAAGATTGATGATGAGTTTCTTGATCTTGCAAAAAAATCAGGCTGTGTTGAATGGTTTGTTGGCTTTGAGTCTGTCAGTCAGGCATCGTTAAACGGAATTAAAAAAACAGTCAATAAAGTTGAAGATTTTAAAAAATTAATCAAACGACTACATAAACATGGGATGGCAGTGCAAGGTGGTATTATCTTTGGTTTTGATCAGGATACACTTGATATCTTTGATACCACATTGGAGAAAATGTATGAATGGGAGTTAGACGCAGTGGAAATCAATATTTTGACCCCCTACCCAGGAACCCCCTTGTTTGATCGACTGGAATGTGAAGGAAGAATCATGAGCAGAGATTGGACGCGCTATAATCAAGTCGATGTGGTGTTTAAACCAAAAAATATGACAGAAAAGGAACTTTTTGAAGGAACACAAAAGGTCGCAAAAAGATTTTATACCATGCCAAATGTCATCTATCGAGTACTTCGGACATTTGCTATTGTCAGGAATGCATCAGCGGTTCTTCCGGCATTTACGAATTATACGTTCCGACGTTATTATAAGAGAGATTTTAAATTCTAATATGGTTTCAACGGATTATTTTTTCATTAAAAGAAACGAATCCAACGACCCAAGTGTCTCGGTATGTGTTTGGTTTTTGATAAGGAAGTATTGTGAAATATCAAGCGTTTTATCCTTAATCCTGCCGTGAGTATCCGTGATAGTCCGATAGATGATGCGGGTTTTTTGATCGATGTGGTCTGCTAGATGACTAAATAGCTCCATAGGTTGTTTTACTCCATAGAGAACAACGATTACGGTGAACTGATCGACAGGGTAGGTAAGCCCATTAGCGTATTGAATCGAAACTGTTTGCTCAAGGTGATGAGCAGTAACGTAGTGCATTGCTTCTTTTACTGCGGCACAATCTTTATCAATGGAAATTATCTGTGCATGCGTGTTTTGTGCAATAATAGCTGGTGTTGCTGGGAGCGAGCCGCTTCCAATGACAAGAACCCTATCCTGATCTAAGATCTGTGCCATGGTTATTTCTTTAGTGACAATCTCCTGGTACAATTTTAGATATATCTCTGAAATAACCTCAAATTTGCATCCTACTTTTTCAAAAAGCATAAAAAATAAATCCATGATGTTTTTCAGAGCGTTTGTTGTTATTTTTTTACCAATCTGTTTGAAGATAATTTTTTGTAGGATTGAAAACAATCGCTCAAGGATTGAGGTCGACATGAGAGGTACTCTTTTCTGATATGATTTATATTTCTTTAAACATTGGGATTTTCTTAAATGTAATGTTCAGTTTTCAACCAGAGAGTCATACGTTTCATTCCTTCGGTGTAGTCAACTGATGGGGAATAGCTAAGGAGTTTTGTTGCTTTTTCGATCGAAACGGTTCGTCGACTAGTGAAGATATGAACAGCGGTTGGAGTAAGAAGCGGAGTTTTATTTAACAGGAAGTATCGCAT
>Ga0307446_1000389_pt1 | contig 14914 bp, 17 predicted proteins | sample SalMarSW160320MG_FD_202141 | JGI IMG/M metagenome (GOLD analysis project Ga0307446, IMG submission 202141) | Salt marsh sediment microbial communities from the Plum Island Ecosystem LTER, Massachusetts, United States - SW1603-20 | ecosystem: Environmental > Aquatic > Marine > Intertidal zone >... | reverse complement strand
GCTCTGCTGTTCCCTGGATCTCGATAATGTCACCATTTGCGTTCATAACCAGGTTGAGGTCTGCTTCAGCGTGGGAGTCTTCGTCGTAGTTGAGATCGACCAGCGTCGCTCCCTCGAGCATGCCGACACTGATCGCAGCTACAGGCGGTTTCAAGAAATCCAGCGGCTCGCCTCTGGCAAGCATAGTCCGGTGCAGCGCAAGGATAAGGGCGATATAGCCGCCTGTTACGGAAGCGGTTCTCGTCCCTCCGTCGGCCTGGATTACATCGCAATCCACGACGCAGGTCACCTGCGGCAGCTGTTCCAGATTGATGGCAGCGCGCAGGCTGCGGCCCACCAGCCGTTTAATCTCCGCGCTCCGAGCGCGCGGCGCAGTCGTCTCGCGCGGAGTGCGCTGCTGGGTTGAGCGCGGCAGCATGGCATACTCGGCTGTCACCCAGCCTCCCGGTGCTGCTCGGCTATGCATCCAGGTCGGGACACCTTGCTCGATGGTCACGTTACAGAGGACACGCGTTCCGCCGATCGAGATGAGGACCGACCCTTCCGGGTAATCAACAAACCCTGCTTCTATCTGGACGTTTCGAATTTCTTCCGCCCGCCGCCCATCTACTCGGTTCATTGCGTTCAATCCTGATTCCCCGGGAAGCTGCATGACCGTTTACATCTTCAGCAGCTGCTGGTAGCGATCGATTCGCTTCTCGATCACACTCATACTGCTGCGCCAGAAATCTGGCTGGTCGAGTTCAATCCCGAAACGGGCCGCAAGCTCAGACGCCGTTCCCTGCCCGGTCTCCCGCAGCAAGCTTTGATATTGAATGAAGAATTCCGCCCCTCGCTCCTGGTAGACCGCATAGAGGCCCAAGCCGAAGAGCTGCCCAAAGGCGTAAGGGTAGTTGTAGTAGGAAAGCGATTCGCTGTAGTAATGAGGCTTCCAGGCCCACATATAGGCGTGTTGATGTTCCGGATCCAGCCCATCCCCATAAGTCTCGCGTTGAGCCCGGGTCATAATCTCGCAGAAATCATCTGCCGATAGTTCGGCCGAAGAGCGGCGTTCAAAGACCTCGTGCTCAAAAAGGTAGCGGGAATAAATATCCACGATCACTTGAGATGCGCTGATCAAGAACGTTTCCAGGATGGCGAGCTCCATCTCTTTCTTGTCCGCGTCCTTGAGGGCAGCTTCGGTCACCAGGGTTTCGTTGAAGATCGAGGCCGTCTCAGCCAACGTCATCGGTGTCGAGCGCTGAATCATCGTCAAGCCCTTCTGGCAATTATTGTGAAAGGCGTGTCCAAGCTCATGCGCCATCGTGAAGAGCTGGTCGAGCGATCCATCGAAATTGCACAGGATGCGGGATTCCTCCAGCAGCGGGACTTCCATGCAGAATGCGCCACCGCGTTTCCCGTTGCGCGGCTCGGCATCGATCCAGCCCTGGTCGAATGCATGCCGGGTGAACTGTGCCAGCTCAGCATTGAAACCCTCGAAGATCGACAGGATGTATTCACGTGCATCGGAATAGCTGAACTCACGGCCACCTTCGACGATCGGCGCAAAGACATCCCACCAGGCCAGGCTCTCCTTACCAAGGTGATGGGCTTTAGCCTTGAAGTACTTACGAAACATCGGGAATGACTCTTTCATCACTCCCAGCATTGTTTCAAGGGTAGCGCGATCCAGGCGTGCTTGTACGATCGACTTGTGGAGCGAGTCTTCCCGATGGCGTCGGATATTGAGCGTATTAACCGTGCCCTTGATGCCGTTCATGCAGGCCGCAAGTGGTTCCCGCACCGATTCCCATGCGTCGATCTCTGCCTCAAATGCACGCTTCCGAATCGATTCGTCAGGGTGATATCGCCTGATGTTTTGAATGGCGGTGATCGGCAGATCCTCCACAGCACCTTCGAGCTCAAAAGGTATCACAATCTGGGAGGTGACCGTCCCCTGCAGTTTCTCCCAGGCACTGGCGCCGCTCAACGAGAGTTGAGCGGCAAGCTCTTCTTCCGACTCCGACATGAGATAGCGGCTTTCGTCGATCGTTTCACGCAGAGCGAATTCATGCGAGCGCAAGGTATCGTGCGAGCCGATCAAGCTGTCGATCTCGACCCCGCTTGCTGCAACAGACCCCAGCCAGCCACGGAATAAGACCTCGATCTGCTTGAAACGCACGCTCGTCATTTCAAATTCAGACATCCTGCGAGTTGCGAGGGTATTGAACGAATCGGTGGTCACATATCCGATGATGTAGGCTTCCAGAGTGGATTGCAGGGCCAACAAGCGGTTGAACTGGTCAAGGATCTCGCCGATCTGGTTGGCAAGCACTTCGACCGAATCAGGAATGCTTCCAGATTGGGTAATGCCCTTCTGTTTGAAGTACAGCTCCAGCTCATCGATCTGCTGTTGGTGGTCTTGCATCGCTGCCAGAAAGGGTTGCGATTCCAAACCAGGGTAGATGGTGTCCAGATCCCAGTGTGGCAGCCCCGGGCCAACTTCCTTGTCAGTCATGTGTTCAGCTCCTCTATTAGGTGATGGTGTTGATTATACGGCGGTTGCAGGAACGCTTTCGACCACGTTGCGGTGAACCAGCCATGCTCCCAGCAGTGATAGTGCACCGACGACCAGGAACGGGAATTCAAATTGAATCGTCGCCAACCCTCCGGCAATCAGCGGCCCGATCGCGGTCCCGATGCCGAATCCCATCGCCAGGATGCTCATCTGCTGGCCTTCTCCCCCTGCATGCGAGATATCCGCAGCCAGTGCAAAAGCGGGGGCAGCGATCATCGATGAAGCAAATCCCTGGAACAGCCGCACCGCGGTGAGCTGGGCAGTGGTTGTGACCAGACCCAGCAGGATGGTAGCCGGCGCCATCAAAACCAGGCCCCAGACGATCAATGGACGGCGACCGATACGATCCGATAAATGGCCAAAAGGCAGTTGAAAAACAAACCGGCTGGCCGTAAGCGCACTGAAGGCAATGCCGAACCCGACCGCAGTCTGTTGAAGACGCTGGTTGAATTCATTTTCCAGCGCAGACATCATCGAAAAAGCACCCGACATCATGACCATGGCCAGGCCGAGAAAAAGCAGGCCACCTCCAAGCAGCCGCCGGTCGAAAATGACATACGGCTCGCCTCGCTTTTCAACCCGACCTGGAGACCTGGGTTCCTTCACCCAGAGCTGCACCAGGACCAGGCCCAGAGCCAGCAGTCCACCACCGGCGAGGAAGGCCGCGTTAAAGCCGACATGCACCAGCAGGAGACTACCTAGAAGCGGCCCCAGGGCAAAGCCTGCCATTCGCAGCATGCTGTAGAAGCCCATCGCGCCTCCGCGGGTGCTGTACTGCGAAGCCTCGGCCATAACGGCTAATGAAGCGGGCACCGTAAAAGCGACGCCAATCCCCTGAAGGAGCCGAATAATGACCAGGCTGAGGAATCGGTCAGCAAATATATAGGCAAGGGTCGAGATCGCCATCAATAACAAACCGGCCTGAATGAATATTTTACGACGGTGGAATCGATCGGATAAAGATCCGGTCAGCGGTTGAGCGAGAGTGAAGACGATCCCATAGGCAGAGATGAGCAGACCGACGAGAACGGAATCAGGCAAGTTTGGTCCTGGGAGTTTGGCGACATATAGAGGGATGATGACGATCAGGATGCTGTTGCCCATCGCATCCGCGAACCGTGCAAAGGAGAGGGCGATGACGGTGCGATTTAGCCCATAGCGTTGGGGGAACTGCATGCTTTCCTCGTTTTGATGGAGCCTGAATGAAATCCGAGCTTCAATTGGCGGTCATTATAGCTGGTCAAATACCGTCTGGCATCCGAATCGGGCATGTACTACGCCCCTACCAGTTATATATGGATTGCCTTCCGGTCCGAATTTGTCGGAAAAGTATCTTCCGGTATTCATGAGCGAGGGTACTGACATATTCTCTTGCCTGACCCATCCGCACCCTGAAAGCCGATTTGCAGCGGACTCTCAACCAATGATAAATCTAATCAATGGCGGGTCAGTGAAGATCAAACCGAGAGTTAAGCCATTCGAGGCGTTCGGAGGTGGCCTGGGAATCGAGCGCAATCCCCCCACCATACCAGCGCAGTTCCTTCGGCTCATGAGCCACGTCGAAGAACGCTTTCGCTTTGTCCTCGGGCACATGGGGAACCTGGCGCCCAAATTGGCAAAGTATGGGAGCAGGCTCAAGATGCTTTACGTTGGCAACCGGATCGATTGCGGCAAACTTCCTGAGATACGGTTTTCGGGCGGACTCATCAATCGCCGGATAATAGAAAAACCAATCCGCAAAGTGCGGCGTCCCGGCCATTAGAACGAAGGCTGAGATACCATCTTCCAGACACCCGAGCATTACTCGTACATCGCTCCAAAATCATGACCGACGTAGCCGATCGGCAGCTGGTTATCGTCCAATTCGTATCGCAGGATTGCGAGCGCGGTCCGCAGTTCCATGATCTGTTCAATCGAAAGCTGGTAGTCCATGGCATGCGTGCGCTTGATGAACCATTCACGGTCAGACCACATCGTTTCAATCGCCAGAGAAAGCACACCGCGCTCGGCGAGACGCTCGACTTCAGCCAGGAACTGCGTCCGGTTCGAATCAGCTGCCAGTGGCTCGTACCAGTGGACGAAGAGAATTCCAGCCGTAGGTCGGGTTGTGGCAGGCCCAACCAGGCTCGCAACCCGCAGCGTGCCTTCTCGAGCCGGGTATACCAGCGTGCGTTTGGCGACCTCATCCGAGATACGCTCGGAAACTACCTGGAGGCCCAAAATGGCCTCTGCCGGTACTTCATTCGCACGCCGGATGGTATCCAACACTGTCAGTTGGTCCTCTCCATACCGCAATCATCATCACCAAACTCTATTTCTACCGTGGTGTGGGAGAATTCCATCCTTCGCAGGACTTCCTGTACTGAATTCCGAATGCAGACCAGATCGTCCTTCGATGTTTCCTCCTCGATCACGACATGCGTTGTGAGGACATGGTGCTCGCCATCGAGAGACCAGACATGCGTATGATGCGTTGATAAAATCTCGGGGATGGCACACAGTTCCTCATCAAGCTTCCCCAGATCAACGTTTTCCGGCACGGCTTGCATGAAAAGCCCGGCGGTCTTCCAAAGGTTCCGCAGCGTGTTGTACAGCACGTAGAGCGTGATCAGGATCGATAAAATCGGATCGAGGATATACAGGTCCGCGATGAGCAGCACCAAGCTCACAATAAGCACTGCAACCCAGCCGAGGACATCTTCCAGCAGGTGCCAGGCGACAACCCGGGCGTTCATCGAACGCTCGCTGCGCAGCCGTAGGACCGCCGCGCCGTTCGCGAGAATTCCTACGACCGCAATCAAGACCATGCCGGAGGCGTTGGCTTGTTCAGGAGCAAACAAACGCGGGATTGCCGTTGAGAGGATGATAACCGAGCCGCTGACCAGAACCAGAGTATTGATCAGCGCGCTGAGCAGCGAGAAGCGCCGATAGCCGTAGGAGAAGCGGTTGTCGTTTGTGCGCTGCGAGAAATGATCCAGATACCATGCAAGCCCAAGCGAGAAGCTATCCCCGAAATCGTGGATCGCATCCGAAAGAATCGCCAGGCTGTTGGTCCAGATTCCACCGACGATTTCCAGCGCTGTAAACACCAGGTTCAGAAAGAATGCAACGCGAATATTTTCAGTGCTTGTGTGGTCGTGTTGGTGGCTTTCGCTTTTCATCGGTGTGATTCTACCGCACCCAGGCAGAAGAAGTTCACTGCAGGACTATACCCCTCCGGGCGAATTGATCACTTGAGCCTACGACCAGGAATTCGATAGTGGAATTATGTCTATGCGCAAGCTGGACGCTGTATACAGAGCTGGCGAACCCTTATACGCGCAATTTTGAAGAGTCTCTCGCCGCACCTGGGTTTGGACCAGATCTCACTCCAGCGCGAGGCGCATGATCAGGCGACCTTTGGTGGGCTTTCCAACAACTTCGAAACCAGCTTTCTCAAAGAGGCTGGGAACGCCCATGTAGCCTGAGCCGGGAGGGAGTTTACCCTTGCTCGGAACGGTAGGATAGGCTTCGACAAGTGCTCCCCCCTGCTCATGAACGTAGTCCACGGCGGCCGCCAACAGGGCCGTTGCGATGCCCTTGCCCTGCTCCCAGCGCGGGATGAAAAAACAGACGATGGACCACACCGGCCGGTCATCCAGCCGGCGCAGCACGCGTGATCGTTCCAATGCCCCATACTGCTCACGCGGAGCAACCGAACACCAGCCTACAGCTTCAGCGCCACGGTAGGCGAGAATTCCCGGGATAAGGCCATCATCAACAATGGCTTTAAATGCCTTACGGTTTCCCTCACTGCGGTTGCGTTCAAATTGAGCACGCGTGATCCGCCACCACATGCACCAACACCCGTCAGCGGCTCCATGCAGGCCGAAGAGATGCTCGAGATCCGGCCAACGCTCGGGCGTCAGCGGGTGAAAATCGAGCAGCCCAGCTGCTGTTTCCCGGTTCTCCAACCTGGACGACCTCCAATCACCTGGACCCCTGGGGTAAGTTAGCCAGTCTTCACTGGCAAAGTGTGAACGAACTCAGCCGCCCGTCGAATCCAGCTCGTCAGCTGCCGGTCAGATTTAACCGCCTGCGGCTCGACCACAACCCAACCCTGCATTGGCCGGCCGGTCATATCAAATTCCCGCACGCCCGGCTCTTTAAGCAGAGCCTCATAAACCTGCGGGCCGATCCGGGCGATCATCCCCTCCCCGATTACCCCACAGAGCATATTGCCATTCAACATGAAACTCAGCCCACCGAACATTTCTTTTGAGGTAAGGGATGGTTCGGTCTGAAGCAGTCTCCTGATGCGATCGGTAAGGACCCTATCGTAGCTCATCGGCTTCCCTTCAACTGGAACTCCCATCTGGACGTGACCGGCCTAAACGTCAACCCTCATCCGGTTTGTGGGCGAAAGCCCGCAGAATGTCCACCTGGCCGACGTGAAAGGTTTCATGCCATCCCAGCCCGTCTACGTGCTCCCAGACCGGTTTCTCACCCCGATCGGTTGTTTTGACCGTGTCGAGCAATTCTCTTGTCGACCGCTCCAGAACGCTCTCTAGTGCTTCCTGACTGCGTTCCAATTCCCGTTTAAGTTCAGTGAACTTCAGGCCCTGACCTTCTTCGAAGACCGCGGCTGACCCGGTCTGGTACATCTGCATACGTTTATCTTCCCAGAACTCGTCTGTTTCAAAAAGCTTCAGGGCTTTCGATCGACCGGAGATAATATGCCCGAGAATCCAATTCATGCTGTTGATTCGGCCACTCGGGGTGCGCAGTGCTTCCTCTTCCGTCACGCCTTCGACCAAGCGATTCAGAAGCCAGGTGTTTGCCGCATACGTACCAATCATCGCTTCAGCTCGATCCTGCATAAAACACCTCATTCACGGGGGAGTCATTTGGCATCATCCGGTAGGGACTCCATAACGCCAAACAGGATACCCTCCGGATCGGCGCAGTAGGCGTGCATGCCTACACCCGAAACCTCGCTCGGCCCATGAACGACTGTACCGCCCAGCGAACGGATCTTCTCAAGAACGGATTCCAACTCAGGAACCTCAATCGTGTTGATAACAGCCTGGGGAAACTGCTTGCCCATGATGCCGCCATTGATCCCGGGCTCGCCCTCCTGCCCGGTCGTCACCAGCCAATAGGATTGCTCACCACCAGGCCAGGTGGCTATTTCCCAGCCCAGCACCTGGCGGTAGAAATCTCCTAATGCGGCTGGGTCTTCAGCCAGAAGCTCAAAATGAACAGGACGACTCATCGTTTTACCTCCACTGGAATTGATGGACGAATGGGCAGCTCACTTTCCGCCCAAACTGAATGTAACTGCGATTTTTCTGCTTCAGATTAATCAACCACCAGGTCATACCAATTGCCTGATCGCAAATCGAGCAGGAAATAATTACGGTCCTCTGAATCGGCTATCGCCTGTCCGGCCTGCTCAGCCTGACGTATGAAACTGGCAGCTTGATCGAGATTCCCGGCTGCCGCATTTGCTCGTGCTAATCCCTCCAGGGCAAACGCCCGATCATAATCAAGCATTAACTCCTCGAATTCCTCAGTCAGCGCTGCGCAGCGGACGGCATGGTAGAGGGCTCTTTCCCCCATGCCCAGCACACTGTACACCCTGGAAAGGAGCCAATGCGCTCTCTGCCGGTGCAGGCCTGTTCCCGCGACAGCCCAATGGTAAGAGCTGGTATGAGCGGCTTCGATCATCTGGGCATCCTGTTCAGCTGAGCGGGGTGAAGTTTCGAGCAGCTGCCAGGTTTTTTCATGCGCCTCACGGGCAAACGTGCGGTGAGCATCCTGATTTGCCATACAACCTCCCCTACTTCTGCGACAGTCGTCCGGCAGCGACCATAAAAATCAGCCGTATATATCATCTTGTATAACACGAAACATAATAATTCGGAGCGGTTGTATCTGATTATTTGTTCTTCTATTCAGACCCGTCGTAATAGCAGATAGGCGTCCGGCGATGGGAAGCGAGGTCGCGCCAGGCCTGATATCGACAGCATCCCCCATTCCAGCAGGTCCTGGCCGGTTTATCCCTCTGGTGCCCCGTCGATCCCAATCAGGCTGGATGCGTAGCGCAGAGAGGTCACCGCAAACGCGACCATCAGTGCAATCGCGATGATCATGACAGCCGCGTCGAAAAGCGTAATCGTACGTTGGAGCAAGGTGAAGCCAGGATTGCCAAAAATAAATACGGCCAGGTTAATCAAGATCGCAATCATCCGCATCTCGGTCGGGCCGATGCGAGCGTAGGAGATCCGGAAGGTACCCGTTACAAAGGCATGCACGTAGGCGACGATAGACATGAGCAGGTACCCGACGAGCGCCAACGTGGCGATATCCAGGCGTACGTAGGGCGAGAATCCCAGCCCGAGGAAAATCATCACCTGGCTGAAGGCATCAACCGTATGATCGACGAAGAATCCGAAGCGGGGGCGTTCGATCTTGCGGAAGCGTGCAAGGGTGCCATCAAGGCTGTCACCATACCAATTGATGATAAAACCAAGTGTCGCCAACCACAGGAATCCTGGCGAGAAGCGGCACAGCGAATAGCCTACCAGGATGACAATTGATCCGAGAATCCCGATCATGGTCATCGTGTCCGGGCTCATCCAATGCGGCGTGTGCCAAGCCAGCCACTGCAGCGCCGGCCGCTCGAAACGGCCGAGGAGCATATCGTGCACTCTTCGTTGTGAGGATACGTCAGGCATTGAATCTCCCTTCGCCGGGTGGCGTATTCTGCAGCCCGGGCAACAGCCAGGACGAATATACCTTCCAAGGCAAGGCCCCTTATTGTCGCGTAGTGTGGGCTTTCGTTCAAGCCAGGATGATGAGCCGCTTCGCAGGCAGGTGCTAGAACTTGCCGTGAACTTGGATGTTCACACCACGTCTGATGCCGTGAACCTCATGATCAAGTGATCGTCTCCGCTGCGATGTTCTGCAGACCTATGTAACCTGAGGCTGCTGAACCCGGGAAGTTCGTTGATGCAGCCAGAGAAAGCCGGCAACAGAGATCAAACCCACCAGACCGGAAAGATACCAGAGCAGATTTGGCTGCATTGTATCAAGCACGATCCCTGCCAGCAGGGGTCCAACCGCAAAGGGAATTCCGAAAGAGAATCCCGAAATGGCCATGTAGCGGCCGCGCATATGTGCCGGAGCAAAACGCGCTACGACAGCCCGAGAAACCGGCGCAACCAGCATTTCCCCGATTGTGATGATGACCATCGCCAGCAGGAAAAGCACGTACACGTTGACAAAGCCGTACATTGCGAAACCGATCGCGTATAGGGCCGCTCCTGCGGCCATCATCAACATCGGTGGTTGACCCTCGATGCGGCGCGTGATGGGGAACTGGAACAGGACCACCATCACAGCGTTCAGACTCAGGATCCAACCATAGCCCGACTCGGCCACTTGATGTACATCACGCAGGTAGACTCCCAGTGTGGTGTTCAGGTTCATATAGACCAGGCCCATCAATATGCTCGCACCGATGAAAAGCATAAAGAGAGTATCCCTCAGCACACGACCATAGCCCTTGAATGTGCCGGCAACCGATTCAACCTCTACCTCACTCGAGGGCTCAGGCTTGGTCTCGGGCATCGCTCGCCAGACGATGGTCGCGGTGATCAGGCTGATGACTGCATCCGTGAGGAAGAGCGCCAGGTAGGAACGGGTAGCCAGGAAACCGCCGATAGCCGGACCGATGACAACCGATAGGTTGAAGGCTACCCGCAGAATGCCATATCCCTGGGCACGCTTTTCCTCCGGCAGCAGGTCGGCAACCATCGCTTCATAGGCTGGTCCACCAGCGTCGGTGAAAATACCCACCAGCAGCGCCACGGCAAAGAACAACGAGAGTGTATTGACAAAGCCCATTAAAACCGAACTGAGCGAGGTCGAAACCAGGCTGAAAATCAGCATTCCTTTACGCCCGAGGTGGTCAGACAACGCTCCGCCCATGAGGGTTCCCAGAAAACTCGAGAACGAGAAGGCTGCGAACAACACCCCGACCTGGGTCATGCCAACGTCGAATTTGCCGGTGATGTAGAGAGCGAAGAAGGGGAAAAGCAGCGCCCCACCAAGCCGGTCGATGAAGGTAACGATTACGAGAGTCCAGAAGTCACGCGGGAACTCTTTGATCGTCGCTTCGATGCTTTCACGGCGCGTCTGGAACCACATCAATGGCCTCCGAGCCAGACAGTGGAAATTACGGAGTTGGCCCGCAGGCAAACATCCTTACGGAGAAGAGCGGCAGACCTGGTCTACGCTGCTGAACAAACCTAGCCGACAACGTATTCAGGAAGTAATTTAACCAGTGGACCACTGAATATTTTAGCTGCTATTCAATGCCATCACACTAAGAACAGGACACACCGCCACAATCAGGCGGTGATGTGGTTAGGCGCGCCAATTTGGGCGCTTCGTAACTGGTCTCCTGAAATTCGCCTGCCTTCCCCATGGCATGGGGATTGAACGAAAAAGCCGGTTGATTTTACCAGCAGTCCATCCCAGAGGGATCGAAGCCTAGATTTCTCTCATTCCTCTATCTACCTGCCTGCACCGGTGTGGAAGAACGCCGCTGGACGATAAAGGCGAGGATGACCAGGAAACCCACGTAGGCAGCCACTGCCCAGGCCGTGATTGCTACCAGCGGAGTAGCCTGCTGCTTGACCGCGATACCAGCCACGGCCCAGATAATTACGAACAGGTAGGCTACATCCCCACGAGCAATAGCCATCGCCGTGGAAAGTGCAGCCACAACGAGCAGCAGGACGACCGCCCACATCTCGGGCGCAATGCCCCAGCCGTTCCAACCGAGATAGTAGAGCATCTGCGTGACATTGGCGATGGTTGCCACGCTGATCCACCCCAGATAAATACTGAACGGCAGGTCGACCAGCCAACGCTGAGCCGCACTGACCGCAGTTCGGCCGATATTCAGGCGGAGATAAATCGCAATCAAGATCAGCAAGAGTGCCAGCATTGCCGGGAGTGTCCAGAGAAATTGTTCGTAGTGCCATAGGAACAACCAGGCGATGTTTGCGGCGCCGCTGGCGGCGAAAAGGTATCCGATCCGACCCAAGCGTGCATTCTCGCTCTGACCGGGCAGCGCCTGGTAAACCGCAAATGCACCGAGTACGATGTAAATCAGCCCCCAGATCGCGAAGACATAGCCAGCCGGCACGAAGAAGACCTGGAATCGATCCGATATCTCGCCAGTATTGAGTCCGTTCAACGGTAGGATATTCGCCAATGAATTCACGACAACCACGGCAAGATAGGCCAGGATATTGACGATCTGTCGAACGACATTCCGATTCATATACCCACTCCTTCGTATCATTCAGGGACAATGACGCCTTAATTGTTGAGATTTGGGCAAGCAACAAACTCGAATCAGGACAAACAATCCGGAAAATTGTATCGTCTTTTCATCCTGGATTCGAGGCTGGTGCCTGAAATTCGGGACGCATGATCTGACGATCTCCGGACTTTTCAATACGCATCGCGAATGGGAATCGATCCACCTGAAGGCAGTAATCGAGATCCCGATCATCCAGGAACGGGTATTGTGGGTCATTAAACCTCAAGCCCCAGCCCGAGCTGCGTACGCGTTCTCTAATGAGCTCCAAATTGACCGGTTCAGAACACAACAGCGATTCGAGGTAATCAGCACAGGCTGCATCTTCATCGCCAAATCCACCTTCCCTCACGCCGGTTAGTACGAATGAAACGCGAGCCGGATTCAGGGTTCGTAGTGCTTCAACTGTACCGCGCGCACAGCATAGACTGGCTGCGAAGAGATCCTCTGCGTTCGAGCTTCGAACCACTCCCTGGGTTCCGGCAGATGTCCGTTGGACCAACCGCACACCGGCCAGATTCTGATCGATGAACTCCAATGGTGAGTTGCCGAACTCGAAGTCAGCTGGTTTCCATCCGCCATCCTCCCCGGTGAGCATGAGGTGCGGCTCATGATGCTTCATTTCCCGCGCCTGTTCCAGGGTTGATACCAGGATAATTGCTTCCGCTCCAGCGTCAAATGCGAAGGCTGCGGTCGTGAATGCTCGCAGCACATCGATGACCACGACGACGCCACGAGCCTGATCACAATTCTCTAAGGTCACACGGTGAAATTCGATCATTCCACTCCATTTGCTACCCTCAAGCCTGCGTCGGGAAATTCTCACACCATGCCATGCACTTTGATAAGCGCGGCGCGTTGGAGTATCCGATGGGCCAGATCAGGAGGGCATTCTAGCTCACAGAATACCAGCCGGCTCGTGGTGAGATCGGAGACAGTGAGCGAATTGTCCCGTTCGAGCTAGAGCTATTCTCCGCGAGCCAAATGGACAATTTAGATTCTCTCAACGACCCAATCACGCAAATCGTTCACATATTGTTCGTAGCCAAAATCATTATGTGCCTCGTGGTATCGATCTGGCAGAATCCAGAGCTCTTTGTCCGAGCTGTGTGCGGCATCGAAAAATGCCCGCGCCCCGTCAGCGGCAGTGAGTGCGTCGGCCGCGCCATGAACGACGAGCAGCGGCAGATCGATGTCCGCTGCATGGGCTTTGATGAAGTCGATCGTCGCCAGATTTTCCGTAGCAAATCGGGTTGTCGCGCGATCATGGACCATCGCATCCTGCTGATAGGCCTGGACTACCTGCGGGTCGCGTGAGAGCGCATTGCTGTCCAGGCCGCTGGCGAGCGTGAAGGACGGCCAAATGCGTGACAGCGATCGGGCAATGGCAATCAGGACCGGAGTCGCAACCCCGACCGGTTCAGTGGCTATGCCGCTGAGAATAACACCGGCCAACGAGGGGGAGTCGCGCAAGACATACTCGGCTACGATCAGCGTACCGAGACTGTGTCCATAGAGGAATACCGCCAGCCCAGGCCGCGCTTCACGCACATAGGCCAGAAATCGGTCCAGATCGTAATGGTATTCAGACCAGTGCTGAATGTGCCCACGCCGGCCAGCTGAGTGCCCGTGGCCTCGCAGATCGTAGGACCAGATCTCCAGGCCGGCAGAGGTGAGGGGATCAAGCAGGTTGGTGTAGCGACCGCTGTGCCCACCCATACCATGCACAATCGCGAAAACAGCCCGTGATTGACCCTCTGGCAGCCAGTTCTGCCCCCGAAGCTCAATCCCGCCATCGCCCTCAAAAACGAACTCGTTATGCTTCATTCGATTCTTCTCCGTTTCCCTATGATTGATCGTTACTAATAAGGCATGGATCTTGAATTATGCGCGAATCCAGCCCTCCGTCCAGCCGCCCTTCCAGCCGCTCAGCGGCCGAGCTGCGGACTTAGGACCATAGCCGCTGACAGTTTCTGGGGCATCCGCGGCCAGTATTCATGGGGTTAAAGGCGGGAGATTCAGCAGTTGATCGAAAATCCTCAAGAAATCGCCTTTAAGTTCAGCACGCTCTGCAGGACCGGGCAGATTCTCTTGATGGAGTGCGATCACGCTCTTCGTCCCCTTTGGAACGACCCGCAGCTGGATGGTTGAGGGACCTGGCCAGCCTGCAGCCTGCCAGGTCAGACGCAGGTGAGACGGTGGGGCATAAACCCGGATTTTACCCCGTGTGCCGTATGGCAGACGATATCGCTCTTTGGCTTCCCAGTTTGCAATCTCTATTTCCCCAAGCCACACCTTGACTCCCTCGATCAATGTTATTAGCTGCCAACATTCTTCCATCGGCAAATCGATCGTCCGGCGTACTCCCACCTGGTAGCCAGCATGCTTCATCCTGCCAACCTGATCACCCGATTCATTTCATCGACCTCGAAATTGTTTACATAACGCGAGCGGATTGCGTATAGTTTATTCCCTGTGCCTATGCGCAGCTGTTCAGGAACCTTCGAGACGTTTCTCGATCTCACACAGGTGTTCCCAGGCGTGCTCCAGCGAACGCCGCAGTGCCCGGTAAGCAGTCCAGGTCACCTGACCGTGCGGAACGGTTGCTTGCCTCTCCTCCTCATCAAGCGATCCAAGCCGATCAAGATGCAGATCGAAGAGCTGGGAAAACACCTCCAGCAGATCTCCCTCCCCGGTCCGCATACGGCGCAGAGCATGGGAAGCACCTTCCGGCGGACCAATGAGGTAGCGCACGTACACCATCTGCGACTCGGCCAGGTGATCAAGAATCGCCGCCAACGTACGGCCGTGTTCGGGCTCAAAGAACAGCTCTTCATGCGGCAGCTGTCCGAGCGTCTGAACGATCTCATCCTTCATCCACCCCAGCCTGCGAACACCCTGTTCCAAGAAAGGAGCAGGCAGGGGCTCAAAATCCCGGCTGAACCCGGGAGTGGGGTCTCCATATCCCAGCCAGCGGCCCT
>Ga0307446_1000388_pt1 | contig 14924 bp, 6 predicted proteins | sample SalMarSW160320MG_FD_202141 | JGI IMG/M metagenome (GOLD analysis project Ga0307446, IMG submission 202141) | Salt marsh sediment microbial communities from the Plum Island Ecosystem LTER, Massachusetts, United States - SW1603-20 | ecosystem: Environmental > Aquatic > Marine > Intertidal zone >... | reverse complement strand
CTTTTATGGCCGGCTATGGGACTGTTGCCGAGATCATTTCTCCGGAACAATTGGGTATGCAGGGCATCGAGATTGCCGTGGCAACAGAAGATGGATCAGCAGGATATCACGGTCTGGTCAGCGGGCTTCTTGAAAAGGCTCTCGGAAAGAAGGGGAAAAAGATCGTTTACTCATGCGGGCCTGCGCCCATGCTCAAAAGAGTGGCATCCCTGTGTTTTGAAAAGCAGGTGGACTGCCAGGTATCCCTGGAAACGGCCATGGCCTGTGGTCTGGGAGCATGCCGGGGATGCGCTTTCCCAGCGGCGGCGGGGTCAGGACGAAGTTTCTATCATGTGTGTCAGGACGGCCCCGTCTTTTCAGCCATAACAATAGATTGGGAGAATGTATGAACCACCAGGAACCGGATCTTCAGGTCAGTTTGGGTGCCTTGAAACTCAAGAATCCCGTGGTGACGGCCTCCGGGACATTCGGATACGGGCACGAATACGCGGAGCTTGTGGACCCGAATCTTCTGGGAGGGATCGTCGTGAAGGGGCTTTCTCTCAAGCCCCGCCCCGGGAACAGTCCCCCAAGAATCGTGGAAACCCCGGCTGGGATGCTGAACGCAATAGGCCTTGAAAACATCGGGGTGGAGGCATTCCTGGAGGAAAAACTCCCATGGCTGAAAACCCTTGATACAGCCGTGATCGTGAATATTTACGGGCATACCACGGAGGAATACGGGGCCGTGGCCACACAATTGAAGGGGGCAGAAGGGGTGGCGGCCCTGGAAATCAACGTCTCCTGTCCCAATGTGAAAAAGGGGGGCATGGCCTTTGGAACGGACCCGGCGGCTTCTGCAGAGGTCACGGAAGCAGTACTCAAGAAAACCGATAAGCCCGTCATCGTCAAGCTTACACCCAACGTGACCGATATCTGCGCCGTGGCCCGTGCGGTGGAACAGGCAGGCGCGCATGGACTCTCCCTCATCAACACACTGACCGGTATGGCCATTGACATAGAGACCAGGAGACCGCGGCTTGGGAACATCTCGGGGGGGCTTTCAGGTCCTGCCATCCGGCCGGTGGCCCTGTACATGGTTTACCGTGTGGTGCGGGCGGTGAAGATCCCCGTGATGGGAGTTGGGGGAATCATGGATGCAAGGGATGCACTCGAGTTCCTCATTGCCGGTGCCGGGGCGGTGCAGGTGGGCACAGCAAGCTTTGTAAACCCCCGGGCGTCCCTCGATATTATCGAGGGCATCAGACAGTACTGTATTGAGCATGACATTGAACGCATTGAGAATCTCATCGGCACCCTCTGCGAGCAGGCGTAAAGCGTAGGACATAAGGCGTAGGACACAGGGAATAAGGCCGCAACTAAATATTTTCCCGCCGCTCTTCTGACGAGGTGCTGAACGAGTGGGAAAGGCTGAACTTTGAACCTATGATGGTATCAAGAAAGGAAACATAACATGCCAGAAAAGAAGCTTACAAAGAAACAGATCAAGGATCTCTCAAAAAAATTGAACTACACTCCCCGGCTGGTGTGGGATGAAATCAGCGGGGCAGAAAAAAAGCGCGTTTTTTCCTTTGCGGATGGCTATAAGATATTCCTGGACAGCGCAAAGACCGAAAGGGAGGCTGTTTCGCATATCCAGGCCATGGCGGAAAAATCCGGTTTCCTTCTGGATCCGGGCAAGGGTACTCCCGGACCGCTTATTCGCGTCTTTCATGAGAAGGTAATCGCCCTCGTCAAACCCGGGAAAGAACCACTTGAGAAGGGTGTTCGTATTATCATCTCCCATATTGACTCCCCCCGCCTGGATCTCAAACAGCGGCCCCTTTACGAGGACGTGGACCTGGCATTTTTGAAAACGCACTATTACGGCGGTATCAAGAAATTCCAGTGGCTCTCCCGCCCCCTAGCCATCCACGGTCGCGTGGTGAAAAAGGATGGAAAGACCCTTGATCTTTCCATCGGCGAGGCCGAAAAAGATCCGGTTTTCACCGTGCTGGACCTGCTTCCCCACCTGGCCGGGAAAGTCCAGTATGAAAAGAAGCTGGGGGAGGCTATTGCCGGGGAGAAACTGAACCTGATCGTAGGGAGCCTCCCGCTTGGCGATAAGGAAACCAAAGAGCGTTTCAAGCTCGGTGTTCTCAATCTCCTGCACGAATTATATGGTCTGACGGAAGAGGATCTTCTGAGCGCCGAACTGGAGGTGGTCCCGGCGGGCACGGCCAGGGACGTGGGATGGGACCGCTCCCTGGTGGGCGCCTACGGCCAGGACGACCGGATTTGCGCCTATTCCAGCCTCAGGGCAATACTGGATACGAACGACGTGTCAAAGACCGCGGTCGCCCTGTTTGTCGACAAGGAGGAGATCGGGAGTGACGGCGCCACCGGGGCCAAGTCCATGTTCCTGGAATCGGTTATCGGTGATGTCATGGAGACGCTGGGACAGCGGCCGAGCGCCATGGATGTATCGAGGATCCTGAGCCGGTCTCGGGCCCTGTCCGCGGACGTGAACGGCGCCCTGGATCCCGATTACCAGGAGGTCCATGAAAAACAGAACGCCGCCCGCATGGGCTACGGCGTCTGTGTCACCAAGTTTACGGGGCACGGCGGCAAGTATGGTGCCAATGACGCGGACGCCGAATACGTGGGATGGCTCCGGAACCTCTTCAACAGGAAAAAAGTGATCTGGCAGACCGGGGAACTTGGCAGGATTGATGAGGGAGGAGGAGGTACGGTGGCGAAATTCCTGGCCCCCTACGGCATGGATATCGTGGACTGCGGCCCGGCCGTCCTGTCCATGCATTCTCCCTTTGAAGTCGCCCACAAAGGGGATCTTTATATGGCCTACAAGGGATTCAGCGCCTTTTTTGCAGCTTCATGATGAGAGTTAAGAGTTTGGGGGCTTCGACGGGTTAGCGGGAACAATGTCTTCTTGAGGGAATGATTCGCCGAGAATCAATCCTTGTGACGGTCCATCCCCCAGTTGAGAAATGTGGCAATACTGTTCAGGAATTTCTTGAAATCCCCGAAGCGGTTTTGAAGTATTTCATAGACCTGATGGTCACCCACTTCCCAATACAGATGGACCAGGCGATTCCGGAACTTGGCCATGTTCCGCAATTCCTGGGAAAATTCCAAATCGAGAGCTCCTTCTTCAGCCATCACAATAAACGTGTCGCCATAGTCCTCGGGAACCCTGAAGCCATTTCGTGAGATCATGTGGTTGCACATATCAATAGCCGACTCAATGCTCACGATGAAATGGTATTTGCAGCTTCCAACTTTGTCAGGGTCTTTTATGAATGTGTCCTCATCAATCTCCGCCAGGGCCTTCAACCTGGCGACACTTTTTCTGTATTGTGAAACCAGAGAGGCCATTTTTTCCTGATCATACAGGGGCATTTAATACCTCCTCCAGGTACCGTTTTCGGTAAAAGGAAAAATCAAAGTACTGCCGAAGGACAATGGACTCGAACGCTGCCCTGAAATTCGGGTCGCGATCCAGGATGACTTTGCCGGTACGAATGACATTCTGGGAAAAGGGGACCGGTGCCTTATCGATGATTCGAACGTCCACAGGAAATTTGATCATTTTTTCAATCTTGGTTTCCAGGGATAACTCATAAGAAAAGGGATATTCGGGGCTCTTGCCTGTAAGCAGGGCCAGATCAATATCGGAAAACGCTTCCCCGGTCACAAAAGATCCAAAAAGGTAGGCCGTAATGACCTCTGCACATTCATGCAGGAGAAAAGTTCGGATGATTTCTTCAATCTCCTTCTTTTTGTCAGGTGCTGCTCTGTGCTTGGAAGGATCTATTTGCATAGTGCATTAACCATATCAGCATTTCATAAACGACAAGAGGACGGATACAAAGTTATCATTAAAATAATGGGATCCGTGAATCCGTATGTCAAGAATTTTCCTCCTTGCAGGATTGATGCGTTTCCTGACGTTGCAGTCTTATTGGGAAAGATGGGTGCAACTGGGGTCTTGACAATGTGATTGTGGTTGAAGTATTTATGATTATTAAAGAATCGTAAAGCAAAAGCACATACCTCTCACAACGTAGTCGTTGAAAAGATCATACCGTAAAGTATCTTTCTTCCACTGAGGCCGGACAATGATGTTGAGATGGAAAGACAGAAGGCGCGACCCGAGGACCAGGCTGGAACCGCCTGAGGTTGCTCTTCTCCTTTCTGCGCCTGATAGGCCTTCCGAGGATCAGATTGAGGCCTTTTACGTTGACCTGATCAACAGGAACGTGGGAGGCGCCTTGGTGAGAACTCAAAAAGAAATGAGACCCGATGCCCAGATTTTCTTGCATATCTACGACGCCCGGGCCAGTGCATGGGTGGCAGTGCCCGCGGCTGCTCGATGGGCTGCCCGGGAAGTGAACCGCGACAGATCATTCCTGGTGGGCGTGGCATTCCGTGAGCCGGCACCCGGCGAAAAGATTCTTCGCATTGAATATCTTCATGATAAAGAAATACCGCACCCTTCAGACTATGAATTCTTCCGCAGAACAAAGCCACTCAAGTATGTCTGCAGGGAAGCGGTATGCCCATTACTCAACAGCGTCACCTTGAAGCAGGTGCGCGCCGGAGACCGCTTCATAACCCAGGGAGAGAAAGGGGATACGCTCTACGTCATTCAATCGGGGTCCTGCATGGTCATGGTGGAAAAGGAAGGAGAAATCCTTCCCATCTCCCGCTGCAGGGAAGGAGACATCATCGGAGAGATGGCACTGCTCACCGGTGAACCCAGGAGCGCCCATGTTGAGGCGGAGACCGACATGGAGCTCTGGGGCCTGACGCAGGGGCAGTTTGAGCGGATTTCGGGCGAGTTCCCTGACTTCCGGGTATTCCTCACCGACATCGTGTCGGAAAGGTTTTCGTCCCGCAGGGAAACGGCCCGGCGGGAGATCGGCAAGTACATTGTAACGGATATCATAGGACGGGGGAGCTACAGTGTGGTCTATAAAGGGAAACATGGGGCCCTCAATATGCCCGTGTGCGTCAAGATGCTCAAACATGACCTGGCCATGGATCCGAGCTTCCAGCGGGCATTCAAGCAGGAGGCCAGGCTCATCGCCAGCCTCAATCACCCGAACATTGTCCGGGTGTTTGATATTGAACAACGTTACCGCACCCTGTTCATCATCATGGAGTACCTTAAAGGGGTTTCTTTGCGGTACCACCTAGACCACGGGCCAGGACTCTCATACAGGAGCATCGTGAGTATCCTGATGCAGGCATGCGCGGGCCTGGACTATGCCCACAAAAAGGGCGTGGTACACCGGGATATAAAACCCGCGAACCTCTTTTTGCTGCCGACAAATCAGGTCAAGATCGTGGACTTCGGCGTGGCCGCCCCGGCCGGGTCGGAAGCCGGCAATATTGCCGGCACCATCCATTACATGGCGCCGGAGCAGATCGTGTGCGATCGGGTGGACGGTCGTATCGATATCTATTCCTTGGGCATAAGTGGCTATGAGATGGTGACGGGTCAAAAACCGTATCCCGGGGATGATCCCAAGGAGTTGATGACCATGCATCTCCGGGAGAATATCCCGGACCCTGCTGATAAGAGACCGGATATCCCGGGGGAACTGCGGACATTTATTATCACTGCATGCCGGCGGGATCCTGATGAAAGATACCCGGGTTTTTCTCCGGCACTGCACGACCTGCAATCCCTGGCCGCCAAGATTGGATTGAACGGGGAACATCTTTTTGCTGAAAAGACGAAGATGACGAGCCTCCATCTTGCGTATGGTGATTCCGAACAGGGGGCCGTGGACCGGTTGCTGGAGGAGTTTGCCGACAGGGCCCGGAAAGTGGGCATCACGCTCAAGGCGACCCCATTGAATGATTCCTGAAACCGATGACCCTCGCAGCCAGGGCGTGTGCTGTTTCATTCCTTTCTCCTGCATTCAAAAAAACCGCCATCTGAAGGCGGATTATTTTGGTTCTGTAACCTATCTGTAACCTTTTGCTGTTATACTCAAAAGTATCCTTTCCCCGAAAAGGCCTCTGACACAAGGAGCCAATGCCTGCTGTCTAACCCAATATATGGACGGAGGGGAGACCAGAAGTGTATAAACCGTTACCATCGATGGAAGTAGATTACATAGTTAGTGAGCATCATATTACTCAACCGGTGTCTTTTCGGTTTCGAATATTTGTAAAGGGGAAATTATATTAAGCCATATTGAGTATTATAGGATTTGGCATGACTCTTGCCTTTGCTAATATGGTCTTTTATTTTGTATAGAATGAAAGTAGGGCGGATTTAACCGCAAGGCCGAAGAATGATTCAGTGTGACCGCTGAGTTCCTCTCCACCCTGTCTCCAGTAGTTTTGGCCGAACGATCTCGTTGCGGGATGTCTCGATTGCTTGATAAGTACTGAGAGCGTCTGTTGCTGGCGCTCCACGAAATACGAACCACCGATCTCAAAACCTAAAAAATTGGCAAAAGAAATAGGCGCAGCGCAAGGAATCAGGGTTTTCCCCGTGAAAAATCAGTAGTTCCCCTGATAACGGCGCATGCCTTTTTCAATTATGAATGGAGAGAATGAGTTTGATATTCTATGAAAAACAGAAAGCGCTGAAAAATACTTCTTGATCGGTCCCAACAAACCTGTCCACAGGACACGGGAGACGATCATTTGTTTCCTTCCTTTTTTGAAAGGGGATTTCAGAATGGACAAGACGAGAAATCCGCTCAAGGGCCCGGGCGCCTTATCAGTGGGTATCCTGATTCTCTTTGCGATGTTCCTGACCACTCCAGTCCCTGCCACCTCGGCGACACCTCCGTCGTTAAGCAAGCTCCCCAAAAACGCGCCCCCCGACAAGAAAGTCCTCCAGAAGATGATGCGGCTTCGCATCCCGTTCGTGGAAAACCAGGGGCAGATACCGGGCCAAAGCGTGCGTTTTTACGCCAAGATCTTTGGGGGGGCTGCCTATGTAACTGAAAACGGGGAGCTGATCTATTCCTTTTCCAGGGCTGTCCCGGCCAAAAAGTCAAAGAAATCCCTTGGGAGGTCAACTTCAGCGAAGATCTGGACGGTCAGGGAAACACTTGTTGGCGCATCCAGTATGAACCCCGAAGGGTCGGATCGGGCGACGGCCCGCGTGAACTATTTCATCGGAAAGGACAGGAACACGTGGAAAACAGGGCTCCCTACTTTTCATTCCGTAAACATGGGGGAGGTCTATAAGGGCATAGAGCTTTCCCTCAAGGCGTACGGAAAGACCCTGGAAAAGGTATTCACGGTTCAGCCCGGCGCGGATCCAAAAATGATAAGGCTGAGAATGGGGGGCGCCACATCACTCAAGATCAATGGCAAAGGCGAACTTGAAGCGGAAACGGGGCTCGGACCCGTGGAATTCAGTACGCCCATAGCCTATCAGATGGTTGCGGGGGAGAAGAAAAGCGTGCAGGTGGCCTACTGCCTGGAAAAGGACACTTACGGTTTCAAGGCGGGGGAGTATGACCGCGCACAGCCGCTTATTATCGACCCGTGCCTCGTGTACTCATGGTATTTAGGGGGCACCAGCGACGATGTGGCCTATGGTGTCGCAACCGGCCCCGATGGCTCTATATACCTGACCGGGGCTACGTACTCCCCGGATTTTCCCGTAGAGGGCGGAGCAGAGCAGGGTACAAACGCCGGGGAGTGGGATGCCTTCGTGACAAAGGTGGAAGTGAGTGACGATACATACGCGGTTGCCTGGTCCACCTATCTGGGCGGCTCACTCAACGACTACGGCTTCGGCATCGCTGTAGATGGTTCTGGAAATGCCGTTATCACCGGGGAGACCTGGTCGAGCGATTTCCCCACCCTAAAGCCTTATGACAACAAGATCGGCGGGGGGATAGACGCCTTTGTAGCCCGGCTCAGTGCTGCTGGAAGACTCGAATACTCCACCTTTCTGGGAGGCGGGGGCGGCACGGAGGCCGGTTATGCGGTTGTTTTAGATGGTGATGCTGCCTACGTTACCGGGGTGACCCAGGCCTCAAATTTTCCGGTGACGCCCGGAGCGGCCTTCACCAAATCGTGCGGCAAGGTGGATGTCTTTGTGTCGAAAATGGTCTTCTCTTCGCCGAAGATGACGCTCGAGTGTTCCACGTTCCTGGGGGGAAATGGAGATGATAGCGGTTCTGCCATTGCCTTGGATGGGAACAACGTATTTGTCGCAGGCGAAACCTCGTCTCCCGATTTCTGGATAGAGGGGGCCGCCCTTTCAAGCTCGCTCCAAGGGTCCACGGACGGCTTTCTAACAGTATTTAATGAGAGCCTCCAGGAGGTCTCATTTTCAACCTACATCGGCGGCAGCGGCGACGATGCCTGCGAGGGGATTGCCCTGGATTCCACTTCGAATATTTACCTAACAGGGTCTACCTCATCCCAATCTGGATTTCCCGGCTGCGGGTCCGGGTGCGTTTTGCACGATGTAGACGCATTCGTTTTGAAATTGGAGGTGGATACATACGATCCGGTATCGGTCTACCTAGGCGGAAAAGGAGATGACGTGGGATACGGGATTGCCGTAGATGCTGCTGGTAATATCCTGGTTGCTGGGCAGACCAATTCCCCTGACCTTCCGCAGTTTGACGAATCCACTTATGCGGGCGCAAATGATGCGTTTATGACAAAACTGGAATTCAACGTCTCCGGTTTTACCGTTGTTTCTTCCTCTTACTTGGGCGGTTCTGGCGATGACGCGGCCTATGGAATCGCTCTGGACACGAACGGCGATGCTTATCTGGCTGGTTCAACCCATGGGTTTACGGGCGACGAGGGCGGGGACTTGGACGCTTTCGTTTCCGTGATCTCCTATGCTGACGGGGATGAGGACGGGGTGGCAGACGGTTGCGACAACTGTCCCAGTATCTCCAATTCTGATCAAGCGGACTACGATGGCGACGGCCTTGGTGATGCCTGTGATGATGACGACGACAATGACACCCTTCCGGACTGGTGGGAAGAGCGGTACTTCGGGTCAACCACCAGCTCACAAGGCCCGAATGATGATCCTGATGGGGAGGGATTGAATAATAAACAGGAGTTTGATGTTTATCATATTGTTGGAGGAGAAGAGGGGCCTGATCCGAATGATCCCGATACGGACCATGACGGGTGGTCCGACCTCATGGAGGTGCAGGCAGGAGCAGATTATGCGGACCCGGTTGATGGTTCAAAGTACCCGGACGCGACTGTGTTTGAAAATGGCATCTTCGTGGACAAAAACAGCGGCAACGACCTGAACCTGGGAACCGAACCCTATCCTCTGAAGTCAATCCATGCGGCATTTGACAGGCTCAATCTTCTGGAGCCGGGACTCGACACCATTAAAGTTATAATTGCACAAGGGACCTACGGAATTGGAGATCCGGAGGCCGATGCGCCACTGGGTGCCAGCCAGAATGTGAGCATTGAGGCTTCCGGCGTGGTGACCGTTGACGGGGGGGAAGCGTCCTCCTGGACGCAGGGGTTCAATTTTTCACCTCTTTCCGCCCATGTGATCGTGAATGGCCTGGAGATCGTCAATTTCAGGGCAGGCGTGGTTTTCAGCACGGACGGCGGGTGTGCAACCCTGACAAACGTGGACATCCACAACTGTGGGACCGGGGTGCAGCTCGCCGAAAGCTACCAGCTTGATCTCGACCTGGACACCTCAACGGTACAATCGTGTCAAACCGGCGTTGAGATCTGTGGAGAAGGTTCGAACAATGTCATCAGAAACGGCACCATTCATGATAACAGCGCCGACGGAGTCAAAGTCTCGGGAGGAACGGGAAACCAGTTGTTGAATACCACAATCAGTGGAGAGGGAACGTACGGCATTCGGTTTGGAATGGGGGTGGAAGATTTCACCGTGAGCGGCGGCACCATAGAAAATGTAGATGTGGGCATCGGGTTTGCTACGGACGGTATGTGCCTCAGCGTATTAAACGCCACCATCCAGGATTGCCGTGCCGGTGTGGAGTTTCTGGAAAACTACCTAATCAATGTGGACCTGGCGGGATCAACTATCTCGGCTTGCGATGCAGGCGTTCTGTTCCGCGGGGGCAGCTCCAACAACACGTTTTTAAACGGCACCGTCCAGGGGAATGACACGGGCATCCGGTTTGAGGCCTGCGCTGAGACGCCGGACGACAATCAGATCGTGGGAACAGTGGTCAGCGATAATCTCGAAACCGGGATTGCCATCGCGGCGGGGTCCGGCAACCGGGTGACGGATGTGCAGGTGAGCGGATCCGCGACCGGGGTAAGCATGGGGCCGGAGAGCTCCGGGAATGTGCTCTCTGGCGGAACCGTATCCGGAAACAGCCGGAACTTCGCGCTTGACGGAAGCGGCAACACGGTGGAAGGACTGACGCTTCAGAAATTCGGAGATGTTTCAGGAAAGGCGAACCATCTTGTGGACTTGACCCTCGATGGGCAATCCACTGAACCCTATGGCCTGCTACTGGATCAGGGCTCCGAAGAGGTCTTCCTCCAGAACGTAACCATCCAAAATTACGACGTCGGTATCGGGTTTGCCACAGATGCGGCCTGCCTGCGTCTTTCCGGTGTCATTGTCCAGCATTGTTCCACGGGCATGGATATCCGGGAGAATTACCTGCTGGATATCGACCTCGGCGACACCGTGATCACGAATTGTGGTACTGGAATCGAAATTGCCGCGGGAAGCTCAAATAACATCGTCCGCAATGGAGTTGTGCAGGGAAACAGTGGAGACGGCATCCTCGTGGATGGCTGCAATGAAGCCCCTGACGAAAATCAGATTATCAATACAACAGTAACGGACAACACGCGCAACGGCGTGGCCCTCCTGGCCGGTCTCGGCAACAAAGTGATCGGGTGCACGGTCACCGGGAACAACTTGGGGAATGTGACCGGAGGCTATGGCGGTGTTGTGGTGATGAACGGTTCCAGCGCGGTGAAAAGATGCCGGATCCATGACAACGGCTGTACCGGGGTTTATGCGGATGACTCGGCCGTGGCGGAGATAACCGGAAACCTCATCTACCATAACCCCGAAGGCATCCGCCTGGCCCTGGTATCCCATGTGACCGTGGCGAGCAACACCGTCACCGCTAATACCACTGCCGGCCTCGTGATTGGAGACGGTGCCCTGCCCCTGGTCAAATACAATATCCTTTATGGGAACGGCACAGGTGTCGATCTCTCTACAGACGTGTCGCTGGAAGGGGATTTTGCTCCCGCAAACCTGGTGGAAAACAACATCGGGGCTGTAAACCAGATCGACCTGCCCCCTACGAACCTCTCGGTAGATCCTGAATTTACGGATGCGGATGCAGGCGACTACACGTTGAGGCCTTTCTCCCTTTGCATCGACGGCACATCAGCAGCGGAGCCGGGACTGGACGTGAATGGCCTCAGCAGGCCCAAAGGGCTCTCCTGGGATATGGGAGCATTGGAGACATCCACCTTCAGGGACGTGGATGATGACGGCCTGCCCGATACATGGGAGGAGACCCACTTCGGATCGACCGATTGTCTAACGTGCGGCGCCGCTGATGATTACGACGGCGACGGGGTAAGCAACCTGCAGGAGTATCGGGAGGGCTCCGACCCGAGCGTCCCGGTTTATGTGGCGATTACCAGCCCGGCAACGAGTCCCTATTTTACCAACGAAGCCACCATAGCGATAAGCGGAACATCGGTGAATGCGGGTAGCATAACAGTTACTAACGCAGTGACTTCCGGCCTGGAACCCTGGAGTGCAGATGTAGACCTTGCAGACGGCGGAAATGTGATCCTGGTGACTGCGACGGGGACCGTGGATTCAAAGGATTACACGGCTACGGATACCATTACGGTTGTCAAAGACAGCGCGTCACCAACGGTGTCGATCATCAGCCCGACAACCGAGGGTACCTACACAAGCACCTTGCAAAACATCAGCCTGAGCGGCCTTGCCAATGACGATACGGAGGTAGATTCAGTCTCCTGGCAGGTCATTGTTGGAGGTTCACAAAATGGAACGGCAAGCGGAACCGGCAGCTGGACCGCGGGTCCTATTCTCCTGCCGGTGGTGACGGGAGAACCCGTATCAGTCACGGTGCGGGTCACGGCCACTGATATTTTCGGAAAATCTGGGAGCGAAGACATTATCATCACACGGGTCCCCGGGGCCACCAACGTGGATGAAGACCTTTCAGGTGAGGGGAGTGAACTGAGCGCGGATGACCCGCTGGATGTGGACGGGGACCACTACCTCAACGACGATGAAATCGCCTGCGGGAGCGACCCTCTGTGCGGAGACGATACCAGCGGACCCTGCGCAAGCGGCCTGCCGGCAAAACCCCCGAACTATGGTACCAATACAGCGTATCCCGCCGGGCATGAGAAGTATGGATATCTCTGGCCCGACTGCCTGAACCCCGACATGGACGGCGACGGACTCCCCAACTGGTGGGAGGAGGAGTACTTCGCCGGATCCCCGACGGACGGTGTGGCAGAGGCCGATGACGATTCGGATGGACTGACGAATGTTCAAGAGTATGAGAGCGGCACCAACCCCACCGTGGCGCAGACCTTAGCGTTCACGCTTGAGGTGACGGATATGGGGAATGGTGACGGGCTGCCCGCATTTGGGAAGTCTTACGAGGTCAAGGCCACCTGGACAGGACCGGATCCGGCCCCTTCACAGGCGGTCTTCAGCCTGAGGATGACATCCAATTACCCGGGCAGGGCGGAGAACGACCCCGATCCCGCCGACATGACGGGCGGGGGAAATTACCCGGCCTGGTACGATTATCACGGGCCCGATTTCGGTCTCACAGTCAATCCCTTGGCTTCACTGGATGAGTGTAACAGTGTGGACTGCTTCAACCAGGGTACCGTGACTGTGGGTCGTGGCGCGGATGACAAATACATTTGCTACCTCCACTCCTGGGATTACGGCGGAAGGACTAAGGTGCTGGTGACCGACCCGGTCTCCGGGAACTACCTCGGACAGGTGTGGGTCCCCGCAGGTTCGGACAAGAACGGGATAGGGAGCGCATGGAATATCCCCGGAGACCCAACCACCTTGGATCCCAATGCCGACACCGATGCCATTCTTTTCGACAACCCCGGGTCCTACTCGGCGCCTTCGGGTGACGGCTTCACGAACTTTGAGGAATACAGGGGAATAGTCTTTAGGCCGACTGTGGGCGCTCCGCGAGAGCACATGAGGCTCAATCCCTTCCGCAAGGATCTCTTTGTCCGGGGCGAGGGCTTCATTGCTGAATATCCGTTTGGGTACGGAGCGGCCTTTGGAAACGCCGGTATTGACGTGCACGATACCACAACCTGGGGCCACGACGCCACCGAGGATGGATCGTTCTTTGTCTACAACAGGACCGGGACGATTTCCACCATCAGTGGGAATCAGGTTACAGGCACGGGAACTCAGTGGTCAACATCCTGGCCGAAACACGAGTGGGAGTTCAAGCTGAATGGCGACAGTGATGAAAACTGGACGCCTATCGGCGGCTGGAGCAGTGATCATGGGCTCTATCTGGACTTTGCATACAGCGGCGGCACCCCAGGCGACTACAGCATCCGGAAACCCGTGCCTCATATCAACGTGCTGGTCATACGGCTTGATCAGGATGGGCTCTTCGGCTCAACTGACGGCCATATCCAGTTCGTCTCAGCAAGCCCGCCGAGCCAGCAGAACCCACTGGGGACCAGGTACTGGCGATGGGCCACAAAAGGCTACGCGTGGTGCCAGACTACCGCGAACCAGGCCAGCATGTACGGCCTTGCGGTGGCCCTGAAAACGCCCCTTTACCACTACTTCCACGATACGCCCTATGTTGATGGAACAACCTGGGGAAGCAGCTGGGGTGGGGGTGATGAAAAACTGGATCCCCTCAGCATGGTTGAAGACCAGACAGACCAGCTTGATCCCATCGACGGCGCCCTGGGTGACGGACCTAATGGATCCTGGGACGGGGACTACCGGCTGGCATCATCGGATAATTGGGGGACTGGTTCCCTGAACCCCTTTGACATCGATAACAATGGGTGGGTTGAACTGCCTCTGGCAATTGATCCAGGTGCAATTGACTCCGACTACCAGTACGATCTCGGCCATGTGTTGCTGCATACCATAACCCACGAGATGGCCCACGCACTTGCCGGGCCGTCCCATACGAATTTTCCTGACGACCTGATGTACCGGTACTCCAACAACTGGGGCAGGCAGGATCACCTGAGTGATTATTACAAATCTCTCTTGAGAATCCACAACATCGTACGATAGATGGGGAGCATATCCATGAAACCAAGATTGGAGAAGAAGAGGGCGGAAGGTCTTTGGTTCATTGCAGTCCTATTCCTGGGGCTGAGTGTGCTCTTGGCCGCCCCCACATGGGGCGCCTCGGGCCTCAGTTTGAACCTCTACACCCTGCAGGAAGGCCACAAGTTCCCGGCGGACCAGCCGATTCCCATCATCGGGGTCATGAAAAACGAGACAAAATGGCCCCTGAATGTGGACCTTGGCTTTGGTCAATCGGAGATCGAGCGGTATCTTATCGCCAGGGGCCCCCAAGGCAAAAGGCATACCCCGCCGTTTCAAGAGACTCAGGCGCCTGACATGCCGCCGCCGTCCAGGTGGGGACAGTGGGAAACCGTCCCTGCCGAAGTGTTGCCTACCGGCTGGCAGAGGTCGGTGATGGTCGCGGACCTCAGGGAGCTTTTCCCCGTCATGAAGCGGCTCTCGGGCTGGTACACCATTGAGGCGGAACTACCGGTTTCCCGCTACGGCTGGACCGTCAGGGAGGGCGGTTCTGAGCGCCTTCTTGGTGTTCTTGACAACAAGGCGTGGCACGGGACCCTCAAATCCAAGAAGCTGCGGATATTCGTGGCTCCTGCTCGTGGCGGCCGGATGAAGATAAGGG
>Ga0307446_1000385_pt1 | contig 14965 bp, 12 predicted proteins | sample SalMarSW160320MG_FD_202141 | JGI IMG/M metagenome (GOLD analysis project Ga0307446, IMG submission 202141) | Salt marsh sediment microbial communities from the Plum Island Ecosystem LTER, Massachusetts, United States - SW1603-20 | ecosystem: Environmental > Aquatic > Marine > Intertidal zone >... | reverse complement strand
GACTGGGTCGCATTGCTCGACTGTCAGGAGCTGTGATCCGCCTCTACGGGTGGGACCCCCCCGGGGTGTCGGTGTGTTCGTCCGACGCTGCCCGTGGAGGCTCCCCCATCGGAAACAGGATCGGGCTCAGCAGGTACAGGCGACGACCAGGAATCGGTTGGTTGCCCATCACCGACGTGATGATCCGCGTCTCCTCGCTGATGAGCCTGGCGACTTCATCCCTGCTGAGCCAGAGCGGGAGCTGCCTGTAGCCCACCCAATCATCGGTCGGGTTTGCATGCTCTCGGTCGAGGTAGCCGTTGAACTCCGCAACCAGCGCGGCAATGGCCGCCACGAACCCCTGACGGTGGTCTTCAAGCGACATCGATGCGGCCCGGTTGCGGTCGATGGCCGGTCGCGTACGGTTCAGCCGGTAGCGGCGCTCGACCGCGCCGTGGACCCGTCGTTCGCCGGCGACCTCCAGCAGCCCTCCATCGACCAGGAGGCCGATGTGGCGGTAGATGGTGGCCCTCGAGACGCCGGGCAGGTGTTCGCACAGGTCCGATGTGGTACGCACACCCCCGCCCGACATGGCGTGAACGATGCGGAGGCGCACCGGATGCAGGAGCAGCGTGAGGGCGTCCATGAGGACAATCGTCTCACTTCTGCCACCATCCTCACAAGTGAGAATGCATCTGCTGGGACGGCACCTCGAGGCAACTGGGCATGGCCGCGGAGCTCACGGATCGTCGACGGCCGCGGGAGCGATAGCGCGGCCGGCGTCCGTGGCCGCCGCCGGGCGGCCGGCGTCCTCGAACGTCTGGGCGAGGTGGGCATCCATCGCACGGTGGGCCTCGGCAGGATCCCCCACCTCGATCGCAGCAAGGATGGCCGCGTGCGCCGCCACGGCATGGGCACGGGCCTCGGCGGCCTCCGATGTCCGCCGCCGGGATTCGAGCACAAGGCCTTCCACCGACATGAAGAAGGCGGCGATCACCTCGTTCCCGGCCGCGCGCATGACCGCCTGGTGGAAGGCGACATCGGCCGCCGTGAACGTCTCGATAGCCCCGGCGTCCACCCCGCGACGCATCTCGTTCAGCGCGGCTCGCATCTCGGTCACGTGTCTGGCGGTCCTTCGGGTCGCCGCCAGCCCGGCGACACCGACCTCCACCAGCCGGCGCGCCTCGAGGACCTTGCCGAAGATCTCATCCGCGTCTCGCTCGCTCGCCGCGCGCGCGCGCATCACAGCGGGATCGAGGATGAACCAATCGGACATCGGCCGGACGAACGTGCCACGACCGTGCTCGACGGAGACGACGCCCTTGGCCTGAAGGAGTCGTACGGCCTCGCGCAGGGTCATCCGGCTCACGCCGGTCATCGCCGCCAGCTCGGGCTCGGTCGGGAGCCGGGCTGCCGGCTCGAACGCGCCCGAGGTGATCATCGCGAACAGCCGGTCGGCCACTCGTTGGGCGAGACGCGACCGACCATCGCCCACCCTGCCCGAGGGCTGCGTGCGCGCTGTCGCAGTTTGCGTCGACGGACCGCTTGACATCAGACGTCTGATGTTAGATGAATCCCCAATCGGATAACAAGGTCTTGACCTATGGCGCATGTTCGTGGACTCTGAACAAGTGCCGGCAAGGCCATGACCCCGAGCGGGTCATCCGGCCGACGTCACCGACGGACATCGTCGGAGGAGGAGGTTTGATCCGAGATGAATGCGGATCTCGACCGCAAGACCACGCAACTCGCTGATCAATACCTGGCGGGTCGAATGTCCCGACGGACATTCGTCACCCGCCTGCTGGCGCTGGGCCTCGCTCCCAGCGCCGTCGGCGCGATCGTCGCCGCCTGTGGATCCTCCACGCCCACGCCCGCCCCGACCGCGAATGGCGGCACGTCGAGCAACCCGCCGCCCAGCACGGCGGCCGGCAGCGAGATGCCGACGGCCATGGACCTGAAGGGCAACGTGCGCTTCCTGGTGGGCCCCTGGTCCGATCAGGAGGTCGAGCACCATCAGCACATCGCCCAGGGCTTCCAGGCGATCTATCCCAACGTGACGTTCGACTTCCGCCTGTACCAGTGGGACACGGCGGCTCAGGAGATCAACACCTCGGTCCAGTCGGGCGCCCACGACGTCTACATGACGACCGAGAGCTCGTATCCCGACTACGAGGCGTCGGGGGTATTCACGGATCTCACGTCACGCATCAACGACCCGTCGTTTGCCTCGGAGCTGTCCAAGTACCTGTACATGGACCGCATCAAGGCGTACGGCGACAAGATCCTGGGCCTGCCGATCAGCTGGCACGTCGAGGACGCCATGTTCGTGAACATGGACATGGTCAAGGCCGCGGGCTACGACGAGCACTTTGCCGACGACTGGGACACGTTCCTGGCGTGCGTCACCAAGATGACCAAGCCGGGCCAGACGTACGGCTTCGGCATCGGCATCCAGCTCGGCGGCTACGGCGAGTGGTACCAGCGGCTTCGCGCCGCCGGTGGCTCGTACCTGACACCTGACCTCTCGGCGCCGAACGTCAATCTCCCCGAGGTCGTGCAGGCGACCCAGCAGTTCGCGGACCTGTTCAAGCAGGGGATCGCGCCGCCGCTCGGCACCTACACCTACGACAACGCGCCCGCGGCGTTCGCGGCCGGCAAGATGGCCATCTACTCCTCGGACCTCGCGGCCACCACGGTGCTACCCGATCCGGTCCCCTTCACCTGGGCGCTGGTGCCCTACCCGCCCGGGCCCGTCTCGCGGGTCAACTTCAACGACCTCAGCATCTACATGGTCAACGCCAAGTCCGCCGACCAGGACCTCATGTGGGAGGTCGTGAAGTGGTGGTGCAACGGCCCCAGCGATGCCTACTGGGCGGACAACTCAGGCACCTACCCGGCCCGCACTGATGCAACCGACAACGGCTACGGCACGAACGCGGCACCGCAGCTGTCGGCATCGTTCGCGGACTTCCAGAAGTACGCGGTCGGGCTCGAAGACTTCCCCGCCTGGGCCGACGTCGAGACCCTCGCCGAGGCCGAAATCCAGAACTGCTACGCGGGCAAGGAATCGGCCCAGGATGCGGTGAGCAACGTCGAGAAGATCGTCACGCAAGAGGTCGGCCTCTAGTCCCAGTCCGTCGGCGGCCCGGCAGCGCCGGGCCGCCATCCTGTGCCCACGTGGCACCTGCGCCACAGAGGAGGGGTCGGTTCGTTGTCCAGGATGCGTCTGGCCGCCGCCGAGCACCGGCGGCTGCGCCTACGAGCGCGCCTGCGCCGGGAGCTCATCGGCTGGGCGTTCCTGGGCCCGATGTTCTTCTTCTTCGTGGTGTTCCTGCTCATCCCGGTGCTGGGCACGGGCTGGTGGAGCACCCAGTTCGGCGGCCTGACCACCGGCACCCATTACGTTGGCCTCGACAACTTCACCCGGTTGCCCGATGTCGTGGGCGCCACGGTCGCCGTCCAGAACACGCTCCTGTTCGCGCTCATGTCGGTGCCACTGATCCTGATCGGCTCGCTGCTTATCGGGCTCCTCTTGGCGCGCATCAGCCGAGGTGGAGCAACCTACCGCTTCCTGGTCTACTTCCCAGTCCTCGTGCCGCCCGTCGTCGCGGCCCTGATCTGGCTGTTCCTCACGAACGTGGACTTCGGGCTGTTCAACGAGGTGCTGCGCGCCTTCGGCGCGGAGCCGGTGACATGGCTCGGTGCCTCCACCGCCTTGCCGGTGCTGGCCGCGCTGGACGTGTGGCGCAACGTTGGCTACTGGGCGATCTTCTTCGTTGCCGCCATCATCGGCCTGCCCGAGGAGCTGTACCAGGCCGCGTCGCTCGATGGCGCCGAAGGGTTCGCGAAGCTGCGCTACATCACGATTCCGCTGCTCCGCCGGATCCTGCTGTTCGCGATCGTCGTCGCGACCATCTGGGGCCTGCAGGTGTTCGATACCGCGCTCGTCCTCACCAACGGAGGTCCCGGCACGTCAACGACCACGATCGTCCTCCGCGTCTGGCAGTACGTGTTCGGTAGCAACAACAAGGTGGGCTACGCGGCCGCGATCTCGCTCGTGTTCCTGGTGGCCATCCTGATCCTGACCGTGATCCAGCTGTACGCGCTGCGCTCACGGCGCGGCGAGGACTGACCGATGGCTGCACAGGTCATCGGTCGCCGCTCCCCCCAGGACGCGGCCGCCGTCGCCGAGCACCAGCGTCGCGCCCAGCGGCGCGGCCGCATCATCGGCATCGGACGACACCTCGTGCTGGCGCTGATCTGCTTCATCCTGGTCGCGCCGTTCTACTACGTCGTGCTCGCCTCGCTCAAGGACAGCACCGGGATCTTTCAGTACCCACCCAAGCTCATCCCGTTCCCGCCCTACTTCGGCAACTACGAAAGGCTCCTCACCGACACGGCCTTCCCTCGCTGGATGCTGAACACGCTGTTCGTGGCCACCAGCGTCACGGTGTGCAAGATCTTCCTGGACTCGATGGCGGGCTACGCGCTGGCCAAGCTCGACATCACGGGCAAGCGCATCGTGTTCATGCTCCTGCTGCTGCTGCTCATGGTGCCGTTCGGCGCGCTGATCATCCCGCTGTGGACCCTCGTGTACACGCTCGGGCTGCTGAACACGTACTGGGCGCTGATCCTGCCGGCCCTGGCCAACCCGCTGGGGGTGTTCCTCATGCGCCAGTTCATCCTCGGACTGCCCAGGGACCTGGAGAACGCGGCTCGCCTCGACGGGGTCAGCGAGTTCGGGATCTACTGGCGGATCATCCTGCCGCTGATCAAGCCCGGGCTGGTGGTGCTGGCCGTGATCATCTTCACGGACCAGTTCATGAGCTTCGTGTGGCCGCTGATCTCGACCAGCAGCGACGACGTCGAGCTGGTGACCGTCGGTGTCGCTGCCCTGCGCTCGCATGGCGGGGTCGATTACGGCCTGTGGTCGGCCTCCGCGGTCATGTCCATGATCCCGATCGGGATCGTGTTCTTCGTCCTCCAGCGCCAGTTTCTGGCCCGTTCTCTTGCCGGAGCCCTCAAGCAATGACGACAATCCAGCCCGCCGTTCCCGGCCCCGCCACGAGCGGGCCCGCCATCGAGCTTGTCGAGATCAGCAAGCGCTATGACAAGACCCGCGCCCTGCGGGGGGTGAATCTCGACATCGAGTCGGCTGAGTTCCTGGTGCTGCTCGGGCCCTCCGGCTGCGGCAAGAGCACCCTGCTCAAGATCATCGCGGGACTCGAGGATCCAAACGACGGCGAGGTCTACATCAACGGCCGTCTGGCGAACTACCTGCGCCCCAAGGACCGGGACGTGTCCATGGTGTTCCAAAACTACGCCCTGTACCCGCACATGACGGTGGGCACCAACATCGGCTTCCCGCTCAAGATGCGTAAGCGCCCGGCTGACGAGGTGGCGTCCCGGGTCCGCGAGGTCGCCACGCTGCTCGAGCTGACCGACCAGCTCGAGAAGTACCCCGATCAGCTGTCCGGCGGCCAGCGTCAGCGGGTCGCGCTGGGGCGGGCGATCATCCGCCAGCCGGTGGCGTTTCTGATGGACGAGCCGCTGTCCAACCTCGACGCGCTGCTCCGGGTCCAGATGCGGACCGAGCTCCTGCGGCTCCATCGGCGGGTGGGCCGCACCACCGTGTACGTGACCCACGATCAGGTCGAGGCGATGACCATGGCCGACCGGATCGTGGTCCTGCGCGACGGGGTCATCCAGCAGGTCGGGACGACCGACGAGGTCTATGGCCGGCCGGCCAACCGGTTCGTCGCCACGTTCGTCGGCAGCCCGCCCATGAGCCTGTTTCCCGGGCGCGTCACCCACGGGGACGGCGGCGCACGACGGTTCCAGGGTGGGCTCACGGTCGACCTGCCTGCCGGGCCAGCGATCGACGGCGAGATCACCTTGGGCGTGCGACCCGAGGGGTTCCACGTGGTCGGACCGACCGACGCCGGGGCGATCGAGGCCACGGTCGAGCTCGTCGAGTCCGTGGGCGCGGACGAGTACCTGTCGGTGAGGATGGGACCCGAGACGACCGCGACCGTCCGGGTCGAGAGCGGCTCGGGCATTGCCGACGGTCAGCGGATCCACGTCCGGGCCGACCCAGCCGCGGTCCATCTGTTCGATGCCGAGGGCAATCGCGTTCCGACGGAGGCGAAGCACCCATGACCCATCAGCGGACCGTGGCTCACCATCCGCAGTTCGTCCTCCACCCACCCGAGCCCGAGGATGCTGCTGCTCCGCTCCCCGCGCCACCGCCGAGCCAGCGGTTTCCGCTGTCGATCTCATCGGACCGCCGGCGGCTCCTCGATGCGGACGGGCGGCCGTTCCTCGTCCAGGGCGACGCGGCGTGGTCGATCATCGCAAACGTCACCTACGAGGATGCCGTCCGGTACCTCGACGACCGGCGTGCCAAGGGCTTCAACACTGTCCTCGTCAACCTCATCGAGCACCTGTTCTCGCTGGATCCGCCGCGCGACCTGGCCGGCCGCGAGCCGTTCACGTCGCCTGGCGACCTGAGCACTCCCAACGACGCCTACTTCGACGCGGCCGAGCGCGTGCTCGACGCATGCGCCGAGCGGGGCTTCCTGGTCATCCTCGCTCCCACCTACATCGGCTACCGGAAGGACCGACCGGGCGTATCCCGGCACCTCGAGGGCTGGTACGACGAGATCGTCGCCACGGGCCCCGATGGGTGTCGCCGCTACGGCGAGTACCTCGGCCGCCGATTTGGCCGGTTCGCCAACATCATGTGGTCGATCGGTGGCGACTGGCATCCGGAGGAGGCGCGCCCCGGCCTCGACGCCGCGGCGGCCGGTATCCGGAGCACCGGGGTGCGGAACCTGTTCACCGCCCATCCCCACCCGGAGACGTCGCCGGTCGATGCCTTCGCCGGCTCCGACTGGCTTGACGTCAACGTCACCTACACCTACGGGATCGTTCATCAGGAGCTGATGCACGACTGGGATCGCGACCCCGTGTGGCCGTTCTTCCTCATCGAATCCACCTACGAGAGCGAGCACAACGCGTCGGAGCTGCAGATCCGGCGGCAGGCGTGGTGGCCGGTGCTGTGCGGTGGCAACGGCCACGTCATGGGCAACCACCCGCGATGGGCGTTCTGGACCGGCTGGCAGGACACGCTCGACCTGCCGGGCTCCGTCGCTATGAGCCGCTGGGGTGACTTCTTCCGCGGGCTGCCGTGGGCCGACCTCGTGCCCGACTCGGAGATGCAGCTCCTGACCGGTGGGCTGGGCGAATCCCGGGGCCTCGACCGCGCAACGGCCGCCGTGACGTCCGATCGATCGCTTGCGGTGGTCTACACGCCGGCCCGGCGACCGCTGGAGCTCCAGCTCGGGGCGCTCGCCGGCGAGCGCGCGCGGCTCGAGTGGTTCGAGCCCGCGACGGGCCGGCGGCAATCGGGCGGCATCCTGATGGCCGAAGGATCAGCCTGGCTCACGCCGCCGTTCCCCGAGGATTCGGCACTCGTCCTCGAGGCGGTTCACTGAACGCCGGGCGCGCGAGCCGCGAGGCAACCCCGGCACTGGGGCGGGTGAGACGCTGGCTCACGCACGAGATCGTCCTCCACAGCGAACGCGTGCGGACGGCGCCGTTCTGGGACGTAGATGTGCGCCTCGAGCTCGTCGCACCATCCGGCCGATCCACGGCGGTCGACGCCTTCTGGGACGGCGGGCACACGTGGCGCGCGCGGGTTCGCCTCGACGAGCTCGGCGAGTGGCACTGGCGAACGGTCGCATCCGACCCGGACGATGCCGGCCTCCACGGCCAGGCTGGCGAGGTCGAATGCGTCGCCTACGAGGGCGCCAACCCCGTCTACCGCCACGGTCCGGTCGGCATCGCAGATGGGAGGACCTCCCTGGCGCACGCCGACGGCACGCCGTTCCTGTGGATCGGCGACACGGTCTGGAACGGGCTCATCCGATCAGACCCTGTTGACTGGGAGGGCTACCTCGAGGCGCGCCGTGCCCAGGGCTTCTCGGCCATCCAGTTCTTCACGACACAGTGGCGTGGCCTGACCACCGATCCGTTCGGCGAGCCATCGTTCCATGACGACGGCGGCTTCGCGCCCAACCCTCGCTTCTATCAGCGACTCGATCCGAAGGTCGAGGCGATTGCACGCCACGGGCTGCTCGGCTACGGGATCGTCGTCCTCTCGCTGTATGAGGACGAGCCTGGCTGGGCCTGGCCGGCCGAGCGTCTGGTCAGGTTCGCTCGGTGGCTTCGCGCGCGCTGGGGCTCGTACCACATGTCGTGGACGCTCGCCGGCGACGGCGGTTTCGCCGGGCGCCGGGCCGAGGAGCGGTTCTGGCCCATCGGGCGCGCCGCGTACAGCGACCCGCCAGAGCCGCTGGTGACCATGCATCCGCGCGGCTGGACCTGGGTCGGGGGCGAGTTCCGTGGGGAGCCCTGGGTCACCTTCCTGAGCTACCAGTCCTGCCACTCAGACGACCCGGGCAAGGTGCGCTGGCTGCCCGACGGCGATGCGGCGCGCGACTGGCGAACCGAGCCGTCGAAGCCGATCATCAACCTCGAGCCGAACTACGAGGACCATCCCTCCTACGACAGCGGCATCCGGTTCACCCCTCACGAGGTACGCCGGGCGAGCTACTGGAGCATGCTCGTGACGCCCACGGCCGGGGTGACGTACGGCCACTACAGCCTCTGGGCATGGGCCGGCGAGCCCGAGCCCGTAGGCAAGGGCATCCATTCCCAGGCCGAGGAGCTCCTGCAGCCCTGGTGGACGGTCCTCGACACACCCGGGGCACGCTCGATGACGGTGCTGCGACGCTACTTTGAGTCGGGCGAGTGGTGGCGGCTGCGACCCGCCCAGGAGATCCTGCGAACCCAGCCCGGCACCGCCGACGTGCTCCGGTTTCTGACGGCCGCCCGGACGGACGACGGCGCCTGGACCATCGTTTACGCGCCGTTGGGTGGATCGATTGAGCTCGCGCGCGACGAGGTGGGCGGTCGGAACACTCGCTGGTTCAACCCTCGGACGGGTTCGTGGCAGGCGGCGGTCGCTGGAGAAGCGACCTCGGATCGCGCGACGTTCGTCGCTCCAGACGGAAACGACTGGATCCTCGACCTCCGCGCCTGATGACAACAGGGGAGCCGTACAGACATCACCGATGGCTGGGCCACGGGATCATTCGAGCTCGGGCACAGCGGCCAACGTAGGACACGGGAGGGTCATTCGGTCATGATCGAAACCATTCGAGACCGCTTCTCCGGCAAGCGAGCGCTCGTGACCGGGGCGAGCAGGGGCATCGGTCGCTCGACGGCGTTGCGCCTCGCGGCCGAGGGCGCCAGTGTCGCCATGATCGCGCGCGGACGTGCGGGTCTCGACGAGGTCGCCAGGGAGATCGAGGGGAATGGGGGTTCGTGCGTCGTCATGCCCGCCGACTGCTCGGTCGAAGACCAGGTCAGCGCCGCCATCGACCAGGCGGCAACGGCCATGGGCGGGCTGGACATCGTCGTCTCCAATGCGGCCGTGGAGCTGCCCGACGAGGACGACCGGCTCGACCGGATCACGCTCGAGGCCTGGAACAGGCTCATCGTCACCAATCTCAACGGCCAGTTCCTGACCTGCAAGCACGCACTGCCGCACCTTCAGGCGGCCGGCGGGGGCGCGATCGTCTGCCTGGGCTCCAATTGCGGCTATCTCGGCATGGCCACGAACGAGCCCGCCTACAGCGCAAGCAAAGGCGGCATCTTCGCGATGATGAAGGTGATGGCGATCGACTTCGCGCGCCATGGCATCCGAGTCAACATGGTCATCCCCGGGTTCATCGACTCGCCGATGAACGACTTCGTGATGAACGACCCCGAACAGCTCAAGTACTGGAGCGATCAGATCCCGCTCGGGCGTGCGGGCCGGCCGGATGAGGTCGCCGCGGCCATCACCTGGCTCGCGTCGGACGATGCGTCCTACTGCATCGGGACGGCCCTGATCGTGGACGGGGGGCAGTCGTCCATCTGACTCTCGGTCATCGCGATGTCGGCGTGGATCGCCGGAGCCCTGTGCCATCGACGACCGATCCACCCCGGATGAGGACGTCGAAGGCCACCCGACCCGGAGCCAGATCCACCTTGAGACCTGCCGGCGGATCCACCTGCGATCCTCGCCGCGCACCCGCCCGGGTCAGCCGACCGGCAACACCCGGCTACGGATAGGTCGTATACGGCATCTCGAAGTCGTGGGCGTGGCCGCTGCCCGACTCGATGATGCACTTGAAGCCGGGCTCCGTGTCCAGGAAGTACCACTCGATGTGGTCGCCGATGTGACTGAGGGCGGTGATCCCGATCCCGTCCGCGGCGAACTGTGCCTTCACGCGCTCGGATTCCTCGGCCGTCTCGAACATCACGGCGATCGATGAGATCCCCTCGCCCTTGGTCTCGAGGAACTCGTGGAACGGGTTGCCGGGCGCCAGCGGCTCGATGAGCTCGAAGTTGAGATCGCCGACCATGGTTTCCGCCCACCGGACCTTGAACTCGGCCGGCTTGCCGTGCCACTCGGAATGATGCATGACGCGCTTGCCGTCCGACTCGTAGATCTTCCAGGGGCCCCAGCCGAAGGCCTCGTGGTAGTTGCGCATCTTCGTGTCCAGGTCGCGGACGGTGGTCGACACCTGGGTGATGGGGTAGGTGATGCCGCTGACGGGCGACGGCCCGGGCTCCGCGCCGGGTCGCGGGTAGACCTGTACCGGCTTGACGAAGTCGATGGCATGCCCGCTGCCCGACTCGATCAGGCAGCCGAACTGGCTCTCGGTGTCGAGGTAGTAGTACTCGATGTGATCGCCGATGTCGGCCTTCATGTTGACGTCGATACCGAACCGCTCCTTGAAGGCGGCCTTGACCGCATCCCCATCCTCGCGCTCAAGGAACATGGTCGCGATCGAGGCCACCCCCTCACCGCGTCGATCGATGAACTCCGACCACAGGTTCGGGCCCTCGAGCGGTTGGAGCAGCTCGAAGTTGAGCGACCCGACGTAGACCTCGGCGCCCCGCAGCGCGTAATGGACCGGCTGTCCACGCAGCATGGTGTTGTGGTGGACCGGCAGCACGTGATCGAATACCTGCCACGGTGCCCACCCGAAAGCGCGGTGATAGCGGGCCATCGTGGCATCGAGGTCGCGCACCGCAAGGGAGACCTGGGTGATGCCGTACCGGAGGCCGGCCATCCCGACCGGCAGATCGGCCGACGGAGCGCTCATGTCGTTTCCTCCAGACTCGAGGCAGTCTCGTTGGGCGGGGCGGTCACGTCGCTCGCTGCGCCATCGTCCACAAATCCTGAACAATCGAAGCACCGGGCTGCCGCGGTGTCAAGGTGCGACCTTGCTGGGCGGGCCCGATGGTAGAGTGCGAACCCTTGGACGGCGGCGTCGCGGGCACGCCGCGCGGATCCGGAAGGCGGACATCCGCCGCGAGCGGGAGGCCGAGGGATCGAGCACTCGTTGCCCACACCAACCCCAACGACGACCGGTGCCGCCTCTGGTCCCGGTCGCCCGCAGGCCGGACGTCGATGACACGGCGGGGAGTCCGGAAGGCCGACACGCTCCGCCACGCGCTCGCGCGCCACCTGATGACCGTCGCGCCGGGCGAGAATCTGGCGCCCGTCAGGGCCCTGGCCGAACGGTTCCACGCCAGCGTCGGCGCAACGCAGATCGAACTGGCATCGCTCGCCTCGGAAGGCGCCGTCGAGCTCGACAGCCGGCCCGGCCGCGGGGCGGTCCTCCTCGGGCGCAACGTGGCCCGGCTCTACGAGGCCACGGATCAGGGACCCCTGCTGATCGCGTTGTCGCTGCCGTCCACGGAACGGATCAACGGTCTGGCGACGGCCATCCGCGCCAGCCTTGCGGCGGCAGGCGTCGAAGCGTACCTCTCGTTCATCCGCGGTTCCCGGCCGCGGATCGCTGCGCTCGCCCAGGGTCGCTGCCACGTCGCGGTCATGTCGCGGCTGGCCGCCGACGCGCTGATCGGCCGGCAATTCGAGATCCTGCTCACCCTGCCACCGGCCACTTTCGTCCGGGAGCACCGCGTGTTCTCGTCGACGAACGCCCGCGGCCGTGCCGTTCGCCGCGTTGCCATCGATCGTTCGTCGTACGACTTCGAGCGCCTCACGACGCTCGAGTTCGGGGAGGACGTCGAGTACGTCCCGCTCAACTACCTGCGCGCGGTCCGGGAGATCGAGGCTGGCAGGATCGACGCGGCGATCCTCGATGTCGAGGACGCGATGATGCGCTATCCGCCCGACATGCCGAGCCGGCCGCTGTCCGACCAGACGCTTCGCGTCCTGGCCGGATCGAACACGAGCGCCGCGTTCGTGGGACGCGCGGGCGACATCGCGATCGCAGAGGTCATCCGCTCATGCGTGGACGCTGCCGCGCTCGTCCGCGTCCAGGAGGACGTGATCGCGGGGCGGCGCCCGCCCGAGTACTGACGGCCCGGCAGAAGCGCGTCCGAGCGCTGACCTGCGGGACCGCGTGCGGGATCAGGCAGGAGGCATAGCTGTCTGTCCCGAAGGTCCAGCGGTAGCTCGCCGTCACGGGCACCTGCGGGTCACCCGGTGGAGACACGCGCGTCGATCCGCGCGAGCGCATACGGAAGCAGCCGGATGGTGACCGGCCGGCTGGCCGCAATCGACTCCCAGGAGGTCGCCCGGTAGCGAGCGGGCGCCGCCATCGCCGTCAGCACGTTGTCCTCGTCGAGCAGGCGCAGTCGCAGGAGCCACGAACGCGGCACGTCCAGCGCAACGGGTTGCGTCTCGGGTCGGACGTTCGCCACCACCACCCGAACCTCCTCGCCGCGGCGCATGACCAGCCCGGTCAGGGCACCCGCGCCGCCACGCCCGGCCAGCGGGGCGCACGTCCAGCCAACCGCGCCCGAGAGGTCCGCCAGCGCGTGATAGACGGGGAAGACCCCTCCGGCGGGGACGAGGTCGGCCGGGTCGCGACGGAGCCCCGCCGCAGCCATCAGCCCGCGCGGGCCGACGGTCTCGAAGTAGGTCACCCAGTCAGCGCCGGCGCCGGCCAGCGCCGCGTAGCTGCCGACGGTCCAGCCGGCGGCGAACAGGGTGGGCTGGCGGAGGTCGATTCCTGGCGGCAGGTCGCCCGGGACCGCCTTGTCGGACGGCTCCGCCGGGCCGGTGGCGGCCGGGTTGAAGCGCTGGCGGAGCGTCACCGGGCTGACCCCGACCGCCAGGTCGGCCGCGAACGTCCGGGCCGTCGCCACGGTGGTCTTCTGCGTCTCGAGCGTCTCCACCAGCGACGCCTCGTCGAACGCGTGGACCTGCGGGTTCATCGCGTAGGTCACGGCGTCCGCGTCGGTGAGGTTCGGGCGGTCCCGGTTGATCTCGGCGAAGTCGCCGTCGGTGCCGGTCGCGAACATCGCCCCGGGCGTGACGTCACCAAGCACCGCGCGTACCCGGGTCAGCCAGCCCGCCGGTGTGGATCTCGTACCCGCTGTCTCCTCGTGGAACACGAGCACGCGTGCCGGGCGGTTCACGGCCAGCATCCGTGCGAGCTCGGGCAGCAGCGAGGCGGTCGCCTCGTGGACGAACAGGGCGACCTCGAGGCGCGCCCCCACGGCCGCCGCGTCCCGCATGTCCCGGTCGAGACGAGCACGCCAGTCGGGAGCCGACAGGCGAACATCGGTCCGGAGATGGTCGAGGCCGATTGCTCGAAGGCGAGCCGCCTCCCGTGGGGTGAGCTCGCGCCCGAGCCACGATGCGCTCCCGACACCCAGGCGTGGTCCGGACCCACCCGGATCGGCCGGGATCGCCATCTCGATCAATGCGGGGGAGCGCCGCCGCGCGGCGCGCTGCGTCCCGGACGCTCCGGTGGCGCGCGCCCGCTCGACGCTCACGCGCACGACCTGGTGGAACCTGCGGCCCCGTTCGGCGTGGTGCGGGTAGCCGAGGGCGATCGGCGTGCAGTACGTCTTGAACGACGCGTCGGTCCAGTTGCGCTGATCCTCCATCTCGAACAGGTCGCCCTCGAACGCGGTCACGACCCGCACGTCGCCGAGGTCAACGGTCAGCCGGCTGCAGGCCGGGAACAGGGGCAGCTCCACCCCGTCCACGATCGACTGTGGCGCGATCAGCCTCGGTAGCTCGCCGTCGACCCTACCCTTGATCGTTTCCGCATGGAATGGCCGGCCGGCCGCAGTCGCGGCGGGGTGGAGCACGCAGAAACCGATGCGGCAGTAGTCGAAGTCGCCGCCGGCCTCGCCGTCCATGGCGTACGTCAGGGTCCCGCCTTCGGCCGCCGTCACCGTCCCGCGCCAGCGAACGTCGATGTCCCCCTGCCGATTCCGAGCGTCGAAGGTCGCCGTGACGCTCCCTCCGCCGTCGCGGATCGTCAGGCCCGACAGCACCGGCTCCACCGTGTTCCAGTCGCGGTCGCGGACCGACATGAAGACTCGATCGATGAGCGCGACATCGCCCATGCGGACGTGCGCCAGATCGGCCCCGACGAGTGCTGCCGACAGCGACCCGGCGGCGAGCGGCCGCTCCTCGAGCGGCGGCTCGTCGCGCCCGTACCACAGGTCGTACCGGGTCGGTGCCCTCCGGGCGCCCCGCGGTCGCCGTCGAACACCGCCGGTCATGACGTCGCCCGTTGGACGCGGCGGGCCTCGACGTCGATCAGCCGGATCCACGGTGGCGGAGCGGGCATCGGCTTCGGCTCCATCTCACGTCCGCCGACGATCGTCGCGTGGCATACGAAGCCGCGATCGAACGGCCGGATGTTGCCCTCGATGTCATACAGATCGCGCCGGCCGGGAGCGATCTCCAGGATCGCGAGGTCGGCCAGCGCTCCGACACGCAGGGTGCCCACGTCCGTCCAGCCGTACATCGCGGCCGGTGCTGCGGTCGTCGCCCGGATGACGTCGGCGAGCGGCCAGCCAAGGTAGAGGAACTTGGTCATGACGGTCAGCAGCGTCAGCTCCGGAGATCCATCGCCGCGGATGGGGCCGA
>Ga0307446_1000381_pt1 | contig 15071 bp, 12 predicted proteins | sample SalMarSW160320MG_FD_202141 | JGI IMG/M metagenome (GOLD analysis project Ga0307446, IMG submission 202141) | Salt marsh sediment microbial communities from the Plum Island Ecosystem LTER, Massachusetts, United States - SW1603-20 | ecosystem: Environmental > Aquatic > Marine > Intertidal zone >... | reverse complement strand
TGATGGCGACACGGGCAACTGGTTTTGCGATTCTCTCTTCTAACTCGGTTCAGGAAGCAATGGATCTCGCATTAGTCGCACATCTTTCTACACTTCATGCAAGCATTCCGTTTGTCCATTTTTTCGATGGATTCCGGACATCCCATGAAATTCAGAAGATTGAAATGATTGATTATGAAGACATTAAGAACCTCGTGAACTGGGATGCGGTAAAAAAACACCGACAACGTGCGTTGAACCCGGAACATCCCCATCAACGAGGTACCGCACAGAACCCTGATATTTATTTTCAGGTGACTGAAGCAGCTAATATCTTCTACCAGAAAATCCCCGGTATCGTTGAAGAAGAAATGCGAAAGGTAGCGGATTTGACGGGTCGAACCTATCATCTGTTTGATTATGTTGGTGCATCTGATGCTGATCGCGTGGTAGTGATGATGGGATCAGGTTGTGAGATCGTTGAAGAAACTGTAAGATATCTCAATAAAAAAGGTGAGAAGGTTGGATTAATTAAAGTAAGGTTATACCGGCCGTTTTCTGCTGATCATTTCATCAACCTTTTACCAAAAACAGTTAAGAAAATAGCAGTACTTGATCGAACAAAAGAAGCAACCGCGTTCGGAGAACCATTGTATTTAGACGTCTGTAGTATTCTTCATGACCAAGGCATCGCTCTGACTGTTGTTGGTGGTCGGTATGGTCTGGGCTCAAAGGATTTTACTCCTACCATGGCAAAAGCTGTGTTTGATAATTTGAAGTTATCCTCCCCAAAGAATCATTTTACTGTTGGTATCGAAGATGATGTTACAAACATGTCTCTTCCGTTAGGGGAACAGATTGATACTATACCTGAAGGTTTGATTCGCTGTAAATTCTGGGGAATCGGTGGGGATGGAACCGTTGGTGCGAATAAAGATGCGATAAAAATCATCGGAGATAACACAAGTATGTACGTCCAAGGTTATTTCGCGTACGATTCGAAGAAATCTGGTGGGGTCACCATGTCGCATCTTCGCTTTGGGAAATCACCGATTCATTCTTCCTATCTTATCGAAAAAGCAGATTACATCGCATGTCATCAATCATCGTATGTTGATAAATATGATATCTTAGAAGGGATTCGTGAAGGTGGCACGTTCGTTCTGAATTCCCCGTGGTGTTTAGAGGAAATGGAGACATGTCTACCGAATTCACTGAAAAAGACTATCGCTGAGAAGCATCTGAAGTTCTACAATATCGACGCTGTGAAAATCGCAGAGAAAATCGGTCTCGGTGGTCGTATTAATATGATTATGCAAACCGTGTTTTTCAAACTCTCCAATGTTCTCCCTATTGATGAGGCTATTAATTACCTCAAAGATGCGATAGCGAAAACCTACGAGAAGAAAGGGCAGACAATCATCGAGATGAACTGGAAAGCAGTTGATGCATCATTACAAGGGTTAGAAGAGATAAAATATCCCTCCTCGTGGATGTCGTTGCCCGTTGAAAAACCACTAAAGAGAAGTGAACCTGAATTCATTTCAAAGGTTATGCGACCCATGCTTGCTCAACAGGGGGATAAACTCCCTGTGAGTGCGTTTACTCCTGCAGGTATTTTCCAGTCGGGCACTACGAAATATGAGAAACGTGGTGTTGCTATCAATGTCCCTGAATGGCTTATTGAAAAATGCATCCAGTGTAATCAGTGTGCGATGGTCTGTCCTCATGCAGCGATTCGACCAGTCTTGTTGACAACGGATGAGGTACAGAACGCACCGAACGGTTTTACCACGAAAAAAGCTGTTGGAAAAGAGGCAGAGGGCCTGTTATTCAGAATTCAAGTGTACACTGAGGATTGCATGGGGTGTGGAAACTGTGCTGATATCTGCCCTGCAAAAGAAAAAGCCTTGGTTATGAAACCCCTTGTGACACAAATGAGTACGCAAATCCCCTATCAACAGTACACCGAGACAATTCCGATTCGATCTGGTGGATTTGATAAATTAACGGTGAAAGGCTCGCAATTCCAACGACCACTCTTTGAATTTTCTGGGGCTTGCTCTGGATGTGGGGAGACTCCGTATATGAAGACGATTACGCAACTGTTTGGTGATCGAATGATTATTGCCAATGCAACTGGTTGTTCCTCTATATGGGGTGGTTCAGCGCCTTCAGTACCGTTTACGACTAATGAAAAGGGTTATGGTCCTGCATGGGCAAACTCCTTATTTGAGGATAATGCTGAGTATGGGTTTGGGATGATGTTGGCAACAACACAACGCCGGGAAAAGCTTGCGGATCTTATCACCCAGGCAATGGAAAAAACCTCTGGTGATCTTACCACTGCATTTACAGAATGGTTAGATAATGTCTATGATGCGGAAAAATCGAAACTCGCTGGTGATACCATAAAAACATTGCTGGAAAAGAATCACGCGGACCCGTTGCTAAATGAAATCTGGGACTCTCGTGACATGCTCACCAAGAAATCGATTTGGTGTGTTGGTGGTGACGGTTGGGCCTATGATATCGGTTATGGTGGTCTTGATCATGTGATGGCGATGAATGAGGACGTGAATATCCTGGTTTTCGATACTGAATTATATTCGAATACTGGTGGGCAGTCATCGAAAGCAACACCGATTGGATCTATTGCGAAGTTTGCGGAGTCGGGGAAGAAAACCAAGAAGAAAGACCTTGGGTTGATTGCGATGAGTTATGGGTATGTGTATGTTGCATCGGTTTCTATGGGTGCGAATAAAAACCAGTTCATAAAAGCAGTCAAGGAAGCCGAATCTTATCATGGTCCTTCTTTGATTATTGCCTATGCTCCCTGTATTAATCATGGGATTAAGGCTGGGATGGGGAAGACCCAGGCGGAGGAGAAACGTGCCGTGGAGTCAGGATACTGGCCGTTGTATCGGTATGATCCTCGTCTGGTTGCTGAGGGAAAGAACCCGTTCCTGTTAGATTCTGGTGAACCAAATGGTACTATCCATGATTTTCTCATGGGCGAAGTCCGGTATGCAGCGTTGACGAAGACCTTCCCTGGCGAAGCGGCGCGGCTCCATAAACAACTTGAAGCTCAAGTGGCCACTCGGTATAAAATGTATAAGGCGATGGCAGAGCAGCACACCTAATTTATTTTTTTTTATTTGTATTTTTTTTATTTTAATTAGCCATATTAATGATGGCGATATACTTATATAATGCATTCATCTTTCGTGACATCGGTGCTCAGGAGCATATCATATGGAGGGAAGCACAATGAATAGTGTTAACCTTGATAAAATCTTCAAACCAAAAAGTATCGCAGTGATTGGTGCAAGTGAAACCATCGGATCTCCGGGATACAGAATTTTTCGGAATCTCATAGGGTCTGGATACGATGGTGTTGTTTTTCCAGTGAATTCAAAACGAGAAAGTGTGCAAGGAGTGCAAGCCTATGCATCTATTAATGAGGTCCCAAAAATTGTTGATCTTGTAATTATTGCAACACCAGCCGCTGTTGTCTGTGATATCGTTGAACAATGTGGGATACGAGGAATCAAAGGTATTCTTATTATTTCTGCTGGTTTTAAAGAAATCGGGCCTGAGGGTGTCGCCCGTGAACAACGATTAATAGACCTGAAGAAAAAATATGGGTTGCGTATACTTGGTCCCAATTGCGTCGGTTTCATCATGCCGTACCTGAACTTGAACGCGACATTTGCAGGGTCCATGCCGGAGAAAGGGTCTATCGCGTTGCTTTCTCAGAGTGGTGCAGTCTGTGGTGCGATCCTAGACTGGGCTGCTGCAGCAAAAGTCGGCTTCAGCTCCTTTGTTTCTGTTGGTTCGATGCTTGATATCGATTTTGGTGATCTTATTGATTATTTTGGGATGGACATTCATACCAGAAGTATTGTGATATATATTGAGTCGATTACTGATGCACGGAAGTTCATGAGTGCGACAAAAGCCTTCGCACGTGCAAAACCAATTATTGTGATTAAATCCGGTCGGTTCAAAGAAGGAGCAAAAGCAGCAGCGTCGCATACCGGAGCTCTAGCTGGTGAGGACGACATTTATGAGGCTGCGTTCCGACGGTCTGGTGTTGTCCGTGTCATGAACATCATGGATTTATTTAATTGCTCCTCGATTCTTGCAAAACAACCACGTCCAATGGGGCCAAACATCGCGATTGTGACCAATGCGGGAGGACCTGGTGTCCTTGCTGCTGATTCAATCATCGAGAAAGGTGGTAAGCTTGCCACGTTATCTCCTGAGACGATTGAAAAACTCAATAATGTGTTACCAACGTATTGGAGCCATGGCAACCCTGTTGATATCATCGGGGATGGGGATGATGAGCGGTATCAGAAAGCAATTGAGATTTGTTTGGAGGATAAAAACATCGATGGTCTATTAATTCTCTGTGTGCCTCAGGTGATGGCCGACCCGCGGAAGCTTGCGGATCGATTGGTCGATATTGCACGTAAATCAACCAAACCAATTCTTACCTCACTTATTGGTGAGGCAAGTGTCTATCATGCCAGGGAAATCCTTAATCGGAACAATATCCCGACGTATGCATCGCCAGATGAAGCGGTTGAATCATACATGTATCTGTATCATTATGAACGTCACTTAGCTCAGCTCTATGAGACTCCTGCAGAGTTAAACATCAAAACCCCAGCGCATATGGAGATAATCAAAAAAATCTTAAATGCAGCGGCCAAAGAGAAAAGAACTTTGCTAAATGAGAGTGAAGCAAAAACATTTCTTGAACTGTATGGGATTAATACCACGACACCGATATTCGCAGAAAATGAAGATAAAGCAGTGAAAGCAGCAGAGAAAATCGGCTATCCCATTGTGATGAAGATCTTTTCTCCGCAGATTAGCCATAAGAGCGATGTCGGTGGTGTGGTTCTTGATTTACGATGTGATGATGACGTGAAAACTGCATTTAAAGCAATGATCAAAGGGGCGAAAGAAAAAGTCCCGAATGCCACGATTCTTGGGGTAACCATTCAGAAGCAGGTGAAGAACCATGGATATGAACTGATTCTTGGGTCGAAAAAAGACCCAGTGTTTGGTTCTGTGATTCTCTTTGGATTAGGTGGTATTTACACCGAGTTGTTTAAGGACCGAGCAATCGGGTTTCCTCCTCTGAACCAGACGCTAGCGCAACGAATCATAGAAAAAACAAAAGCCTATGAGTTGTTGAAAGGCTTCAGAAACATCCCACCGGTTGATATGAAGAAAGTCGAAGAAACCATGATTAAATTTTCACAGATGCTTATTGATCACCCTGAGATTAAAGAAGTCGATATTAATCCTTTGATCCCTCAGGGAAATGATGTCATTGCGGTGGACGCCCGGATTATCCTTGATCCTGAGCCTGAGAAACACCCGCATCTTGTCATTACGCCATATCCAACCAAATACATGAAACCGATAACACTAAAAGATGGAAAGAAAGCGCTCCTCCGACCGATAAAACCAGAGGATGAAGACATGTGGTTGGAGATGTTTAAAACCTTCTCTGAGGAAACCGTGCGTTTCCGATTTTTCAGAATCATCAAAGATACGCCTCATGAGGTTCGTACACGGTATTGTAACATAGATTATGACAGGGAAATTGGGATTGTCGCAGAAATGGAAGAATACGGTAAAAAACGACTGCTTGGTGTTGCTCGTCTTATCCTTGAGCCTGCTCGAACTGATGAGGCAGAATTCGCATTAGTCGTCACAGATGAATGGCAGCGGCAGGGGCTAGGTTCTGAGTTTTTAGATTACCTCATTGAAATCGCGAAAGATAAGAACCTGGTAAAAATCAATGGTATCGTCTTGAAGGATAATTATCCGATGATTGCGTTATGTCGGGAGAAACACTTCAGGTTCTCGGAAGGTGACCCTGGGGAATACAAGGTAGAATATGATGTGTTGCTCGATGAAGGGCTCACCGATGGGACCCTTGAAAGCGGCAAAAAAATCAGCGATTCGGGTGAAAAGGATAAAGGAAAGACAGAAAAAAAAAAACCTAAAAAATCGGTCCGTGTCCTTCGATCATAGGTAATGATAGCTGCCAGAGTCACCTTCGACGATATTGACCCAAAAAATCGGGATGTCGGTGGGAACGGATTTCTTTTTCTTTGTCTTTTTCGTCATTCGGTTACACCTCTCTAAGTCGTAACGCGAGAACGCGTGCGCGGTTTGCAACAACAAAGGATTTTGCGATAAATTCAACCTCGGTTGCTTCCTCGGGGCTTGATACTTGACCAACAATCATCATTTTTTATCACTCCTCATTACCTTTTTTGTCTGTTTTGTTTAAAGCCTCTTGTTGTACATCAAGTACCATGGTTCTGTACACTCCTTACCTAAAAGATCTTTTCTACAATATTGTTTGATGAGAATCAGAGAATATCGTTTTATAACCACATTGCTGTTTTCGGTGTTCATGAACAAGAATCTCATCATAGCATTTCTCCTTATTCTTGTTGCATTTGTCTGGGCAGGATCGTTTATTGTCGTTGATATTGTCACCATGGAGATGGACCCTATTGATCTTGGTTTTCTCCGGTTTCTTGTTGCTACTCCTTTGATGATAATTCTTGTCGTCCTACGAAAGAAACCAGTATTGATTCCAAAAAAGGAACTCCCCTGGCTGGTTGTCCTTGGGTTGACCGGTGTGACTCTCTTATATCTCTTCCAATTCATAGGTATTCATTTCACGAATGCCCCCACCGCCTCTGTTCTCATTAACACGAATGTTATTTTCATCGCGATTCTTTCTGGTTTGTTTTTACATGAAACCCTGACAAGGAAACGGGTAGCTGGCATTGTTCTTTCATTTATCGGGGTTTTTGTTATCATGTTTTTTGATATCTCAAAACAAGAACTCACCTTTGATAATCTTTTTCTCATTGGTGGCATTCTCATGTTGCTGTCCGCGTTCTGCTGGGCGCTTTATTCGTTTGTTGGGAAACGGCTGTTAAGAACCTATGATGAGTTTGTCATTACCGCCTACGCGTTTGGTTTTGGGACACTGTTCTATCTCCCTTTCGTTGTGTTCCATCTCGGCCCGGTTCTTCAACAGACATCATTGAATGGGTGGTTAGCGGTCCTTTACCTCGCGCTTACCTGTTCCCTCTTTGGGTATCTAGGGTGGTATTATGCATTGAAGCACATCGACGCAAGTAAAGCAGCGGTGTTTCTCAATTTTATCCCTTTCTTTACGATTCTGATGTCGTTTTTCCTTGGCACATCCCTGACATGGTTTTTCCTTCTGGGCGCAGGGTTAATAATCTATGGCGTATATCTCACTCAAAGAACCTAACAGGAATGGAACCAGAGCATGTTCTGCGTCGAATGTGGAAATGATACACCAATCTTTCGAAATGGTGTCTGCCTCAGCTGCTATCTGAAACATACTCAGTTTTCAAAAGGACCAGCAATCCTTGATATTATTATGTGCCCCCGTTGTTCATCCTATAAATACAAGAACACATGGGTACAAGAACCCTTTGATAACGTCCTAAAACGTGGCATCAGAGAAGCGTTTTCTGTCAGCCCTGAACTGAAAGACGTTGAGATACAAACCCAGTGTAAGGAACAAGATCGGATACTTGCCTGCATGGTGTTTATCTCAGGGGTTCTTGAAAATCAAACGATCACAGAGCAGCACCCATTAACGGTACGAATCAGACATAACACCTGTGAGATTTGTTCTCGGGAAGCTGGCGGGTATTATGAGGCGATTCTACAGATTCGAACCGAGCAACGGACATTCACCAAAGCGGAGTTGAAAACCCTTCGATCCAGCGTGGAAACCATAGTTGGGCAATTTCAAGAAAGCGGGAAACGAAGTTTGTTTATTACAGACATCGGTGAAAAACGAGAGGGCCTAGACTTTTTCCTCAGTGAAAAAGAAACTGCGCTGTCGATTGCGAAGAAGATCCAGGAGCAATTCGGTGGTGATTTCAAACAATCAGCATCCTCTGCAGGAATGAAAGACAGCAGACAGGTTTATCGAATGACCTATCTTGTACGGATCCCAGCGTATCGAACAGGGGATTTCTTCTGGTTCGATAACTCGTTTTTCTTTATTGTATCGCTTCATACAAATAAGGTCCGTGCCCTAGAACTTTCAACATGGAACGAGAAAGTAATTGATGGGAAAAACATTCAACCATCCAAGATTTATGGCGGAACAGAGCTCATCAGAGAAATGATCGTGGTGAGTCAGTCAAAAAACGAAGTTCAACTCATGGATCCGAAAACTTATGTGACGGTTGAGATACAAAAACCAAAAACCGCTTCTGTTGATACAACGATGGCGAAAACCGTAAAACTCGATGAGTATCTTTTTTTAGTGCCTGAAAAATTCGGTTAATAATACGGTCGGATGAATGTGTTGTTTTTTGTTCGTTCTGCTATTTCACCTGCGATGTTTGTCGTCATGAGGGATTCAACCTCTTGTTTGGTTTTTACATGCGCAAGGACCCACATGAGTTTCACATAGGCTGTTTCAGGGAGCATATCTTCCCCGGAGAGAACTCCTGCTTTGATAAGATCCCGTCCTGAAGAGTACACCCGCATGTTGGTGCGTCCAAATATGCACTGTGATGTCATAACGATCACTGAACCGTCTTTGATAAGTGTTCTGATACGCGAGAGGAGCTTTGTTGACACATGCCCTAGCCCAGTCCCTGCGAGCACAATACCTTTTTTCTTTGGGATGTCTTGTGGTTTCATCCCTGGATAGAAATAAAGTATCGCGACGTCTTCCTCCATGAGGGTATCGGTGGTCACCGGTCCTTCTGTCTTCTTTCGGTATGGGGCCTGTGGAGTGATGGTATTGTTTTCTACTATTCCTAATGGAAGGTCGTTGACGGTTTGAAATGCGTCTCGTCTGGAGGTGTGGAATTTTCGCACCTTGGTGCCTCGGTGAATCGTTGAGAAGGTATCAGAGATTTCCCCATGCATAACAACGACGACCTCTCCGATATCTGAGGTTGCGGCAACGGTTGCTGCAGCGATGAGGTTTTGCGCTGCATCTGAGGATGGTCGGTCGCTGGATCGTTGTGCTCCAACAAGCACCACTGGTCCTGAGAGGTTCTTGAGAATGAATGATAAAGCTGCTGCGGTGTATCCGAGGGTGTCAGTTCCGTGGGGGATTACCACACCAGCTGCCCCGCCATTCAGTTCTTGTGCGACACTCTTCGCAAGGGTCTGCCAGTGTGAAACCTCGATGTTTTCACTAAGCATCTGATAGGCGACCTGGGATTTCACATTACAAAGGTTAAATATTTCAGGGACGGAAAACGCGAGTTCCTCCGCTGATGAGGCAGGGTGGACCGCACCGGTTCGATAGTCGACGTAACAGGCGATCGTTCCTCCAGTTCCAATGATTGAGATGGTCGGTTTTTTCTGATCAAATGGGATTTGTTTTATTGGTTTTTCTATGGTGTGTTGTTTTTGTATGAGAACAATTTCTGTTTTTTTATCGACCGCGATGCCGATGTTATACCCAGTTTTCAGTTTTATCGTAATAATATTGTCATCGCTGAACTCATGATGCGGCATGAGTACTCCTTCCTGTTGTTCGTTGTTTCGTACGATGCAGATGATGTCTCCTGTTTCTGCGTTGACTGCTTTGAGTTTTTCCTCGATTTCTTTTTTTCGGGGCATGTTGTTCTTGTGTAGTATCTTGTTAGTTTTTATAGAATTATCCTCTTTTGCATCAGAACGGTTTTTATGGGTGGAACGCTATCGGTGTGTCTATGCGAGTTGCGTTAAAGTTCGCGTATGATGGAACCGGTTTTTCTGGGTATGCAAGACAGCCTGGTCAGCCAACCGTTGAACAAGCACTTTTAAATTTTTTAATCGAACAAAAGATACTTGATGATATTCGAACGTCTTGTTTTCGAACTGCGAGTCGTACGGATCGTGGTGTGTCTGCGTTGGGGAATGTGTGCGCGTTTGATACCGAGTGTCCCAAAGAAAAGATTTTTCGCCAGTTGACTAAGGGTACATCAGATATTTTCATCTATGGAGTTCAATCAGTACCATCTGCTTTTTATCCTCGTCATGCACAACGAAGACAGTATCGATATTACCTCAGGAGTAACGATCTTAATTTCGATATATTGCTTTCTGCTGCAGCGTTGTTTACCGGTGAGCATAACTTTCAGAATTTCGCGAGGGTTGAACCACTGAAAAACCCGGTTCGAACCATTGATGCTATTGTGATTTCAGAGAGAACCAGTTTTTTTATTATTGATTTTTATGCGCAGACCTTTTTGTGGAATCAGATTCGTCGGATCATTTCTGCTCTTGAAAAAAGAGGGCGAGGAGAACTGTCAGATGAACAGATTCGTACTGCGTTAGAGCACCCGGAACAGAAGGTTGATTTTCAGATGGCAGCACCTACACCCTTGATTCTTAAAGATATTGTGTACGATTTTTCATTTGAGTACGTAGAAAACTACAAAAAGAAACTACGGGGTTTTGAAAAAAGAATTGTTGCTTCGTTACGATAATTCGTTGTTAATTAACAGAATGTAACTCACTTTCTATTATACGACTACTTCCACTGCTTTTGCCTGTTGTCCTGCGAGGACTTCGTTCATTTTCAGATACGTCATATCCATATCTTTTTTCTTCGTCCAGGTCTCCTCAAGTGGCGTGAGCGTCGTTGTATTCTTCTCCATACCAACCATTTTATCGTTCTGATTGTTCATGACCGCGAGGACTGATTCATATCCTAGCCTGCTGGCAAGCACCCGGTCGAACGCAGAAGGGTCTCCTCCGCGTTGTACATGACCAAGCACGCTGACCTTGATATCCCAGTTAATGACTTTTTCAACAGCTGTTTTAATCTCTGCGGCACCTCCCGCTGTTTCCCCTTCGGCAATCACGATGATGCTGCTTTGTTTCCCTGCTTTATGCTGGGTGTCAAGTTCTGTGATAAGCTTCTGGATCTCCATGGGGGCCTCAGGGATTAGGATATCCTCTGCTCCACCACCAATGCCAGTATACAATGCGATGTACCCAGAGGTCCGTCCCATGACCTCAATAATGAAGAGTCGTGAATGCGATGAAGCAGTGTCTCGTATCTTATCAATAGCCTCAAGTGCAGTATTTACTGCAGTGTCAAACCCAATCGTAAAATCAGTCCCAAAGAGGTCATTGTCGATTGTTCCAGGCACGCCTATGCCTTGGATGGGGAACTCCTGGATGAGTTGGTGAAGCCCGCGAAAAGAGCCGTCCCCCCCTATGACAACGATGCTATCGATACCAAAGCGCTTTAAGTTCTTAAACGCTTTTTCCCGTCCTTCTTTGATGAGAAACTCGCTGCTACGCGCGGTCTGAAGGATGGTTCCACCATCCTTGATGATGTTGCTGACGGAGTAACGGTTAAGTTGTTCTATGTCCCCTTCGATCATTCCTTGGTACCCGCGTTTGATTCCAAACAGCGTATTTCCGTGATGGATCCCTGTTCGAACGACGGCACGTATCGCTGCGTTCATCCCAGGAGCATCACCACCACTGGTTAGTACTCCAATATATTTTCCCTGGCTCATCCCATCACCTTTCTGCCCTACTGAAATCATTTCCAGCATTTAAAACATTCCGGATAAATCCAGTGTATGATGTTTATTTTCGTTTAGCTTTCATAGCTCGATACAGAAAATACGCAACACCACCGTAGCAGACGACCATTCCAAAGATGAGCATGACAATTGCGGAGGGTGATAAGCCACTCATGTGTCCTCCTGTTTTTTTCCTTTCTGTTTCATTAACACAAACGACACGACAAAGATTGCGGCACAGGGAATGGCGCCTCCAAGAATGACCAGCCACCATGGTTGTACGTATGGTCGTATGATATTATCATAGACTGCTGCGATTAAAAGAATCGTCAAGATGCAGGGAACTATGTATTTAATGAGTACATCCCACCATCGTCCGATGAGGATGTCTGATGTTTTGTTCGCGTTCTCCCTGAAGACTGCGACACGGAACGCCCATCCTAGTACTAGACATTCTATGAGTCCGACGAGCACGAGTCCGAAGTTTGAGACGAAGTGATCTACCATATCCAACCAGTACAAGCCACTACCAGTGGTGAACAGAAGACTTGCAAGAAAACCAGCAATGCAGATGATTGCGGTCGCTTTTCCTTTCGTCATCCTCCATTTGTGTTGTATCCCTGCTGTTATGGGTTCGATCATGGAAAACGCGGAGTCAATCCCAAAGGTAAGTAATGCAAGATAGAAAAGTATCCCAAATACAGCGGTTGCGACGGGAAATAGTGAGATAGCGGTCGGGTAGGTGATAAAGGCAAGCTGTGGGCCAGCGATTCCAAGGTTTTCTATGCCAACCCCCTGTGTCATCGCAAGGTAGCCAATGATGCTAAAGACGGCAAACCCTGCGAGAAACGATGTCCCGGCGTCTGCGAGTGCGATGATGAATGCGTTATTTGAGATATCGGATTTTTTATGAAGGTGACTTGCGTAGGTAATCATGATACCTTGTGCGATACCAACGGAGAAAAAGACTTGTGCGTAGGCGGCAAGCCAGACGTTCATATCAGTGAGTTTTGAGAAGTTGGGGGTGAGGTAGTAGCTGATTCCCTCAAGTGCACCTGGAAGGGTTATACCGCGCAGTGTTAGGATGGTGAGCAGGATCCAGGGGAGTGGAACGGTGATCATTACAACTTTTCCTATGCGACCAACCCCTTTGTAGAGGATGATGAAGACGAGGAACCAGATGACGATGAGACTGAGGAGGATAGGGATGCTGATTCCTCCAATGTCTAGGGGGCCTGTGGTGGTGCCAAGGAAGTCAGAGAGGAAAAAGTGTCCCGCGTTCATCCCCCAGCGGAGGTCAATGGAGTATATCAAGTATGAAAAGCACCAAGCCATGACAACAATGTAGTAGGTGACGATGGCGAATGGCACGAGTGCACTCCACCATCCTACAAACTCCCATTTTTTCCCAATTTTTTTAAATGCTCCTGGTGCGCCTTGTCTGCTCCAGTGTCCTACCGAGAATTCAAGGATGAGCATAGGGATGCCTGCGGTGAATAGGGCAACAAAATACGGGATGAGAAATGCTCCTCCGCCGTTGGTATAGGCGATGTAGGGGAATCTCCAGACGTTTCCTAGTCCGACGGCAGAACCGATCGCGGCCATAACGAACGCGAGCCGTGAGCTCCATTGTTCCTTTTCTGGAATGATGTTTCCCCCAACGAGATGTATTAATTCTCTCTTGTGTTTATAAATATATCTGAATTATAATCCTTTTTTTAAAAGAGATGGACTGTGAGTAACCTAAATATTTATTATGAACGAACTGTTCTTGTGTTGCTCGTGCAGGGGTAGCCAAGCCTGGTCTACGGCGACAGACTCAAGATCTGTTCCTGCAGAGGTTCGGGGGTTCAAATCCCTTCCCCTGCACTTTTTTATTTATTCTATTAATCAGATATGTTTGGTTATACAAGATAGTCAGAATTAGCTTCTTGATCATAAAGATCATTTTATTTACAACAGTTATTCACGTCCTTTTAGACTGAATAAAAAAATATAGGGAATGGATTAGACGAATAATTCCGTATCTAACAAAAAAAATCGACGTTGGAGAGAAACGACCTTTTCGTCGAAAAAGAGTTTTAATAAACAAGTACAGATGGTTTCTAGATGAATCGTCAAGTATTTTTCGGTTCTTTTATATTCATATTGTTGTCTTCAGTTACACTAAACCATGGATGATATCTGTGCATTCTTTGCAAATCTTCTTTTCGCGTTTCTTCACTTGAATCCTGTGCATGGCATCTAATCCGTGTTCTTCTCCGCACACACAACAAATATCATATTTTTCTTCTACTTTTTTCTTTTTCATTTGTTCTCACTTCATATCCATAAATTATTTTTCACCTATTCTATGAAAGACAACAAACCGGACCCTATGGATTAGATTGTCTCTCCTAAGACGCATTTTCAAATGAACGTTAGATCAATTCTGCTTCTTTTATGATATACTTGTTTTTTTCAGACCAAATCTCTATTTCATCGATAACCATCCAAACATCTTCAAGCACCTCAGCGGTTTTCCATCGTCTGTGCTCTTCTTGGAGATACACATTTCGTTCCGTATCTTTAAGTGTTTTCTCTCTTAAATGCCTAGAGTCAATGATGGAATAGACATCGTACGAAATAGCATGTGTCTTTGCATCTATCAGAATTTTTACGGTAATCTTTTTTTCTGGGCCATCAAGCCATAACTCTTGCTCTGATGTCTTCGAGAGGTTCAGAGTCAGTTTTTCTCTTTTTATGAAATTTAAAAGATTCTGGTACAAATCGCTTCCCATTTTCACATCAACTCCAATCCTATACTACTATCAGGTGTTTTTCTATATATTCTTTTCGCATTGATTGAGAATCATTTTCGAAAGTAATTATATCTTGTTAGGGTTACTGTTAATTCCATTTCTCCTATTGAATTTTTCTCCTGTCGCATCTTAAAATGCCAGGCAAATCCCTGTTGTGTGCGACAAAAAACAATGTATTTTGATGGGAGAAAAAATAAGGTGCTACGTTCCATCTGCAGGTCTTTTCCTACGTTTTATAACACGCAGTATTCTCAGCCGCAGCGATAATAATCCCAATGGATAGCAAGAAAATATTTTCAATAATATTATGTTTTTTCAATTTCCAACTCTTTTATAAAATATACATGTCAGAAACTTATTTTTACCAAAAAGGTTATATTTCATTGTACTCTTTAATTTGTGGGGTTGTTGATGAAATTTAGTAAGTTAGATGCGATGGATGTTGTTACCTTAGATGGTTTTAAAGCTGGTGAGATATCTGGAATTGAGTTAAATGAAAAGAAATGGGAGGTAACACACGTACACATTGAATTATCTGATGCGGCGGTAAAAGAACTTGGTTATAAGAAACCTCTATTAGGACATATCACAATATGTTTACCTGTAGGCTATATTCAAGCGGTAGGTACTGTGGTAACCTTAACAAGAAACCTCAAAGGGTTAGATAAAATACCAGAATGTAAATAAGTGACAAAAAACTATAGAG
>Ga0307446_1000376_pt1 | contig 15143 bp, 15 predicted proteins | sample SalMarSW160320MG_FD_202141 | JGI IMG/M metagenome (GOLD analysis project Ga0307446, IMG submission 202141) | Salt marsh sediment microbial communities from the Plum Island Ecosystem LTER, Massachusetts, United States - SW1603-20 | ecosystem: Environmental > Aquatic > Marine > Intertidal zone >... | reverse complement strand
CTATTCGATGGCAGAACAATAACCGTACTGAGGAGCTTTTAAAACTTCAGGTTCCGGTTTTAGCAATTAACTCGGAACGGATGCCAACTAATACCGAAGCATTTAAAAAATATGTCCCCTCTTTTAAAGCTGATATCGTTCCGGGAGTTGGACATGTTATTATGTGGGATGCACCTGAAAAGTTCAACAGCTTGCTTGAAAAGGATATTCAATATTTTGTAAGTGGAGAAAAAACGAAATAATCAACTTTATTATAATGAAAAGATCCGATGCGAAAAGCATTAAGTATTGATGAACTAAAAAGTATTTACGGTCATATTGCCGGAAGATATGATTCCCAGCATGCAATTATAACTGCAAAAGCTGATCAAAGAGGAAGAAAGATATTAGTTGAAAATGCTGTAACCGAAGGCGATAATATTTTAGATTGTGGATCTGGTACAGGAACAACGGGAATTCTCGCAGCTAAGAAAACAGGTACAAACGGTAAAGTAACAATGTTTGATCTCAGCGATGCAATGCTGGCAGTTGCCAGAGCAAAAGTAATCGAAGAAAAATTGCAGGACAGAGTTACATTTCAAACCGGGGATATGGTTCATTTACCTTTCGAAGATAATAAATTCGATGTGGTACTTTCGACCTATAGTTTATGTCCGTTATACGATCCTGAAAAAGGTGCATTAGAAATGTACCGTGTAGCCAAGCCGGGAGGTAAAATTGCCTGTGCTCATTCTGCAGACCCACAGAATCCTATCTTAAAATGGCTGGGGGATAAAGTAGAAAACTTTGCCTGGCATTTTCACTGGCTGTCAATGGGATGCAGATCGGTTAAAGTTATTCACGCCCTGGAAAGAGCCGGAGGGAAAGTTATTTATTCCAAATATATCGGTGTTCCCTTGTATCCATTTTTTGTTTTCATTGTTGAGAAGCCGATTTTATAACACTCAAAAATTAAAATTTGCCTGTTTCATTAAACATTGACCCTCACTAAAAACATCTCTAAATTTAATCTACTTATTTGAAATCTCCCCTTGCCTTTTACTGTATATCTGTGGGAAAATTAAATTATCCGTTCAGAATAAATATTAATTAGGATAAAAATGATTACTAAAGAAAATGAAATAACGTCTTTACTTAAGGACCAACTAAAACCAAAATACTATAAAATATTAATTAGAAAATATCCATCAAATTCTTCTCGAATAAAAAATATGCTCATTCAATCACATGGAATCCTTCCTTCATTACGTCCGGAAATAGATATGATTTTTTTTGAGAAAGGTGGAATGTTTAATGCTGTTGAAATAAAATTCTTTAAGAAGAATGAGATGAATGAAAAAGTTGCATTTTACAAGGGAATTGATCAAGCCTTAGCATTGTACAAATATGGATTTGATAATGTTGGTCTTTGGCATTTTTTCTCATCGAACATAACAGTTGAGGAAATAAATAAATTTGGTGCTGAAACATGGTACTTTATTAGAAACTCATTAAAGTTATCCTTAAATTTTTCTTATTTCAAAATTGAAGAAGAAAATGAGGATATTAAATTTAGCGTGTTACAATATATTAATAGAAGAAGTGGTTTTAATTTAGGTTGCAAAATTGATGATAATAATTTTAAAATCACATTTAGATATGGGAATCCTTTAATTTTAGCAGGTGATCATTACACAATCAAAACAAGAGAGATTTTATATAATTACTACCTTAACAAAGGCGCCTAACAATAGCGTTAACTTGGCCGCTTACTCCATCTGACAATTTTCTATTTTTTTTATGTTTGGCGTTATCCTTAGCCTGTTGTTTGGTTTGGCCATTAAAGAAAATAATAAAAAAATGTCTTTAAAATTTGCAAACAAACTTTAATGGTTGTCTGGGAGGTGCTTTAATTTCCAGACTATTTGCCATATTTAGAAGAGATCCATGAAAGCCAGAGAAAGTGGAATTCCCGAAGAAAAAACCTGGAAATAGTTTTCGCTGGTAATAAAATTCTGAACGAAACGGTGTGTATCATAAAATCAATCAGCCGCCTAGTCAGAATCTGGAAGTGGTAATTTAAGCGACAATTGTTAGGAAATAATTATTATTAATTTTGAAAAGGATATCCATGCTCTCTAAAAAAATAGTAGTAGTTCTATCTGTAATTTGTTTAGCCTGCAATTCAGAGACTTTCTCACCAAAACTAATCGGCAAATTTAATGTTGAAAAGGATTTATACTTAGCACAATTCGACTGCAAAACGGATACTGATGACATACTCTCAGTAGCTGCTGTTGCAACAATGTTAAATGATCCCCGTTTTTCAGATGTTAAATATCACGCAGTTGCCGGCGCTTATGGCACACAGGAAGGTTTGTATGTGCCCCCTAACAACTTATTTGAAATTGCATTCGGCAATAACTGGTCCGATGCTCACACAAACTTTCAGCAGGCTCTGAGTGAAGTAACAAAAATAGTTACAAACACTTTGAAAGATGGAGGAGATATCTGGATTGCTGAAGCCGGGCAGTCGGATTTTTCTGCTGCTCTTGTTAAAAATATTAAAAGAACTTTGCCTTCAATTGATACAAAACTCCGGATACATATTGTACAGCACAGTGATTGGAATGAAAATCAAGCTACGCCAGATGATTTAGCTTATGTTAAAGAAAATACAGACTATATAAAAATCCCAGACGGTAATGTTGTTGGTAACGGGTCGCCGGGATTTAATGCAGAGGAAAAAGTGAATTGGAGAAATAACATTACTGATCCGAAATTAATAAAGGTTTGGGAAAAAGCATTCGAGATCGTAAATAAATACAACGGTAAGGATGGACGGTATAAAAATCCTGCAATAGCCAAAGGTGGAATGGACTTCTCAGATGTTGCCGAATCCTGCTGGATTTTCGGTTTTAACCATCTTAAAAATGTAGACCAGTTCTTTAAGGAATTTTCTACTTCAAATAATTAATTATAATAATAAACTGAAATAGAATAAAAAAAATAATATAGAAAAACTGTTCCGTCAGAGCCGGACTGGTAAAACAGTTTCTAAAATTATTTTCGGTTTTGGTAGCCCACGGATTAATCCGTGGGCTAATAAGTAAAACAGATTAACTGAACTGTTTCTCCGAAGGAGTCCCTTGGACAACAGTTTATTAAATTTCCCTTGCACAATCAGAAAAGATAGATGAAAGCCAGAGAAAGCGGAATGCCCGAAGAAAAAATTTGGGAACAATTCTTCGATGTTGAAAATATTTTGAGTGAACTGGAAGTTGATGATAACGTTGAAAAATTAGTTGAACTTGGTTTTGGCTACGGCACTTTCACAATTCCGGCAAGCAAAAAAATAAAAGGTAATGTTTACGCTTACGATATAGAAGATACATTAACTAAAGAACTTGCAGCCAAATTAGAATTAGATAACATCCATAATGTTATTCTTTTCAATAAAGATTTTATCACAGAAGGAACCGGGCTACAAAATGAGGAAGCAGATTATGTCATGCTCTTTAATATTTTGCACGCAAAAGAATCTGAGGACATTTTGAAGGAAGCTTTCAGGATATTAAAGAAAAATGGAAAAGTCGGTGTTATTCACTGGAGTTATGATGCAAGCACTCCAAGAGGTCCAAGTATGTCGATCAGACCAAAACCGGAAGATTTGAAAAGTATGTTAATCAAAAGCGGTTTTTCAATTATCAAATACAAAATAAATTTACCACCATATCACTACGGAATACTTGCACAGAAATAAAGGGGAAAAATTTCATTTTGTGTCATGAGTTTGTATATTAAAAAAAATAATTTGGGGATAATTTTCATACTATAGCCAAACAACTCTGTATAAGTAATTGAATAATAAAAAACATTAGCTTTTACTTATGACCAATATACAAGATACTTCATTGGTTAAAAATCAGGTACATCGCGTATGGAAAATTGTAGCTGTTGTTGTTGCACTGCTTGCAGCAGTATGGTTGTCAGCCACAGCTAGTTTCGAATTCAACGCAGAGAATACTCGTTTCGTAGCTCACGTGGATGGTTTTGGCATAAAACATAATTGCCTTACCGGCTACACAATTGCTGCTTATTTAGCCTCTGCAGGAACTGACAACATCTATAATCCCTCACATTATCTCAATACAACTACTCCTACACCAATCCATAATTCGGTACAAAGTACATTCACAATCGATACGTATCACTACCCACCACCCTTTTTGATTCTACCCGAATTTTTACTCGTTGCATTCGGAGATTTTTTCGCAATGCGTGCTGTGTGGTTCATAATGACAGTCACGTGTTTTATCTGTGCAATAACCGTCCTGGCGTGGTGGTGCGGTGCATTCCGATCAAAACCTCAACTTCTGCTCTTCCCAATTCTTTTATGTGCTCCAACAGTCCACGTTGTTCTTCAAATTGGTAATGCTCACCTTCTCATAATTGCATTAAGTATTCTCGGTATGATTGCTATTGAAGAGGATCGATTTATTCTTGGAGGAGGACTTTTAGGTTTTGCAGTGGCGGCTAAGCTGTGGCCTGCTGTCCTAGTTGTCTATCTCCTGTTACAGAAAAGGTGGAAACCTGCGCTCTCGTGCGCTGTTGCCGTAGTGGTCTATGCACTTGTAGCTTTCGTCTTTTTTGGTCCCAAACCATACAGTGCCTTCCTCACCTATGAAATCCCTCGTATCTCGAACGGTGAATCTTTCTCCTTCATGAGTAGTCTTCCAAGGGCAATCATTTCAAACATGTCCATCTTCGGGATTCCACAGAAATTACACGCTCTTGGTCTGCTCTCAACGAAATCGGTATTAATCCCACCAGTTTTATCCTGGATCTTTACAGTGCTTGTCGTCGTGATTGTTATAGCAGTGGGACTACTCCGACAAGAAGAAACCTCAAGTAATGACAGCAACAAGCTGATAAGTGCACAACTCTGGTTGGCGCTTCTAACTCTCGTTCAGCTACGCAGTCCTTTTCTTCCCTGGCCTTACGGAGTAATAACAACACTCTCGTTACTTTTCCTTTTATCGGTTTCAGCAAGAGGATGGAAACTTGGTTTAATCATAATAGGTTGGATTATACTATCAATTAACGTCCCTTTTACTTTTCTGTCGGATAAAGCTGAATTTCACTTAATTTATACGCTTCTCGCTTCCCTTTTCATCTTTGGAGCTATCATTGCCGGAGTACAAGTATACTGGGTTCGTTTTCGAAATTTACATACCAATGCTCTTGGTATCTCGTAAATACAAAAAATGATAAACAAGTTTGAATATCACGAAGCAATACTTAATACCTGGAAGACGAACAATAGAACTATAGTTTTTCATATAGAACATATTCCTCAATAATTATGGAATGAAAAAATTTCAAACATACCGCGTAAAACCATTGGAACGCTAGCAAGCCACATTCATAGTACCCGGTGCATATGAATTAAAATGATAGGGAAGGGTAAAACTGTAAAAGCACCACTTCGTGTTGATCCCCGCCAAGCTAATAGCAATGAAGTAATAAAAGCATTAGAACAAAGTAACCAGGCAATGTTAAAACTATTAAACACCTGTATTTCCAACGGCGGCAAATTACCATTTACATCAGCCTGGTTGAATTTTCCAAACGAGGTTGTTCATTTTCTCTCTTATTTTATTTCACACGAAAGCCATCACCGGGGACAAATCATAATGCTGATACGACAGCTTAATAATCAGCTTCCAAATGAAGTAACAACCGGAGTCTGGCAATGGAAGAAACGATTAAAAGAAGGGAGGTAACTTTCCTAATTCTTCAATCATCCTTCATAGAAATAAGTAAACAGGTTGAACCTCTCTTAAAACATTCCTAACTTTAAAACGTGTTTACAGCATAACTACTACATATTGCATATCTAATGGGGAGTTCTAGACAAGAAAAATAAATAGGAGAGAACGTGATGTGTAAAAAATCAATCCTTATTTCTGTAATCTTTATCTGCATATGTTTCTTTTCTACAGAGCTAATCTCTCAGGAAATGAATTTGCATATGGCAGTTCTTCAGGGAAATCTTGATGCAGTTAAACAACATATCGAAGCAGGCTCAGATCTTAATGCAAAAGATGCGTGGGGATCAACTCCACTCACCATTGCCATAACATTTGACAGAACAGAAATAGCTAAAGCACTGATTGATGCCGGAGCTGATTTGAATACCAGGAACAAGGAAGGTTCTACACCAATTTACATTGCTGCTTTTTTTTGTCGCCCGGAAATTGTACAAGCATTACTTGATAAAGGTGCTGATAGGTATATAAGAAACATCAGCGGCTCAACTGCTTATGATTTGGTTGCTGCTCCTTTTGAATATGATAAAGAAATTTACGATAAGATAAGTGCTGGTCTAAAACCATTGGGATTAGTTATTGATTATGAAAAGATTAAAAAACTACGCCCACGAATTGCGGAAATGCTAAGACCTGCCAAAGATGAACTTAAGTCCATTGATTACACACCGCTGATCAGAAATGATTGGAAAACTTCTACTCCTGGAGAACAAGGACTGGATCCAATGCTTATAGCTGAAATGTATAATGATGCAGCTCATATGGCAAAACTGTATGGACTACTGGTGATTAAGAATGGTTATTTAATCGGAGAAGGTTATTTCAATAAGGGTTCTGTAGAACAACTGTCTTCACGTGCATCAGTAACAAAAAGTTTTACTTCCGCATTACTCGGAATTGCATTGGAACAAGACTATCTTGAAAGTGTTAACCAGAAGATGATTGATTTTTTCCCAGAAGTTACTGATCAAATAACTGATGATAGAAAAAAATTAATCACAATCAGGGAAATGCTGCAAATGCGTGCGGGGTATCCCTGGGAAGAGACTGATTCTACTTATTGGAATGCACTTTGGACAGGTAAATACATAGATAAAATAGTACAGCTTCCTCTCACCATCGATCCCGGAACCGGATTTCAATACAGCAACATGACATCCAACTGGCTTGGAATTATTATTGCACGGGTAACTAATTCAGATTTAAAATCGTTTGGTGAGAAGAATCTGTTCACACCTCTTAATATTGAAATTGGAAATTGGAATAGGGATTGGGATGGTTATTATATAGGTGCTGCTGATCTGGAAGTTACCGCACGTGATATGGCTAAGTTCGGGCTTTTATATCTCAACAATGGAAAGTATGAAGGAAAACAGATTATTCCTGCAAGCTGGGTAAATGAATCGCTTCAGAGATATTCAGAAAATTTTACTTCAGCCGGAATTGAGTCAGGAAAAGTTGGACGATACTTCCACGATATCGGCTACGGATATCAGTGGTGGTCTGCTAAAGCAGGTGATCATTCCTTTAACCTCGCCTGGGGACATGGAGGACAATTTATAATCTTACTACACGATCTCGATATGATTATTGTTGTTACTTCAGACCCGTTTTATGGTAAGGAGAATCACTTTAATGCATGGCAGTATGAAAAGGCAAACATCAACCTTGTCGGGAAGTTTATAAAACATTTACCGAAAAAATAAAAATGGAATGAAAATATTCGAATAAATATCATCATAAAGCGACATTATGAAAGCAATTGTATACGAGAAATATGGTCCACCGGAAGTACTTCAGTTAAAAGAAGTAAAAAAACCTGTACCCAAAGACAGTGAAGTACTGGTTAAAGTATTTGCAACACCGGTTACTGTGGGAGATGTAAGGTTAAGGAAAGCTGATCCGTTTATGGCAAGAACTTTCAACGGTTTTATAAAACCTAAAAGAAAAATACTGGGTATGAATTTCGCCGGAAGTGTTGAAGCAACAGGTAAGAATGTAAAACAGTTCAAACCAGGAGATAAAGTTTTTGGTTCTACAGTTTTCGCATTTGGTTGCTATGCAGAATACTTAGTCATCCCTGAAGAAGGTGTAATAACAACAATGCCTACAGATATATCTTATGAAGAAGCAGCCGTCATTCCGTTTGGAACTCTGACTTCATTGCATTTTCTAAGAAAAGGAAATATAAAAGAAGGACAAAAAATACTTATTTACGGAGCATCGGAAGTTTGGGAGTTGCTGCAGTACAGCTTGCGAAATATTTTGGAGCAGAAGTTACCGGAATATGCAGCACTTTAAATTTAGAATTAGTGAAATCTCTTGGAGCTTATAAAGTCATCGATTATACAAAAGAAAACTTTTCAGATTATGATCAAACTTATGATATAATCTACGACACGGTAGGCAAGATCTCCTTTTTTGATTGTATGGGAAAATTAAATAAAAACGGTATCTTCCTTTAATGCTGTTCATATTCCTCCCTTCTCGATATTTAAAAATATTTGGATATCTTTAACCGGCAGTAAGAAAATAATTGGTGGAATATCAATCGAACGCAAAGAAGATTTAGATTTTATAAAATATTTGATTGAAGAGGGAAAATATAAACCGGTTATCGATAGAAGTTATCCGTTTGAACAAATCGTGGAAGCACACAGATATGTTGATCAAGGACACAAAAAAGGAAACGTAGTAATAACTCTGAATCAGAATAACAAAACATAAAAATTCTAAGGGAATAGTTATGACAAATAAACTAACTGATATTTCACTTAACAATGCTGCAAAAATTGCAGGTATTGGCTATGTGGTAATTTTCATACTTGGCATAATCACTAACTTTTTCATTTTCGGAAGTCTTATCATACCGGGAGATGCGGCACAAACTGCAAACAATATTTTATCAAATGAAATACTTTTCCGGGGCGGTATGGTAAGCTGGCTGATAGTACTTATATGTGATATAATTATCGCCTGGGCTTTGTACATTTTTCTAAAGCCGGTAAACAAAAGTATTTCCCTGCTGGGTGCGTGGTTCAGAATCGTTTACTCTGCAATCTTTGCCATTACTCAACTTAATTTGTTGATTGTTCTTATACTTCTGAGTGGTGCAGACTATCTTACAGTATTTAACACAGAGCAGTTGAATTCTCTTGTGCTACTCTTTTTAAACGGATTTAATTATGGATTCATTATCGGGTTAGTATTTTTTGGAGTTCATCTCCTCGTAATCAGCCATTTAATTATCAGATCAGACTATATTCCAAAAATTCTTGGCATATTGTTATTACTATCATCTTTAGGCTACATAATAGATAGTTTTGCTAATTTCCTTTTATCCAATTATGAAGATTATAAAACAATATTTTTAATACTTGTAGCTGTGCCCGGAATTGTTGGAGAATTATCATTTACATTATGGCTATTAATTAAAGGAACGAATGTTCAACAAATAACACAATAATCGTATTTGACCGGAGGTATGACATAAAAGAAGGAAAAGCAAAACTTTTTCTAAATAATCTCAATTCTCAAAAAATAATAATTGTTTTTAGTTACATCTATTTTATTTTCACATAAAACTAATTAATAGAGAAACATCCATATATGAATATGAAAAAAACAATATTGGTTTTTTCGCTTAGTGCTTTAGCTGTATTTTTAGGCAGCAGTAATTTCACAGAGAAAAGCATAATCCGGCAGGAGCAAAAGTATACAGTTTATTCCGTACTGATTCATTCTCCGGGAACAAAGTGGGTTGATAGTCTATCATTTCGTGAACAACCAGGCATCGAGATGCACGTTAACTATATGGCGACACTTTTAGAAAGTAAAAAACTTGTCATGGGAGGTCCCTTTTTAGATAATTCCGGCGGAATGGTAATTTATAATGGAAGTACAGAAGAAGCAGAAAAAGATGCGAACAATGATCCCGCTGTGAAAGAGGGATTATTAAATGTAAAAGTAAAATCCTGGATGGTAGTTATGTCTCGTGAATAGTCATGTAATAATTAAAATCTGGTAATAGCACTCTGATAAATTCCTATACATTTTTTATAAATTTTTATTCATCCTTTCGTAACTTTGAGTTATAATAATTTTAATATTCATTGAACGAGATATGCAGATGTTCTTGCGTTATAAAACTATATTTATTTTACTACTTATAATCTTTTTTTTCGGATGTAGTAAAAATGATTCATCACCGACCGAAACACAACCGGACAAAATTGCTAAAAGTTCGAAACGAGGACTTGCATATAATTTAACTAACGCGGCAGATCTCGATACGCTTAAGAGCGGTGTTTCCTGGTGGTATAACTGGTACTTTAGTACAAATGCTCCGGCTGATTATTATTCAAAATATCAAATGGAATTTATACCAATGCTCTGGGGAGGAAATACAAGTTCAACCGATATGACACTTGTAGAAAATTTTATACTCAATCATCCTGAAGTAAAATATCTTTTAGTAATGAATGAACCTAATCTCACAAATCAGGCAAACCGTACGCCCGGACAGGCTGCAGCTGACTGGTTAAAGTATGAAAAAGTAATAAGCGATCTTGCAGCAAAAAACAGAACTGTTTATTTAGTTGGACCCGCAATGAACTGGGGAACAATGACAGGCTATTCGGATCCTATAGTCTGGCTTGATGATTTTTACACTGCGTATGAATCTCAAAACGACGGTAAAGAACCTAAAATTGATTACCTAGCTTTTCACTGGTATGATTACGGACTTGCAGCCCAGTTAGATAGATTAAAGAAATATGGTAAAAAAATCTGGATTACTGAAATGGCAAACTGGAACTCTCAGATAGATTCTTACTCGAAGCAAGCCGAACAGATGACTGAAATGGTAAAAATTTGTGAGGATCGGGATGATGTATTCCGTTATGCATGGTTTATTGGCAGAGGAAATGGTACTGATACAAAACACACTTATTTATTTGATAGTGATCCCGGTCAGTTAAACTATCTCGGTCAACTTTATATCAGCCTGCCTTATTCAAAGTGATTAAGCTTTAAAAGATCCAACTTAAAATCTATTGACTCATCAAATTTGAATTCCCTTTAAATCATAAGTAATTTTATATTATTCGAAAGATAATTAAACAAAGCATATTATGGGAACAACAGAAACAAAATATCTTCAAGAAAAAAACACTAAGGAAGTAACAGAAGTATTGAGCAGGGCCTTTTACGATTATCCGGTAATGGGTTACGTATTAGGAAATAAATATAATTATAATGAAAGATTGTACAAACTTGTTGGATTTTTTGTTGCAGCACGTGTTTTAAGAAATGAACCAATGGTTGGCATTTATAGTGAAAAAAATATTCTTGCCGCTGCTGCAATTGTAACTTTGCCAGGTGATACTCCTGCTCCCTATAAATTAATTAAACACCGTAAAAAACTCTGGCAACAACTTGGAATAGAGGAACAAAAACGTTATAAAAACTATGGAGATGTTGCTTCTTCCCTTATGCCGAAAGAACCTCATCATCATCTTAATATGATTGGAGTAATACCGGAATATAAAGGAAACGGACTATCCCTTAAGTTAATAAATGAAGTTGAAAAATTAGTCACTTCACACCCTGAAAGTACCGGGCTAAGCCTGAATACTGAAAGTGTGTCCAATGTAAAATTATATACGCATCTCGGTTTCAATGAGATTGGGCATGCAAGAGTTGATGATAACTTAGAAACGTGGGCATTCTTTAAACCTAGATAATTAAAAGACCAAACCTGTATTTAATTTATACAATTTATTCAATAATCTTTTTTTCTTATTGCCAGGAGATAACAAATGAATGGAAGAAATTCAGGTATTCTTGTTTTATTGCTAACCATTTCCCTTTTGCCCCACTTAATAGTTGCACAACCAATCACTGATCAGGAAAATCTTAAAACACGAGTTATTCTTTTAGGAACCGGAACTCCACGTCCGGGTCCGGATAGATCTGGACCTGCTACAGCGATTGTTTACGGCGACAGAGTTTTTCTCTTTGATGCAGGAGCTGGGGTAATGAGACGAATCAATCAAGCCGGACTTCCTATTAATGGACCTGAAGCAACTTTTATAACCCATCTTCACTCCGATCATACACTTGGTTATCCTGATCTGATTTTAACAACATGGGTAATGAGAAGAGTAAAACCGCTGGAAGTATATGGTCCTCACGGTCTTCAACGAATGACAGATTATATTCTGAAGGCATATTCAGAAGATATAAAAATAAGAATTGAAGGATTAGAAAGAGAACCTGCCAATGGGTATAAGGTAAATGTTCATGAAATAGAACCAGGCGTTATATACGATAGTAGTGGAGTTAAAATCACAGCAATTCCTGTTCTTCATGGTGATTGGAAAGAAGCTTATGGTTACAGGATTGATACACCCGATCGTTCGATAGTAATATCTGGAGATACCCGTCCCTGCGAAACACTGATTGAAGCTTCAACAGGAGTTGATATACTAATTCACGAAGTTTATACTTCATCGGATGTAAAAATAGAGAATCGGGTAGGTGGAGATCTCTGGCCTAAATATCTTAAAGCATTTCATACATCCGATGTTGAACTTGGAAATATTGCAGAACAATCAAATCCAAAACTGCTTATACTTTATCACATAGTCAGGTCGAAAGCAACTGACGAAGACCTGATAAATGGTATCAGAGAGGGCGGGTTTAAAGGCAAAGTAATAATAGGTAAAGATCTTCAAACTTTTTAAGCAGTAAGAAAATGTGTTTGATCCTGGACTGATTGTGATATGTAAGTCTTAGAAACCTTCTCCCTTACTGTTTACAGCAACTACACTGTTTAACTTACCGGTAGGGTTTTTTCTTCATTAACTGTATTAATAGGTAAGGGACAAATAAAATTACAACCAAAGTGGGATATTATGCGCACAAAGAATTTATTTAAAACAGTGCCTGCAGTTATTTTAACATTTATTCTCTTTTTATCAGCTTGTTCATCTCCCAATGAACCGGAGGATATACAAAAAACAGCCTACATAAAATTAGATGAAACTCACCAGGTTATCAGAGGTTTTGGTGCTGCTAACATTCTTCCCTGGCGACCCGATATGACTACCGATGAAATAAATAAAGCATTCGGTACCGGCAACGGCCAAATTGGTTTTTCAATACTTCGTCTTCGTGTCCCTTCAGATACAAATGAATTCAGTCTTAATATTCCCACAGCTCAGTTAGCTCACTCAATGGGAGTAACGATTATTGCATCACCATGGTCTCCTCCTGCCTGGATGAAAACAAACAATAACATTATAGGCGGAAGACTTAACGATACTTCCTATGTATCGTATGTCGCTCATTTAAAATCATTTGCTGATTATATGGCAAACAACGGAGTTCCTATTTATGCAATTTCGGTTCAAAATGAACCTGACGTTCATGTATCCTATGAATCCTGCGATTGGAATGCCGAACAAATGCTAAGGTTTGTTAAAGAAAACGCACCATCGATCGGTACAAAAGTTATTGCCCCGGAATCGTTCCAGTTTAGAAGAGTGCTTTCAGATCCACTTTTGAATGATCCAACTGCATTAGCAAACCTCGATATTTTAGGAGGACATATTTACGGTGGCGGACTTGAACCTTATCCTTTAGCCGAAAGCAAAGGAAAAGAAATCTGGATGACCGAACATCTTGTGCTGGAAACTGACTGGACAGATAACCTTGCTACCGGGAAGGAAATACTTGATTGTATGAATGCCGAAATGAGCGCCTATATCTGGTGGTATATTGTAAGATTTTACGGACCAATCTATGATGATGGTTCTGATTCAAGAACACCTGACGGTGCAGTACAGGGAGAAATTTCCAAACGCGGTTATGTTATGTCTCAGTTTGCAAGATTTGTTCGCCCGGGATATTTAAGGATAAGTTCTACTGAAAATCCTCATCAAGATGTTTTCATAACAGCATTTAAAGGAAATTCTAAAACAGTAATTATTGTTGTGAATTATAGTTTGTTACCAATAGAGCAAAAGTTTAAATTGCAAAACGGAACAGTTACATCTGTTATACCTTATGTTACTTCTGAAAGTAAAAATTGTTTGCAAGGTAATAACATCACAGTTAGCAATGGCAGCTTTACTGCAACCTTAGATGCAAGCAGTATAACAACATTTGTTTCGAACTAAACAATCTGTCTTTTGGGTTTATTTCTACTGCAGATTGAACCTATCTTAAAACATTTTTAAGAAAGAATATTAAATAACCAGACTGCCTCAATCATCACAACTAAGGCACTTATTTTAAATGTGATTCGTCCTTTTCTCAATCAATAGTTAAGAATTAATAACTCCATCACATCACAACTCCCCACTCCGCTACAACGAATCCTTCTCTCTCAAATTTAGTAATTACCGGCATTTCCAGATCAACATTGAGATTGTTTGTTCCTTTAACTGCATAAAACAAACGCAGGACATTATCAGGCACAATAGAAAATTCCAGCCGGATTACCTTTTCAATATTATTCGGTAACTGGGGATAAATAATGTAATAAGGATATTCAACAAGTCTTGGAATCCAGTATTCTGTAAAGTCGTTAATTTCATTTGCATTAAATCCCGCTGCTGAAAGATTGTTTGAAAAGAATTCAAAAAGTGTATCCCTACTTACTATCCAACCTGAATTGTATTGATACAGGTCGGGATTTCGGCATTCGTAAAACAGGTAATCGTACTTATCGTTTATTTTTCCTGACGTTTCAACTTTAATATTCCACCCGTCTTTGTATTCCGGCTCGGATTTAGTAATTGTTCCACCTACCGGGAATTCTATTTTTACAGAAAGTGAACAAGTAGTAGTTGGATAAATATAAATGTTGGGTTTTCTTGTATTCGGAGGAAAATGTGTTGAATCTACATCTGAAGTCTGTACTGAATTTTGTTTACACCCGGTTGAAAAAGTCAGAACAAGTATAATCGGGAAAAGCGAAAATAAAGCTATAAACTTTTTCATTTATTTTTTGCTCCCTTGATTTGTTTGATTAAGATTTATTAAATCTCTATAAAAAAATCACGATTAATATATTATTTATCGATTTAGTATTCAGATTGATTCACCAAATATCGATTTTTTTACCGGTTAAGTAAATTGAGAAAGTTCCCTTTATATATTTAAATCAATTAAGCTTATCAATGAATAGAAATTAATGTATCCAGATATGTATTCCCTAATTGCCAAAACTTAAATAGATAAGTTTTACTCTTTTCAAAAGATAAAACATCAATAATTTTCATTTGTGATAAGATCTGTATACAAGCAACATCCCTTTTAATTTTT
>Ga0307446_1000374_pt1 | contig 15147 bp, 16 predicted proteins | sample SalMarSW160320MG_FD_202141 | JGI IMG/M metagenome (GOLD analysis project Ga0307446, IMG submission 202141) | Salt marsh sediment microbial communities from the Plum Island Ecosystem LTER, Massachusetts, United States - SW1603-20 | ecosystem: Environmental > Aquatic > Marine > Intertidal zone >... | reverse complement strand
GCCATAGTACGGCTTACGCTCAATCTGCAGCAAGATTGTGCGCCCTAACTGGCAGTAGACACAGGCGTAGCTGCAGATCTTGGGCGGGATGTTGTTGATTCCCAGGCTGCGCCCAAGCCGCCGCGAGGGTACCGGTCCGAACACCATCTCGCTCATCCGTGGCCGTGCCGATCGTGTTCAGCCCCCTCAGCCGCACCGCCCAGCTGTTTAAGCGCTTGCTTCAAGTTGTGATTGGCTTGATCCAGCTGATCCGCCGCGGCGATGATTTGATTGCGAGCCACATCAACACGGCTGGCCCAGTCGCGAAACTCGGCGGCATGCTCTTGGTTATGTTCGATCCAGTGGGGAAGCAGCAGGCGCAGCTTTTCGGGGTCCGAATACGAGGCCATGCCCTCAACCCTCCGGCTCATCGAGTGGAGATAGCGTGACGGTGTGTTTGAGGAAATCCGCTTCAACCAGCTTCGCCTGCAGGGATGTTGGATCCTCGAAGAATCGCTCCAGCCAGATCTTGTCGCCTTCAATCCGCAGATGAATGACATCCTGCATGATGATCTCCTCCTTTCCCCCGCGCAACATTAAAATCTTAGCTTGACACATGTTGAAATTGCCTCCACTGCCTGAGGAATAACTCCTGATCGTTTATACCCTTCCCGACTCGATGATCCTGAACAGTACAGGTGGTTCATCCCACGCATGGGGGGCGATTAATGGGTCTCCCCATGGTGTTCCACACTTTCCCGGCAGGGCTCTGCGAGGGTCATCTTCCCTCCTAGGTACTGATCCAGCGCGGTCCGCACGGTCCCACTGGCACCAGTCGCGGGCTTGATACCATATTGAGAGAAGAAGTCGATCGCTCGCCTTCCCATCCCGCCGCTGAGCATCACGTCAGCACCCTGATCGTGAATGAAGCCTGGGACCATGCCGGGTTCGTGCCCTGCGAAGAACGGATTCTGGACGACGTTGATTTCCGTGACCTCCGTCCCCTCCACCTCTACAATCACGAAGTACGGACAGCGGCCGAAATGATGGCTGACGGCGCTCTCCAAACCCTGATCACTCTCTGCCGAAACTGCGATGCGCATGTTGCCTCCTTAATTTTGAACTAGATTTTTATTCGTCCACGGCTCGTCGGACTGTAAGCTCCAGCGGATCCAGCTCGCCGCTACTCATCCAGAACGTCTGCAGGCTGGCCCACAGCTGAAGCAGGGCTTGGCTCGCATCCGCCTGCGGCGCATACTGCGTGACGGGCTGCCCGTGGGCCATAGCCTCTGTTACGGAAGCATCGAAGGGGATCCTGCCAGAGATTTCGCACCGCCGCTGGCTGCATTCAGCTTCGATTTGATCCACACCTTCCGGGTAAAGGTCGCATTTGTTGATGCAGACTAACGCCGGCAGGTTGAAGTGAGCCACTGTGTCAAGAATGCGGCGCAGATCATGGATGCCGCCCACGGAGGGTTCGGTCACCACCAGCGCCAGATCGGCTCCGGAAGCCGCGGCGATGACCGGACACGCGATGCCGGGTGGTCCATCGACCAGCATCCGACCGAGCTCAAACTCAACCGCCGCCTGCTCGGCCTGCCGCTTAATCAGGGCAACCAGCTTGCCTGAGTTCTCCTGCCCGGGCGTGAGGGCAGCGTGGAAAAGCGGACCATAGCGGCTTGCCGAACGGAACCAAGTACCAGCCTGCTGCTCGAGCATGTCGATAGCATGCTCAGGGCACACATAGCTGCACGCCGCGCATCCTTCGCAGGCGAAGGCATCGACACGAAAAGCTCCGCCCTGTTCCCGGATCGCGTCGAAGCGGCAGGCCAGGCTGCACTCGCCACACCCACTGCAGCGCGAGGCATCGATCGTCGCAACCTTGCCCGACCTGAATTCATGTCGCTCCAGCACGTGCGGCGCAAGCACCAATTCAAGGTTAGCGGCGTCGACATCGGCATCGGCCAGCACCAGCAGCGCACGGCCAGAGGAACCGGATGCCAGGTGAGCGAGCGCAGCCGTCACGCTGGTTTTCCCCGTCCCACCCTTCCCGCTCAGCACAACCAGCTGCTTCATCGATCGCCATCCAGGCCGATGTCGTGCGGCTCGCTGCCTTCCAGCGAGCGCGAGGCCCGCCGCTCAAGCTTGATCTGGTGAAGGATCGAGGCCAGGAGTTCGCGAAAACGCAGGCGAAATTCCGGAAATGCCTCGACCAGCGGTAGACCGCGGGCGAGTGCTTCACCGAATTCACGCCTCAGTGGAACGCGCATCAGGACAGGGACACCGTACTCTTGGCACACTTCCTCCATGCCGGGATTACCCGCCCCACTCCGGTTGACCAGCACTCCGGCCGGAAGCCCAAGCATGCGTGTGACCTCCAGCGCCAGTTTGAGATCGTGCAATCCGAAGGGGGTTGGTTCGGTCACCAGCAGCACATAGTCCGCTCCGCGCAGCGTCTCGACCATCGGGCAGGCCGTGCCCGGGGGCGAGTCACGAACAACGAGCCGGCCCGAGGATTCCCCCTGCCAGCGTTTCAAGGCTCGAATGACGGGGACCGGCATTGCCTGGCCGATATCCAGCAACCCGCGTCCAAAACGCTGGCCGTTGGGCGAGGTCCCGGTCTGTACGCACCCAACAGGCTGATCGACCTCCTGGATCGCGCCTTCCGGGCACTGCCGAGCACAGCTCCCACAGCCGTGGCACAGCTCCGGAAAAACCTGCACTTTCCCGCCCAGCACGGCGATAGCGTTGTACTGGCAGACCTGCGTGCACAAGCCACAGCTCGAGCAAGCGGATTCGTCAATCTGCGGCACCGGGATCGCCACCACGAACTTTTTATCGAAGTGCGGGTGGAGGTAAAGATGGGCATTCGGCGCTTCAACATCACAATCGAGAAATACCGGCCGGAGCTCTGGCGCCGACAGCACCAGGCTGGTCGCAATGGTCGTCTTTCCGGTGCCGCCCTTACCGCTGGCAACCGCTATCGTGGTCATGCTCCCCGTCCACTGGACCGGGCTGCCCCGCCGCTCTCGACTTCCTGCAGTTCTCCGGCGAGCAAATCCTCAAACAGCTTTTCGGCCGGTGCCGCGCTGGCGCTGTACGGCTTGATCTCCGCCGCATTCAACGCACGGAGCGCCTTGGGACCGTACTCGCCACTGATGACTGCTTCCACGCCATGATCGGCGAGGAACTGCGCCGCACGCGTGCCTGCCCCACTGCTGGCTTCAACCGCGGGGTTAGCCTCTGCCCTCCAGGCTTTTGTCAACGAATCGAAGATCAGGTAATAGGCGCAGCGCGCAAAACGGCGCTCAAGCCAGGCCAGTGAATCAGGTTCGTTGACCGTGACCGCAACCTTCATTTCGAGGATCCCCTCCAGCCCTGCCGGCGGGATCCCGAGCCCTGACCACGTCGGGAATCAGCACCCGGGCTTTCCGCTCCGGATCGCCAACCGGCGCGGCCACGTCGGCGCGAAGTCTCGGCTTGCTCAACCCGATGAACGGCCTTGCTGCCGCATTGCGGGCAGAGCAGCTCACTCCCCCGGCCTCCGCTCCCAAACGGGAGCTCCCAAGTATGCTCGCAATCCAAACATCGAAATGTTCTCATCGCATCCTCCTTGACTGGTCCATATCGTTCTGTAGTATCCCCGAGCGCAGGCTTATAAATTCCGGCTTTAGACAACCTCCGGATCGATCGAATCCTCGTACTCACCCAGCAGGCGTTCAATTTCACTCTGTGTGCGCCGTAAGTCCTCAACCCACAGCTTTAACTGCCGTTTCCCTTCGTCGAGTAGCGAATAGACACGCCGGCGAGGTCCCAGACTCTCGTCCTCATCCCAACGGGATTGCACCCAACCGGCCATTTCCATCTCATGCAGCGTCCGATATATCAGGGTTGGGTCGATTCGCTGTGAATCGAAGCCGAAGCGCCCCAGTTCGGTCAACAAAGCATAGCCATGCGCCGCATCCTTCTGGAGCAACAGCAGCAGGCAGGGCTGCAGAAACTGCAACACCCGCCTCCGTTTTCGACGCCGGCCGCGTCCCTCGTGTCTGCCTTGATGTGGACCTTGCATACGCCTCCACCACAAAAGTACGCAACTAGGGACTTAATGTCAATAGATTTGGACTTTCATGAGACAGTTGTGCACGTTTTTTACGATGTAAATCACATTGGATAGGGCTACGAGCTGTGGGAACCCAGTGTCTTCGTGAGGCTAGAAATGACGTTTGAATCTAATGCCCGCGAGCGGGTGCTCCGTTTAAGTTGCGAACCCTTTGAACTGACTCATATAGAGCTGGTAGTAGATACCATGGGCGGCCAGCAAGGATGGGTGGTCGCCGCGTTCGGCGATCTCTCCCTCGCGAATTACGATCAACTCATCGGCTCCTCGAATCGTGCTTAAGCGATGCGCGATGACAAAACTCGTTCGGCCTTCCATCAACCGCAGCAAGGCGCGCTGGATTCGCGCCTCTGTGCGCGTATCGACGCTGCTTGTGGCTTCATCAAGGATGAGAATCCGTGGATCGGCCAAGATGGCACGGGCGATCGTGATCAACTGTCGTTGACCCTGGCTCAAATTGCCACCTCGCTCTGACAGCTGGGTTTCATACCCCTCCGGCAACTGGCGAATGAAGTAATCTGCGTCAGCACTGAGCGCGGCTTGAATACATTCCTCGTCCGTTGCCTCCAGTCGTCCATAGCGGATGTTCTCCATGACCGTACTGCTGAACAGGAACGAATCCTGGAGCACAATCCCGAGCTGCCGGCGAAGGCTGGCCTTTGTCACACTGCGGATATCCTGCCCATCGATCTTGATAGCGCCTTCATCGACATCATAAAAGCGTGAAAGCAGGTTGACCATCGTGGTTTTACCCGCTCCGGTCGGGCCTACCAGGGCAATTGTCTGCCCAGCGCGAGCTTTGAGCGTCATATCGCGTATCACCGGGGAATTCGGGTCGTAGCCAAAACGCACGTGTGCGAAGTCCACCTCCCCCCGAATCCTGTGAAGATCTTCAGCATCCGGCGAATCGGCCAATTCTGGCTGCTCATCCAGGATCTCAAATACCCGTTCGGCTCCCGCCAGCGCAGCCTGGATATCATTGTAAATATTAGCCAGTTGCCGCAACGGCTGAACGAAGCGCTGGCCATAGCTGATAAAGGCCGCGATCGTGCCGACGGTCACCAGCCCGCGCAGTGCAAGCCAACCTCCAAACCCGGCAAGCACGATCACAAAGAAATTCCCCAACACGTTTGTTAGCGGCATGAGCAGCAACGCGTAGGTGTTGGCATACAACCCAGCTTCGTACACCGCCCCGTTATCGCGCTCGAAGGCGGCCAGGGTCAGATCGGCTCGGCGAAATGCTTTCACCACACGCTGGCCGCTGATGGATTCCTCCATCGTACCGTTCAGGTTGCCAAGCTCGCGCTGCAGGTTGCGGAACCCACGGCGTGTATAGCGAGCGACGAATCCGGTGAACCAGAAGGTCAAAGGGACCACAAGAATGGAGGTAAGAGCCAGCCAGTGATTCAGGAGGAACATCGTCACCAGGATTCCGACCAGGGTCAGGCTGCCGGCAAGCAGCGAAGTCACGCTCTGCGCAACAGCCTGGTTGATGGCGTCGATGTCGTTCGTAAGCCGGCTCATCAGCTCCCCCGCCGGATTACGATCATAAAAACTGAGTGAGAGGGACTGCAAATGTTCGAATAGTTCCTCGCGCATCTGCTGCAGGGCACGCTGGGAAACTCGTGCCATCATGACATCACCCAGAGCATGCAAGCCATTGCTCAAGATGTATACAACCAGCATCAGCAGGGCAAGACGCGCCAGGCCGGGTGCGTCGTGTTTTGAGATAAAGCGATCGATGGCTACTCCCATCAAGTAGGGGCCGGCCAGGTCGAGCAAGGTGTACGCCACGATTACGATAGATACCAGACCGAGAATCGGCAGGAACGGCCGTAGGTAGGCGACCAGGCGCCGTAATGCCTTCGCAGGATTAAAGGCCTTCTCGATCACACCAGGCTGAGCCGGGCTGCGCCGCATACCTAATCGCAGTGTCGGCCGTGGCCCACTCCGCTCGCGCTCAGACACGCCCGCTCCTCTCTGGTCCATTGACCGATACCAGTCCGTCCCCAAGCTGGGAATCGTAGATCTCCTGGTAGATCGGGCTCGTCTTCAAGAGCTGGCTGTGCGTACCCTCAGCGGAAATCCGCCCTCGCTCCAGGACCAGGATTCTGTCGGCGTTGAGCACAGTCGAGATACGCTGGGCGACGATGAACGTCGTACAATCGCCCATCGTTTCATTGAGGGCATCCTGAATGCGCGTCTCGGTTTCAATATCAACCGAACTGGTGCTGTCATCGAGGATCAAGATGCGCGGTCTCAGAAGTATTGCCCGGGCAATGGCCAGGCGCTGCTTCTGACCGCCCGAGAGATTCACCCCCCGTTCTTCCACATGGGTGTCATAACCCTGCGGGAGCTGCAGGATGAAATCATGTGCCTGGGCTGCTCTAGCAGCAAAAATAATTTCCTCTTCTTCGGCCGAAGGCCGACCATAGGAGATGTTTTCTCTGACAGAGCCTGAAAACAACACGCTTTCCTGAAGCACAATCCCGATGCTTGCCAGGAGCGAATCCTGCTGCAGATCGCGTACGTCAAATCCGTCAACAGTGATCCGGCCACGCGTGACGTCGTAGAAGCGCGGAATCAAGTTGACCAGCGTCGTCTTGCCCGCACCGGTAGCGCCGAGAATGGCAATACGCTGACCTGGTTCGGCTACCAGGCTGATTCCATCCAACACTGGCTCGTCGTAGGCCCCGTCATAGCTGAAACACACTTCTTCAAACTCGACCCGGCCCTGGATCTCTGCCGGCAGCGGGTGGGCGTACGGCCGGTCTTGCACAAGCACGGACTCATCGAGAACCTGGAGAATTCGCTCCGCCGAAGCGTTGGCCGCAGCAAGCACCTGAGCCAGGTTTGACATGATCACGAGCGGGGTCATCGTTGTGAGCAGGTAGTTAGCGAAGGCCACGATCTGACCCAGTGTTAGCGAACCATGGATGACCTGAATCCCGCCGGTCCAGATGACAATCATGATGCCGATATTAATCAGGAGAGACAAAGCCGGCATCAAGAAGGCCAGGTACTGCATTACGACGATGTTTTGCTCCGTGAAATCCCGGTTGACTGTGGAAAAGCGATCGATCTCATAGGTGCCCCGTGTAAAGGCCTTGACCACCCGGATCCCGGCGATATTCTCCTGCAGCACCCGGTTTAACGAGTCGAGACGGCCCTGGATCGCAAGATACAGGGGTTGGGTGCGGGAAATGAACAGGCCGATTACAACCCCGGTAACCATCAGAACCGGGAGAATGCTAAGCGCCAGCCTTGAGCTGGTAGACACCATCAGGATAAGGCTTCCAACCATCAAGAGTGGTGCGCGTGTGCCAATGCGGATCGAAATTCGCAACATGCGCTGCACCATCGAGATATCGCTGGTAAGCCTGACCATGAGCTGCCCGGTGCTCTGGCGGTCCAGGTTCGAGAAGGAGAAGCTCTGGATTTTCTCAAATAAGGCTGCACGAATATCTCGGCCTGCAGCTTCCCCAACCCGCACGCTGAGCAAATTGTTGCCGATAGCAAATAAAGCGCTCGTGACCGAAATCGCGAGCATGATGAGGGTGGTGCTGATGATCACACCTTGATCCTGCATAGAAATACCCTGGTCGATGATGCGCTCCACCAGTCGGGGAATAGCAAGATCGCCCAATACCACGCATGTCAGCAGGATCAGGGCGAAAAGACTGTGCAGGTAGTAGGGCTGTACAAAGCGACGCAGACGGAGGAGGTTCTTCACAAGCGTGGATTATAGCCCCAGAAAAGATCGCAAATTTGGTTCTAGGTTGGGGCTGTCACCGGGCTCCCATATCCATTGTGGAGCCAGACGACGTCCGAAATTCTGTTGGTTTTAGGCGATGGAAGCTGTTTTAGCTCCCAGCCTGTAATGAATCCCCGGCTCGATTCTGCCTGACGGGTATCCCTACGTACTCCTTGCGCTCGCTTCAAAAATCCCTGACAATCAATTACGAAACCATTGAATCTGGATAGTTCTCTTATTGCTTAGGCTAGTTCTATTGATGTCCTCAAGGGAAAGGACAGGCAGCCATGGCTAAAAAGATCCTTATCGTCGATGACGAACCAAATGTGTTGAAAATGCTCGGCATGACCCTGGAGGCTGCTGGCTATGCAGTTGATGTCGCCCAGGAGGCGGAGACGGCCAGGGTAAAAATCAACGAAGGGAACCCTGACCTGCTCGTGCTGGACATTATGATGCCAGGGATCAGCGGCATGGAGCTTCTGAAAGGCCTGCGGGCCAATCCAGAGACCCAGGGTCTTCCCGTCATTCTGCTTAGCGCCTTATCAACTGTGGAAGATAAGATAGGCGGGTTGAACGCGGGTGCGGACGAATACCTCACCAAACCCATCGACCCGCGCGAGCTCATCGTACGCATCGCCTCGCTCCTGGCGCGCACAGAACGTTTGCGGGACACTGTCGGGAGTAACGCCGGTAAGATCATTTCCTTCCTCGGCATCAAAGGAGGCGTGGGGACGAGTTTTCTGGCTATAAATGTTGCCGGAGCTCTTGCAACGGGGGGAACAACAGTGATAGCAGCCGAGCTGCATGCGTCAGCCGGAACCTTTGCGAAGACGGTCGGGATTACCGAGCCGACGGACATCCGGAGCATGCTCATCGGCGATGAAGAGCAAATATCCCGGAAATCAATAAGCAAACTGCTTGACAAGCATCCGATCGGGATCCGCTTGTTATGCTACCCTCCGGATGAAGTCGAAATACAGCATCCAGGTGTCGAGACCATTTCGCGCATCCTGGGAGCACTTGAACAAGAGGCTCAATACATCATCCTCGACCTTGGGCGGACGCTCGATGAGGCAACGCAGGGTGCACTCAAGGCAAGCGATGCAGTGATCCTGGTGCTCGAACCGACACCCATTTGTCTTGATGCCGGCCTTTATGTTTCTTCGGTCGCGAAGAAATGGGCGTCAGGAGCCTTGATGATCGGGGCAGTGGTTGTCAACCGCGGCGCGTTGGCCTCTTCGCTCAACCGTGAGGAAATTCAGAAAAACCTGCAACTCCCAGTAATCAGCATGATCCCCCAGGCTGGAGATCTGCTCGCTAACGCCTACCTCCGTGGGCATCTACTCATAACAGAACAACCTGATAGCATGGCCTCAGACGCGATAGAGCGCCTTGCCGCTACCCTGCAAGCGCTCTGATCCCTGCCACACCAACCTGTCGCCGTCAAGGCCGTTTCTCGGCGGATAGTTCCAACCAGCTGGTATAAAAAAGGCGCCGGGCAAGGAAAATGCCGTTGGCTGGAAGTCCCATGAAATTGGAATAATCAAATCAAACCTCAGCAGGTATAATGAAGATATTCACAATATCGCTTGCAAGGAGGTCATCGAATGAAGGGGAATGAAAAACTGCTTGGCGTACTCAACGAACTGTTGGCCGATGAACTAACCGCAATCAGCCAATACATGGTCCATTCCGAAATGTGCGATCAATGGGGTTATGAAGCGCTGCATAAGGCGATCGAAAGCCAGGCCATGGACGAAATGCATCATGCCGAGTGGCTGATCCAGCGCATTCTCTTCCTCGGAGGCATGCCGGTTGTATCGAAACTACGACCAATGAAGATCGGTACCACCGTCAATGAGATCATCATCGGCGACCAGGAAGCCGAGCTGGAAGCGGTCAAGGCCTACAATGCTGGCATCGCGCTGGCGAGTGAGGTGGGTGACGAAGCAACCGGTGATCTGTTGGTCACCATCCTCAAGATGGAAGAAGGTCATGTCGATTGGGCCGAGAAGCAGCGGACCCAGATCGCGCAGATGGGCGTGGAAAACTATCTCTCCAATCAGACCGAAGGCGAGTAAAATAAAGGACATCCTGCAATCCGGGTGATAAAAAGCAGCGCCTTTTCGGCGCTGCTTTTTCATTCATCCTGAGCGGATGATTTGAAACCCGGATCAGGCTCACTTCTTCGGATTCCGCTCTCCCCCTGTGAACTTTCGATCCGGTTTGTTTGGTGGAATCCATCCCGGGAGGGCCGTTACGAAATAATCTTATATATTGTGAAGACGTAATCCAGAGGGTAAACTCTCAACCTATAAATCAGAGGTTACCCGTCAGATTCCGGCCTATGTCCCGATCAAGCTTGACGCTCTCAACGCTCATCTTCCTGGCTCTACAAGCCTGCACACCGGCCGCGTCTCCGTTTCATACACCGGCCAGCGCGGCCGCGACCCCCACACCGCCGGTCGTCCAGAGCTTCAGCCCGGATTCGATCTCAAACGATGTTGAGTCTCCGTCCTCGAATACCCCGCCTGCTCCTGTTAGCTCGCAACCGACCAGCCCAGACACGGCAATACCCACTGACTTGCCGCTGCCAGCGGGAACCCCTGTTGGAGCGCTCAGCTACCGCTACTGGCGCTGGTGGCCGATTATCCCCGTTGTGACCGCAACAACCTACCAGATCTACCAGCGCGGCCTCGAACTCGGCGCTGACCGGCACGCATTCTCGATCATCGGAGACTGCCAGAGCATGCCTCCCGTCTTCGGGGGACGCTACGACCACCCCGGGCGCTACCAACTGCCGGGTGGATATGAGTATCTCCAGGATACGATCGATCGATTTGCAGGTTCATTCGACCGCGCCAGCGTCACGGTGCAGAATGGTTTTAGCGTGACCGCCGCACTCTCACCACTATGGGCCGATCCTGATATCTGCCAGGCTGGCGAAACGCCGGTGGACTGCGAATTGCGCCTCCACCACCCAATCTTCGTCTTCATCGCCCTCGGAACGAATTGGACGACTGGTGCGGCTGAGCGCCACAATCAATTCCTGGAGCAGATTATCGACCGGGTCATCGCTGCGGGAGCTGTACCAATCCTCTCAACCAAGGGCGATAACGAGGAGGGTGATCACTCCCTCAACCTCGGTATTGCTGAAATCGCGGCTGAGCGTGATCTACCACTTTGGAATTACTGGCGCGCGATTCAGGAACTACCGAACCATGGATTGGACATCGCCCGCGATGGCAATTACCTGAGCATTGCTGCTTGGGATGTGCGCAGCTTCAGCAGCCTGCAGGTGCTCGACCTGTTCTGGCGTGCACTCGACCCCGATGGGCAGCCCGACCCCTTACAGCATTCTGACTGAGAGGAGCCACCTGCCCCGCGCACTCGCTGTGGTAGACTCAGCGCCGCTCGGAGGAATTGTGAGAGACGCGGCATGACCAAGCGCCAGATTCTCGTTTTGATCGTCCTGGTGGCAGCGAATTTGCTGATTGGCTACGGCGTATTACAGTTGCTCTCTCAACGAGCAAACCCCTCTCCACCCCCGACGATGGTAGGGACGACTCCGGCAGGCCTGAGCCCCAGTCCATCCCCCCAGCACGCTACGCCGAGCCTCATCCCTTCTTCCACCCCCCGCCCCGACATCACCTACCAGGTTGAAGCTGGCGACACGCTGTGGGACATCGCCGAGAAGTTCGGAATCAGCCTGGAAGTGCTCCTGGCAGCCAACCCCAAGTTAAACGCAGCCGCGCTGCTCTATCCAGGAGATGAAATCGTCATCCCCAGTCCGGATGTGATTTTTACGGCAGAGGCAACACCCTCCTGGCCGGCGACAGGCCAGGTTCGGCTGGCATACGGCGGCCTGCCGCTGAGGGAACTGCCGAGCGAGGGGGCGGCAGTGCTCTTCCATCTCTCGGCGCTCACACCCGTGACACTGGTCGGACGCAGCTCGAACTATGCCTGGCTTCAAATTTCCACCCAGTACGGCGATCGCGGCTGGGTCCCGGTGGAATCAATCGAAGCCTTCATCGACCTGGACCAGGTACCGGTCCTCACCTCGGTCGTCGTCACACCAGTCCCAACCAGCCAGGGAGCAGAGTCGACGGCCGCTGCCCCCCAGCAGTACCCGTACTTGAGCGGGCTGAATGAAAGCCTGTTCTCGGTCTTTGAGCTGGGCCAGTCGCTTGGGAATCGTCCGGATGTCTTTTCAAAGGTCGGTGACAGCATCACCGTCTCCGGTGTGTTTCTGGTTCCGATCGGCACCGACCGCTACAACCTGGATGAGTACAGCTACCTGCAGCCAGTGATCGACTATTACAGTGAGACCTACGCACTAACAAACAATTCCTTCGCCAACTTCACCCTGGCCGCCAAGGAAGGCTGGGGCGCCCGCACAATTCTATCTGACGGGCTGGGAGATGACCGCTACTGCAGCGAATACGAGTCGCCGCTTGAGTGTGAGTACCGGCTGGTCAAACCCTCCCTGGCGTTAATCATGCTGGGGACGAACGACGTACCAGGCATTTCGCTCGAGGGCTACGAAGATTCGATGCGCCGCATCATCCAGTACAGCCTCGACCAGGGTATCATCCCGATCATCAGCACGATCCCGCCGCTGCATCGAGACACTATCAGCTGGAGAGTGGCAGAATTTAACGACTTGATTAAAAGCCTGGCAGATGAATATCAGATCCCACTCTGGGATTTCTGGACGGCGATCGTCAATCTGCCGAATCAGGGCATGTGGTACGACGGCGTACATCCTTCGCCAGCTCCGGCCGGCCACAACGCCGATTTTCAGCCGGATTACCTGATCTACGGCTATACCGTCCGCAACCTCACGGCGCTGCAGGCGCTGGATGCCGTCTGGCGCTACCTCGGCCTGGATTAAGCCCCGGCTCCTTGAGATCCCACATCAGCTTCTCCCCGGCTCGAAACCGGTTATGGGTGCATTCCCTGCACGGGCGCTTCCCAGAGGAGATCTTTCTGTCGATTACAAAACAAAATGCGCTCGGACGAGCGCATCTACTATCAGTCAGTTTTCCAGGAATGCTTGATAATTAATTGCGATTGCGTCCCCAGTACGCCCGCCACCAGCTCAACTCGCCCAGCCAGTAAAGCATCAGCTCAAGCCAGGATACATCCGCGTGCGGTGTATCGAGGAGAGTGTCCAGGTCGTCTGCGAACGTCGGCAGGTAGAGCAACTCTTCCTGCAGAGCCTCAACCAGGCTGGCTTCGCGGTCGACGACCTGAGGGCTGAAATCCGGGCGTAACTTGCGTGTGTCCATCCTGCATTCGCCTTTATCGGCAGGGACAGACGAGAATCGTCCCCTGTGAACACAAGCATAACCTATCCCGTGATCCGTCGACCTTTCAGTCACATTACAACAATCAATGATTCGGACACTTCCAGGATTAAAGCGTACCCAGCTCGGCCTGAAACTGTCCCTGGAGTGCAAACAGATTTGCCGTCAGAGGATACTAGATGGGCGAGGGTTTGACCCGATCAATCAGCGACCGAAGATGCGGTATATGGTTCAGGCGTTGCAAGATAACGTATCGAAGCTCATCCTAAAGCGGCAGCCAGGTTACACTGCTTCGAAATAGCCTGCGAAACCCACCTTACTCGCCGATAATCTGCACTCGCACAAGCCGCTCACGAGCTCGAACCTGGTCGAAGTCAGCGAAATAAATCCGGCCGAAATCCCCCAGGACCATCGCCCCGTCCTCGACCGGCACGGTAACAGAACGACCGAGGATTACCGATCGAAGATGTGCATCCGTGTTCAGCGACCATGCGGGCAGCTCGTCTCTGCCCCGAGCGGCTTCAATGTGCAGTGGACCTGGATGGAGATATTGACCCTGAGTCCGGCATGTCGGAATGATCTTCTCAAACACGCCAACCAGATCCTGCATCAGGAAGTCGGTTCCCCAATAATCGAGGTCATCCGATGCCTCCTGAATCAGAACACTGCAGGTGGTATGCTGCGAAAACACCACCAGGATTCCTTCCTCAACACCTGAGCCGTTCAGTACCTGCTCAACCTGTTCTGTCACGTCTTGAAAGGTTGGGCGCATTGCAGATTGAATTTTCAATGTCTGGTGAAAAATCGACATGGCAGTATGTCCTCTATTGATCAGCGGGTATCATCCCAAGCTCGTCGCTCGGCAGAAATCATCTCTTCCAACATCAGGCAAGGGTCGTCAGCTTTAAGTACCCCGCTCGTCGATCCTGCAGCCTGTGCACCAGCTGCGATAACCCGGTACACGTCCTCACCTGTGCTGATTCCAGCCGCATGCAGAACGAGAATTGCAGGGTCAATGGCTCGCACAAGTTCATTGATTTGCCGGATCGAGGTCTCGGTCATGCTGCTGCGCCGTCCACTCCCGATGTCCTCAGGTGATTCGGCGATAATGATATTGGGGTGCATTTTACTGACAGCTTCGATCTCCTTGAGGGTGCCGCCGCAGACCATACTCGCCAGCCCGACTTCGTCTGCTCTATGAATGGTCTCCTGCAGGACAGCAGGCGGGAGCGGTCTTTCTGCATGATTGAGGAGAACACCAGACGCTCCAGCCGCTTTCACGGCCTCCGGTAAAACCGCACCTATTCCCCGCCCAATCGGGATTGGATCCATGTGCTGTGCGAAAATGAGCAGATGGGCAGTTTCCTGGGCGAGGAGCGGGATATCCACATATTGGGGGGTCATGATGATTGTCACGTTGTAGCTCACACTTATCCGGTCGGCACATCGCGCCAATTTCAAAACATCCCGACCAAAGAGATAAGCCTTCGGCCCGAGTTCGAAAAATGGGGGTTTGATGTCAAGACCTTGGTACAAACCGTGACCTCCCAATCGCTACTCACCAACCTGGCAGATTCCTGCGCTCAGGTTGAGATTACCTGGTGGAAAGGTTCACTCCTCACTCAGCTCTGCAGCCGTCGGGGGAATGATGTCAAACGTCCAGGCTGGAGCCCCGAGTGCAGAAAGAGAAGCTAAAACACCACCGATGCAATCCGAGGTACAGAGGGCAATCATGCATCCTCCCCCTCCTGCTCCCATTTGTTTGGCGCCCAGGGCGCCTGCAGTTCGGGCGGTCTTGCAGAATAATTCCAGCCGTTCAGTGGATGTGCCCATGGCAAGTTCCTGGACCTGCTGGCTGTTCATGATCAAACCAAGCCCTCGCAGGTCATTCCTCAGGATTGCATCCCGGCCAGATTCCACCAGCCTGACAACCTCTAGCAGTGGATTCATAAGCTCCGGATCCTCCCTGGCGATCCGATCCCGAATCC
>Ga0307446_1000371_pt1 | contig 15225 bp, 13 predicted proteins | sample SalMarSW160320MG_FD_202141 | JGI IMG/M metagenome (GOLD analysis project Ga0307446, IMG submission 202141) | Salt marsh sediment microbial communities from the Plum Island Ecosystem LTER, Massachusetts, United States - SW1603-20 | ecosystem: Environmental > Aquatic > Marine > Intertidal zone >... | reverse complement strand
TGATCGCAGCGCCCTCCTCGCCTGCATCGCCGAGGGCCGGATACGGCATGATCTGTCCATGCTGGATCCATCTGCCGCACCCTCCATCCCGCCGCGCCCCGACCTCCGACGCCGCGTCCTCGCGGGGGAGGTGACGGTCGGCGCGTTCCTCAATCTCGGCTCGCCGGCCTCGGCTGAGCTGGTCGCCCGGGCCGGATTCGACTGGGTGGTCATCGACCTCGAGCACGGGATGAGCACCGAGGCGGACCTCTACCCGCAGCTGCTGGCCGTTCAAGGCACGCCCACCGCGGCCATCGTCCGGGTTCCGATGGCCGGACGGCTGCCTGTTGGGCGGACACTCGACGCGGGCGCGGACGGTCTGATGATCCCTCGCCTCGAGACGCTGGCCGAGATCGCAGAGACGCTGACCTGGATGCGCTATCCGCCCGCAGGCGTGCGCGGCGTGGCGACCGCGACGCGCGGTGCCGGCTACGCGACCGTCCCGCACGCCGAGCTTGCCTCGACGGTCAACGACCGCGTGCTGGGCGTGTTCCAGGTCGAGTCGGCAGCGGCAGTCGATGTCGCCGATGCGGCCGCTGCCATGGACGGCGTGGACGTTCTGTTCGTGGGGCCGGCCGACCTGTCGCACTCGATGGAGATCCCCGGACAGGTGGATGCGCCGGCCTTCCTCGCCATGCTCGATCGAGTGGTGGCCGCGTGCCGCGCCCACGGCAAGGGGGCCGGGATCCTGCTCCAGGACGCATCCGCTGCGTCCAGCATCGTCGCGCGAGGGTTCACGTTCATCGGCGTCGGCTCCGATTCCGGGTACCTCACGAACGGAGCCCGGCGGACGGTCCGCGCCGCTCGGGCCGCGCTGGGCGCCTGACGTCCCAGCCACGCCGGACGCTTGACCTCCCGCCCGTCGACCCTCCGCGCGTTACTCTTCGGCCAGCCGGACCAGGGGTTGCGGAAAGGCAGGCGAATCGTCTTCTTCCGGGCCGCCGCCCCCAGGCCCATCACCCAGCGAGCCGGGCCGCACCCTGGCCCGCCGGTGTCCGGTCTGAGACACGATGACGCCGACCATGATCAGCGCTCCGCCCGCGAGCTGCACCGGCTGCAGACGCTCGCCGTAGAGCAGGGCGGCGGCGGCGATCGTCCACAGCGGCTCGACGGTCGAGACCAACGATGCCTGGGCGGCGCCGATGCGCTGCGCACCCGCGTAGAAGGCCTGGACGGGGACGAACCCGGCGATGACGCCGACCGCGACGATCCCCGGCCACGCCCCCTGCACGACAGCGCCCGGCAGAACCGGATGGCCGATGACGAGACACGTCACCCAGTACACCGCCGCCGTGGACGTCAGCATCACCGCGCCGATCGCGGACGCGCTGGCGCCGTCGTCTGCGGAGCGACCGACCCGGTCGCTCCGCTCGCCCGAATGGCGGGCGGCGAGGATGATCCAGACCGAGTAGATGAGCGGGGCTGCGATGATCAGCAGCAGCCCTTCCACCGGCGGCGCTGTGTCGGCCTCGATCCCGCCCACGGCGAGCACCACGCCCAGCAATGCGATGCCCAGCGCCGTCCAGGTACGGCGCCCCTGCAAGGGACGCCCGAGCCGCAGCGCAAGGACCGCGACCACCGGCGGGTACAGGTACACGATCAGGGCCGACAGGCCCAGCGGGACCGTCTGGATGCCCGCGTAGTACGTGGCCGTGTTGCCGACATACAGGACGCCCAGCCCGATCGTGGCCAGCAGCGTCGACCGGGGCAAGGCGGCCAGCGCCTGACGGGCGGCCGGCCGAACGGCCAGCAGCGCCCAGGCGAGGGCGCCGGCGATCGCGAACCGCCAGGCCATGAGTGTCAGCCAGTCCGTCCCGGTGGCGTACACGGGCTTCGCGAACAGCCCACCCGAGCCGAACGCCACGGCGCTCGCGAGGATCAGGGCGATGCCGGCGAAACGGCTGCGGTCCACGGGCCGAGGGTATCGAAGGTCGGGGGGCGAGCGGACCTTTCCTGCGGATCCCGTGGCAGGGCCCGATCGGCCACCTGCGCGTACACTGGCATGGTGACTGAACTTACCGAGCGCGCCATCGTGGCGCGCGTCCCGGACCTCGTGTCCCAACCTCTGATGATGGTCGGCCGGCGTGAGCCGGTGACGATGCTTCCGGGTACGACCATCGGTGAATGCCTGCTCGCGGTCCAGCGCACCGGCACCGGCGACTCGGTGTTCGTGACCGACGCCGACGGGTGCCTGGTGGGTGTGCTGACCGAGCGCGACGTGTTCGGTCGGTTGGTTGGTCCCGACGTTGCCGCCGGGTTCGACGTCGACGCCGCCGTCGAAACCCTCATGAACACGGAGCCCCGCACGCTCAGGCTGGACCAGACCGTCCTGGACGCGATCAAGCTGATGCAGGATGGTCGTTACCGCAACCTGCCGGTGATCGACGAGGATCGCCACCTGGTGGGCGTCGTGCGCCAGGTGGACATCCTCAAGTTCCTCGCGGAGTCCTTCCCGGAGGAGCTGCTCAATCTCCCACCCCGACCGCACCAGCGAATGGAGCAGGCCGAAGGCGGATGACGACCACGACGCAACCGATCGAGCGCGACGTCCAGGAGCTCGATCGGGTAACGATTCGGTTCGCGGGGGACTCCGGCGACGGGATGCAGCTGACCGGCACCCAGTTCACCCGGACGGCCGCGGTGTTCGGCAACGACATCAGCACGTTCCCGGACTATCCGGCGGAGATTCGCGCCCCCGCCGGGTCGCTGCCCGGCGTGTCGGGGTTCCAGATCAGCTTCGCGGCCTCGGACATCCATACGCCCGGCGACGCTCCGGACGTCCTGGTGGCCATGAACCCGGCGGCGCTAAAGACCAACGTCGGAGACCTCACCGCCGGCGGTGCGTTGATCGTCAACAGCGATGCGTTCACGACCGGCAACCTGAACAAGGCGGCCTACGCCTCGAACCCGCTGACCGACGGCTCGCTCAAGCAGTACCGAGTGTTCGAGGTCCCGATCAGCACCCTCAACGCACGCGCGCTCGAGGGGCTGGAGATGACCAGCAAGCAGATCGACCTGACCAAGAACTTCTTCGCCCTGGGCTTGATGTTCTGGCTGTACGAGCGGTCGATGGACCCGACGCTGTCCTGGATCGACCAGAAGTTCGGCGCCCGCCCCGTGATCGCCGAGGCCAACCGGCGCGCCCTCAAGGCCGGTTACGCCTACGGCGAGACGACCGAGATGTTCCACACCGTCTACCGGGTGCCGAAGGCGCGCCTGGCGCCCGGGACGTACCGGAACATCACCGGCAACGAGGCCACCGGCCTGGGTTTCCTGGTGGCCTCCAAGCTCGCCGGCCGGCCGCTGTTCTACGGCTCGTATCCGATCACCCCGGCATCGGACATCCTCCACCAGCTGTCTGCCTACAAGCAATTCGGGGTCAAGGCGTTCCAGGCTGAGGACGAGATCGCGGCCATGGGTGCCACGATCGGCGCGGCCTACGGCGGGGCGCTGGCCCTGACCGGTACCTCCGGCCCAGGTGTGGCGCTCAAGACCGAGGCGATCGGCCTCGCGGTCATGACCGAGCTGCCGATGGTCATCGTCAACGTTCAGCGGGCCGGGCCGTCGACCGGGATGCCGACCAAGGTGGAGCAGGCTGATCTGTTCCAGGCGGTCTTCGGCCGCAATGGCGAGTCGCCGCTGCCGGTGCTGGCGCCGGCTACGCCCGGCGAGTGCTTCTCGCTCGCCATCGAGGCGTCGCGCATCGCGCTCAAGTACATGACCCCTGTGATCTACTTGTCGGACGCGTTCGTCGCCAACGGCGCCGAGCCGTGGCGCGTCCCGTCGCTCGATGATCTGCCCGACATCTCGGTGCCCGATGCCGTGCCCGGGAACGGCACCTTCCTGCCCTACGCCCGCGACCCGGAGACGCTGGCCCGACCGTGGGCGCTGCCCGGCACGCCGGGGCTCGAGCACCGCATCGGCGGCCTCGAGAAGGCCGACGGCCTGGGCAACGTGAGCTACGACCCGGACAACCACCACCGGATGAGCGTCCTCCGCGCGCGCAAGGTCGCCGGGATCGCGGCCGACATCCCGCCGCTCGAGACGTACGGCGCCGACGAGGGCGAGCTGCTGATCCTCGGCTGGGGCTCGACCTACGGTGCCCTGCGCAGCGCCACCGAGCGCCTGCTGGCTGCCGGCCACCAGGTGGCCCAGGCGCACCTGCGCTACCTGAACCCGTTTCCCGCCAACACTGGCGAGGTGCTGAGCCGCTACCGCCGGGTGCTCGTACCGGAGGTGAACCTCGGCCAGCTCGCGTTCATGATCCGCGGCACGTACCTGGTCGATGCGGTCAGCTACGGTCGCGTTCGCGGCAAGCCGTTCCGGATCGGAGAGATCGTCGACGAGGCCGAGCGAATCCTCGGCGTGGGTGCCTGACCATGACACAGATGACCGACCCGGCTGAGACCCAGCCCGTTGCGCTCACCAGGAAGGACTTCGTGTCCGACCAGGAGGTGCGCTGGTGCCCGGGCTGCGGTGACTACTCGATCCTTGCCCAGACCCAGAAGGTGATGCCGGACTTCGGCGTCCCGCGCGAGAACATCGTGTTCATCTCCGGGATCGGCTGCTCCGGCCGCCTCCCGTACTACATGAACACCTACGGGTTCCACTCCATCCACGGCCGTGCCCCGACCCTGGCCACGGGCCTCAAGGTGGCGCGCCCCGACCTGATGGTCTGGGTGATCACGGGTGACGGCGACGCCCTGTCCATCGGTGGCAACCACTTCCTGCACACGATGCGCCGGAACGTGGACTTCACGATGGTGATGCACAACAACCGCATCTACGGCTTGACCAAGGGGCAGACGTCGCCCACGTCCGAGTTCGGCAAGCGCACCAAGTCAACGCCGCTCGGCTCCGTGGATCGCCCGGTCATGCCGCTCACCCTGGCCCTGGCCGCTGAGGCCACGTTTGTGGCGCGGACGGTGGACACCCACACCGAGCACCTGCAGCACACGCTTGAGGCAGCCGGCCGGCACCATGGCGCGTCGTTCGTCGAGGTGCTTCAGAACTGCAACATCTTCAACGACGGCGCGTGGCGCGAGTTCACCGAGCGCGACGTGCGCGACGACCGGATGCTCCTGCTCGAGGACGGCAGGCCGATGATCTTCGGCAAGGAGCGCGACAAGGGCATCCGCCTGCGCGGCCTCCACCCGGAGGTGGTGACCATCGGACAGGACGGCGTCACCGAGGACGACCTCCTGGTCCACGACGCGCATGCCGAGGATCCCTACCTCGCGCTGATCCTGTCGCGCATGTTCTGGCCCGAGTACCCGGTGCCGGTGGGGGTGCTGCGCGACGTCGAGCGCCCGACGCATTCTGACTTGGTCGATGCGCAGATCGAGCAGGCAATCGAGAAGTCCGGTCCCGGTGATCTCGCCACGGCCCTGCTGGCCGGCGAGACCTGGACCGTCGAATAGGCAGGTTGAACGATGCTCTGTCCCGTCTGCCATTCCGACAACTTCGAGGGTGAGGACACCTGCACCAACTGCGGTGCCGATCTGTCCACGTCACACATGCCCGAAGAGCTGGCCGATTACCACGATCGGTTGCTGGGCGAGCACCTCGACGCGCTCGGGCTCGGACTGCCCGCGCAGGTCGACCCGGGCATGGGAGTGGCCGATGCCATCCGCCAGATGCATCAGCAGGGCGCAGACTGCCTGATCGTGTGCGAGGGCGGGCGCTTGGTCGGAGTGTTCACCGACCGTGACGCTTTCGTGAAGGCCGTCGACAAGCGGCTGGCCCTGTTCAAGGTCCGGGACTTCATGACGACGGACCCGGTCGTCCTGCGGACGGAGGACACGCTCGCAGTGGCGATCCACAAGATGGCCGTGGGCGAGTTCCGGCACATCCCCATCGTCGACGACGAGAAGCGGCCGCTGGCGGTCGTCTCCGCGGCCGACGTCTTCCGCCACATCGTCGCGTCGCTCGGGTGAGCGGCGGCGCCGAGCGACCGGCGCCGCGGGTCGCCATCCTCGCCGACGACCTCATCTGGTCCACCCGGCTGGCGGACGGTGTTCGCCGCGCTGGGGCCGAGCCTGTCGCCGTGCGCGGCGTGCCTGCGCTCGAGAGCCTGCTGCCGTCCGTCGACGGCTGCGTGGTGGACCTCACGGCGCGGGCGTACGACGGCATCGAGGCGATCGCGACGGCCACCCGGTCGGACACGCCAGCGATCGCGGTCGCGCAGCACGACGACAGCGCCCTTCGACGAGCTGCCCGCCGGGCCGGAGCGAGCCGTGTCCACGCCTATCGCGGGCTGTTCGAGCATGGCGATCGTGAGCTCGGCGCATGGGTGAGGTCGTTGTCGCACGCCATCGGCGAGCCGGGATGAGCGACCCGCCGGCGATCCCCGCCGAGCGGTACGCGGAGCGGCTCGGGGCGGCTCGTGTCGCGGCGGCCAGGGCAGGGCTCGATGCCCTGCTGGTGGGCGTCGGGGCGGACCTGCGGTACCTGGCCGGGTACGAGGCGATGCCGCTCGAGCGGCTCACGATGCTGGTGCTGCCCGCGCCGGCCGATGCACCGGCCATCCTCATCGTCCCGCGCCTCGAGGCCGCACCTGCACGTGCGTGCCCGGCAGCCGTCACCGGTGCGGTGGCGGTGGAGGCGTGGGAGGAGATCGACGATCCGATGGCCCTCGTCGCCGGCCGGGTGGCCGGGGCGTCCGATCGGGGCGCCGGCGGGGTCCCTGCCGTCGCGGTGTCGGATGGGCTCCGCGCCGCATTCGTCCTGGGTCTGCAGCGGGCGCTGCCCGGGTCACCCTTCTCGCTCACCTCGGCCGTGCTTCGCGAGCTCAGGATGCGAAAAGACGCCGACGAGGTGGCGCTGTTGCGGGCCGCGGCTCGCGCGGCGGACCGGGTGGTTGCGTCGATCGCCGAGGGACCGCTGGTGGGTCGCACCGAGGCGGACGTCGCACGCGAGGTGCGCGATCGGCTGGTCGCCGAGGGTCACGAGCTGGCCGAGTTCGCGATCGTGGCGTCGGGGCCCAACAGCGCATCGCCGCACCACCAGCCGGACGATCGCGTGATCCGGGCAGGGGAGCCGATCGTGCTGGACATCGGCGGCACGCTGGGTGGCTACGGCAGCGACACGACGCGGACCCTGTGGGTGACCGGCGGCGACGCCGCGAATGGACCCGACGAGGAATATCGCCACCTGTACTCCGTGCTCCAGGGTGCCCAGACCGCGGCTACCGGCGCGGTTCGCCCGGGCGTCGCGTGCGAGCGGATCGACGCCGTCGCGCGCGGCATCATCGCCGCTGCCGGATATGGTGCGAGCTTCGTCCACCGCGCGGGTCACGGCATCGGGCTCGAAGGGCACGAGGAGCCGTATCTGGTGGCGGGTAGCACCGAGGCCCTGGCCCCGGGGATGGCGTTCAGCGTCGAGCCGGGCATCTACCTCGAAGGTCGATACGGCGCCCGGATCGAGGACATCGTGATCTGCGGCGAGCACGGACCGATCGTCATCAACGAGCTACCGAGGGACCTCATGGTGGTGGCCGGTTGAGCGGCGGAACGGCGTCGGCCTGCGTACCCGGCGCCATGCTCGGCGGCGGCCTCGGGTTGCGGGGGGTATCATCCGCCGATCGGTCAGGCGCCGACCGACCCGAGAGCCCAACATGAGCGACCGTCACGCGCGGGCAATGCGCCCGCATCCCCAGGCCCGATGAGCCGGCGCAGCCGGCGCGGCCGATATCCGCATTCGACGCCGCCTTCCCGCCCGACGGGCGCGTCCGCGGGTGCGCACGATCCATCGTCGACGGCCCCCCTGCCGGCCGGTCCGGAGCGAGGCCCGCGGGCGGTCGGGCCGGGCCAGCGATCCATCCAGGGGAAGGCCGCCGAGGGCCCGCCCGTGGCCGAGTCTTCCTCCGGTGTGACGGAACGTGCCGGATCGCTGGTGGAGCCGATCCCGGAGCCGATCGCCGTAGCCTCCGAACCCCGGATGCCCGCCCCCGGGTCATCGTCCCGTCCCGTTGCGTCGCACGCCGTCGATGCGCGCGAACGCGAGCATCTTCGACCGGTCGTGCACCGACCGGTCGTGGTGTCCGGAGAGCCCTCCGAGCCTGATAGCACACGAAGAGGCCCGCATGGTCCCGGTGGCGTTGCCTCCTGCACGGTCGCGCAGCTGCGGCGGTTCATCAAGAGCCGTCCGTGGGTGCCGATGCACGAGCTGCGTCGCCGGTTCGGCATCAACGGCAACGAGGACGATGTGACCCCGATCGTGGTCGGGGACCAGCGCCTGTACATCGGGTTGCCGAGCGCGGAGGGACGACTCGTCGCGGAGCTCCTCTCGGGTGGCGACGTCGGCTACGAGCTGTCGCTGGACCCCTCGGTGCCGATCGTCGTCGGCGTGTACCCGATGCGCCCCGTACCACGGGCCTGAACCCTCGAATCGCACCCCCGGGTCGACCGACAGCCGAGCTGTCACGGTGACCTGCGGCCCATCGCGCCCATGGCGACGCCAAATCCGATGCACGACATGACCGGCGCGCGACGCTCACGCAGGATGTGCGACGCCTGCGTGCGTCACCCACAGGCTGGGCAGGGCCGGGAACTGTGGAGGCGTCGGTGCGCTGTCGGTGAGCCCCGGGCCGGCCACCTCGGCGCCAGCGTCAGGTGGCGGGTTGCCCTGCCGCCTCCGGGACCGGCGTTCGCAGCGCGCGCAGCGCGGATCGATCCATCGACGCCAGCCGCGGCAGGTCGGGCTGGTTGGTGCGCATCAGGCGCTCGGACAAGGTGGACAGCAGCAGCTTGGAGACCTCCGGAACCTCCATCACGGACCGCAGCGCGTCGGCCTGGACCTCGAGCAGCGTGCTCGGCAGCGTGGTCACCACGTCGGCGGTCCGAGCGCTGCCGGTCAGCGCCGCGATCTCGCCGAAGAAGTCACCGGCGTCCATCGAGGACAGGCCACGGTAGCCGCCGTCGGGCTCCGGGATGCCGGCCGCCGCCTCGCCGTCGAGGATGAAATACGCGGCCGCGGCCTGCTCGCCCGTCGTCACGACCCGGGCCCCCTCGGGAACCTCGCGCACGACCGCGTCGTGCAGGAAGGCCGTGCGCTGCGCGTCGTTGAGCCGGCTGAAGGTCGCCAGGCGCCCGACGAGGCGGTCGAAGTCTCCCATCGTGGCGGGCCGCTCGGCGGCCGCCCCCCTCTCGACGGCCGACGGGGCACGCAGCGCGGAGGCGGCCCGACGCCACTCCGCAGCCGGACGGCCGATGCCGGGCACGAATAGCGCCACGACACCCACGACGCCGACGATCACCGAGGCGACGATCAGCAGCACGCGGACGTTGATCAGATCTGCCAGACCCGCCCCGGCCATCCCGGCCAGGAAGATGATGTCGCGCATCACGAACATCGCCGAGAACACCCGCCCGCGGAGCTCGCGCGGGGTGCTCCGCTGGAGCAGCGTCTTGCGCGCGACCGAGGGTGGAGAGTTGAAGAAGCCGCTGACGATCACCCACACGATCGCGATCCAGATGGTCGGGGATAACCCGTAGAAGACGCCTGCGATCGCCATGCCGATCGAGCCGACGAACACCCACAGGCCGATCTGCAGCCGGTCCGCGTAGCGGGCCATGAACAGGCTGCCGACCACGAACCCGATCGAGGTCAGGCCCTCCTGGAGCCCGTATTCGAACTCCGTGGCGCCCAGCTCTCGGATCGCCATCGGCAGCAGCAGCACGTTCCACAGGCCGAAGGCGAAGAACACCGGAGCGCCCAGCAGGAACAGCGACCGGATCATCGGCGTGCCGGCGATCGTGCGGACGCCGGCCTTGAGGTTCGCGATCACGACGCCGACCGACGTCTCCTCCTCGAACTCGAGCTTGACCCGCACGGCGAGCAGGAAGATGCAGCCGGCCGAGAACAGGAAGGTCAGCGCGTCGATCCAGAACGCGAGTTGGATGTCGATCGAGGCCAGCAGGCCCGCACCCGCGAACCCGATGGCCGTGGACCCGAACGAGGCGATCGAGAGGTATGCGTTCGCGGCGGTCAGCTCCTCGTCGGTCGCGATCTCCGGGATCAGGCTCTCGTAGGCGGGATCGAAGAACTGCTTGACACCGGCGTTGACCAGGATCGCGGCGAATAGCAGCGCCACGTCGACACCCAGCAGGAACGGGATCATGGCCACCACCACCGCCTGGGCGAGGTTGCTCGCGATCATCACCGAGCGCCGGTCGTAGCGGTCGACGAACACACCCGCGATGAGGCCGACGATGAGGCTGGGCACCGCGGTCGCCATCAGCGTGACGCCGACCAGCAGCGACGACCCCGTCTTGTCGAACACGTAGATGGCCGCCGCGAGGTCGGTCAGCGAGGATCCTGCGGTCGAGACTAGTTGAGCGGTCCACAGGAGCGCGAAGTCGCGCTTGCGGAAGACCGTGGTCGGCGACACTTTCACGCCAAGCTGCGCGACGTCGCTCACCCAAGCCTTCCTCGCGATCGCTCGATGTCCGTGAACACCGAGCGAGAACCCTCCATCCCCGGTCCCCCTGAACGCCGCTGACCGTGGACGGCACGGATCCCGGACGCGAGGATTGGCGAGCAGTGTACGACCCGGTGAAGCCGCGATTCGGCTCGCGGCACACGTTGTCGCGCCAATGACATGCTGCCCCGGTGGTCGTTGCCGGTCGGTCGGCCCGCGTCAGCGGATGAGGACGCCCTCCAGTGCGAGCAGCCCGCGCTTGACGTCCAGCGCCGCCTCCCGCCCACCCCAGGCCGCCACCCCGTAGCCACCGAGCGACCCGTCGCCCGCGATCACGCGGTGACACGGGATCAGCAGGCCCACGGGGTTTCGGCCCACGGCGCCCCCGACCGCGCGGGCCGCCCCGGGTCGACCGATCCGGCGCGCGACCTGCCCATAGCCGACGACCTGGCCGCGCGGGATGGCCCGGACCGCTTCGAGCACGAGGCGGTCCCAGGCGGAACAGTCGCCGAGATCGACCGGCACGTCGACCAGCGGCGCCGCCTCTCCTGCGAGGAACGCAGTCACCAGGTCCCGGGTCTCGGCGGCGAGGTGGGCAGCGGGACCATCGACCTCCTCCTCGAGCGGGATCCGACGGCCGAACCCGCGCCTGGCCAGCCCGGCGTCGAAGGCCTCAGCCGGCGACATGAGGGCCAGGGCCACGATCCCGTGTGCGCCGGCCGCAATCCGCGCGGGACCCCATGGGCCGTCGGCGATCGAGAGGACGAGCTCCGCCGGAGACCGTGCATCGGCGACGGCCGATGCGGCCGCCATCCGGCTCATTCGTCTGTGCATGAATCGATGGTTGCATGATCCGCGGACATGCGGCAGACTGCGCGAGCCATGTCGCACCTGTACGTCAGCTTCGACGCCAAGAAGAAGCTTCGGCGGCCCTGCCGGAAGGCTCGGGCCCGAAGGCTCTGACGGCGCGCGAGCGACGAACCACGGAGCCTCCGGGACCGGAGGCGCCGAGGGGCCGCGGACACCACCAACGGTGCCGCGGCCTTTGTGATTCTTCGGACCTCCGGAACCCGCCGCGCTCCCCGCGGAGGACGTTCCAAGATGCAGCTCCTGATCTACGGTCCGGGCCGGCTGGGCAGCGCCGTCGCCGCGGCTGCGATGGCGGCCGGCTGGCCGGAACCCATCGCAATCGGGCGACCAGCTGGAGGTGCGCGGACGCCGGCTCCCGCCGTGGACGCCGTGATCGACGCGTCGGCGGGATCGTCCGTTGCCGACAACCTGGCCCATGCCATGGCCGGCGGGAACCGTGCCGTCGTCCTCGCGGCCACCGGCTGGGATGCCGATGTGCCGCGGGTCCGCGATCTCCTGCTCGTCCACGGCGCCGCGGCCGTCCTGGCGCCCAACCTCTCGCTCGGTGCCGCGCTGTTCCTGCGCCTCGCCCAGACGGCCGCGGGCTGGTACGCAGCGGCGGGCGACTTCGACCCGTCGATCGTCGAGTGGCACCGGCGCGGCAAGGCGGACCGACCCAGCGGCACCGCGCGTGCCATCGCGCGGCGCATCGTCGCGGCCGACCCGCGCTGGGTCCTCCCGGGCCCGGCGGCCGAGCCTCGCCCGGTGATCGAGATGGCCGGTATCCGGGCGGGCGCGACGCCCGGCTCCCACCTGGTGACCTTCGATGGACCGGGCGAGTCCGTCGAGCTCCGGATCACGGCGCGCGACCGGTCCGCCTACGCGGACGGCGCCCTCGCGGCCGCGCGCTGGCTCACCAGCGGCAGGCGCGAGCCCGGCGTGCATCCGTTCGACGCCGTGGTCGACGACCTCCTGTCCGCGCAACGCACCCCGATCCCAGCCTGACCGCGTCCGACGAAGGAGCTCCCTCATGACACAGACGAACGCCATGACCCAGACGAACGCCGCGCAGGACCAGCCCCCGCGGCTCCGCGGCGCGTTTACCGCGCTCGTGACCCCGTTCACCGCTGACGGCGGTGTGGACCAAGCCGCGTATCGCCGACTGATCGCCTGGCAGGTCCTGGCCGGCATCGACGGGCTGGTCCCGGTCGGGACGACCGGAGAGGCCCCGACCCTCTCGATCCCAGAACGCGACCGTCTGATCGAGATCGCCGTGGAGACCGCCGCCGAGCGGGCGCCGGACTGCCGCATCCCCGTGATCGCCGGCACGGGCACCAACGACACCCGGGCGTCGATCGAGGCCACCAGGCGCGCATCCGCCCTGGGGGCGGATGCGGCCCTCGTGGTCACCCCCTACTACAACCGCCCCGACCAGCGGATGCTCGAGGCGCACTTCCGGGCCGTGGCCGATGAGGGGGGCCTGCCGATCGTCGTCTACAACGTGCCGTCGAGGACCGGCTCGAACGTCGAGGCCGACACGTTCCTGCGGCTGACCGATCACCCGCAGGTCATCGCCATCAAGGAGGCCAGTGGCAACATCGAGCAGATCGCGGTCATCTGCCGCGACCGCCCGCGCCGCGTCGCGGTCCTGGCCGGCGACGACGCCGCGACGATTGCCGTGCTCGCGATGGGCGGTGACGGGGTCGTCTCGGTCGCCAGCAACCAGATCCCGGGCGAGATGTCGGCCATGGTCCGGGCGGCTCTGGCCGGCGACTGGCCGGCGGCGCGCCATGCCCACGACCGGTGGCTGCCGCTGTTCCGCGCCAACTTCCGGGGCGCGCCGAACCCGGTGCCCGCGAAAGCGGCGATGCTGGCGATGGGACTGCTCGAGCGCGACACCCTGCGCCCGCCGCTGCTGCCGCTCGCCGACGAACCCCGCGAGCGCCTCGGGTCGCTGCTCCGGACGCTGGGCCTGGTCGATGGCGGTGGACGGCAGCCGGAGCGGCGTGCGACGGAGGCCGCGGGGTCGGGGCGGCTGGCTCGCCATGGTCGACGGGGCGCCCGCTCGGGGGCCGCGGCGTGACGGCGCCGGATCCCGGAGTGTCCGTCATGCGGGCGACCTCGATCCTCGACGACCTGGATGCCGGGCGGCGCCGGGTCGCGTTTCCGGACCCATCGGCGGCCGGCGGCTGGCGCGTCGATCCGGACACGAAGGCGGCCATCCTCGATTGCTTCCGGGATCGGTCGACGCGGGCCTGGGACCTCGCGGGCGCGCTCCAGTTCCGTGACCGCACCGGCCTGCCCCCGAAGCGCCTGCTCGACGGCCCCGGCGCGGAGGCGGCCGTGGACGCCGGTCGCCCGTGGCGGATCGTGCCCGGCGGAACCAGCCTCCGGGCCGGCGTCCACCTCGGGCCCGGCGTCGTCGTCATGCCGCCGTCGTTCGTCAACGTTGGGGCCTGGATCGGCGCGGACACGATGATCGACTCGCACGTCCTCGTGGGCTCGGGCGCCCAGATCGGCAGCCGCGTCCACCTCTCGGCAGGAGTGTCGATCGGCGGCGTGCTCGAGCCGGCCGGAGCCCGGCCCGTGATCGTGGAGGACGGGGCGTTCATCGGCGCCGGCAGCCTGCTGCTCGAAGGCGTGCTGGTCGGGCCCGCGGCGGTGATCGGAGCGGGCGTCATGCTTACCGGGACGTCCCGCCTGTACGATCTCGTGCGTGGGCTGGTGCTCACCGGGTTCCCCGACGCGCCGCTCGCCGTCCCGCCCCGGGCCGTCGTGATCCCCGGGACCCGCTCGATCGGCGGCGCGTTCGCCGCCCGGCACGGGCTTGGCGCGCTGGTCGCCCTGCTGGTCAAGGATCGCGACGAGGGCACCGACGCCCGGATCGCTCTGGAGGACGCGCTGCGATGAGCACGGTCAGGGCCGCTGCGCCGCGAGTCGCGGCAGAACGCCGCCCACCGAGGCGCCGCCGGCCCGCGGCTCGCAACGAGATCCTGCGGCGCGGGCGGCTGGGGGCCAACGAGCCGGTCGAGCTCGCCGATCGCTTCGGCACGCCCTTCTACGCCTACGACCTCGACGTCGTCGGGCGCCAGCTCGACGCGCTGCGGGCGGCGCTGCCCCCTTCATTCGACATCGCCTACGCGGTCAAGGCCAACCCGAACCTCGCAATCCTCCGGCACGTGGCGCAGCTGGGCACCGGCGCCGACGTGGCATCGGGCGGCGAGCTGCGGCATGCGCTTCGAGCCGGGTTCGATCCCGGGCAGATCGTGATCACGGGTCCCGGCAAGCGAGACGAGGAGCTCGCGGCGGCCGTCGCGGCGGGCGTGCGCGCGGTGACCGTCGAGTCCCCGGGCGAGCTCCGGCGGCTGGCCCGGATCGCGGAAGGCCTCGGCCGGCGGCAGCCGGTCATCCTGCGAGCCGCCGTCACCGAGCCGGCCAGCCACGACCGCGGCCGCCTGCTGGGCGACGAGGGAACCGGCAAGTTCGGCATGGACGCCGCCGACCTGCCGGTGGCGGCTGGCGAGGCCCTTGCATCCGACTGGCTCAAGCTGCATGGGCTCCATGCCTTCGGCGCGTCCAACCTGCTCGACGCAGGGGCGCTCGCCGATCATGTCGATGCGACCGTCGCGCTTGCGCGCGAGCTGGCGGCGACGGCCGGCTTCGGGCTGCGGCTGGTTGACGTCGGCGGCGGGCTCGGCATCCCTTACCAGCCGGACGAGGACGAGCTGGACCTGGCGAGCCTCGGCTCGCGGCTCGCCGTCACCGCCGCCGCGCTCGATGCGGACCCCGCCATGCGCGAGACACGGGTGCTGCTGGAACCCGGCCGGTTCCTGGTCGCCACCGCTGGCGCCTACGTCGCGCACGTCGTAGATCGGAAGACGATCCGCGGCCGGCCGGTGGCCTTCCTCGACGGGGGG